>JAEEGI010003206.1_pt1 | contig 39107 bp, 36 predicted proteins | sample 8958751 | NCBI WGS metagenome assembly JAEEGI01 (sample SAMN16246545, study PRJNA631951) | gut metagenome | biome: gut microbiome; feature: rumen; material: KS-attached | host: Bos | place: Iran: Karaj | collected 2018-10 | reverse complement strand
ACGCTGCAGGTCTTGGGCGCCTACGGCTATCGGGGCAAGTATGAGAAGAAGGCCTATTTCATCGAGAGCATCCCCTACGCGATGGGCAACCTGCGGGAGATCCTCGAGACACCCTTCGAGCGCTACCCCTACCTGGATTCCATCCTGCGGAAGCTTTCCTCGCAGGATACGACGGCGATGGAGACCGATGCGCTCGAGGTGCACATCTACAGTTTCGCCTACAAGAAAGGCATCCCGGCGGACGAATCCGGCAACGGCGGCGGCTATGTCTTCGACTGCCGCGGCATGCACAATCCCGGCAAGTACGAGCGCTTCAAGAACTCGACCGGACGGGACCTGGACGTGGTCGCCTTCCTGGAAGAGCACGGGGAGGTGAAAGAGTACATGGCCTCCGTCCAGGCGCTCGTGCTCCCGCACGTGGAGCGCTACATCGCCCGGGGATTCAGCCACCTGCAGGTTTGCTTCGGCTGCACCGGGGGGCAGCACCGTTCCGTCTATTGCGCGGAAACGCTGGCCCGTATCCTGCAGCGCAGGTACCACATCCGCATCCGCCTGACCCACCGCGAACTGGGTCTTGATACCGTCCTGGGATGAAGGCGATGATCTTTGCCGCCGGCCTCGGCACCCGGCTCAGGCCCCTTACGGACACGATGCCCAAGGCGCTCGTACCCGTGGATGGCGTCCCCCTGCTGAAGCGGGTCGCCACGCGCCTGCTGGATGCCGGCATCACGGAACTGGTCATCAACACGCATCATTTCGCGGAGCAGATCGTCGATTACGTGGCCGCCGAGCAGGGTTTCGGGGTGCCGGTGCATCTGTCGCCCGAACCGGAGCAGCTGCTGGAGACCGGCGGCGGCATCCTGCACGCCCGGCGTTTCCTGGAGGGCGGCGGTCCCTTCCTCGTCCACAACGTGGACATCCTGTCCAACCTGGACCTGCGGCGTTTCGTCGCCGAGTCGCGTCCCGGGGCCCTGGCTACGCTCGTGGTCAGCGAGCGGGAGACCAGCCGCTATTTCCTCTTCGACGAAGAAATGAGGCTGGTCGGATGGACGGACCTGCGCAGCGGTGAAGTCCGCAGCCCCTTCCCGGGCCTGGATCCCGGGCGCTGCCGCCGCCTCGCCTTCGCCGGCATCCACCTGATCTCCGACCGGGTCTTCGCCGTCATGGACGCCTACGGTCTGGAAGGGCGTTTCTCCATCATCGATTTCTATCTGCAGGCCGCTGCGGAGCATCCCATCTACGGCTATGTTCCCGAGGGTTTCCGGATGCTGGATGTCGGCAAACTGGACTCCCTGGATGCCGCCCGCGACCTGGTACGCGCGTTGGGAGAGGGGCCGGGGCTTTGCGATTCCGGCGAAAAGTCCATACATTTGTAGGTTATGACGAAATTCTTCTCCAAGATTTGGTTTCCCGTCGCCCTGGTCAGCGCGGTGACGCTTCAGATGGGGGCGTCGCACCGAACCGTGGAGATGAATGACCCACCCATCGTGCTCTGCACGGATGCGCCTTCCGACTGGGCCGATACCGTCAAGTACCCCAAGGGCGGCTACAAGAAGCTCTGGTCCCCCGAAGAGAAGGCCAGCAAGATCCAGATCGCCGATTCCCTGCTGAAGGGCGGCGCGGACGGATTCGGCGAAGAAGAGGTGATCGTCAAGATACGGCCGATGGCCCTGGATACGATCTTCCCGCCGGACTCGCTGATGCTGACCGACACCTTCCGCTACAAGTTCTTCGCCGCCCTGTGCGACTCCCTGTCCCATATCTGGGTGCGGGACTCGCTGATTGCGGCCCTGGATACCTTGAACTGGCTGAAACTGGATTCCCTCTATGCCGTCGACTCGGCCGCCCGCGTGAAAGCGGCCTACTGGGCCTGGTACGCGTCCCTGGACAAGAAAGCGCGCCGGAAAGCGGATTTCGAGCGGGAAATGCCCATCAAGCAGGCCCGGCTGGACAGCCTCAAGAACGCCAAGGAGGAGCAGCAGGCGATCCGGGACAGCATCATCGAGAACACGCCCCGCATCCTGGAGACCTACGTGCTCAAGGACTCGATGCTCTACCAGCGCATCGTGAAATGGACGCACGACCGGGATTTCCACAACATCCACCTCTTGTCCCAGGAGGACACCAACTACAACTACCGATTCAACGATTTCCCTTTCCTGCGGGAAGATGTCAACGCGGTCTGGCTGGGCGTGGCGGGCTCTCCCTTGCAGCATTATGACTTCTCCCAGCGGAAATCGCGGGAAGGCGTCGCTTTCTACGACGCCCTGGAGACCTGGACCTACAATCCCTCCAACCTGCCGATGTACAACACCAAGACGCCCTACACCGAGCTGTCCTACTGGGGCACGCTCCTGGCGGGCGACAAGAAGGAGTCGGACATCCTGCACCTGCTGACCTCGCAGAACATCACGCCCGCCCTCAACGTGACGATGTTCTACGACCGCTACGGCGGCAACGGCATCCTGGAGCACGAGGGAACCCGCAACAAGACCGCCGTCGTGGCGGCCAACTACCTGGGCAAGAAATACCTGATGCACGCCGGGTTCATTTACAACATGGCCGCCCGGACCGAGAACGGCGGCGTCCGGGACATCAGCATGATACGGGATACGACCATCGAGGTGCGTGAGATCGCGGTCCAGCTCTCCAACGCCAGCAGCATGGTCAAGAAACAGACCGTCTTCCTGGACCAGCAGATCCGTATTCCTTTCTATTTCCTGGAGCGTTGGAAACACCGCAATGACATTCCGGATGACGATTCCGACCTGGATCTGCTCCTGGAGGACGAGGAGCTGGCCAAGGCGGCGGAAGAGCAGGCTCCGCCGGAGGATCAAGAAGACAACGAAGAAGAGAAGAAGGAGGAAAGCCCCGCCGAGGAGGTCCCGGTGGACGACAGCAAGATCACGACGGCCTTCATCGGCCACAGTTCGGAATTCTCCGTCTACAAACGGATCTACCAGGATGCACTCACGGATGCGGTCGGCAAGGAGTTCTACGGCAACGTATTCAACTACCATCCGACGACTTCCTATGATTCGCTCCGGATCTCGCGGCTGGAGAACAAGCTGTTCCTGCGCCTGCAGCCCTGGACGGACGAGAGCATCGTCTCGAAGCTGGACGTCGGCCTCGGGCACCGGCTGATGAGCTACTACAGCTTCGACCCGGCCTACATCCGGGAGCCTGCCAACCACCCCTGGAACGCCCTGTACCTTTATGCGGGCGTCGAAGGCCAGTTGAAGCAGTATTTCCTGTGGAACGCCCACGGCAAGTACACCTTCCTGGGAGACGAGATCAACGACTTCGACCTGGGCGCCGAAGCCAAGATCAACCTCTATCCCTTCCGCCGCCACAAGGGCAGCCCGCTCAGCATCTACGCCCGTTTCAACACGTCGCTGGACGAGCCGGAATACTACCTGCAGCACCTCTACACCAACCACTACCGCTGGGACAACGACTTCACCAAGATCTCCACGACCACGGTGGAGGGCGGCATCGACATCCCGCTCTGGCACCTGGGGGCGCGCGTGGCCTACAACCTGCTGGCCGGCAACATCTGGTACGACAACACCTGTTTCGCCCGCCAGAACGCCGAAGCGATGAGCGTCCTGTCAGGATCCCTCTATAAGAACTTCATCCTCGGGCCGATCCACCTCGACCACCGGGTCCTGGCCCAGTTGTCTTCGAAGCCCGACGTCATTCCCCTGCCGCTCCTGGCGGCCAACGCCCGCTATTACATCCAGTTCCCCGTCGGAACGGCCAAGGCCATGACGATGCAGCTGGGCGTGAACGCCTGGTACAACACGAAGTGGTACCTGCCCGCGTACAATCCCGTCCTGGGCGTGTTCCACAACCAGGAAGAGAGGGAATACGGCAACTACCCGGTCGGCGACGTCTTCGTCAACATGCAGTGGAAACGGGCCTGCGTCTTCGTCAAATATGAGAACGCCGGCATGACGCTGTTCGACCACAACGATTATTTCAGCGCAGACCGCTACATCCGCACCACGAGCGCCGTCAAGTTCGGCCTTTACTGGCCCTTCTACACCCAGCCCGGCAAGGGCGCTGCTCCCCGGGAAGGCGGTAGCGGCGGAGGTGGCCGGAGCAGCGGGCTCGGCGGCGGACGCGGCAATGCCCAGGGTCCTTCCGGCGCGTCGGGCACACCGGGCAGGAGCGCCGGCTCGATCGACAGCAGCCAGAAAGCCGTACGAATGTAATGGGACGCAAGAAACGCACGGCCACCATGATCGTGCTCCTGCTTGCGGGAGCCGCTGCCGTATCCCTGTTTTTCTCGCATGTTTTCCACTACCCCGAGCATGCCTGGGAAGGGAATCCTTTCGCCGGGCGTGAGATCCGCTGCGCCCTTAACATCGGCCGTACCGACGATTCCACGCGCATCCTGATCACGGGTTACAACTATGCCCTGCTGAAGGAATTCGCCCACAAGATCGGTTCCACGGCGACGATCCTCCCCGCCCGTGACCGGAACGCCAACCTCCTGGATTCGCTCCGGGCCGGAACTCTGGACATCCTGGTCCTCCCCTGCAAGAAGGGCCTGCCCGCCCCGGAAGGCACCCTCGCATCCGTCCCCATCGACAGCCTGTCCGTCTGGCTGGTGGGCGAGAACGACCTGCACGGCCTGCGCGACATCAACGCCTGGCTGAAGAGTTACGCCAAGTCGCCGCTCCACGCCAAGATGGAGCGCACCTACATCCAGGCCCTGTACGACCCCTTCCAGCTGGTCGAAGCCGGACGTACGCGCAAGGAGCTCAGCCCCTACGACAGCCTGTACAAGGCCTACGCTCCTTCGCTCGGCTGGGACTGGCGCATGCTGGCGGCCCTGTCCTTCAAGGAATCCAAATTCCGCATCGACGCCCACTCGCACATGAACGCGTTCGGACTGATGCAAGTGGGAGAATCCACCGCCGCCAAATACGGGCTGGAGGACCAGCTGGAGCCGGAGGGCAACATCCGCACGGGGGTGAAATACCTGTCCTTCCTGCAGGGCGTCTTCGCCAAGCGGCTGCCCGCGGGCGCTTCATCCGATCTCACGAAATTCGTGCTGGCCGCCTACAACGGCGGAGAAGGGCGCCTGCTGGACTGCATCGACTTCGCCCAGCGGCTGAATGTTTACGACAGCACTTGGGCCTGCCTGCAGAACCTGCCCGACATCGCGCGCATGTCCCATATGGAGACGGATTCGCTGGATATGCGGAAATACAACCTCGGCCAGATCGCCGGCTACGTGGGCGACGTGCTCGACACCTACGCCGCCTTCCGGACCATTTGTCCCTGATTACTGTGCCCGCACCGTCCGGGCCGGATCCACCTTGGAAATGAACAGGCAAGGGATCAGCAGCAGAAGCATGATGATCCCGTAGGCCAGCGCGTCCGCCAGGAGGATCATGGGCAGGTTGACCGACACGGGGACGAAGGATACGAAATAATTGGCCGGATCCAGCTTGAGCGCGTGCGTGGTGCCCTGGATCAGGCAGAAGAGGAGCGCCGCGGCGTTGCCGATCGCCATTCCTTTCAAGACCAGGTTGGACGACACCCGCAGGAAGACGGACGAGATGTCCCGGTCCGTCATGCCCATAGCCTTCAGCGTCCCGATGGTGGAGACGTGGCGGAATAGCAGGATCAGCAGGCTGGAGATCATGTTGAAGCCGGCGACGATGGTCATCAGGGTCAGGATCAGCAGGACGTTGAAATCGATCAGGTCCAGCCAGCTGAAGAGCGCCGGATACTTCCGGATCACGGACGTGGCGACCGTGGGATCATCCACTTCCGCCGAGCGGAGCATCGCCAGCGTGCCCACTTCCCCGCTCATCTCCTCGATCTGCCCGGGAGACTTGTACCCGTCTTCCAGGGTCACTTCCAGGGCGGAAACTTCCAGGGAATCCCAGCCGTTCAGGCGCTGCAGGTCGGCCAGGTCGGCGCGGACCAGCAGGGACTCGTCCGACTCGATGATGCTGGGATAGACGTCCGTGACCGTAAACTTGCGCACCTTGATGCGTTCGCCGACGAAGTAGGTCAGCATCTTGTCCCCCGGCTGCAGCCCCAGGATTTCGGAGAGGCGGGAAGGGATGCTCACGCCCAGCGAGACGGTGTCGCCCCGGTCGGGTACGCCCTTGAACAGGACTCCCTGGATCAGGTCCCCTTCCTTGACGATGCCCGCCCGGTAGACCACCGGCGTAACGGCCTGGACGCCCGGGAGCGAATCCAGCGCCGTCAGGTAGGCCGGCGCGGCGTTGACGGGATCGTCCTCGCCCACATAGTTGAGCGTCGACGGGGTCAGCTGGATGTCCCCGGAGATCGTGGACACGCCGGAGCGTATCTCCCGGCGGAAACCGGAAGAGATCGCGACGGCAATGATCATGATGAAAAAGGATACGGCCACGGAAAGGACCGCGATCTTGCCCTTGAAGCGCAACCTGGCTGCTATGAAACGGGGGGCGTTCATCTTACTTCAAGGCATCAAGGCGGATTTGTGCGGCATTGCGTTCCATCTCGTCCGGGCTGACCCGGACCAGCATCTGGAGATACTTCTTTTCCTGTTTCGCATTGCCCATCTTCCGGGCGGCCAGGACACAGTTCTTGATGGCGCCGTAGTTGGCGGGGTCGATCTTGAGCGTCTTGCCGTAACACTTCAAGGCCGTCTTGTAGTCCTTCTTGACGGCCAGATGGTAGGAACCGATGTTGTTCAGGAAGTCCGTATCCTTGGGATAATAGGACAGGAGTTTATCGGACACCGACTTGAAGGACTCGAACGATCCCGGGGATGCGATGCGGAAGAGGATGAAGCAGTAATCCTTCATCGCGGAGCGGAAATCATCATCCGAGAAGGTTTCTTCCCCGTATTTCCACGCGGGATGGGAGGTGCAGTGGTAGTCGATGAGGCTCCGGAGGGCCTGCGTGGCCATGTCCGGGGACTCTTTCTCGTATCCGAGCAGGGACGCGATCTTGGTGAAGCGGAGGCTGATGTCGTCGCCGCGAAGCCGTATCGCCTTGTCCAGCGCCTGGGAAGCGATGCCGTACATCTCGTCATCGTAGGTCGTCTCCGTGAAATAATTCACGTCGGCCCCGGTGCTGTCCTTCAGGGTGAGGATGGGATCCGCGCCCAGGAAGCGCGCCTGGTCCTTCTGCACCACCTCGCTGCCCTGGCACTTGGTATGATAATAATTGTATTTGGCGCAGAGCATGTCCACGTCGTCGGGAAAGTCCGCTTCCCACTTGGTGACAAGGGTCTCGACACCCACGCCGGCCGGGCCCACCCGGTTGACCAGCAGGGCATAACGGGAAAGATAATCCTGCGCGCTCGTCTGAGCAAAAAGGGCCTGGGCGGCAAGCAGAGCCACGGCGGCCAATGCGATTCTCTTCATATTCAATTATCGATATCCATGAGGATGCGCCGCCCCTGCGGGAGCAGGTTGTTGCAGCGGGATCCCAGATTTTTCACAAAACCGAGCGGCAGACCCGCGTGGGTCAGCAGCACGAAACCTTTCGGCGCGTCCGGCAGCACGAGCGTATCGCGGTGCAGGTAACGGAGCGCCGTCTGACGGTCCACTTCCGCCTCCGGCCATTCCCCTCGCACATAGGACAGGCTCAGGGCCCAATCCGCGTCGGGGACGAAGTCGCGCCCCTTCCATTCCCCTTTCCGGACGCCGGCGCGCAGGGGACGGAGTTTCTCCAGCTCCGAGGCCTTCTTGCGGGAAGCCGCAGGGCCGGAAAGCCGGCGCGCGGCGGCGACATACTGTCCCTCCCCGGGAACCAGGCCCGGCAGGAGCAGGGAGCCGTATTCCGTGGGCAGCACGCCCTCGAATCCTGCGGGAGCCGGCAGGGGCTCCGCGTCCAGCTCGGCGCAGATCCAAGCCAGGTTGGCGTCGTTCTCGGCCCGGGAGAAGGTGCAGGTCGAATAGACCAGGACGCCCCCCTCGCGCAAGGCGGGCCACACGTCGGCCAGGATGCGTTTCTGGCGGGCGGCGCAGAGCTCCACGGTCTGCTCGGACCAGTCTTCCACGGCCTTGGCGTCCTTGCGGAACATGCCCTCGCCGGAGCAAGGCACATCCGCCAGGATCAAGTCGAAAAAGCCCTCCAGAGCCGCGAAAGCCTTGGGGTCCACGCCGGTCACGACCACGTTGGGATCGCCCCAGATGGCCACGTTGTCCGACAGGACCGAGGCCCGGGCGCGCATCACTTCGTTGGCGACCAGCAGGAAAGCGTCTCCGTAGCGCAGGCGCAGGGAGGCGGCCAGGTCGGTGGTCTTGCCGCCCGGAGCGGCGCAGAGGTCCAACACGTGGATGGGACACCCTTCCGGAACGGGGAGATCTTCCATCCGGCGGCGCGCCACCTCACCGGCGAACATCGCGGAACTGTCCTGCACATAATAGGCCCCGGCGTGGAACAGAGGCTGCAAGGTGAACACGGGCCGCCGCTCCAGGATGCGCCCGTAGGGGCTCCAGGGCACGGGGGCCGCGCCTTCCAGCAAGGGGTCCGGGGACGAAGGAGTCTTGAACGGGTTCAGGCGTACGGAGACGGACGCATCCTGCCCGACGGCCGCCAGGAAACGGGCGGCGGCATCGGGTCCGACGGACTCCGTCAACGACGCTATGAACGCGGAAGGGAGCATCTTACTGACCGAAACCGGAGGGGAACTGGGAGGGATCGATGCCTTCCGGCATGCGGCCCTCGGAAATATCCACCAGCGCGTCCACAATCTTGTCCAGCGCTCCTTGTATCTTATTGCCCAGCAGCATCTTGAGCATCAGGTTCAGCTCGGCGGCCAGGTCCAGGTGAAAGTCGGTCTGCCCCGGAGTCGCGGTCGGATCGAAATGGAGGATGACGTTGAAGTGGAACGGGGCGTCGGCGTCCTCCAGCTCGATGAGCGAATACGGGACGCGGGACTTGACCCGGACCCCGACGTGGAAGCCCTGGACCGTGGCCGACAGGGTGTCGAAATCCGCCGTCACGCCCTGCTTCTTGTCTTCCGGAAGCATGTTCAGGAAGTTGCGCATGTCGGAAAAAAGGAGATACAGATCATAGGGCGGACGCGAAACCGTCCCATGCTTGCTGCTATATTGTGACGCCATGGCTTTCAGTTTGAAAAAACAATGCTAACTTTGTGTCTCTTTCTGCAAAGATACAAATATAATGCGCAAAATCTATTTCGAAAAAAGATGCATCGTCATCTGCGCCCCGGACGACCAGGCGCTCACGGACCCCAACGCCGTCGAGTTCCACCTGGGCCGCCAGATCGACATCCACGCCCTCGTACGGATGTTCGAGCTGTCTCGCACCCTCCGGAAACTTTACATTCCGGACGAAGACACGGAAGGGACCTATCGCAGGCTTTGCGCGGAGTTCAAGGAAGTCAACGCGGCCGGCGGACTGGTCCGCAACCGGCGGGGCGACTACCTGCTCATCAAGCGGAACGGGCTCTGGGACCTGCCGAAAGGCCACCAGGAAGCCGGGGAGGACATCCGCGTCACCGCCTTGCGTGAGGTGCAGGAAGAGACCGGCGTGGACGACCTGGAACTGCAGGACCTGATCTGCGTGACGGACCACTGCTACCTGCGCGACGGGATCTGGCATCTGAAACATACCTGGTGGTACGACATGCTCTACCCCAAGCCGGTGGACCTGGTCCCGCAGAAAGAGGAAGACATCGCCAAGGCGGCCTGGGTGGCGCGCTCCAGCCTTCCGCCCTTCCTGAAGAACACCTATCCTTCCATCCTTGAAGTATTCCGGGAAGCGAAGGGATGAAACTTTTTGACGGATTGGTCCGTATATAATAAGTACACGCTTTTTGACAAGATATGAAACTTTCTCAATTCCAGTTCATCCTTCCCAAGGACAGGATCGCGCAGGAACCCCTCCGGTGGCGTGACGAATGCCGCCTGATGGTCCTTAACAAAAAGACGGGAGAGATCGAGCACCGTCTCTTCAAGGATATCATCGATTATTTCGGCAAAGGCGACACCTTCGTCTTCAACGACACGAAAGTGCTCCCCGCCCGCCTGTATGGCAAGAAGGAGAAGACCGGTGCCGACATCATCGTCTTCCTGCTCCGCGAGCTCAACAAGGAGCAGCGCCTCTGGGACGTGATCGTGGATCCCGCGAGAAAGATCCGTATCGGCAACAAGCTCTATTTCGGCGAGAACGACAGCCTGGTGGCCGAAGTCATCGACAATACCACCTCCCGCGGGCGCACCCTCCGTTTCCTCTTCGACGGTTCTTACGAGGATTTCAAGGAGACGCTGTTCAGCCTCGGCGAGACGCCCGTTCCCAATTTCGTCAAGCCGAAAGTCACCCCCGAGGACCGGGAGAACTACCAGACCATCTTCGCCGCCCACGAAGGCGCCGTCGCCGTCCCGGCGGCCGGCACGCATTTCAGCCGCGAGCTCTTCAACCGCATGATACTCAAGGACATCAATAAGGCATTCATCACCGTCCACATGGGTATCGGGCAGTTCCGGAAGGTGGATGTGGAGGATCTCTCCAAGCACCGGATGGACGCCGAGCGGATGATCATTTCCGAGGAAGCGGCCCGCATCATCAACACGGCCAAGAAGGGCGGACACAAGATCCTGGCCGTCGGCACCACGACCGTCCGCGCCCTGGAGACCTACGTCACCACGGACAAGGAGATCAAGGCCAACGACACCTGGACCAACAAGTTCATCTTCCCTCCTTACGAGTTCTCCATCCCCGACGCCATCGTCACGGGCTTCCACATGCCCGAGTCCACGATGCTGATGTCCGTGGCCGCGTTCGGCGGCTTCGAAAACGTCATGCACGCCTATCAGGTCGCCCTGGACGAAGGATACCGCTTCGGTCCCTACGGCGACGCCATGCTCATCCTTTAAAACTTCTTTTTCCTAAACTACTATGAAACTTGACAGAGAGAGGGCGGCCTTGTGCGCCCTCAACCGCGTGTTCGGTTATGAGCCGAACGTGACGCACCGTCTGATCGGGGCGCTGGGATCCGCCTCCGCCCTCTTCGACCTGGACCGGCGGTCGAAGGAAGAATTGCTGGGACCCTATTCCAAACATCTGCCCGAGCTCGGAGAGCAGGCGGTGGAACAAGCGGCGCAGGAACTGGAAACCCTCGCGAAACGGGGCTGCCGCTTCCTCTGCGTCACCGACGAAGGCTACCCGGCCCTGCTGAAGGAGTGCGAAGACGCTCCGGCCGGTCTCTACATCCGTTCCATTTCTGATGACGACACCCTTTTCGGACAGCGGCCCGCCGTGGCCGTCGTCGGCACCCGTGACCTGTCCCTCTACGGCCGGGAATGGTGCCGCCGCATCGTGGAAGCGATGGCCCGCACGAAAACGCCCCCGACCGTGGTCAGCGGCTTCGCCCTGGGCACCGACATCGTCGCGCATTCCACGGCCCTGGAGTGCGGCTTGCCCACGATCGCCGTCCTCCCGACCGGGATCGACGACGTCTATCCCCGGCGGCACGTCCGATGGGCAGAGCGGCTTGCGCAGACGGAAGGCTGCGCCCTGCTGACGGACTACCCGCCCGGCACCGGAGCCATCGCGGTCAATTTCCTCCGGCGCAACCGCATCATCGCCGGCCTGAGCGGAGCGACCCTCCTGATCGAGTCGAAGCGACGCGGCGGCGGCCTGATCACCGCCGATTTCGCCTTCAATTACAACCGCGACGTATTCGCGCTTCCCGGGCGGGTGGACGACGTCCGGTCGGAAGGATGCAACGCACTGATACGCAGCCGTATAGCCGAAGCGATCACGGATCCCGAGACGCTGATGGAAGACCTGGGGCTGGGGGTGGCGACCCGGCGTTCGAAGGCCTTTGTCCGGGACGAGATCCACTCGTTGTACGACGGCGTGATGGATCCCGCAGAAGTCGATTTCATCATCGCGGTGGCGGAGTGCATCAAGAAAAACCGCGGCATCTCGCCGGACCAGATCGCCGCCCGCATGGGCTGCGACTACGGCCGGGTCGCGACGGCGACCGGACTGCTGGAGGCGGACGGGATCATCGAGACCGACCTGCTGCAAGGCTGCGGGATCAAGACGAAAATCGGATAAAAAAAGCTATATTTGTACTCCCATGACGGAGTACATCGACACCCACTGCCATATCGCCGACGAGGCATTCGCCGGGGAGGAAGAGGCTTACATCGCCCGCGCCGCGGCAGCGGGGGTGGGCATCCTGCTCCAGGCGGACGTCGATTCCCGCGAGCGCGGGGCCATGTACGCCCTGACGGAGCGGTATCGGGGCGTCCTGTTCCCCATGCTCGGCCTCTATCCCGGGTCCGTGGACAAGGACTGGCAGAAAGAGATCGACGAACTGGAGCGCTGGACGGACCGCGGCCCCGTCGCCATCGGGGAAATCGGCCTCGACTACCACTACGGGGCGGAATTCGCCGCCGAGCAGCGGGAAGCCCTGCGGGTCCAGTTCGAGCTGGCCGCCCGGCTGAACCTGCCGGTCAACATCCACCTGCGTGAAGCTACGGAGGACTTTTTCCGCATCCTGGAGGATTGCCGCCATCTCGGTCTCCGGGGCAACATGCACGCCTACAGCGGCAGTTACGAGTCCTTCCTTCGCCTGCAGAAATACGGGGACTGGCGTCTCGGCATCGGGGGCGTCGTCACCTTCAAGAAAGCCTCCCTCGCCGAAGTCGTGCGCAAGGTGCCCCTCGAGCGTCTCCTGCTGGAGACGGACGCGCCTTACCTGACTCCCGTCCCCCACCGCGGGGAACGCAACGAGAGCGCCTACATTCCGCTGGTCGCCGCCAAGATCGCGGAACTGAAAGAAACGGATGTCGAGACGGTGGCGGCCGTCACGACCCGAAACGCCCGAGAACTGTTCGGCCTATGAACGCGAAGAAGAAATCCTCCATCCTGATCATCTACACGGGAGGCACCATCGGCATGAAGGCGGACCCCGGAGACCAGACCCTGAAACCCTTCGATTTCAGCCAGATCCTCGAAGAGGTCCCGGAACTGTCCAAGTTCGCCTGCAAGATCGACTCCTACACCTTCGATCCCCTGATCGACTCTTCGGACGTGGAGCCCACGATGTGGCAGCGCCTCGCCGGCGTCATCCGGGACAGCTACGACGACTACGACGGTTTCCTGGTCCTGCACGGCACGGACACGATGTCCTATTCGGCTTCCGCGCTGAGTTTCATGCTCGACGGCCTGGACAAACCCGTCATCTTCACCGGAAGCCAACTGCCGATCGGCGTGCCCCGCACCGACGGCAAGGAGAACCTCATCTCCGCCGTCGAGATCGCTTCCGCCAAGACCCCGGAAGGGAAGGCGATGGTCCCCGAAGTCTGCATCTTCTTCGGAGACAAGCTTTTACGCGGTAACCGCACGACCAAGGTCAGCGCCGAGCAGTTCGACGCCTTCACCTCCCCCAACCTGCCGCCCCTGGCGGAAGCCGGCATCAACATCCGCTACAATCTCTCCCTGATCCGCCGGCCGGATCCGGCTGTCCCCTTCTCCATCGACACCCGCCTGGACACCCGCGTATCCATCCTGAAGATCCATCCCGGGATCACGCCCCAGGTCGTCAAGAACATCCTCCTCGGTCCGGAAACCCGTGCCGTCATCATCGAGACCTACGGCTCGGGCAACGCCCCGACGAAGCCCTGGTTCCTGGATATCGTCCGGGAGGCCCGCGCGATGGGCAAGGTGCTCGTGAACGTCACGCAGTGCCCCAGCGGCTGCGTCAACATGAACCTGTACGCCACGGGCAAGCCCCTGCTCGAAGCGGGGACGGTCTCCGGCTATGACAGCACGACCGAGAGCGCCCTGGCGAAGCTCTTCCATCTGCTCGGCGGCTGCCCGGACAACGAACGCGTGAAAGCGCTTTTCGACCTGGATTTGAAGGGAGAAATCAGCAAATAGCTATTGTGTTTTGGAAATAATTTGCTAAATTGCACTGGTTTTATGGGCGCATTGTATGCCGGCCCATTGACACGAAACATATAACTACTTAATACTTTATCAATTAATCACAAAAAACATTATGAAAAAATTTTTCATGGTTTTGGCAGCTCTGGCCGTAATGGTCATCTCTGCGAACATTGCTTCCGCCCAGGATGAGCAGGCCGCTCCCGAGGCCGCCGCTACCGAGCAGGTCGAAGCTACCGAGGTCAATCCTTTCGACGTCAAGTCCGAGGTTCCTCTCCACCAGGCTCTCAAGACGAAGTTCATCGAGGGCGGCGCCGGCTTCATGTCCCTGATCATCATCTGCTTGATCATCGGTCTTGCTCTCGCTATCGAAAGAATACTGTACCTCACTTTCTCCAAGACCAACGCCAAGGCCCTGGTCGAGAAGGTCGAAGACGCCTTCAAGAAGGGTGGCGTCGAGGCTGCCAAGGATGTCTGCCGTGACACCCGCGGTCCTGTAGCCCGCATGTACTACGATGCCCTGATGCATTATGACGAGGGTGTCGACGTCGTCGAGAAGCACCTCATCAACGCCGGCAACGTCGAGCAGAGCCGCCTTGAGAACGGCCTCAGCTGGATCTCCCTCTTCATCGCCATCGCCCCGTCCCTCGGATTCCTCGGAACCGTTATCGGTATGATCCAGGCCTTCGATGCCATCCAGGCTGCCGGTGACATTTCCCCGAACGTTGTCGCAGGAGGTATGAAGGTCGCCCTTATCACCACCGTCGGCGGTCTGATCGTCGCCATGATCCTCCAGGTGTTCTACAACTACATCCTCGCCAAGATCGAGTCCATCAACATCGACATGGAAGAGTCTTCCATCGATCTCGTCGACATCCTGGCCAAGAACAAATAGGGTTAATTTTACCGACTGAAAAGACAAGTTCCTCATGAAGAACTACAGTAAATTATTCAAAATCGTGATGTTGGTGCTGGTCATCATCAGCGTCGCCCTCCTGGTCTGGGGCTTCCTTGCGGGCTTCGAGTCCAACGACGGCAGAGCTGTTGAGGTCCTTCTGTGGTGGGCGTACATCATCCTCGGTATCGCCGTGGCGGCCGTGGTGATATTCGGCCTGATCATCAGCGCCAAGAACGATCCGAAGAGCCTTGTCCGCCTGGGAATCGGGCTGCTGGTGATTGCAGCGATCTGCTTCATCGCCTACCTGCTCGCCCCCGGCAAGATGCCGCTCCAGTGGAACAACGCGAAAGTGCCTACAGCATCTGAGCTCAAACTTACCGATACCATTCTCAATCTTACTTACTTCACCGGCGCGCTGGCGATCATCTCCATCATTGTGGGCGAGATCGTCATGGCCGTCCGTTCCAAAAAGTAGTTAGGCTATGGCAAAGAAAACACCCGCAATCAACTCAAGCTCGACGGCCGACATTGCGTTCCTGCTTCTGTGCTACTTCCTGATGACCACCACCATGGGCACGCAGACGGGTCTGTCCCGTCGTCTTCCTCCCATGCCTGATGAGAAGACGAAGGTAGACGACCAGAAGGTCAACCGCAGAAACATCATCATTGTCAAGATCAACTCGGCCGACAGGCTGCTTGCCGGTAGTGAACCCATTGACGTTAGCCAGCTCAAAGATAAGATCAGAGAATTCCTCACCAACCCGATGAACGATCCCAATCTCCCCGAGAAGGAAGAGACGGATATCGAAGGATTCGGCAAATATCCGGTCTCCAAGGGCGTCATTTCCCTGCAGAACGACCGTGGTACGAGCTACCACGCCTACATAGCCGTGCAGAACGAGCTTGTGAAGGCGATCAACGAGTTGCGTGACGAATTTGCGCTAAAGAATTACGGTAAATCCTTCATCCAGCTCTCCGAGGACAAGCAGGACATCGTCAAGAAGGCGATTCCGCAGAACATCTCCGAGGCTGAGCCGAAGGATGTCGCCAGAAGAAGATAAAACAAAGGAGGAAAGATTATGTCAAGATTTGGTGGAAACAGAAACAAAGAGGTACCTGCGATTACCTCCAGTTCCCTCTCCGATATCGTCTTCATGCTTTTGTTCTTCTTCATGGTGACGACGCAGCTGCGTGAAACCGAGAACAAAGTCATCGTAAAGCTTCCCGAAGCGACCGAGGTCGTCAAGCTTGAAAGAAAAGACCTGGCTTCCTACATCAACATCGGTACCCCGACCCGGAATTACCAGGCCCAGTTCGGTACGGATGCCCGTATCCAGCTCAACGATTCCTTCAAGACCATCGACGACATCCGTGACTTCATCGCGGCAGAGCGCGAGAGCATGAGCGAAGGCGACCGTAGTTTCATGCAGACGGTCATCCGCGCTGACGAAGATGTCAGAATGGGTATCATTACAGATGTGAAGCAGGAGCTCAGAAGATGCTCCGCGCTGAAGATCATGTACGCATCCAGAAAATCCACGGACTAATCCGTCCGTGTCCCGATAAAGAAACCGGCCGAGCTTCAAGACTCGGCCGGTTTCTTTTTTACTGGGCGATGAACTGGTAGACGATGTTGCCGATCTGCTTGGGCGGAGCGGAGGTGGACGAAGAGAACTTCGAGAGCCGGGCCGCCCGGATCGCAAAATTGCGCAGGCAGCCGTCCGACGAAGAGAGGGTGTCCTCGATCTTGGCGTTGATGACGTTGCCCTGCGGGTCGACCGTGATGATGACCGTCACCATGCCGGCTCCCATGCAGCGGTAGGCCGGGATGGGCAGGCGGCTGGCCTTCCGCCCTTCGAGCTCCCAGGAGACGACGGAAGGGCCGCTGTAATTGGCTTCGGACGATTTTTTGGAGCCGCCGGTCTCCTGTTTCTTGTATTCGTATACGATTTCGTCCTTGGGAAGCGGCGCGCCGTTGTCCAACTCCCGCTGGAGACGCTCGGCGTCGCGGTACAGTTCCTCCGCATTGGTGCCGCGGTCGTCCTTGAGCGCTCCCCTGTCCACGGTGACGTTCCGGATCGGAACGCTGCCCGCGGCGGCGAGCATGCGCTCGATCCGCTGGGAGATGTCCTCCTTGAAGACTTCCTCCTTCTTTTCCTTCTCGACCTGTTCCTGCTTAGTGAAATCCAGGACGAAGGAATTCTCCTTGGCGATGGAGAAGCCCAACTGGGTGGCCAGCAGCACGATGATCACCGCGAGATGGAATATCACGGTGATATACAGTCCGGCCCTTTCTTCCTTGTTGAACTTCGCCATGGCAAAGGATGCTATGCGCCCGCTTTCAGGTATTTCTCGACCGTGGCGGAGATGACGTCGATCGCGACCTTGTTGTGGCCGCCTTGGGGCACGATAATGTCCGCGAAACGCTTGCTGGGCTCGATGAACTGGATGTACATCGGCTTGACGGTCTTGGTATAGCGCTCGATGACCCAGCGGACGTCCTTGCCCCGCTCGGAGATGTCGCGCATCATCACCCGCATCAGCCGGTCGTCATCGTCGGCATCGACGAAAATCTTGACATCCATCTGGTCCACCAGCTCCTTGCAGGTGAAGATCAGGATGCCTTCGATGATGATGACGTCGGCCGGCTCCACCGTCACGGTCTCGGTCTTGGACCGGGAGCAGGAGATGTAGGAATAGACCGGCTGCTGGATGGTCTTGCCGTTCTTGAGGTCACAAAGCTGTTCGCAGAGGAGATCCCAGTCGATCGCTTCGGGATGGTCGAAGTTGTGGTTGCGCTTCTCCTCGTCGGACGCGTCCGCGAGATCTTTGTAATAAGAGTCCTGCGGGATGACGACCACCCGCTCGTTCTGGAGTCTGTCCTGGATGGCGCGGACGACCGTCGTCTTTCCCGAGCCCGAACCACCGGCGATACCGATTACCAACATATCCGAAAAGATTAGAATTCAGCGTTTTTAGGGGTACGCGGGAAGGGGATGACGTCGCGGATGTTGGCCATGCCCGTCACGAAGAGCAGCAGGCGCTCGAAGCCCAGGCCGAAACCGCTGTGGGGGCAGGTGCCGAAGCGCCGCGTGTCGATGTACCACTCGAGGTTCTTGCGGCTCATCTGAAGCTCGTCGATGCGCTTCTCCAGCTTCTCCAGGGAAGCCTCGCGCTCCGATCCGCCGATGATCTCGCCGATCTTGGGGAAGAGCACGTCCATGGCGCGGACCGTCTTCCCATCTTCGTTCTGCTTCATGTAGAAGGCCTTGATGTCCTTCGGATAACCGGTCAGGATGACCGGGCGCCCGAAGTGCTTCTCGACCAGGTAACGCTCGTGCTCGCTCTGGAGGTCGATGCCCCAGGAAACCGGATACTCGAACTGCACGCCGTCCGCGACCGCCTGCTCGAGGATCTTGATGCCTTCCGTGTACTCCAGGCGCACGAACTCGGTCCCGATGACGCCCTGCAGGCGCTCGATCAGCTCGGGGTCGTAGCGGTCATTGAGGAACTTGATGTCGTCCCAGCAATGATCCAGGGCATACTGCACCAGGTGCTTGATGAAGTCCTCGGCGAGGTCCATGTTGTCGTTGATGTCGTAGAAGGCCATCTCCGGCTCGATCATCCAGAACTCGGCCAGGTGGCGGGGCGTGTTGGAGTTCTCGGCGCGGAACGTCGGCCCGAAGGTGTAGATCTCGCCCAGCGCCGTGGCGCCCAGTTCGCCTTCCAGCTGCCCGCTGACGGTCAGGGAGGTCTCACGGCCGAAGAAATCCTTCGTGAAGTCGACGCCGCCCTTCTTGTTCTTGGGGATGTCGTTCAGGTCGAGGGTCGTCACGTGGAACATCTGGCCGGCGCCTTCACAGTCGGAGGCGGTGATCAGCGGGGTGTGCAGGTAGACGAAACCCTTCGAATGGAAATACTCGTGGATGGCGAAGGCCATCTGGTTGCGGATGCGCAGGACCGCGCCGAAGGTGTTGGTCCTCATACGCATGTGGGCCACCGTGCGCAGGTATTCGAAAGAAGTGTCCTTCTTCTGCAGGGGGAAACGCATCGGGTCGCATTCGCCGTAGACCTCGATCTCGCGGGCCTGGATCTCCACGGCCTGGCCGCTGCCGACCGACTCGACGAGGGTGCCCGTGACCCCGATGCAGGCCCCGGTCGTAATCCGGGGTAGCAGGTCCTCGGGGAAGAGGGCCTTGTCGACTACGATCTGGACATTATTGATGGTCGAACCGTCGTTCAGCGCGATGAAGGCGATGCCTTTGTTTCCTCTCTTCGTCCGCACCCAGCCTTTGGCGAGGACATCCTGACCCGGCTCCATCCGGAGCAGGTCCTTGACTTTGGTTCTGATGATTCTTTCCATGGTTCAAATGGGCTATATCTTGGCAAAAATACGGTTTTTGCGGGTATTATTCAATAGAATGCGGTTTCAACGCCTCCTCGATGACCGTATCGTAATCGAGGTACAGGTGGTAGAAGGCCTGGTCTCCCAGCTTGGAGTAGCGTCCGACGAGGGCCCGGACCTGCGTCATCAGGTACGGGACCGTCTGCTTCCACTCCGCTTCGGAAGCCGGCGCGATGCCGTCGCGCGACGAGGCGAACTGCCGGAAAGCCGGTTCCAGGGAAGCGCCGTCCAGGTAACGGACCAGGGCGTCGAAGTCGTCGATCGCCGACAGTCCGGCCTTGTGCGTGTCGAAGTACCAGGAGGCGAAGCGCATCGGCGTCGCCTTGGCGCGGACCTTCATGTAGTAATCCGTCACCTTGGTCGTATCGACCGGGACGAACACGTCGGGGACGATGCCGCCCCCGCCGTACACCTTGCGGCCCTTCAGCGTCAGGTACTCCTCGTTCTTGTTGACCTTGATGCTGTCCGCGTCGTACATCTCTCCACCTTCGTAACGCTTGTAGATATCGTACTGGTAATCAGCGCCGTACGGCTTCTGAATGCAGCGACCGGAAGGCGTATGGAAACGCGCGACCGTCAGGCGCATGCCGGATCCGTCGGAGAACATATAGGGCTTCTGCACCAGTCCCTTGCCGAAGGAGCGGCGCCCGATGATGAGGCCGCGGTCGTTGTCCTGGATGGCGCCGGCGAAGATCTCGCTCGACGAGGCGGAACCCTCGTTGATCAGCACGGACAGACGGGTCTTCTTCATATAACCTTTACCGTCCGCCTTGTAATCCTCGCGCGGGCTGTGGAGGCCTTCCGTATAGACGATGGTCTGCCCCTTGTCCAGGAAGATCTTGGAGAGGAGCAGGGCCTGGTCCAGGTAGCCGCCGCTGTTGTCCCGCAGGTCGAAGATCAGGTGCTTCATGCCGTTCTGCAGCAGCTCCTCGGAAGCGGTGACAAACTCCATGGCCGTATTCTTAGCAAACTTGGACAGGCGGATGTAGCCGGTCGTGTCATCGATCATGAAGGAAGCGTCGACACTGTGGACGGGAATCTTGCCCCGGGTGATCTCGAAGGGGATGACCTCCCCTTCCCGCAGCACCGTGACGGTGACCTTGGTCCCGGCGGGGCCCTTCATCCGGCGCACCATGCTGTCCTGCGGGAACTTGACGCCCGCGATGACCGCTTCGTCCACCTTGAGCAAGCGGTCCCCCTGCAGCATGCCGACTTTCTCAGCCGGTCCGCCTGGGATCACTTCCAGGACGATGGCCGTATCGTTGGGCACGTTGAACTGGATGCCGATGCCCTCGAAGTTGCCCGCCAGCTCCGTCTCGCTCGCCTCCAGCTCGACCGGGGGCATATAGACGGAATGGGGGTCCAGGCAGGCCAGGGCCTCCGAAATGGCGGCTTCGGTCACGGTCTTGTAGTCTATGGTGTCGACATACTCCTTGCTGACGGTCTGCAGGATGAGGTTGAGCTTCTGCCAGCCGGCGTCCGACACCCGGATCTTCCGGGCGGAACGGGCCGATTGGACCGTCATCGCCAGCAGGACGCCAACCACGATGCCCAGCAGGGCGACCGTCAAGGTATACAGGTCTTTCTTTTTCATTTAATCCACTTTTTCCACTTCAATCCCGGCCCGGCGGAGCAGGTCGATGCCGTCTGACAGCCTGTATTCGTCCCGGTACACGACGCGGCGGATCCCCGACTGGATGATCAGTTTCGAACACTCCAGGCAGGGGGAAGCCGTCACGTAAAGGGTGGCACCCTCGCTGCTGTTGCCGGACTTGGCGACCTTGGTGATCGCATTGGCTTCCGCGTGCAGGACATAGGGCTTGGTCGCGCCGGACTCGTCCTCGCAGATGTTCTCGAAGCCGGAAGGCGTCCCATTGTATCCGTCCGATATGATCATCTTGTCCTTGACGATCAGGGCGCCGACCTGCAGGCGCTTGCAGTAGGAGTTCTTGGCCCACACGGCAGCCATCTCCATATATCTCTTGTCGAATTTCATCTTCCTAACGCTGATAAAGGTAACGTTTGATGCTGCGCTTGGGCGTCCGCTCGAAATCCTCGGGCATGAACTCGATCTTGCGGATCTGCGCATAATTCGGGAGCTGCTTGTTGATCTCGGGCAGCGCGGCGGTGAGGCGCTCTTCCAGCTGCGCCCGCTTCATCCCGTCCAGTTCACCCTGGTGGTAGTCCGGATAAATCAGGGCCACCAGGCTTCCGCCATCCTCGATGACGAGGGAATCTACCACATAGCTGGTGTTGTTGATGACCGCTTCCAACTCCTCGGGATAGATGTTCTGCCCGGAAGGGCCGAGGATCATGCACTTCGAGCGGCCCCGCAGGTACAGGAAGCCGTCGCGGTCCATGACGCCGATGTCTCCGGTCCGGAACCAGCCGTCCTCCGTGAAGGCCTGGCGGGTCGCCTCCTCGTTCTTGAAATAGCCGATGAAGACGTTGTCGCCCTTGATCTGGATCTCGCCCGGCACATTCTCGGGATCATCGGAATCGATGCGGATGCTGCAGTTCGCGATCGGCTTGCCGCAGGATCCGAGGCGGGCCTTGTACCACTTCGCGTAAGTGATCAGCGGGGCACATTCCGTCATCCCATAGCCCACGGTGAAGGGGAAATGGAGCCGGTGCAAGACCTTCTCCACTTCCGGGTTGAAGGCGGCTCCGCCCAGGATCACCTCTTCGAAACGGCCGCCGAACGCTTCTATCAGCTTGCTGCGGATCTTCTTGTATATCATCTGGTTGGCAATCGGCAGATAGAGGAAAGTCCGGTTGCGCTCCAAGACGGGCTTGAGGGAATTCTTGTAGATCTTCTCGATGACAAGGGGGACGGTGATGATGATATCCGGCTTGACCTCAGCGAGTGCGTTCAGGATGATCTTCGGGCTGGGGACACGGCTCAGGAAATGCACGTGGGCGCCGATCGTCATCTCGAAGAGGAACTCGAACATCATTCCGTACATGTGCGCGGAAGGCAGCATCGCCACGACTTCCGAGTCGGCGTTCATCTGGGGCTCGGCATATTCGCCGGCAAAGAGGATGTTGGCATACAGGGCCCTGTAGGGCAGCATGACGCCCTTCGAGAATCCCGACGTGCCGGATGTGTAGTTGATGAGCGCCAGCTCGTCCGGCTGGTCTTCGTAATAATGGATGTCTTCCGGGCCGAAACCTTCCGGGAAGGCCTTGGCAAAGGTATCCTGCAGGTTGTGGCGCACGGAGGTCATCCTCTCTTCGCGGGAATACAGGTACTTCAGCGTGTTCATTTGGACGATGACGTACAGGCCGGGCATCTCGGACTCGGAAAGGCCCTCCCAGATCACGTCGTCCACGAAAAGGACCTTCGCTTCCGAATGGTTGACCAGGTAGTGGATGTTGCCCGGCTTGAACTCGTGCAGGATGGGGACCGGCACGGCGCCGTAGGTCATGGTCGCCAGGAAACAAACGCCCCAGTTGGCCTGATTGCGCGAGCAGAGGGCCACCTTGTCACCCTTCTGCAGGCCGCATTCGCGGAAACTGATATGCAACTGCTCGATACGGCGGGCGACATCCTTGTAGTACAGGGTGACGCCTTGATAATTGGACAGCGCCTCGCGCTCCCAATTCTCCTTGAAGCTTATCTCCAGCAGTTTGTTGACGGATTGATATTGCATTCCAATATGGTTTAATACACTAGATTCTTGATGGATTTCGCCTTCAGGGGCTCACCGCCCCAGAAGTCGTACACTTGCTCGCCGCCTGCGGTCTTGACCACCCATACCCGCTTTCCGTCGGCTTTCGCCAGGACGGGCAGGGACAGGATCGTGTCCGGACAGGTGATCCCCTGCCAGGCGGCCGGCTGCACCCCGTGCAGGTCGTACATGCCGATGGTGTTGTCCCGGTGCAAGACCAATGCCGTATAGCCCTTGGCGCCGGAGAAATCATACACCGCAGGTCCCAGGAGGACTTCCTTGCCCAGTTCCACGGGGAAACCGCTGACGAAGCGGCCCAGACGGTCGATCAGGTACAGTTTGCTGCCCGCGGCGAAGAGGAACTGCAGCTTGCCGTTGGCATAGTAATCGACGCATTCGGCCGCGCCGCAGATCGGCGTGTCGAAAGAGACGCCCCACAGGCCCTTGCCACTTTCCTTGTCCTTCAGGCAAAGAGACAGGTTCGGCGCCTGGTAGAAAAGATTGGTCTTGCCGGTGCCGCTGTTGGTCACCTCGAACGGGCCCTGCGGGACCTCCACATCGGCTTTGCGGCCGGGCGCAGCTTTCTTGCCGGAGGCCTTGCGCTCCGCGTAATCCACGGGGCGGGCCGCCTCCAGGATGAGGCCGTCGGCGGTGCAGGAAAGCACCATCGGCTCCCGGATGACGCCATCCAGACTGGCTTTCAGGTTGTCGGCGAGCAAGGGCCGGAACCATTCGCCGAAACAGCCGGAGGCATCCGAAGCGGAGAAATAGAACGCCGCCTTTCCGCCCTTGGCCGGGATCAAGCGCGGCTCGGACACGTCGGAGAGGGCATCCGCGAGCGAGCCCTTTTCCTCCATCACCGCATCATACTCCGCCAGGGCGGCCTCGGTGCCCAGGATCCGCCACTCCCCCACCGTCTTGCAGAAAGAGCCCGCCGGCGCGAAGACGCCGCCGAATACCACGGCGGGGAATCCGCTGAACGGGAAAGCCTCGACAGCCGGCTCCCCTTTCGCGGCCTTGCCGCTGCGGAGCAGCACGACGCCCGTCCGGGTGCCGCCCGGAGCATTCCAGGACGCCCGGACGACCTCGCAGACACCCTCTTTCGCGAACCATTTCACAGGATCCTCTCCCGTATCGGCGCGCAGGGCTTCACATTCCCGGCGGAACACCTGCAGGGACTGCGAGGCGTCGAGCCATTTCTCATATGCCTTGACGTATGCGCCGCAATCCGGCACGGAGAGCGCGAGGGCGGACAGCGTATTCGCCGGCAAGACCTGGCTGAAGCGCAGTTCGCCGCCGGGAAGGGTCTCCAACAGGTTGGAATAATAGGAAGGGCTGCGGCCGGAGACGGTCGCGCCCGTCATGCGCAGGCGTTTGTCACCCGCTTCCCGGATGTCGAAACCCGTCCACTCCGCGGCTCCCTTCAGAAAAGTCGAATAGGGATAGAGCGGCTTCAGGCAAAGGGAGGACAGGATGCGGCCCATGTCCGGATTGGAGAAGAACACGACCTCCCGCGACGAAAGAGCGGCGGCCATGTCCTTGAAATAAGGATCGTCCAGAATGGAAGTGCCGGTGTCCAGGTGGCGGCAGGAGGACTCGACCAGCGTGCGGGAGGGCGACACCAGGAGGAATCCCGCCGTCTCACCGCCCTTGAGCTCTGCCTGGAGGCCGCAGCGCTGGGCGTAGTCCAGCACGCTCCGGGCCAACTCCGTCGTATCCTGCGCGGGTCCCGCGTCCAGGATCATCAGCGGCACCAGGGTCTCCGAATAATGGACGGAAACCGCCATCGGCTGCGCCTTCAGCGCGGCGCTGTCCGGCAGCGTGGCGACAAATTTGCCGAAGGCAGGGTTCGCGCCGACCAGGGAGTGGAAAAGTTTGGTGCGGTCGTCCAGCAGGGATACGCCGGTCTTGGCGTTCTGGAAGCAGAACACCAACGCCGCATCGGACGGGACCGCCTGCAGGATGCCGGCGTGGGACACCGCTTTCTCTCCTTCGGAAGGCTGGGGCTTCCCGGAGTACAGCATCTTCACGCCCATTCCGATAGCGGCTATCAGGAGCAGCAGGATGCAAAGGCAGATTATCAGACTTTTCTTGCTCACTTTTCCAGGGATCGCGCGTGAGGGCACAATCATACAAATTTAGGAAAAAATTGAAAAAGTCCGTATCTTTGATAGGTCCAATCTCATGGCAGCAATGACAAAAGCTAAAATGTTCCGTTCGGCCATCATGGCCGGCATCGCCATCGGCATCGCCGGATTCGGCTACCTCGCCCTCGGAGGCATCGCAGGCGCCATCTTTTTCTCTTTTGGACTGATCACGGTCATCCGTTACAAGATGAAACTTTACACCGGCGTCGTCGGTTTCGTCCAGTCCTGGAGTGAGATCCCCGACACCTTCCTGGTGCTGCTGGGCAACATCGTCGGCTGCCTGCTGGTCGGCCTGCTGGCCCGCCTGTCCCCCATGGACCTGCAGGGGACCGCGCAGAAACTGCTGGAAGGGCGTCTGGCCAACGGAGCGCTGCGCAGCGGGGGCCTCGCCATCGGCTGCGGCTTCATCGTCACGACTTCCGTCTTCTGGGCACGCCAGGAGAAGTGGCTGCCCCTGCTGCTGGGCATCCCGCTCTTCATCCTCTGCGGTTTCCCGCACTGCATCGCGGACGCCTTCTATTACCTGACGGTGCCGTTCTCCTTCCTGGGAGCGCATCTTTGGGAGGTCCTGGGCCTGTATGCCTGCCTGGTCCTCGGCAACTTCATCGGCTGCAACCTGTACCGGCTGGTGATGTGGGAGAAATGAGCCCTGCCATGCGGAAGTCCGTCCTCATCCTCGCCGTCCTGCTTTCCGCCTGCCTCAGCGTCCGGGCGGGAGAGCCGATGCTCAGCATCTTCAAGGAGAACTACATCACGACGGGACTTCCGCTCAACACCCGGCCGGCCTGGGACACCAGCGACCTGACCTTCCAGATCAGTCTGAAATTCAACGCCTTGCAGAATGCGGGCGGCAAAGATTGGGACTTGTTCTTCGCCTATACCCAGATGGCGATCTGGGAGGTTTACAAGCCGTCCAACCCCTTCAAGAGCAATATCTACACGCCCGGCATCTACGCCTATCACCCCTTCAAGAAAGGGCCCGACGGCGTGGTCAACGACATCCTCTTCGGCTTCGAGCACCGTTCCAACGGCTACGACGGTGCCCTGTCGCGGAGCATCGGCTGCCTGTTCGCAACCTATACGCATACTTTCGGGGGCTGTTTCACGGCCCAGCTGACCGGCCGCTTCGGCCTGGGATCGATCTACAACGACTTCTCCCTCGAGATGCTGGACAAATACCAGGGCTACCTCAACGCAGGCCTGTGCTACCACACGCGGGACCGGCGGCTGATGGTCTCGGCCTCGGTGACGCCCCTCTTCAAGGGCGACATCCCCGCCAATGTCAATGCCGAGATCGCCCTCCGGCCCACCCGCAGTTCCGACTGGTTCTACCTGGTCGCCCGCTACCACTACGGTTACGACGAAGACCAGCTCGACTGCGCCGTCCCCGACGTCTTCCTCAAGCACATGCTCCGCTTCGGCCTCGCCATCCAGCCCGGCCGCCTCAGTCACAAACTTTTCTTCTAGGGATTCCTGTAGGAGCGAAAAAGGCTTGCCAGTCCGGCAAGCCTTTTTCGTAGCTCCTACAGGAATCGAACCTGTATTTTAGGTTTAGGAAACCCACGTTCTATCCGTTGAACTAAGGAGCCGTTATAAAAAGGGCGCTGTATTATTCAGCGCTCTTCTCAATGATCTGACGGCCGCGATAGTAGCCGCACTCAGGGCAAACCCTGTGGTACATAACGGTAGCGCCACAGTTCGGGCAAGTAGCCAGCGTCGGGACCGGAGCATGGTCGTGCGTACGCCGCTTGTCCCTTCTCTGCTTGGAGAGTTTGTGTTTCGGATGTGCCATTTTACTTTTTTATTTTAAATACTATTTCTTTTCCAACAAAGTCTTCAGAGACGCGAAAGGATTCTCCGATTCCGGCGCCGCCGGCGTCTCGGGCTCGCTCTCCCCCAGGTATTTCACCACCTCGGGATCGCATTCCCCGTCGGGATGGACGCGGATCAACGGCAGCGAGGTGCACACATAGTCGTAAACGACCTGGCCCAGGTCGATGCCGGCTTCCCGGTCCTCGACCCCGATCACCTCGCGTCCGTCTTCTTCCGCCGACCCGTAGTCCGCGCCGAAGCGGACCTTCAGGCGGAACTCGGTCTCCACCGGCAGCACCAGGTCTGCCAGGCAGCGGTCGCACGCGACCGTGACCGTCCCCTTCACCCGGCTGTCCACCAGGATCGAGGCTCCCGTCTTCTCCACCTCGGCATCGACGTCGAGACAGGCGTCCAGAATCTCGGAATTCTCAAAATCTCCAAAGAACTTTCCGTCAGCGTGCCACGCAAAATGGCTTCTGCCGGCCTTCAATCCGTCGAGTCCGATAACAAACAAACTGTCCATATTGGCCTGAAAACAGATTTAGGGATGCAAAGGTAACAATTCTTTTCCGAAAAGAAAAAAAATTATTCGTCGTCCGCATCGGCTCCCGCACGCTTGCGCGCCAGCGGGTCGAGCAGGATCTTGCGGATGCGCATCGCATGCGGCGTCACCTCCACCATTTCATCGTCCTGGATGTATTCCAGGGCCTCTTCGAGGGAGAACTTGATCGCCGGAGGAAGGACCACTTTCTCGTCCGAGCCGGAAGCCCGCACGTTGGTCAGCTTCTTCGTCTTGCAGATGTTGATGTTGAGATCGCGCTCACGCGTGTGCTCACCTACGACCTGGCCGCCGTAGATCGGCTCGCCGGGCTCCACGAAGAAACGTCCGCGGTCCAGCAACTTGTTCATCGAATAGGCGATGGCCTCGCCGGTCTCCAGGGAGACGAGGGACCCGTTGTTGCGGCGTTCCAGTTCGCCCTTGAAGGGCTGGTATTCCTTGAAACGGTGCGCCACGACGGCCTCGCCCTGGGTCGCGGTCAACAGGTTGCTGCGCAGGCCCATCAGGCCGCGGGTCGGAATCTCGAACTCCAGCAGGGTCCGGTCGCCGCGTGGCTCCATCCGGACCAGGGCACCCTTGCGGCGGGTCGAAATCTCGATCGCGGCGCCCACGAACTCTTCCGGCACCTCGATGGACAGGTCCTCGACCGGCTCGCAGCGCTGGCCGCCGATGGTCTTGTCCAGTACCTTCGGCTGACCGACCTGCAATTCGAAGCCTTCGCGCCGCATCGTCTCGATCAGCACGGAAAGGTGCAGCACGCCGCGGCCGTAGACCACGAACGAATCCGCGCCCAGGCCGGGCTTCACGCGCAGGGCCAGGTTCTTTTCGAGTTCCTTCTCCAGGCGCTCCTTCAGGTGGCGCGAGGTGACGAACTTGCCGTCCTTGCCGAAGAAGGGGGAATTGTTAATCGTGAAGAGCATGCTCATCGTGGGCTCGTCCACCGCGATCGGAGGCAGCGGCTCGGGATTCTCCAGGTCCGCGATCGTGTCGCCGATCTCGAAGCCCTCGATGCCGACCACGGCGCAGATGTCGCCGCAGCCGACCCGCTCCACGTTCTGCTTGCCCAGGCCTTCGAAGACCATCAGCTGCTTGATCTTCTGCTTCTGGATGATGTCGTAGCGCTTGCACAGGCTGATGGTAGAACCGGAAACCAGCTCGCCGCGGGTGATGCGGCCGACCGCGATCCGACCCACGTAAGGGGAATACTCCAGGGAGGAAATCAGCATCTGGGGCGTGCCCTCCACCTGCGCGGGAGCGGGAATCTCCTCGAGGATCGTGTCCAGCAGCGGAGTGATGTCGCCGGTCGGGTTCTTCCAGTCGAGCGACATCCAGCCCTGCTTGGCGCTGCCGTACACGGTCTTGAAATCCAGCTGCTCCTCGGTGGCGTTCAGGTTGAACATCAAGTCGAATACCTCTTCCTGTACCTCGTCCGGGCGGCAGTTGAGCTTGTCCACCTTGTTGATGACCACGACGGGCTTCTTGCCCATCTGGAGGGCCTTCTGCAGCACGAAACGGGTCTGGGGCATGCAGCCCTCGAAGGCGTCGACCAGCAGGAGGACGCCGTCCGCCATGTTGAGCACGCGCTCGACCTCGCCGCCGAAATCACTGTGCCCGGGCGTATCGATGATGTTGATTTTCACCCCTTTGTAAGTCACGGACACGTTCTTCGCCAGGATGGTGATGCCGCGTTCGCGCTCCAGGTCGTTGTTGTCCAGGATCAGCTGGCCGAGATTCTCCGGCTGGCGCACCAGGTTGGCCTGATAGATCATCCGGTCCACGAGGGTGGTCTTGCCGTGGTCGACGTGGGCGATGATCGCGATGTTTCTGATTTCCTGCATATCTTGCAATCTTCTCTTTTCAAAAAAAGAGGAGGCGTTATTTCGCCCCCTCTTGTGCGCGGGATGAGACTCGAACTCACACGCCTTTTACAGCACTAGCTCCTGAAACTAGCGCGTCTACCATTCCGCCACCCGCGCGCTTTTTAGGACTGCAAATATACGAAAATATTTTAAACTGCAATAGTGAAATAAAGAGTTTTTGACCATTGGTCGATCTGAATCCGCGCGGCGCCGTCCACATAGTCGATTTCCAGCGTGATATCCGCCAAGTCCGGGGCCTCCCAGTCATACCCGCTGTCCAGGATATATTCCCCGATGGCGAAGACGCGATCGAGCTCTCCGTAGCGGTAAACGCACAGGGAAAGGGACCCGTCGGTCTGGGCGGGAAGCACGAGGCGGCAGCGCCCTTCCCCGTCCGGCGAGAGCGGGACGCGGAAAGTCCCCGGAAGCGGCTCCAGATCCGGCCCGTAGCCACATACGTCCCCCAGGACGCTGTAATCCAGGCTCTCCTGCAACAGGTCCCGCAGACGGATCTCCAACACCGCGTAACGCTTGAACAGGATCACGGGGACCCTGACTTCCGGAGGCGCGGCATCGACGGAGGCCTGGAAAGAGAGCAGGGGCGGGCAGGACGCCCCTTCCGGAATCCGCAGTCCGGCATCCGGATCGAAGAGCCCGTCGTCTCCCGCCGTCACGACCAGCCGGCCCTCCGCCCCCCGGGGCACTTCCACGATATACTCCGAAGGCAGCTCGTCCACCGGGAAACGGCCTTCCCGGCGGAAATCCTCCGCCGAGAGCGTCCAGGTCAGCTCGTCGCAGCCCAGGGCCATCAGCGCATCCGCATCCACTCCCGAGCAGTCCAGGACCACGAGGCTCGGACAGCCCGAGCGGTCCTCCCGGACGGAGCAGGATCCCAGCCCCAGCAGGAGGAGCAGGAAGAAGCCGACGACGCGCTCAGAAAACATAGGCCAGCCCCAGCAGAACCTCATTCAACATCATGAATTTCCGGTCGCCCTTGTCCAGGGTCCGGCCGCAGCTCGGGCAGGCGTACAGGGTGTACCAGTCCTTGCCGGCCCAGACACCCGCGCCGGCCTCGATGTTGAAATGCGGACCCAGCATATAGGTGTAGCCGGCCGACAGGGCGCCGCCGACCCGGTCTCCTTCCCGGGTCTCGGGCGAAACGAAACCTCCGATGTTGTATTCCTGGTACTGGGCCTTGGCGGCCAGCCACCAGCCGGAATAGATGTGCCAGGGCCAGTAGCGCGTCCCGAGCGCCACCGTACGCTGGCGGAACTCCCGCGGACCCTCTTCGGCCCCGCCGGAATAAGTGAAAGGGTTGTAACGCAAGCCCGCCGTCACGCTCCAGCGCCGGGCCACGGCGAAGGAGGCCTCGCAATTGAGCGTACCGAAATTGGCATACCCGGCCAGGTTGGTGCCGAAGGATGCGTTCTGGGCGAAGGCCGGGGCCGGAATGCAGGCCGAGGCCAGGGACAGCGCAAGGACTGCCGCACATGCACGAAGTGAAGTTTTCATAGTATTCAATATCTGTATCTGTCAAAAGCCTGCTGGATCACGCTGTAGTGCTCCGGATACTGGTCGGAGAGGGCCTCCTGGAAGGCTTCGCGCCCCACCACTTCCGGGCCCAGGACGCTGAAGATCTTGGCGGCGCCCAAGCCCCGGTCCTCCAGGTACATCAGGATCTGCGGATAGAACCACTGCGTCAGTCCCTCCGCCGGCGTCCCCCGCCCGTAGCGGGCGCGGAAGAGCAGGTTGCCGAAGAAATAACCCCACATCTCACCGACCTCGCAATAGCCGGCGTCCTCCTCCAGCCCGGTCCCGTAAGTGATTCCGAGACTGGTGACGTATGACTTGAGGATGAAACGGATGAAATGTCCCCAGAACTCCTTCCCGGCCCGGACGAAATGGCTGGCGTGGGAGAGCTCGTGGACGGTCTCCGAATAGATCGAGGCATAGTCGTGGCAGTATTTCATGCCGAGGGTGATGTCCGGGAGGAACATCTTGACCAGGTCCGCATAGTCCCCCAGGAACTCTCCCAGCTTGCCGGAATCCACCAGTACGCCTTGCTGGAGCATCGGCGTACTGCTCGCGCCCAACGAACGGAAGATCCAGATCCGGAGGTTCGCGGGCGGCGCCGACACATCTCCCTGCGCATTGCAGCGGTCAAAATAAGCGGCGGTCGCATTGTTGACAGCGCAACGCGTGAACAGCTTCCAATCCGAATCCTTGTCCACCGTGACGTCGATCCCCTCGGGAGAATGCTTCCCCAGGGTGGACACCGATGCCGGAACCAGCACCAAGTTCACCCCGATGCCGAATCCCCGCCGGTTGCGGAAGACCAGGCGGTAGCGCACGTCCTCCGAGAAGCTTTTCGGAATCTCGTAACAGCCCTCGTCGTCGGTGTACGCCGTGGCGAACTTGACGAAGGAATTGACGCAGACCTTCACGCCGGACAAGCCGGCGGGAACCCCGTCCCCCGACTCTTCGTCCAGCAGGGTGATGCGTCCGGCCGGAGCGAAGGACTCCCCTTCTGCCCGCGTATCCGGGGAAAGCAGGCCGCCGTTGCCCGTCAGGCGGAAAGACTCCCGCTCCACGGCCCGCCAGTCTATGCCTTCCGCGCGCGTAGACGCATCATTCTCAGCGATATAGCACTCATCCAGCACTTCGCACAGGATCCCCGTGGGAAAGCTGAAACCGGAAGGCACGACGGCATATTGCCAGGTGATCCGTCCTTCTCCGATCTCCGGGTCCTGATAATAGTCGCCCTCCCGCACGATGCGTCGGTCCAGGGGATGGTCGACGAGCTCGAGGCCCAGCGAGACCAGGCGCTCGAACTGGGCGTCGTCCTCCGGCAGGAAGCGGACATAAATGTCGGTCGGCCGCAGGTCCAGCCTGGCGGCCTTCTCGGGATACAGCGAACGGACCGCCAGGGTCATGTTCTCCAGGGAATAGGGATCATCCAGTTTCTCGCCCAGGACGATCATGTCGTGTCCGATGCCGGACAGGTCCACGGACCGGGCCCGGTCCGGCTCCAGTCCCCCGTGCGCACAAGCGGCGAGCAGCAGCACGGGCAGCAGTCTGCAGAAAGTCTTCATAGTTTCAATGTTTCAGTCCGGGACAAAGGTACGGAGAGCTATCCGTGTGAAAAAATTTAACACGGATAAAACGCAAAATCGGCCTTCCACATACGCAGAAGGCCGATGCTAAGACGGAATTTCGCCCGATTTTACTGAATAAACGAGGCGAAATAGCCCGGGAAGAACACGCTGGTAATCAGATAACCGATGACTGTGGAGATGATGACCGCGATCAGGCCCGGCATCATGAAGCTGTGGTTGAGCAGGTACTTGCCGATCACCGTGGTCCCGGAACGGTCGAAGTTGACCGTCGCGATGTCCGAAGGATAGTTCGGGATGAAGAAGTAACCGTACACGCTCGGCAGGACGCCAAGCAGGACGGGGCCGGCGATTCCCAGCTCATAGGCCAGGGGCAGCATCGCCACGACGACGGCGCCCTGCGAATTGATCAGGACCGACACCAGGAAGAAGACGAACGCGATGCTCCAGGGATAGTTGGTCACCAGGTCGGCGAGCATCACCTTCATCTGGTCCATATAGTTGCCGAAATAGGTGTCCGCCAGCCAGGCGATGCCGTAGATGGCCACGACCGCGACCATTCCGGACTGCCACACGGCGCCGCCGACCGCCTTCTTGGGCTTGGCCTTGCAGAACATGATGTTGCAGGCTGCGGCGGTCAGCATGATAATCTGGATAATGATGTTCATCTTGGGGATGCCCAGGGCCGCGGCCAGGGTCACTTCGGCCCCGTCACGGGTCACGTGGATCATCTGGCAGAACGCGAAGCCCACGATAATCAGCAGGGCGCCGAGGAAGATGAACACGGAAGCTTTCGCCTCCTTGGTAATCTTCTTGTCCAGGGTGGTGGCGCTGTTGCCGTACATGTACTGGTACAGCTCGGGGTCGGCCTTGCGCTTCAGGAACTCGGGATCCTTGTCCAGGTCCTTGCCCCGGCGGTAGGACGCGAGGGAGGCGCAGAGCAGGCCGATGATACAGGCGGGAAGGGTGACCATCAGCACCTGCGGAATGGCGACCATATAGCCGTTGGCGTTGGAGATGGTCACGAAGGCGACCACGGCCGCCGCGATCGGCGAACAGGTGATACCCACCTGCGAGGCGATGGAGGCCACGCCGCAAGGGCGCTCGGGACGGATGTTCTTCTTGAGGGCGATGTCGCAGATGATGGGCATCAGGGTGTAGACCACGTGGCCCGTACCAACCAGGACCGTCAGGAAGAAGGTGGTCAGGGGGGCCAGGAAGGTGATGTGGTCCGGATGCTTGCGCAGCATCTTTTCCGCGATCTGGATCATCCAATCCATACCGCCCGAGGCCTGCAGGGTACCCGCGCAGGTCACGGCGGCGATGATGATGTAGATGACGTCCGTGGGGGGCGTGCCGGGCTTGAGGCCGAAGCCGAAGACCAGGATGGCCAGGCCGATGCCGGAGATGGCGCCCAGGGCCAGGCTGCCGTAGCGCGAGCCGACATACAGGGCGGCCAGCACGATCAGCAGTTGGATAATCATTGAAAAAGTCATGGGTTATCGTTTTAGCGTAAGACGGATCAGAAATAAGACACGGTGTTCTGCTCGATGGCCCCCATCAGGCTGTTGCCGAGCCGGCTGACGCCGAAACGGAACAGATCCTTGTGCAGCCACTGCGGTCCGAGGACCGAAGACACGATGGAGTAGTAGCACAGCGCATCCTTCGCGGAAGAAATGCCGCCGGCGGCCTTGAAACCGACCTTGCGCCCGGTCTTGGCATGGAAAGCCTTGATGGCCTCGCACATGACGAAGGCGGCCATCGGCGTGGCGTTGACCTCCACCTTGCCGGTCGAGGTCTTGATGAAATCGGCACCGGCTTCCATCGCGAGGAAGGCGGCGGCGGCGATGTTGGCCGGGGAGACCAGCAGACCCGTCTCGAGGATGACCTTCAGGACGATGCTGCGTCCCTGCTTCTGTCCGGCCGCATCGACGGCTTGGCGCATCGCGGCGATTTCCGCCTTGACCGCATCGTAATCGCCGGCCAGGAAAGCGTTGAGCGCCAGGACGATGTCAATCTCGTCCGCACCGGTCTCGACCGCCCGTTCGCATTCGCGCACCTTCACATCCAGGAAACTCTGGGAAGCGGGGAAGCAGCCCGCGACAGCCGTCACGTGCAAGGCGGGATCCTTGCGCTCCGCGGCGACGGTCGCCGCGAAGTTGGGGAATACGCAGATGGAAGCGGGCAGCGGGTAATTCGGGTAGGCCTGGGGCAGGCCGTTCACCTTCGCGACGAGCTTCTTCACGGAAGCGACGGTGTCGGTCGCGTGAAGCGTAGTGAGATCCATCAGGGAGAAGCAGTCCTTCAGACGCTCGGGCGTAGCGAATTCGTCCAGGCTGGAGGCGATCAGCTCGAGGGTCCGGCCGATCTTTTCCTGATCCGGGCAGTACCCGTATCTTTCAAACAAGTCATTCATATATTTGGATATTAAAACCTTCTTCGATGAGGGGCCGCAGCAGGGCGGCCATTTCCGTCGCGGAGAATTTGCCCAGGCCGGAGAGCGGCGTGGGCCGGGCGATGGTGTAAGCCATGATTTCGCGCGGGCGCAGGTCCCGTACGATGTCCATCCAGGGTCCGAGCACCTCCGGGTCGGAGGAATCGAAACCCTTCGCGCGAAGGAACATCGTCTGGAGGATGAAATCACCTTCGAAACGGCGCATGCCCTCGATGACGCGGGCAACGTCATAGCCGCCGGCGGGCCGGTTGACGATGCGCGCGAGTTTCGTCGTCGGAGCGTCCAGCTTCAGGATCGGGCTGTCCACCTTACGCAGGGCTTCGAACACGGCCGGGGCATCCAGGCGGGTGGCGTTGCTCAGGACCGAGACACGTGCCTGGGGATAATAGCGGTCGCGGAGCGCCAGGGTCGCGTCGACGATGGCGGGGAAATCGGGATTGAGCGTCGGCTCCCCGTCTCCCGAGAACGTGATGGAGTCGATAGGCGTCCCTTCGGCGGCACAGGCGGCCAGCTTGGCTTCCAAGGCCTCCCGGAGCGTCTCCAAGTCCGGCAGGGACTTGTCTGAACGGCCGTCCCGGTTCCAGCCGCATTCGCAATAGATGCAGTCGAAGTTGCAGAGCTTGCCCCGCTCGGGCAGCAGATTGATGCCGAGCGAGGATCCGAGCCTGCGGCTGCGGATGGGGCCGAAAACAATCTTTTCCCTCAACATACTCACAACCGGGGTTCGGGGTGGGCCTTCAAGACGACCTGGATAGAATCAGAAGCCTGCGTAGTATCTCGAGCCGGAGCCGGTACATAGGGCATCCACGCCCCCATCTCGTCTTGTTTCAAGTCAATGCGGAAGCCCGCGGCGCGGGCGAAGAACGCCGAATCATAAAAGGCCTGCGGCTGGGGTGCGGCATCCATCAGGCGCCGGATCTCCCGCTGTTTGGCCTCGATGTCGGAGGAGAGCCGCTCCAGGTACCTCGCATGCTCCTCCAGCTTGACGGAGGCCCGCTGCAGGATACGGGCGAAGCGGCGGGAATCCCGCAGATAGTAATTCGCGCTGTTGCGGAAATCCAGGGTCGTATACCCGTATTTCCTGAAAATGGGCTCGTAGAAGCGCATCGTGTCGGCTGTCGTGAAAAGAGAGCCGCCCTGCTCCTTCAGCCACTGGTCGGAAATGAAAAGATCCGCATAGATGTCCGCCATCGTGTCGCGCGGGATCACCTTGTCCTTCCGTCCGCAGGCGGAAAGGCAAAGCAAGGCGGCCAGCAGGACCGCGACGGCGGTACGGATCGCTTTCATTATCTCAGGACGGCGCCGAACTGGTTCTGGAAGGTGGAGAGGAGTTTCTCCATCACGCGCTCCACATCCGCGTCGGTCAGGGTCTTTTCCAGATCCTGGATGGCGAAACTCAGGGCATACTGCTTCTTGCCGGCGGGAATCTTGTCACCGCGGTACACGTCGAAGAGCGTGACCTGGCGGATCAGTTTCTTGCCCGCCTTGAAGGCGGCGGCGCGCAAGTCGGCGTAACTGACCGTCTCATCCAGCAGGAGGGCGAGATCCCGGCGCACTTCGGGGAACTTGGGCAGTTCCTTGAAGGCGACCTTGTCGCGCTTGACCAGAGCGAAGAGGACATTCCAGTCGATCTCCGCAGCGAAAACGGGCTGCTTGACGCCGAAGCGGCGGGCCAGGGCGGGAAGGACCGTGCCCATCACGGCCAGTTTCTTTCCCTGCCCGGGCAGGGAATACACGACTCCTTCGGAGAAAATGTCGGCGGGAGCCGGCTCCGTCACCATCTGGTACAGGTCGGAGCCATAGCGGCGCAGCAGCGCCTCGACATAGCCCTTGAGCTGGAAGAAGTTGCTCTTCTGGGCCTCGACCCGCCAGGACTTCTCCGGCGTGCCGGTCATCAGCAGGGAGAAGCAGGGATGCTCCTCATAGCCCTCGAGGGTCGTGCCCTCCTTCTCGGGCAGGCGCTGGTAGACCGAACCGTATTCGAAGATCTTGAGCGAAGGAATCTGGCGGTTGATGTTGTACGCGATGACCTCCAGGCCGTTCAAGATCAGGGTCTGGCGCATGACGTTCAGGTCGGAGCTGAGCGGATTGACGATGCGCACCGAGCGCTCCGCGGGCCAGGTCTGCAGGCCTTCGTAGTACTCGCCCTTGGTCAGGGAATTGTTCATCGTCTCCACGAAACCGTTGGCCGCCAGCCAGTTGGAGATATTGTTGCGTATCGCCTCGGGATCCGGGGTCGGAGAGGCGTTCACGGACATCTTCATGTGCTTGGGGAGGGAGATGCTGTCGTAGCCGTGGATGCGGAGGATCTCCTCCACGACATCGCACTCCCGCGTCACGTCGACCATGTAGGAAGGAGCCGCCACCCGCGCGCCGCCGGGACGGCGCTCGCGGAACTCGTACTGAAGGGCGGTCAGGATCTTCTCGATCCGGTCGTGACCGATCTTCTCACCGATGAAGGCCTCGATGCGGTCATAGTCCAGGTCGATCTCCACCTCCTTGAACTTGTCGGGATAGACATCCCAGACGGGGCCGACGATGCGGCCGCCGGCGAGCTCCTGGATCAGCAGGGCCGCGCGCTTGAGCGCATAGGGGGTCACCAGCGGGTCGGCGCCCCGCTCGAAGCGGAAGGAGGCGTCGGTCTGGAGGCCGTGGCGCTTGGAGGTCTTGCGGATGGAACCGGGATCGAAGTAGGCGCTCTCGAGGAATACGTTCCGCGTCGCGTCCGTCACACCCGAATCGATGCCGCCGAACACGCCGGCGATGCACATCGGGCCGTTCGCGTTGGCGATCACCATGTCGGTGGCGTCCAGCTTGCGGTCCACCTCGTCCAGGGTCTTGATCGGCTCGCCCGGCAGGGCGCGGCGCACGATGACGGTGCCGCCGTCCACCTTGTCGGCGTCGAAGGTATGCAGGGGCTGTCCCAGCTCGAAGAGTACGAAATTGGAGATGTCGACAACGTTGTCGATCGGGCGCAGGCCGATGGAAAGCAGTTTCTTCTGCAGCCATTCCGGCGAAGGGCCCACCTTCACGCCCTCGATGGTCACGCCCGTGTAACGCGGGGCGCCGTCGGGATCCCGGACTTCGACCTTCAGGCCGCCCTCTTCCCCCTTGCGGAAAGCGGAGACATCCGGATAGTTGAGCTTGGAGGGCTTGTCATTGGCCTGGAGCCAGGCATAGAGGTCGCGCGCCACGCCGATGTGGGAGGCCGCGTCGACCCGGTTCGCCGTGATCTCGTATTCGATGACGGCTTCCGTCTTGAGGTGCAGATAATCCTTGGCCGGCGTTCCGACAACGGCTTCGGGCTCGAGCACCATGATGCCGGAATGGTCTTCGCCGATGCCGAGCTCGTCCTTGGCGCAGATCATGCCCAGGGACTCGACGCCGCGGATCTTGGAGCGCTTGATCTTGAAGTCGCCGGGCAGGACGGTGCCGATGCGGGCGAAGAGGACCTTCTGCCCCGCCGCGACGTTGGGAGCGCCGCAGACGACGGTCAGGGGCTCGCCGCTTCCGTCGTCCACCTTCGTGATATGGAGATGGTCCGAGTCCGGATGGGGCTCGCATTCCAGCACCTTCGCCACGACAACCCCGGCCAGTCCGCCGGGAATCTCTTCCTGCTCCTCCACGGAATCGACCTCGATCCCGATGGCGGTCATCGCTTCGGCCACCTGGGCCGGAGTCAGGTCACACTCAAGATAATCCTTGAGCCAACTGTAAGAAAGCTTCATATCTATTCAAGTTTTATTTCTTCAAATCATCCAGCGAGAAGAGCGACTCGACGAACTCCTTCTTGTCGAAGACCTTCAGGTCGTCGATCCCCTCCCCGATGCCGATCCATTTGACGGGCACCTTGAACTGGTCCACGACGCCGATCACGACGCCACCCTTGGCGCTGCCGTCCAGTTTGGTGATCGCCAGGGCGCTGATGTCGGTCGCGCGGGCGAACTCCTTGGCCTGCTGGAAGGCGTTCTGGCCGGTGGAGGCATCCAGCACCAGCAGGACCTCGTGCGGGGCGTCAGGCACGACCTTGCGCATCACGTTGCGGATCTTGGTCAGCTCGTTCATCAGGTCGATGCGGTTGTGGAGACGGCCGGCCGTGTCGATCAGGACCACGTCCGCACCTTTCGCCACGGCGCTACTCACGGTATCGTAGGCCACGGAAGCGGGATCCGAGCCCATCTTCTGCTTGACGATGTCCACCCCGGCACGCTGCGCCCAGATGTCCAACTGGTCCACGGCGGCCGCCCGGAAGGTGTCGGCGGCGCCGATGACGACCTTCTTGCCCTGCGCCTTGAGGC
>JAEEGI010003205.1_pt1 | contig 39115 bp, 33 predicted proteins | sample 8958751 | NCBI WGS metagenome assembly JAEEGI01 (sample SAMN16246545, study PRJNA631951) | gut metagenome | biome: gut microbiome; feature: rumen; material: KS-attached | host: Bos | place: Iran: Karaj | collected 2018-10 | reverse complement strand
ATTATTGCCTTCAAGGCCTTTGATGTAATGAATCTGTACAAATATACATATATTGGAATAATCATCCAGGGATTCGCTTCTATTAATGACCTCAATTCTGGGTGTTGTGATATTAACCTTCTGATTGATCATCATACCAAGCGCCGTTGCTGATGTTCCCATACTGATATTGGCAACCTCTCCAAGTATATCGAGTTGTTCATCCGTAAGTTTACCTAAGCCCAAGGTGATACCTCCTTTATATTTTGTATAATTTATGATTAGAATTGATTATTTGTGATTGATTTTGATCAATTTTGGTGATACGATATTTTTGTAAAACATAATAATGTTGCCTTTAAGTTTATCGGATGTTTTTTTAATTTTTTTAACACTTTTTATAAAAACCGAGGTATATATGCTGACACAGGAAAGACGGGACATAATCACCCGCATCGTAAACGAAAAGAATGCTGTAACTGTTGCAGAGCTTGTAGAAGAGCTTGAGACTTCTGCAGCGACTATAAGGCGTGACCTTACTGAGCTTGATAAAGAGCATCGTATTATCAAAGTCTTCGGTGGTGCAACTTCTGTTGGAAGCATAAATACAGGCGAAGATGCTGTTAAAGAAAAGCTCTTTAAAAATGTTGAAGCCAAGGATGAAATAAGCCGTTACGCCGCTTCTCTCATTGTCAACGACGACTTCGTATACATTGATTCCGGTACGACTACACTTAAGCTTATCGACTATATTACCAATACCAAAGCTAAATATATTACTAATGGTATAGTTCATGCCAAACGCCTCATAGAACGCCATCTCGACACCATAATCATAGGTGGCAAGGTCAAGGCCAGAACTGAAGCCGTAATAGGATCAGATTGCGTTGATGTTATAAGACGTTATCACTTCACCAAATCCTTCATGGGCACCAATGGTATCACCTTGAAAGCAGGGTTCACCACCCCTGACGTTGACGAGGCCATGGTCAAAGCTGAGGCGATCAAACATTCTTATATGTCTTATATTCTTGCCGACCACTCCAAGTTCGGTGTGGTAAGTTCAGTAACTTTTGCAGAGCTCAAGGCATGTGCGATCATCACTGACAAGGAGCCCTCCAAACAGTATACAGACGAAACGGTTATCAAATTTTTCCAGCAATAGTTTGCAGGAAAGGAGATTTAATAATGATATACACAGTTACCTTTAATCCAGCCCTTGACTACGTAGTACACATGTCACAGGATTTGGCTATCGGTATGACTAACAGATCAGACGCTGAAGAGATTTACTTTGGTGGCAAGGGCATCAATGTTTCCAATGTACTTCGTGAACTCGATCTTCCAACAACTGCTCTTGGCTTTATTGCCGGCTTTACCGGCAAAGCTCTTGACGAAGGTGTTGCTGCATCAGGAATCACTACTGATTTTATAAAGCTCCCTGAAGGAAACACCAGAATCAATGTCAAGATCAAAGCTGCTGACGAGACAGAGATCAATGGTCAGGGTCCTAAGATCCCCGACGAATGTCAGAAAGCACTTTTCGAAAAGCTTGATCAGCTCAAAGAAGGCGATACTCTCGTTCTTGCAGGAAGTATCCCATCCAGTCTTCCAAGTGATGTATATGAAAGAATCCTTGAAAGACTCGACGGTAAGGGAATCAGATTCGTAGTAGATGCGATCAAGGATCTGCTTCTTAATGTGCTTAAGTATCATCCATTCCTTATAAAACCCAATAAGCAGGAACTTGGAGAGATGTTCGGTGTCACAATTGATTCTGATGATGACACAGTTCTCTATGCCAAGAAGCTTCAGGAAAAAGGTGCAAGAAATGTACTTATCTCCATGGCTGGTGATGGCTCTCTTCTTGTTACAGAAGATGGACAGATCCTAAGACAGGGCGTATGCAAGGGTAAAGTTAAGAACTCTGTTGGCGCCGGAGATTCTATGGTAGCCGGATTTATAGCCGGCTATGAAAAGTCAGGCGGAGATTATAAAGTAGCTCTCAACCTCGGAACTGCCTGCGGAGGTGCTACTGCATTCTCAGACGGACTTGCCAAGAAAGATCTTATAGACGAACTCTATAAGACACTTAACTAAGTAAGAAGATACTGTTATGAAGAACAGTATTTTCAAATATAAAAACAAGGTATTCTTTTAAGAAAGGGATAGGGTTAAAAGTATGAAAATCACAGAGTTTTTACAGCCGCAGGGCGTAAAGCTGGGCGCTTCAGTTGCAGATCAGAACGCTGCAATCGATGAACTCATTGCTTTGCACAATGCAGCGGGAAATCTTAACGACGCAGCAGCATTCAAAGATGCAATTCTTGCACGTGAAGCAAAAGGTTCTACAGCAATCGGAAAGGCTATTGCTGTTCCTCATGGAAAGTCTTCTGCTGTTTCTAAGGCAGGACTTACAGCTATTACTGTTCCGGCCGGAGTTGACTACAAGTCTCTTGACGGACAGCCTTCCAAGCTTATCTTCATGATCGCAGCACCAGAAGGCGGCGCTGATACACATCTTGAAGTTCTGTCAAAACTCATGACAATGCTCATGGATGATAATTTCACACAGAAGCTCATTGCAGCAACAAGTGTTGATGAATTCATGAAAGTAATTGATGAAAAAGAAACCGAGAAGGATAAGGAAGTTGCAGCAAAAGCTGCTTCATCTGCAAGCAGATCTCTTAACCTTCTTGCTGTTACAGCATGTCCTACAGGTATAGCTCATACATACATGGCTGCTGAAGCTCTTGAACAGGCCGCAAAAGATAAAGGCTATGCTATCAAGGTTGAAACAGACGGATCTGGTGGAGCTAAGAATGTTCTCACATCTTCTGAGATTGCTGCAGCAGATGTTATCATTCTCGCAGTTGACAAGAATGTTGAAATGGGACGTTTCGACGGCAAGAGAGTCATTAAGGCTTCTACCGCCAATGCCATCCACAATGCCGGTGATCTTCTTGCCAAAGCTGAAAGCGGCAATGTTCCTGTATATCATCACACAGGCGCTGTAGAATCAAACACTTCTGTAGACGGTGATGAGACACTTGGACGTAAGTTCTACAAGCACCTTATGAATGGTGTATCACACATGCTTCCATTCGTTATCGGTGGCGGTATTCTTGTAGCTCTTTCATTCCTTATCGATACTCTCGCAGGATACGGCACAACAGGTGGTGGTAACTTCGGTCAGATGATTCCTCTGTCAGCCTTCTTCAAATACGTAGGCGGACTTGCTATGAGCCTTATGGTTCCTGTTCTTGCAGGTTATATCGCTTATTCAATCGCTGACAGACCTGGTCTTGCTGTTGGTTTTACAGGCGGACTTCTTGCTTCAAATGGTAACGCTGCTATAGCCGGTTTTGTATGGGGCTCAGAAGAAGCTCTTCCACAGCTTGGCGGTTTCAATAAGTTTATTGCTAACTTCGCATTCCAGGGATCAGGTAATACAGTATCCGGTTTCCTTGGCGGTATCGCAGCAGGTTTCCTTGCAGGTGCTATTGTACTGTGGCTCAAGAAGATCACTTCAGGATTCCCGAAGTCACTTGAAGGAATCAAGCCCGTACTTATATATCCTCTCTGCGGTGTATTCCTTATAAGCGTTGCAATGTGCTTCGTACTCAATCCGATCATCGGACTTATCAATACAGGCCTTTCAACAATGCTTACAGCTCTTTCAAACGCTAACATGCTTGCAGTTCTGGGTCTCATCCTCGGTGCTATGATGGCTATCGATATGGGTGGTCCTATCAACAAGGCAGCTTACGTATTCGGTACAGGTATGCTTGCTACAGCATCTGATTATATGGCTCAGGGTGCTCAGATGAATGATCCTAAGGTTACAGCCTGCTACATCGCTATGGCAGCTATCATGGTAGGTGGTATGGTTCCTCCTGTAGGTATTGCGATTGCTTGTAAACTCTTCCCTAAGAAGTTTACAGAAGCTGAGCGTGAGACATGGATCACTAACATCATCATGGGAAGCTCATTCATCACAGAAGGCGCTATCCCATTTGCAGCAGCTGATCCTATTCATGTAATTCCTTGTACTATGATCGGTTCCGGTATTGCAGGTCTTCTTTCTGCAGTATTCGGATGCACACTGATGGCTCCTCACGGTGGTATCTTCGTATTTGCAACTGTAGGTAATCCTATTCTCTACATCGTTGCATGGCTTGTAGGATCTATCATCACTGCAGTACTTCTTGGATTCATCAAGAAGAACAAGGAATGATTTTTGAAAACAAAGTTTTTCAAAAAATAAAAAACGCCATGAACCATAAAGGTTTCAACTAATACTTCATCGCCCTGCATGCTGTCACAGGCATGCAGGGTATTAGTGCCATAAAAGTGATTACGGTGTATAATTGATATGCATAAAAAGCCGCGCTCTTGACACGAAAGGAAGAATCTTATATAGTTTAGGTTCTTGAATAAGTTTCCGATCAGATATTGCAACTAATTACATGTAATATATATGATCTACACTATTACAAAACCATAGGAGGAATAACAAATGGTATCAGCAAATGTTAAAGTAATCAATGCAGAAGGAATGCACATGCGTCCGGCTAGTCTTTTCTGCCAGACAGTAACTCCTTTTACAAGCTCAGTAAGAATCTCATACAATGGTAATGAGTTCGATGCAAAGTCAGTTATGATGCTCATGAGCGCTTGCATCAAGTGTGGTGCAGAGATCGAGATCAAATGTGACGGACCTGATGAAAACGAAGCTTTAAAGGCAGCTGTTGATCTTGTAAACAGCGGACTTGGTGACTGATAACCAAATAGCAACCGTACTTCTTCAAATTTGAAAGGATCAGACAAATATGTACGAAGGAATAGCTGCTTCACGAGGCATAGGAATAGGTTCCGTATGCCGTATTATCGAACACGATCTTACATATGAAAATCACAAGCCCGAAGATACCGGTGCTGAAAAAGAGCGTCTTCACAATGCTGTAGACTCTTTCAAAAAAGAGACAACAGAAATGGCTGAAGATATCAGAAAGCGAATCGGACCCAAGGAAGCTGAGATCCTCGAGGGTCATCTTGTTATGGTATCAGATCCTGCAATGGTAGGCGAGATGGACAAGATGATCGACAACAATCAATGTGCAGAAGCTGCAGTTACAGCAGTTTGCGATATGTTCATCAATATGTTCTCATCTATGGATGATGAACTTATGAAACAGCGTGCATCTGATGTTAAGGATATAAAGCAAAGTCTTTTAAAGATCCTTCTTGGTATCGAAGATATCAATATCAGCAAGGTCGCACCTGGAACAGTCCTTGTTGCCAAAGACCTTACACCTTCAATGACTTCTCAGATTGTCAAAGAGAACGTTGCAGGTATCATCACAGAGATAGGTGGTAAGACTTCCCACTCTGCTATCCTTGCAAGAGCCCTTGAGATCCCTGCAGTACTTTCTGTTCCCGGTATCATCGATCTTGTTAATGACAAGGATACTGCCATCATTGATGGTACAGAGGGTCAGGTATTCATCAATCCTACAGGCGATGTGCTATCAACATATATCAGAAAGCGCGAAGATTTTATCAGAAAACAGGAAGAACTCAAGAAATTCCACGGTCAAGAGACTGTTACAGCTGATGGCAAGAAATTAGAGCTATTTTGTAACATCGGAACACCCAAGGATGCTAAGAAAGCTATTGAGTGTGATGGCGAAGGTATAGGCCTCTTCCGTTCAGAGTTCCTGTTCATGAACAACACACATCTTCCTAACGAAGATGAGCAGTTTGAAGCATACAAAGAGGCTGTTACTACTATGGGTGGTAAAGCCGTTATCATCCGTACCCTTGATATAGGCGGTGATAAGGATATTCCATATCTCAATCTGGAAAAAGAAGACAACCCATTCCTTGGCTACAGAGCTGTACGCTACTGTCTCGCCAATCCTGACACTTACAAGATTCAGCTTCGTGCGATAATTCGTGCAAGTGCTTTTGGTAAAGTCAAGATAATGCTTCCTCTTGTTACAACTGTTGACGAGGTTAGAAATGTCAAAGCTATGGTTGAAGATATCAAGAAAGATCTTGATGCCCAGGGCATTGACTATGACAAGGATATAGAAGTTGGATGTATGATAGAGACAGCTTCTGCTTCTCTTATTGCAGATAAGCTTGCTAAAGAATCAGATTTCTTCTCTATCGGTACTAATGATCTGACACAGTATACAATGAGCGTAGACAGGGGCAATCCTAAGGTTGCATATCTGTACTCTGCTTTCCAGCCGTCAGTTCTTCGTTCTATAAAGAATATCATCTCAGCAGGTAATGCTGCAGGTATTCCTGTAGGAATGTGCGGTGAGGCAGCTGCAGATCCTCTTATGATCCCGCTTCTCATTGCTTTCGGTCTTGATGAATACAGCGTCAACCCGGTTCTTGTACTGACTGCAAGATGCATTATCAGTAAATGGTCAGTAGAAGAGGCCAAGGCTCTTGCTGACAAGGTTATGGAACTTGATACAGAGAAAGAGATCGTTGATCTTTTGAAAGCATCTGCCAAAGACTGATTCATCAGTATTAGCCATATAATTTTTATAGATCTTGAAATGCAAACAGCTGCCGGACATGTATCTGGCAGCTGTTTTTTAAACATTTATCATCTAATAATTCATCTACTTTAGTAGTATCATCTTACCGATTAATATCAATCTTATAATCACACCATTTTACTGATTCATATCAGTCTTATGATCACATCAGTCCACTGGTTGATACCAATCTTCAGATCACACTATGTTAACGGTTCATCTCAGTCCGTACAACGGTCTTAACTCCATTCTCTATAGTTACAGTCTCAAGATAAGTCTTATCGCCCTCTACGATGATATTAGAGTACTCTTCCTTGACATCTTCCACTGCTGATCTGGTACCCGCGCCATTACCGCCGCTACCTGCCCCTTCGCCAAATCCGTCATAGAGCATATCAACAGATGCATCAACATTCTCTACTGCAGGCAGACCATATTCTATAGCTCTGTTATTGAGAGCGTTACCCAGAGTTACCATGTTCTCTCTTGTTGCCAGATCATTAAAGGTAAGTCCCAAAGCCTGCATAGTATCAACTATAGTAGTAGTATTTGCTCTGAATGTATCCTGTATCTGACTTAACAGGTTCTGCTGGTCGCTATTTAGAGCCATCTTCACAGCCGATTCAAGGAAAGAATCCATATCAATAGAAGGAGCACCTGCAACGGAACCTGCAAGGGCGTTAGAGCCAAGAACAGAGCTTGTAAATATACCGTTTGCATTATATATACCTGATGTAGTATTCTGAGCAGCCTTAATAGTATTGATAGTCCTTACATAAGTATCCTGAATATTATCTATTGCTGATAAGCTTGATGAAGTATCTCCAGCATTAAGGTCCATAGCTGCACCACTAAGTTTCACCTGCTGTGCAAATGAAGCAGCTGCCTCTTCTGACACCGCCTTTAGTTTTGCATACGTCTTGAGATAGAGATCTTCTACCGAATCGATTCCTGTTACTCCTACTACTGCCATTTCTTTTCCCTCCTTGTGCCTATGCTGCATACATGATATCTTCATGCTGCATTTTACGAAAAGGTTTTCGTAAAATTCCCCTGAGCATAGTTTATATTATTTACTCATTATATAAATTAAGCATGTTAGATATAGCTAACCAAGCTTATATTCTCTCGAAATTTATTTCGGCAATTAGTTGTAAATTCTTAACTATTGTACAAAGAACACAGTAATTATGATTGTTTTTATGATAAAAGACATACTGGAAATATATCCCCAACTCAGTCACATTACCTAACGATTCTTATAACACTTGCTTATATCATTAATTATAAAATCACTTAATCAGTAGGTAAATAGAAAAACACGTCCTTATGCTTATATTAATTTCATATACTGTAAGAAAAAAAGCAGCACAGAATAATCTGTGCTGCCCTGATAGTCTTTATATTGATCCAAGTACCGGAAGTATCCTCTGGCGCCTTATGATCATTTTAGTATTAAACTATGCCCTGAGCCTTCATAGCATCAGCAACCTTAAGGAATCCGGCAATGTTAGCACCTGTTACATAATCGCCTTCCTTACCATACTTCTTAGCTGCTTCAGAGATGTTCTTGTAGATATTCTTCATGATTCCGTGAAGCTTCTCATCTACTTCTTCGAATGTCCATGAAAGTCTCTCTGAGTTCTGGCTCATCTCAAGAGCTGATGTAGCAACACCACCTGCATTTGAAGCCTTACCACAGATAAAGAGTACACCATTGTCCTGGAGATACTTAGTAGCATCAAGAGTTGTAGGCATATTAGCACCTTCGCATACTGCATATACACCATTTGCAACAAGTGCCTTAGCATCCTCAAGATCAAGCTCATTCTGTGTAGCGCAAGGAAGAGCTACATCGCACTTAACAGTCCATACACCGTGCTCGCCATTCTTCTTCTCATGATACTCAGCTGATGAACGGTTTGCAGCATACTCAGACAGACGTGCTCTCTTAACTTCCTTGACCTCTTTAAGAAGCTCAACGTCGATTCCTTCAGGATCATAGATCCAGCCTGTAGAATCAGAACATGTTACAACCTTAGCACCAAGGCTCTGTGCCTTCTCAATAGCATAGATAGCAACGTTACCTGCACCTGATACAGTAACAGTCTTACCTTCGAAGCTTGTGCCATGATCCTTGAGAAGCTCATCTGTGATATATACAAGGCCATAACCTGTAGCCTGTGTACGAGCAAGAGATCCGCCATATGTAAGTCCCTTACCTGTAAGAACGCCTTCATATACGTCTCTGATTCTCTTGTACTGACCATAGAGATATCCGATCTCACGTCCGCCTACACCGATATCACCTGCAGGAACGTCTGTGTCTGCTCCGATGTGACGATACAGCTCTGTCATGAAGCTCTGGCAGAATGCCATAACTTCTCTATCAGACTTACCCTTAGGATCAAAGTCAGAACCACCTTTACCGCCGCCGATAGGAAGGCTTGTAAGTGAATTCTTGAATACCTGCTCGAAACCAAGGAATTTGATGATACCAAGGTTTACTGAAGGATGGAAACGAAGTCCTCCCTTATAAGGTCCGATAGCTGAGTTAAACTGTACACGGAAACCATTATTAACCTGAACCTGTCCCTTATCATCTACCCACGGTACTCTGAAAAGGATCTGTCTTTCAGGTGTTGTAAGTCTCTCAAGAAGAGCCTCTTTACGATACTCCTCTTCATTAGCTTCGATAACTACTCTAAGAGATTCAAGTACCTCTTTAACTGCCTGGTGGAACTCCGGCTGAGCTGGATTCTGTGCTACGACTCTGTCGTAAATCTCGTCTACGTATGACATTTCACTACTCCTTCCCGCGCCTTGCGCGATAAAAATAATATAGCAAGCCAAAATCAATTTCCGAATCAACTTCTTCATCTGCAATTCCAAAGTTTGGAAATCTATTTTCAACTTGAAATTAGCTGTTTTATAAAAAAAGAGCAATAAAGATCTAACGATCTCTACGCTCCATTGTGCAGACACCTTTGTCAAAAGTTCTATATTACTGTTGGAATCAAATTATGAACTGATTCAATATCATACACGGATCATTGTATCCACATATACAATTCTGACCCGCATCTGTGAAATATTATATTACGCAGCCTTAAATAATTCAATACGCTTTATTGCACTAAAACGTCAACGTTTTAAAAAGTTTTATCTATCAATTTGCACAAAGATCGAGTCACTATGAAATGACTCGATCTTTATATTTTAAACCATTATGACTTTCTGAAGATAGGCCCAATAACTCATGCTCAATTCGTTAAGCACTCAGCATAAATTATTTAGTAAGATACTCAGTCTTTACAAATCCCTTGATGCCGTTATATTCTACTTCACACCATCCATCGGCACGATAGTTGGTAACCTTGATCTCGTCACCCTGATAAGCGTTACCAAGTACCTCAGATTCAGTACTTGCAGACTTTCTGATACGTACTGTCTCTTTTACATGATATGTTCCGTTAGATGTTACGCCGGTATTTTCTGTAGATGCTGTATCTGACTCTTTTGTATCTGTTTCTTTAGTCTCGGTAGTCTTTGTGTCAGTCTCTTTAGTATCAGTGTCCTTAGACTCAGTATTCTTAGAATCAGTACTATCATCAGTTGATTCTGTCTTAGTACTATTGTCTGTTCCGTCAGATACTACTGTGAAGTACTCTGTACGAACATATGCAGTCTTACCTTCATACTCAATCTTGCTCCAGCCGTTGGCAAGCGCTTCGATCTGAGTGAACTGCTGTCCTACCTCAGTCTTACCAAGAACATCTGCATTGGTAGAATCAGAACTTCTTATCTTAACAACTGTAGTAGCCTCAATTATCACAGGACCACTGGCAGTACTATCTGTAGCAGTCTCTTTACTTTCAGAAGTAGAAGCAGCGTCATTACTTGCGCTGTCACCTGCTGCACTTGTATCCTGTGTTGCAGCATCTGTAGATTCTCCTGATGCCTCTGCTGTAGCTGATGCGACCTCCTTACCTACTGACTTATTGACCTCTTCTGAGAAGTTTGTAAGGAAAGCGCTGAGCTCAGCGTTCTCTTCAAGCATAGTGTTGTAGTTAACAGCTACTTCATTACTAAGATCTATAAAATCATCCTGTACACTTAATGCTTCAATGTATGCTATGATCTCTTCATCAAGCTCACCGAAGTAGAGGTAATACTGTCCCTCTTCATTGGTTCTGATATAATAGGTCTGAAGTCCCGGTACCTGCTGTTCAAAACCTTTAAAATAGAGCTCAAAATATACATATGTTACATAAGCGCCTGTTTCAGGTCCCTTCTTGGTATAGACCTTGATAGCATCGAACTTGTCATAATATTCTGCCGATACCTGATATCTGATAAGTGCAGGTTCTGTAAGTCCTACAGTTATGGAATTGATAGTATCCATATCTCCTGTTGCCTGGGCCTCATAGAACTTATTGATAAGAGATGTGATCTCAGGATAGGCATCCTCTTCCATTACAACTTCTACAGCATCTGCAGTACTACTCTCTACAGCAGATGCTGTAGCTACCTTCTCAGCAGAAGTAGAAGCTGTAGCTGTAGTAGCTACGCCAGTTCCATTATCATTTTTTCCTGCACGCACAGCCAGCAGAATAGTGATAAGAAGACATACCACCAAAAAAGCCGGCATTACGATTCTCTTGTTATCAGCAATGTAAGTGGCAAGATTAAACTCACTTTTACGAAATGATTCAAACTTATTCTTATCATTCTTACGTATCATATCATGCAACCTCTTTACTTTATAAACTACCCTTCTAAAAATGCACCCGACAGGAATCGAACCTGCATTAAAGGCGTCGGAGGCCTTCGTTCTATCCATTAGACTACGGGTGCAGGAATAATTTCTATTTCTCATATAAGGTCCCGAATTAGTCCGGGACCTTAATTGTTACAAATTTATTACGCACTAATGTATAATATCATATTAAGCCATTTGTGTCTATGTTTTTTTACGCAAGACCAGTTTTTAACGCTATTTCGTAATAATCAAGCACTTCATCAAGAGCTCTGTCATAATAGTATACATTGTCCGAAAGCACATCTTCTGTTTCAACTTCCGTCATGTTTACATATCTGACCATATTATAAAGTTCTGCAGCTATATTCTCATCAAAGCTTTCATTCTCATCAAGGACGAGTATAAGTTCATGAACAGATGAGGGCAGGATATAGAAATTCCTATCGTATTTTCTGGCAAGTGCGCACAAAAGTCCCGGATTTAGCATTACTGATGCTCCGTAGGTTTTATCTTTATTGGTCAGAATCTTAAGGAATGGGATCTGATCATCTTCTTTCGCTTCGCCTTCACTACCATCATCTTGATCTTCACGTCTGCCCGACATGATATATCCAAAGATATCATCCAGAACACTCATCATAGGAACCAGTTCGTAATCCCCTGATTTCATCGCGTTAAGGCACGCAGCCTCATAAAGGTCCTCTTCTGATATATTCCAAAGTGATACATGATCATTTTTGATCATTATGATTCCTTCGAATGCCTTATCTGAAACTTTACTGTAATACAAAACCGCAAGATCTTTGAATCTCCTGTGAGGAAATCCTTCTATATACTCCTTGTTTTTCTTGTAATTAACAAGTTTCATCCGGACTCTGTCCCTGACCTTGTCAAAATCCCTATAATATCCAACTTCAAAATGTTTGTCACCACTCTTCTTCCTTGCATCCTCAACCCTGTCTATAATCTCCATGAAGCTTGCACCGTCTTTGAAAGCCTCATACATTGGTTCAAGATATATCACTTCGGATATCTTACTCCCCGGACATATTATATTAAGGCAATTATAAGTAACTCCATTATTCTTATCTACTTTACAAGTTTTAACATCACACTCAGGATGTCTTTCTGACATCACTGATACTACCTGTTCACAAAACGATTTAAATTCCATCTTCCAACTCTCCAAATAAAAATATATTAATAGCAAAAAAGGCAATAGAAACATCTATTAGATATTCCTATTGCCTTACAGACATATAAATATTCAGAGAATATGATATACGATACTAAGAATTAAACTCTTGAAAGGTACTCACCTGTTCTTGTATCGATCTTGATTACATCACCCTGGTTTACGAACAGCGGAACTGAAACCTGTGCACCTGTCTCAACTGTAGCAGGCTTTGTAGCACCTGTTGCTGTATCTCCCTTAAATCCAGGCTCTGTCTCTGTGATCTCAAGCTCTACGAAAAGAGGTGGCTCAATAGCAAATACATTACCATTGTAAGAATTAACTTTGCACATCTCGTTCTCTTTAACGAACTTAAGTGAATCGCCAACTATATCCTGATTTACAGCGATCTGCTCGTAAGACTCAGTATCCATGAAGTTGAAAAGATCACCATCACTGTAAAGATACTGCATATCTCTTCTCTCAATATGAGCCTGAGGGAATTTCTCAGTAGGTCTGTAAGTAGTCTCGATAACACCACCATTGATGATATCCTTAAGCTTTGTACGAACGAAAGCTGCTCCCTTACCTGGCTTAACGTGCTGGAACTCGATAACCTGGCAGACCTTGCCATCTACCTCGATTGTAACACCATTTCTGAAATCACTGGCTGTAACCATAAAATCCTCCTGATAATAACATATAAAAGCAAACCGGATGTTTAGCCAAAACAGGCTCACTCATCCAATTTAACAATTCTTTTCTTAAACAACATATCATAGTTTAAACTATAGAATACACTTTTGTCAACAACTTATCATCCATTTGTCTGCATGTCTTTGAGCTTGTTGGCCTGCTGGAATATCTGTCCAAGTGTATTCTTAAATGCATCAAATTTCTCGACGGCGCGGTCGGAGGATTCTGCGCCCTGATTGGACAGTGATGCAACTTCCTGGCTAGTAGCAGAAAGGTTGGATATACTGTCATTGATCTCAGTAGTCGAGGATGCTATAGACTTCATACCTTCTCCTATCTCCTGGAATCTGTCAAGCATCTCAGTTACATTGTCATTAATACTATCGAAGTTCTCACCAACTGTTTCTATCATATCATTCTGCTCAGATACAGATGTTACGGTATCATCTATGCTGGCCATAGCTTTCTGTACATCTTCTGTGAGTTCATTGATAATATTTGTGATCTGAGTAGATGCTGTATTGGTCTGGGCTGCAAGTTCTCTGACATCATTAGCAACGACAGCAAATCCCTTACCGGCATCACCGGCCCTTGCGGCTTCTATGCTTGCATTAAGAGCAAGAAGATTGGTCTGCTTGGATATAGACATAATAGATCCGACTATCTGCTGCACTTCTTCAACTTTATTAATAACTGCCTGAGTAGTCTCAACTGTAACCTGGCTTGTTCTGGCAACTTCCTGAGACTTTTCTTTGAGTTCACCTATTACCTGTACACCTTCATGTACCGTTTTCTGCGCATTCTCCGAAGCCTTGGTCATCTCCTGTCTATGCTGTTCTGTTGCCTGTGTTTCATCCTGAATATGCTGAACTCTCTCTGCCTGATTGGTAATAGCATGAGCAGTGCTCTCCATACTGCTTGCAATATCTCTCATTCCGGACTGCTGATCATCCATTATCTCCTGAAGAGATGACATATCGTTTTGCGATTCATTAAACAGATCAGTGATCGTATTTGCTATATCAGCCATAGCCTTTCCTGTTTCAAGAGATTTCTCTGCATTTTCTGTGATCACAGCATTGTTTTCTTCATTGAATTTTGTAAGAAGAGTAACTGTACACAGGCATGAAACAAAAGCAAGAGCAAGAGTTATGAAAGCAGGAACATGTACCATATCCAAGGTACCTTCGGTAAAATAAGCCTTGATACAAGTTAAAGTAAATGAAATAGTGATAGCAGCCATTCCCATTTTACATAATCTTACATTCAGATAGATAATGGAACAGATCAGAATTGGAAGTCCAAAGGCAAAGTAAACTATATTGTCCTCAGCAATGAGAAGCACAAAATAGAAAATAGTTGAACCACCCATTATAAGAATAGAACCCATTTTGACGGTACTAAACTTGAATTTGCCAAGAGATATCATGGCTCCTCCAAGAAATGCGTTTCCAATGATAGCGATATTACCAATCGTCAAACCTTTCATATACATATCATTAATTGTCATCAGAAGACCTGCTACTATTATTACTGCACACACATAAAAACTGTTATTATTGGCTCTCTTATACTGTTCAGCATTCATATAGTACTCTCCTTAGCATAGACCATCCTGTCTTAATCATAAGACATTCAAAACGCCACCTCGTTCATCACAACAACTAAAATGAACCATCTATTATATCGGTTATTATTTTTTTATACATAAGATTTTAAAAGCTATTAATTAAATATTTTTTATACATTACTATATCTGGATGGTTTTTAAAGGAACCCAAGATCGCAGCTTAGATAATCTCCGACTAATATGCTGCTTTTGTCTCATTAGTTTTAGAGGAACAAAAATCGCAGCTCTGATACTCATCAAAGCTGCGGCTGCACAATCTATATATTAAAATTTTACCGACCTCAAAAACACCTCCTCGCAGCTATACTGCAGCAGATATTTTATAAAGTCTCATTATGATCTGTTCAAAATAGCATGGTCGATAGCTTCCAGATATCCTGCAAGTCCGTGGCCTACTATCTGTTCGTCGCAAGCGGGAGCTGTCACAGAATTGGATCTGAATGATTCTCTGGAATTGATATCAGAAATATGAATCTCGATCTTATATATCTTTTCAAGACTCTTAAGCGCGTCATGAATCGCATAACTATAATGAGTATATGCTCCGGGATTGATTATAATCGCATCTGTACCATTAAAATATGCTTCCTGAAGCTTGTCAATAATAGCGCCTTCGTGATTGGACTGATAACATTCTACTTCTGCTCCCACTTCCAAAGCTTTATCCTTGATTGTCTTTACAAGATAATCATAGTTCTGATCGCCATATATTGCTTTCTCCCTGATTCCAAGGAAGTTCAAATTAGGCCCGTTTACAACTAATATTTTCACGTTCAACCTCTCTTCTAAGTATCTATCCTCTGCCTATCCAAGTGTATTCTCAAGACTAAAGTCAAAAATCTTTATGAGTTTAATCTAACATCTTCAATTACCAAGTCCAAGCGCCTTTATTATCTCATCTGCTATGACTTTTTTGCTCTTGCCATCTGTATCGACAATAACATCCGCAGCCATCTCATAGAAACCGGCTCTTTCATCCAGCATCTCTTTTATCCTGGACTTTGGATCTTCTACTTGTAATAGCGGCCTTGTAGTATCATGCTTTATACGATCATATACAGCCTGAGGCGATGTACGCAGATATACCACTCTTCCAAGCTTTGAAAGAAGTCTTCTATTGATCTCACGAAGAGGAAGCCCGCCTCCGGTTGCAAGGACAAGTCCGTCATGTTGCTCATTGCCAAGAGTTTTCAAAAGCTTTGTTTCCATATCTCTGAAAGCTACTTCGCCTTTAGAAGCGAATATATCTGTTATTGAAGTTTCATAAGTATCTTCTATGAGACTGTCTGTATCAAGTCTTTCATAAGAAAGCCTATCCGACAGTATTTTGGAAACAGTTGACTTACCGCTTCCCATATATCCCACGAGAACTATATTCTTCTCATTTTCAAGCCTTTCGCACATAGCTCTATATATAGCCCTGCTCTGATCATCCGAAATGCTGCACCCCGTCCATAACTCATAGGCATCCACACCCTGATACAAGAGCATCTCAAGGCCATTACAAACCTTAGCTCCTGCTCCTTTAGCCAACTGCATGAATTTGGTATTCATGGGACGATATACTATATCGAATCCGGTATGAACCAATTCATAAAACTTAGGATCTTCTATAATAGCCCTGTCATTGTCAGGATGCATGCCTATTGACGTAGCCTGAATACAGAGATATCTATCCCTTGGGATCTCATCATACTTATCAAGAGCCAGAACTTCGAATCTACTGCCGGGAACTTTTGCTGCCACTTCATCTGCAACCTCTCTGGCCCTCTCAACAGTCCTATTTAGGATATAGATGATATCTGCACCTTCTGATGCCATCAAAAAGGCTACAGCTCTTGCTACTCCACCTGCGCCAAGTATTATTACTTTCTGCCCTTTAATAGTAATATCCTGACATTCAAGAGCCCTCTTAAGTCCCGTCATATCCGTGTTATATCCCTTAAAGCCTGTCCCGTCACCAGTTCTTACAAGAGTATTAACAGCACCTATCTTCTTAGCAAGAGGATCTATCTCTTTTAGAAATGGAATAACTGCTTCTTTATGCGGAACTGTTGCATTCATACCCAGAATATTAAGCGCCAGAGCGCCGTTAACCGCGCTTCCTATATTTTCAGGCTCTACATCAAAAGGGACATATACCAGGTTCTTGCCGGTCATCTCGGCAAGGCTGTTATGTATAAGTGGTGAAAGCGTATGTCCTGCAGGATGTGCCAAAAGTCCGCACGTAAGAGTCTTACCGTCAGTTTCGTTCAAGCTTCAATCCTCCCAATATCAGGCCAGTTACTGCCATTTTTCTTAATATATCTTTTGTAAAAAAATAATACAATCCATTCAAAACGTCTCTTGATAACGATCTGTATCTCTTCCTTCTTGTCTATCTGACCTACAAGATAAGATTTTATCCCTACGCGTTTGGCTCCCCATACATCTGTAAAAAGCTGATCGCCCACAAAAAATGTATTGGTATTATCTGTATTCATAAGCTCCATCGCTTTAAGATAGCCTCGCTTTGAAGGCTTATTGGCTCTGTATACATACCTTGCTCCCACAGCTTCTGCGAAGGTTCTGACTCTGGGTTCTTTGTTATTAGATATAAGAACAGTCTCAAAGCCTATGTTCTTAAGCCTGTTAAAAAGAGCTATAGCCCTTTCATCAGCAGGAGCACCATGAGGTACTAAAGTATTATCAATATCATATACTACGCCGCGATATCCAAGCTTATATAATTGTTCATATGGTATGTCATAGGATGACTTTGCAGTAGCATCCGGATAGAAATAGTGTCTCACAGGTCCTCCCCACAATAATAATTATTAGCTCAATAATATTTAATCAAATTTACACAATTCCTGCAGATTTAAGAAGTGTCTTGGTATAATCCGCAGTCGGACTTTTGTATATCTGATCAGTGACGCCGTATTCTACTATCTGTCCATCTTTCATGATAGCAACATGATCGCAGAGATTGTATACAACCCTAAGATCATGAGATATGAACAGAATAGACAAGTCCAGCTTTTTATGAAGATGATCCAGAAGCTCCAGAATCTGTGCTTGAATAGTAACATCAAGAGCAGATACAGGTTCATCTGCTATAAGGATCTTGGGGCTTTGCATAAGGCTAAGTGCGATACTTACTCTCTGCCTCTGACCACCGGATAGCTGAGACGGGTATCTGTTAACATAATCTTCCGGAAGCTCTACCTGCTCGCATACTGTTCTGATCCTATCTTCCATCTCTTCATCAGTCCACTTACGCTTCCTGTCAACTTTTAAAGACTCTTTGAGTATCCATTGAACTGTTCTTGCAGGATTAAGGCTTCCATAAGGATCCTGGAATATCATCTGGGGATATTCGTCTGTTTTGACAATAGATCCTGTGTAATCCTTATTAATGCCCATAATGGCTCTTGCAAGAGTAGATTTACCGCTTCCACTCTCGCCTACAAGTCCCAGAACTTCTCCCTTGTAGACATCAAGGGACACATTATTCAAAGCTCTGGTCTTTCCTTTTTTCTCAAATATGCTTTTTCTTCGTTTATTATAATAGACGTTTAGATCCTTGATCTCTATCGCCTTTTCATTCCACTCTTTCATATAAACCGCTCTTTGTAAAAATGTATACATTTATAATGCATGTATATCAACCTTAGGAATTGATGCTATAAGCTTCCTTGTATATATATTCTTAGGTCTTAGGAAGATATCATTAACGCTTCCACTCTCTACTACCACACCCTTTTGCATTACAAGGACTCTTGAACATATCTGCCTTACAAGGCTCAGGTCATGGGAGATGAAGATAATAGAAGTCCCCTCTTCCTTGTTTATGCTCTTTAACAGCTCAACTATCTGAGCCTGAACCGTTACATCAAGAGCTGTTGTAGGTTCATCTGCTATCAGTATCTTAGGATGACCTATCATAGCAGCAGCGATCATGACACGCTGCCTCATTCCTCCGGAAAGTTCATGAGGATACATGTCATATACTTTCTCAGGCTCGTGCAAGCCTACTTTGGCCAGCATGCTTATGGCACGGAGTCTTCTTTCTTTTTTATCAATTTCAGGATGATGGATCCTAAGGCTCTCTTCAGTCTGCCAGCCTATCTTCTTAACAGGATTAAGAGATGTCATAGGCTCCTGGAATATCATAGAGATCTCATCTCCCTGAAAGGTCCTTAGCTTTCGACGATTACAAGTCAGAAGATCCTCTCCTTCGAACATAATGCGTCCGCTTTTGTACATATCATGTCTGCTCAGAAGTCCTGCTATAGCCAGTGCACTAAGGCTCTTACCTGAACCTGACTCTCCTACTATACCAACGATCTCACCTCTGGACAGCTCCAGATCGAAATCCTCCACCGCAGTCTGAGGAAGCTTATGATCATGAAATTCTATATGAAGATCATTTACTGATAAAATGACTTCAAATTTATCACCACTACTCATAATAATCTCCGGGCTTATACGAAAAGCCCTTTTTCCAGTTCATTCTTTGATTTATGAAAGGCACTGTTTATACCTTTCATATATTCATTCTATACTCTACAAAAGATACATAGCCTTTCAGATTCATTCTGTGATCTGTGAAAGGCAGCATTTAAGCCCTTTTTCTAAGTCCTTCTCCAAGGAAAGAAAATCCCAGCACCATCCATACGATCGCAAAACCGGGTCCAAGAACACATATAGGGTTTTTGAGCATGAACTGCTGTGCACTTGAGAGCATATTGCCAAGACTATCATACGGAGGCTGCGAACCTATTCCCAGATATGACAGACCTGCCTCTGCCAGAACCGCATTGTTAAAACCTATAAGAACCGATGACCATAAGACACCGCTTATATTGGGCATGATATGAAGGAAGATGATCCTAAAATCCGATGCTCCCTGTATCCTGGCATTTTCAACATAGTCCATATTCCTGCATCTAAGAACCTCAGATCTTACAATCCTTGCAAAACTAGGTATAAAAGCTATTCCAAGAGCAGCCATAACCACGATATTGCCCGAATCAAACAGACTGACTATCACAAGAGCAAGCAGAATAGATGGGAATGCCAGCATCGCATCAACGATACGCATGAATACTTCATCAAGAAATCCCCCGAAGTATCCGGTGATAGCACCCAGTAAAGTTCCAAGTCCCGCACCTATTATCATAGTCCCACAGGCTATAGCAAGAGTTATCCTGCTTCCGTACATCACACGGCTGAATATATCTCTTCCCTTATTATCTGTACCCAGTATGTGACTAAGTGACATCCCCTGAAGCTTCTGGGATGCATTCATCTTAGTAGGATCGTAAGGCGTCCAGAACATACCGATCACAACCACAAGCAGCATGATCCCTGTAAGGATTATCCCCCATAAGAGAAAAGAATTTATTTTTTTATCTTTAAAATATTTAATCATTGATAGTTTCAATTCTAGGATCCACCAGTCTGTAAATAATATCTACGATAAGATTCACAACCATTACCAAAATAGCTATGCCCATGATGATAGCCTCAACCACCGGATAATCACGGTTGTTGATAGAGCTTAGGAGCATACGTCCTATCCCGGGAATATTAAACACCTGTTCTATCACTATAGAACCACTCACCATGTCTGCAAGCGCCATTCCCATGAATGTTATAACAGGGATCATGGCATTCTTAAGAACATGCCTGTACAGAACCCCCCTTGTAGTATTGCCCCTACTATAAGCTGTCCTTGTATAGTCTTTGGAGATCTCTTCTATCACGCTTCCTCTTAAGAGCTTGACACACATAGTGATCTTGGGAAGAGCTATTGCAATAGCAGGGAATACCAGATATCCAATGAACCCCCAGAAATCTTTCTTGTAGGATATAAAGCCGCCCGGTACGAAGAGCTTTAATGACAGTCCGAATATAAGAGTAAGTATTATACCTGAGAAAAAAGGCGGTATAGCCATAATGATCTGATCCATTACCACCACAAACTTGTCTATAACACTACCCTCATGCCTTGCAGTAAATATCCCCAGAGGAATCGATATAAAGAACATGAGTAAAAATGCCATAATGGCAAGCCATATTGTAATCGGTATCTTATCCATGATAAGCGCAGATACTGATCCATATGAATAGGAGGTACCAAGATCTCCCTGAATGAAACCAGTGACCCACCTAAAATATCTTACGTATATAGGATCATTGAGTCCCATCTCCTGTCTTAACATTGCAAGCTGATTCTGCGTAGCCTCCGTTCCCAAAATCCTCGTTGCAGGATCTCCGGGTATTAAGTTAAAAGCAAGGAACACCAGGATGGATACTACAAAAAGAGTAAGGATCATCATCCCGGCCTTCTTTAATATGTATTTCACTTGTTGATTCTCCTTAAAAAAGGGCCCGACTTCCAAAAAGTCAGACCCTTTTACATGTCGGATTTTTCAGATTATTCCGCAAGCTTTATCTTGGCTATATCCTGTACATAAAGCGGATAGAAAGTATAACCTGTATACTTACTGCTAAGAGCTACAAACTCAGGAAGATCCTGAATGTAAATAGCAGCCGCTGTCTCGGAAAGAATCTTTTCACACTCTTTATAATACTTGACCTGCTCATCATCATCAACTGTTGCCTGTGCTGCAGCAAAAGCCTTGTCATAATCAGCATTGGCATAATTGAACATATTGTTGTGTGCATCTGAAGTATAACGGTATAAAAGTGCAGAAGCATTCAAAGTAGAAGCATCAAAGCCAACTATTGTAGCTTCATAATCTTTGTTATTATATACCTCTTCAAGCCAAGTATTCCACTCTACCTTCTTGATATTGGCTGTTACGCCTATAGCTTCGAGCTGTTCTACTACTACCTCTGCAGTATCAATGTGAGGTGTGTAATTAGAAGGAACCTTGATAGTGAATGTGAATCCATCAGGATAACCAGCCTGTGCAAGGAGCTCTTTGGCCTTGTCTATATCCTGATTATAAGTATCATTTAATGACTCGTCAAAATATTTTCCAAAGGAAGGGAACATAGCAGAGCCTATCTCAACACCGGCGCCGCCTGATACAAAGTCCATGATCTCCTGAGGATCTATAGCATAGCACAGAGCCTGACGTACAAGCTCATTATCAAAAGGTGCTACAGCATTGTTGACATAGAGTGCCTGTACCAGGTTCATCTCACCTTCATAGATATCGAATGCATCTGAAAGCTGATCTGCCTGATCACTTGTGATACGAGCGTACATATCAATAGATCCGCCTTCAAGATCAGTAACAATATTGTCAGGGTTAGCTTCTACCTTGAATTCTACGTTTTTGATATGCGCAGCATTGTCAGTATCCCAGTAATCATCAAACTTCTCAACTACAAGATTCTCGAGAGCTGTACGGGATACGAACTTGTAAGGGCCTGTTCCGATAGGATTGTTCTCAACATCTTCACAGTCTGCAGGCATGATAGCAACTGTACAATAACTGATGAACTCAGAATTAGCCTTAGTAAGTGTAACCTTAACATGAGTATCATCAACCTTCTCGATAGAATCTACTATTTCGAATACAGAAGCGCCTGTATCCTTGTAACGCTGTAATGATGCTACTACATCATCTGCAGTAAGAGTCTGTCCATTATGAAACAGGACATTGTCTCTGATTGTAAATGTATATTCTGTTGCATCATCTGATACATCATATCCTGATGCGATCGCAGGATTAAGATTACCATTCTCATCAGGCTTAACAAGGCCTTCAAAGATATTGAACAGTACTTCTCTGGTTCCTGCTGACTGTGCTATGTGGGGATCAAGGCTGTCAAGATCCTGAGGAATACCTACAGTGAACACTTCATCAGAATCAACGCTGCTGGTCTCCTGCGTGCCCTCCTGAGCATTCTGTGATTCTGTCTCACCATCCTTCTTGGTGCAACCTGCAAGCATAGCAGCTGCCATTGTCAGCGTACAAACAGCTGCAACTCCCCTTCGCAGCATGTTACCTGACCAAACTTTCTTTTTCATAATATCACTCCTTTTAAACATATATCTTCACTAATACTTTTGATCATAGTATTAGTGCTAATCTTAAACTCAATCTTGTTGCCATTGTAATACCAATAAAGCTTATCTATACAGATGTATACAAGATTTATCAGGCCTTACCGGGGGCCTCTTTGTTCATTACATCCTTAAGTTCATCCATGAATGTATTGATATCCTTGAACTCACGATATACAGATGCAAATCTGACATAAGCTACAGGCTCAAGATCTTTCATCTTATTCATAACAAGTTCACCAATCTCACGGCTTTTGATCTCACGCTTCTCCATATTGAAGATCTCTGCTTCTACGCTGTCCACAAGCTTTGTGATCTGTTCCGCACTGACAGGTCTTTTATGACAAGCCCTCAGAATACCTGCTTCTATCTTAGATCTGTCATATGGTTCTCTGTTATTGTCTTTTTTAATAATGATAATTGGAATCGTTTCAACCTTTTCATAAGTTGTAAAACGCTTGCCACAGGAGTCACAAATACGTCTACGTCTTATAGATGTGTTGTCGTCAGCCGGACGAGAATCAATTACTCTGGTTTCGTCTTTACCGCAAAACGGGCATTTCATAACAGTGTCCTCCCTTTGATGATATTAATTTCGAAAAACGCTTCAGATGCAGGCACCTGAAGCGTTTAAATTGTTAACTGATTCGCTGATATTTATTTCTTCTGTAAAAACTCAGGAATTTTAAGCGACTTAGGTTCTACAGTAGACCTTACACTGCTATCACTGCGGAAAAAAGTTCTTGATGTTGTAGGTGCCTCTGCTTCAACCGAAGGCTCAACAGGTGTAGGCTGCTGTACAGCAGGCTGTACCTGAGGTGCCATAGCCTGAGGATTAACAAAAGGCCTTGGCTGAGGTATAGATGTAGGCTGCATTGGTCTTACAAAAGGCTGTGAAACCTGCGGTCTAGGAGTCACACTCGCAGCACCCTGCATCTGAACAGGTGTCTGATTAACAGCCTGTCTATTCTCTGCAGGAGCGGCTTTGGATATATTCATAGCCTGAGCACGATCTTCAATTCCTGTAGCAATAACTGTGATGTTGCATGTATCAGACTGAGACTGATCATATACAGCACCAAAAATAATATTGGCTCTCTCACCAGCAAGTTCCTGAACATAACTTGCAGCATCAGATGCATCAGCAAGACCGATATCACCGGATACATTGATGATAACATCAGATGCACCGGAAATAGTAGTATCAAGAAGAGGGCTTTCAACAGCAAGCTTAACAGCATCTGCAGCCTTGTGATCGCCTGTTCCTGTACCAATACCGATATGCGCGATACCCTTGCCCTTCATAGCTGTCTGTACGTCAGCAAAGTCAAGGTTGATAAGACCAGGTACATTGATAAGATCGGTAATACCCTGAACAGCCTGCTGAAGGACTTCGTCAGCCTTCTTAAGAGCATCGGGCATAGATGTACGACGGTCTACTATCTGTAACAATTTATCATTCGGGATAACAATAAGAGTATCTACGTTATTCTTAAGATTTTCAATTCCCATAAGGGCATTCTGCATTCTGGTACGTGCTTCAAAGCTGAAAGGCTTTGTAACAATACCAACCGTAAGAATTCCCATATCTTTAGCTGCCTTAGCAACTATAGGAGCAGCACCTGTTCCGGTTCCGCCTCCCATTCCGCATGTAACGAATACCATATCAGCGCCCTTAATAGCACTATTGATATCCTCCACGCTCTCTTCTGCAGCCTTCTCTCCAACTTCAGGTTTAGCACCAGCTCCCAATCCTTTAGTGAGCTTCTCTCCGATCTGCAGAAGTTTTGGTGCCTTACATAATTGAAGAGCCTGCTTATCTGTATTCATGCCGATAAACTCGACACCGGTAACGTTCTCGTCAACCATTCTATTAACAGCATTGTTGCCTGCACCACCAACTCCGACTACGATGATTTTGCACGCAGCTTCAGCCTCATTCGACTTGATTTCCAGCAAAACAACTCCTCCTTCACGTCCAGTTTTAAAACCCTACCATTTATATATCATACGATTTTTTAGGGGATTTCGCAACTATCTTTTTAATATTATCAGTAATTTAACATCTAGAAAATACTTCATTTTCTAACCTATGTCGCTTCCTCAAATCTGACTGAATCAGTATTCTCATCATAGTCTTCAAGATGAAGCGTTCCCTTTTTTCCTTCCAAAGAAGGAAGGATATAAGGTAATTGTATCACTTTTTCGTCAATATTTTTCTTTGATCCCATAGCAACTTCAATATTGTCAAAATAAAGATACACATTATATACAGAATCAAAATACATCTGATCTGCCTGTAGATTGTATTTGGACAGTAGCTGTGTCAGATCAAGGATTTCTGCAAAAACTGCATTATCTTCCACAGGAAGAGGTTTTAAGATAACTACGCTGTCAAATTTTAGTCCTCTTACAACAGGAACCCCTTCAAGAAGCTGAGACGAGCTTTCAACTATGATTCCTTCTCTGTCAAAATACATATAGCTTTCAAGATAACTGATACATCCTGCCAACGCTTTTTCGTACACATGTATATCGATGGTGTCAGCAGACTTTATATCTATTGTTATCTTTTCTATAAAAGGTATATCAGTAATAGACTTATCATGATACTTGAATCCCAGAAACAATGAGTTATGAGAGAACATACCGTTCATCACCATATCCTGAATCTGTTCATCGCTATAATAAGTATTACCGGATACATTGACTGTCTGTACCCTGTAGTGAGACCTTATATACTCTATAACACCTACTCCTAAGAGGGCTATGACTGCAATTGTCATCACCAGTATCAGGATACTTTTGTGAAGCCTCAACATATCATATAGTGATATCTTGGGTTTCTTTGGTTTTTTCGGCTTTTTGGGTCTTTCGGTATCAACATATCCCGGAGTAGGCCTGTCTCCGAACTTTCTCTCAAGATATGTTTTCTCCTGATAAGATCTTCTTGGAGCATTGTCCAATAATTTTAGAGAATTGCCTGTTCTGTTATGGTTGCCCTGTCTGCCTGCTCCGCTTCCTTTGTAAGTTTTCTTCTTATAGCCATAGGAAGCTCCGGCTTTCTTATATCCTGGCGGAGCACCCGTTCTTCTGCTTACCTGATATGAACTATCATTTGCCATCCTTGAACTACGGCCGGCTCCTGATATCTTCCCGGTTCTTGCTACCTGACCTCCACTTGCAATTTTAGATGTCCTTCCTGTCTGACTATTACCTGCCGCCTTCTTTGCTCTGGCTGTCTGGCTCCTGTTGACAGCCCTTACACCAGCGGAACCTGCACTCTTTTTCTTATGCATACTCAGCAGAAGATATCCTTGATACATTCAGTGCTATCCCTATCTCCACAAGCTGCATCACGACTGCGGAGCCGCCATAACTTATAAATGGCAGTGTGATACCGGTATTAGGGATACTGTTAGTTACAACTGCTATATTAAGGATCACCTGTATAGAAACATGCGCCAGTACTCCGATAACAAGAAGCGCTCCGAACATATCCGTAGCAGAGTCTGCTACCAGCTTAAGTCTCCATACAAGGAGCATGAACATTATCATGATAGCTATAGCTCCAAAAAGGCCCAGTTCTTCGCATATTATTGAAAAGATCATATCGTTCTGAGCTTCCGGCAGAAAGCCAAGTTTTTGCATACTCTCGCCAAGTCCTTTACCAAAAAGGCCTCCGGAACCTATTGCATAGAGAGCCTGTATTGTCTGATGGCTCGTGCTGCTTGCGAACTGCTCAGGATGAATCCATGCCAGAATACGCCTAAATCTAAAGTTAAGACCATCCGCAGATGATGCAGAAGACGATACTGCATAATATATGGCAAGTGCCGCCACGCAGGCAGCGCCTCCGCCAAGCAGTATAAATCTCTTATAGTCAGGACAGGACACAAAGAGCATCGCTATCGCTATACATATAACAATAAGTGCCGAACTAAGGTTTCTTGTGAGCGAATAGATCAAAAAAGCAGGAACAAGCGACATAATAAGTGTTATGCTAAAACCTCTCCTGGTTGATACCTGCTTACCAAGCTGTGATACAAATCCCGCAAGGAATATTATCATAAGCATCTTACTTATCTCTGCAGGCTGAATCGATATACCAAAGAGCTTGATCCATCTGGTAGCACCGTTAGCAGAATATGCAAGCGGCGTCTTTACAAGAAATGGTGCAGCACAGGCACCTCCATATGCCAGTATCGTCACCTTTTTGTAGATCTTATAATTGGGCCAGAAAGAAGCAACAAGCATGACCAATAGTCCTGCCGCAGTAGAAATCGTCTGCCTTTTAAAATAGTACCAGGCATTACCAAACTTAAGATTAGCTTCATATGAGCTCGTCGACAAAAGCATGATAAGCCCGAATACAAGGAGGAATAACACTATAAAAATGAGACCGTAGTTGACATAATAGGTCTTTTTAAATCTTGCCCTTACCCTTTCCTGCGCATCCATCATAAGTATCCCCCCTCCTTAGGATTTTTCTTTATTGAAGCAGGTGTCAAAAGTTTCTTTTGATCCTTACATCGTCTTACCGTATTCAAAGAGAATTAACATAGCTCTTGAACATCTTGCCCCTAACTTCATAGCTAGGGAACATATCCCAGCTGGCACAGGCAGGAGACAGAAGAACTGCATCGCCAGGTACCGCATGCTCTGTACAGTATTTTAAAGCGCCATCAAAGCTATCCTCGTGATGGATAGCAGTAAATCCATGTTTTCTGGCACATGCATCGATCTTGTCAGCTGTAGCTCCGATAAGCACAAGTTCTTTGACTTTGCCATCAAAAGCTTCTATCCACTCATCAAATTCACTGCCCTTGTCATATCCGCCTCCTATCAGGAATGTAGGCTTGGACATAGCCTTGATACCCTGGATAGCAGCATCCGGATTAGTACCCTTGGAATCGTTGTAATAGTCAACGCCTCTCTTCGTGCCTGAGAACTCTATTCTGTGCTCTACAGCCTTGAAATCATGGATTACCCTAAGAATAGTAGCCATAGGAACATCAATTGCCATAGCCATAGCGATAGCTGCCATAACATTCTCAACATTGCAAAGACCCACAAGATTCATATCATGGATATTCATGATACGGACATTGTCACCTTCACCGGCAAGATATATCTCTTCACCGTCAAGATAGAAGCCCTTTTCAAGCTTTTCATGTGATGAGAAAAAAACTACCTTGGCAGGACATCTATCAGCAAATTCTCTTGTATACTCATTGTCATAGTTAAGCACACAGGTATCTGCTTTAGTAGCATTGTAGGTGACATTCTCCTTACACTTTGCATAGTTGTCCATAGTATGATGCCTGTTAAGATGATCAGGAGTGATATTAAGGATTGCTGATACATCTGCATGAAAATTCTCAACAGCTTCAAGCTGGAAAGAGCTGATCTCAGCAACAGTTACACTCTCATCAGTCATCTTCTGTGCTTCAAGTGCATATGAATGACCTATATTACCTACTACATATACATCATTAAAGTGAGCCTTCATGATCTCACCCACAAGAGTTGTAGTAGTTGTCTTACCATTGGTTCCTGTTATAGCTATAAGTTTTCCTTTAGCAAAGTTATATGCAAGTTCTATCTCGCTCCATACAGGGATATTTTTGTTCTTAAAATACATGATGGTATCTGTATCAAGCGGTACAGCAGGACTTGGTACCACAAGCGCGATCTCATCTGCAAGTTCCTGAGGGAGCCTTCCTATAACGATCTTAACATTATCAGCATCCTGCTCGAGCTTGGCTCTTACATCTGCTTCATTAACTTTCTCATTCTCATCAAGTAGAACAGGCCATGCTCCTGCGCCGCACAGAAGGTGCGCAGAACCTATTCCGGACAGTCCCGTTCCTATGACCAGGACCTTCTTATCCTTTAAATCCATTTGTAAATCCTCCGTTCAAAGACAAAATATACTTATAAAAACATTATTCTATAATGGCTATATAGCTCACTACAGATACATGATCTCAGATTATCTTCTATCATAGTTCACTGCAGATACATGATCACAGATTATCTGCTTATTGCAAGAAGTCCTATAATACCTGCGATGATCGTAACTGTAGTGAACGCATTAACAACTCTTGTCTCAGACCAGCCGCCCTTTTCGAAGTGATGATGAATAGGTGCCATTCTGAATATTCTCTTACCATGAGTGAGCTTAAAATATCCAACCTGCATTACAACAGATATAACTTCTACAGCATAGATGATACCTACGATAGGGATCCAGAGTGTAAGACCGGTAAGATAACTTACTGCTACCACATATCCACCGATTGCAAGTGATCCGCCATCTCCCATATATACTTTACCCGGATATACATTGTAATAAAGATATCCAAGAAGTCCTCCAAGAAGAGCTGCGCTTACCGGAGCAAACTCTACAGTAGACATAGCTGCAACTATCACGAAAAATGTCGCAACAACAGCTGTAACAGATCCGCACAGACCGTCTACTCCGTCCGTAAAGTTGGTTCCGTTGGTTGTAGCAAGTGCTACAAGGAAAAGGAACGGAATATTAAACCATGATAGATTAATTTCTTTTCCCAAAAATGGAATGTACATATTGTAGAAATCATCAAATGCAGTATTAACAAAAACAACAAATACTACCATCACGACGAACTGCAAAAGGAGCTTCTGCCATACGCGAAGGCCGAGATTCCTGTGCATTACAACTTTGATATAATCGTCGATAAAGCCTACGATATAAAAACCTATTGTAAGTATGACAACTGCCCACAGCTTAGGTGTCTTAACAGCATAAGGAATAGTAACTATCAGCATCGGAAGAAGGAATATGATACCTCCCATAAGAGGCGTTCCTGCTTTTTTCTTATGAGATTCAAGACCCTCTTCTCTCTCAGAATCCTTAATGCCAAGATTCTTAAGGATCGGGATGATGATCTTACCGGCTATAAGAGCCAGTATCCATCCGATAAGGATAGGCGCAGCGATATACTTTAACAATACTTCATTAGACATAACAACATCTCCATACATTACTATTAAATACAGTGTAGATCCCCAAACACATATACACTAAATGCATCCCACATAAGCAACTTCTCTAAAGCCATACATCTTACTATATGATCACGGTCCGTCGCCTTCTGCCGGTGTATTGGCTGTTGTATCAGGAAGAGATGACTCTCCGCCTCCAACAACATCACCGGTTTCAGGATCGATAAGTTCACCTGTATTCGGGTCAATATAATACCCCGTCTCAGGGTCAACGTCAAATGTCTCCCAGATTCTGGTGCTTCCTTCTTCAGAAGCATCGCTACTGCCATCACCTGCTTCGCCGTCCTCTTGTGTATCAGTCCCGTCTTGCGCAGTTCCGTCATCCATAGGTACGCCCTCTGAGCCAATCTGTGATTCATCAAGGTCGTCCACATTGGTATCGCCTGACTGGCCTGATGCATTGCCATCTTCTATAGAGTCATAAGTAGCTGTGTCATCCTGACTTTGTACTGAATAGCCACTTAAATTAAGAGCATCAAGCTCGGCCTGCTCCTCTTCTGTCACCGGTTCTGTCATAGGATAGTGAAGATACGGAAGTACCTCAGTAAGGACCTTCCTTACAATCCTTGTTGCAAACTTAGCATCAGCCTGAAACTGAGCATTAGGCCTGTCTACAACTACATAGATAGCTATCTCCGGGTCATCTGCAGGAGCATATCCCATAAAAGATACTACATAGTTGGTCTTATCTCTCGGAATAGTCTCGGCTGTACCTGTCTTACCGCCTATCATATATCCGGCCGGTCTTGCAGTCTTACCTGTACCTTCCTCACCCGCAACAACCAGATTACAGTAACTGACTATCTTGTCAGAGACTGTCTCTGAAATCGTCTGTCTTATGATCCTGGGTTCTATAGTCTTAACTGTAGCTCCGCTAGGAGATACAATCTTACTTACAAAGTGAGGCTGATAATAATATCCGCCATTTATAAGAGAAGCAAATCCGGCTATAGTCTCTATCATAGTGACGTTAAAGCCCTGACCGAATGTACCTGTAGCAAGTTCTGTCGGTCCCATGGTATCTGCTGTATATACAAGTCCTGCAGTTCTGGCTTCACCAGCAAGATCGACATTGGTCTTAAGTCCAAAACCAAACGTATGCTGATATCCTGCAAAAGTTGCAGAGCCCAAAGTCTGACCTATCTGCATGAGCGCTACGTTACAGGAGATCTCAATAGATCTTCCTACAGAGACCTGACCGTCGCCATATCTGTTATGACATCTGATATCATGACCGCCTATCTCAAGGCTTCCGTTGCACTGATATACTTCATTACCTGTTATGCTTCCATTGTCCAGAGCAGCCGCAACTGTAAACGGTTTAAATACAGATCCGGGCTCATAGGTATTAGATATACAGAAGTTTCTCCAAAGCGCATTGTAATTGGCAAGAAGAAGTTCACTTGACATATTGGCAAGGTTGGTCTCATTGATATAACCACCTGTCTCAGATTCAAGATCCACTTTGTTGCCAAGCTCATCTACCATTCTCATGCCAAGGAGTTTGGAAGAATCTCTGGTATTGTTAAGGTCAAAATTCGGATAGCTTGCCATAGCAAGAATCTCTCCCGAGTTAACATCCATAACTATGCAGCCAACATTCTCCGCAGCATTACCTTCATGATAAGAATCTTTATAAGTATCATTGAACTCCTGAAGGTACTTCTCAACTATACTCTGGATATTACCATCTATAGTAGTGACTATACTATTTCCATCTACAGCAGCTATAGTAGTACGCTCAAGGGTACTCTCTTCATCCAGATATCCGTACTCACGGCCATAGGTTCCGTTGAGTTCATCATTGTAATACTCTTCAAGGCCGTATTGTCCCTGATTGTCCTTGGTGGTAAAACCGACTATGTCACAGGCAAGTGACCCATTGGGATAATATCTTATATAAGAATCCTCAAACCATACTCCCTGAATATTGGCATTGTAATCTCCGCTTCCCGGAGTCATATAAGCCTGAAAAGGTGCTATCTGATCATACTGAAGTTCTTTAGCGATTATGTAGTATGCAGAACTTGGGTTATTGCTTATGTAAGTTCTAAGTGTCGATTCATCTATATAGTCACCAAACTGAGCTACTATGGCTTTGATCGTTGGTTCTACCGCATCCTTTTTTTCTAATAATACTCTTGTATCTAAGATGACATTATAGACTTTCTGGCTCATGGCAAGAACTGTGCCATTCTTGTCAAGTATCTCGCCTCTTCTGTAAGGAAGCGTCACAGAGTCATATTCCTGCTGCGACAGGACTTGTTTCTCATAATCAGCTCCGTTATTTCTTGTTATAGATACAAGCCTAGCAGATAATATCGCGAATATCAGCATCATGCATACAAACATGACCCGAAGTTTTTTCTTCATGCGCCAGGTAAAGCGCTGTTCTTTCTTATCTTTCATTGTGTCCCCAAATACTTTTTTATAGACTCAGCCTCATGTCACGAGCAAATAATCCTATGAAAAACGCCGGCCAAACTGTTCATCTGCCCGGCGTTCCAAAGAACTATTTTATCATAAAATCTTATTTCTGAGGGATTGCTTCATTCTGTCTTACATAGTCGTCTCCACCCTCATCAGAGTAGGTTACGATCTGATTCTCATCAGCGTATGTCATGCCATACTCTTCCATAGCTATACGCTTGATCTCATCAAGGTCAACATTGCTGCTGGCTTTGTTGTACTTCTCATCATTCTCCTGTCTTAGCTCATTGAGCTGACTTTCAAGTGCAGAGATAGTATTGGCACTGTTGGTTATCTGCATCCTAAGTGATACATAGCCTGTAGCAACGATAGCCACAAAAGCCATAGCTACACACAGAAAGATCATATAGCCAAAAGACATGTGCTTCCTGCGTCTTGTCTTGCCGCCTTTTACTTCACGGAATCTCTCGTCTTGCTGTTTCTGCCTTCTGCGAACAGTATTGCCATCTGCATATTCTGCATTGTACTCATATCTGTATCTCTCGTTCATAATAGTGCCTCCTTCGAAGGTGTGCCCTTAGGATGACCATGTTATTTCTCGTCTACTGTGACTGCTTTTTCAAAGACTCTAAGCTTTGCACTTGCAGATCTTGTATTATTATCGAGTTCTTCCTGACTAGGAAGAATAGGTTTCCTTGTTATTACTTTGCCTTTAGATTTCTTGCCGCACACACATACCGGGAACTCAGGCGGACATGTGCATGGATTTTCATTGTTCTTGAAGTTGACCTTGGTGATCCTGTCTTCAAGAGAATGGAAGGTTATAACACAAAATCTTCCACCGGGATTGAGAAAATCAATCATCCCGTCCAGTGAGTTCTGAAGAACATCAAGTTCTCTGTTGCAGGCTATCCTTATAGCCTGGAAGGTACGCTTACTAGGATTCCCTCCCTTAGTACGCATCTTAGCAGGGATAGACTCATGTACTATCCTGTCAAGCTCGCCAGTTGTCTCTATCTCTTTCTTCTGTCTCTCGATGCAGATATGCTTAGCAATATTACGTGCAAACTTATCCTCACCATAGTCTCTTATGATGTGGAACAGATCAAGCTCAGGCCATTCATTGATGATCTCTTTGGCTGAAAGTGTCTGTCTTCTGTCCATACGCATATCAAGGGGAGCATCGTACTTGTAACTAAACCCCCTGTCTGCAGCATCAAGCTGATAAGATGAAACTCCAAGATCTATAAGAATTCCATCTACACCTGTAACACCAAGCTCTTTGAGCCTAGCTACAGCATTTTCATAATTGTCTCTAATAATTGTGACTCTGTCTTTGAATGGTTCAAGACGCATGGTCGCAGCTTTAATGGCATCCTCATCCTGATCTATTCCGTAAAGATGTCCGCCGGCAGTCAGCTTCTCAGCAATATGAGAAGAATGTCCTGCTCCTCCAAGTGTCCCGTCCAGATAGATACCATCCGGTTTAATATTCAGATTATCGATTACTTCGTCAAGAAGTACGGATGTATGCTTAAATTCCAAGCGTTGCCTCCATTTTAGAAATCAAGACCCATATTACCCATTTCTTCAGCAACATCTTCTATGTCATCAAAGGAGTTGTTCTCCTCCCACTTGCTGCTACTCCAGATCTCTGCATGATTGCCAACACCTACAATCACTGCATCTGCTTCTTTTTGCATACCTGCAAAATCAAGAAGGTTGGCAGGAAGTAATATACGTCCCTGCTTGTCAAATTCGGTAACCAGCGCTCCGCCGAGGAAGAATCTCTGGAGCTTACGGCTCTTGCTGTTAGATGAAGGGAGCGATTGCAGTTTCATGGTAAATGCTTCCCAGCTGTCTTCCGGATACAGCAAAAGACACCCATCAAGTCCCTTTGTGACCGCAAACTGCTCGCCCAGTTCATCGCGGATCTTGGAAGGAATGATGAGACGCCCTTTAGCATCAATTGAATGGCTGTATTCACCAGTTAACATCAGCACTCACCTAAGCGTCTATTACTTTCTTTCAAAACTACATCTGTGGTCTTATACAAAATATTTATATCTTCATTTTCTATATCGGAAAAGATTCACCACTTTTTGATACTTTTTCACCACTTTTCTCCACCTGCCACCATTTTATTACATTTTTTTAGGCTTTTCAATAAAAATATGGCGTGGTGGAAAGTGGAGGGGGAGACCAAAATGGGCTGAAGGTAGATAAAAACTAGGGCTTGGCTGATTAAAAATTTTTTAACAAAAAAATAAAGGCTCCCTTTTACAGGAACCTTGACTTTATAAGTCCATCTAACATTTTACTTAGAATCTCTTTTTCTTCACCACTGAGTCTTTGAATTTTCTGATTCAGCTGATCTTCTATTGACTGATCTTTGGATACTCCGTATCTATACTCCGAACCTATAAACTGGTCCACAATTCTATAGTTCTTAATATATCAGAATAATATCCTATTAGAATATTTATATAGTAATAGCTATACTTTTATGCTACAATTATGCACGTTAACGAAAAAAAGTTTTATTAAGGGAGGAAAAAAATGTTTTGTAAAAATTGCGGAACGCAAATTTCAGACGGAGCAGCATTCTGCAGCTCATGCGGAGCAACAACAAATGGAAATGCTCCAAAAATCCAGCCAACAGTAACTCAGTTCACAGGAACAAACAGCTATAATGCATCAAGCAATGCCATACAGCCTGATATTTATAGTTATCCAAGTCCTGCAAATGCGCCACAACGCTTGTGCTCAGGTTTTGCATGCTTCATGACTTTTTTGGGCGTATGCTGCTTTTTAGTATGTGTTGTAGTTTTCGGGGCCGGTGTTTACGGTATCTTTGATCCGGAAGTCGATTTTACCGAAGCACTTACATGCATTTTGGTAACACTGGCTTATATAGCATTGTCATTGCTTTTCATGCTTCCGTCAATAATACCAATTAAAAAGCATATTACCGGAAATAAAATCAAAGCAGTTCTTCAGTGTGCACTCAAAGGCTACATTGCCAGTCAAAAAGTCGGATTATACGTAGCTTGTTTCTGGGTACCACCTCTTTTCTTGTGGGCAAGAGAAATCGATCCCAACATATATTATATTTCAGACGGAACAAGAACCAAAGTCTTATTTCATCTGAAAAAAGATTAATTCTTCCTAGATAATCTCATGTACTTATCTATATAATTGGAAAGCTTTTACGACGAATGCATAAATAAAGCCTCTGCAATACCATGTTAATTGGCTGTTGCAGAGGTTTTTAGTTGAAATGATATGCGCTATCCACATTGTTAGTGCAGTATCGCCAGGGAATTATCAGGGACTGGCAGTAAATCCTTAGTAATACTACACCGTCCATATGTATAGTGCTTGTTGCTTATCAGGCTTTATCTTACTTAGTTTCAGTATCGTCTTCAGTATTATCTTCAGGCTTTTCTTCAAGCTTTTCTTCAAGCTTATCTTCAAGCTTTTCTTCAGCTTCGTTTTCTTCCTCGTCCTTACCTTCGGCATCTTCTTTATTTTCAGCCTCAGCTTCCATATCAAGTCTTACGTTCTCGTTTATGACTTCATCTGAAGGAAGGATAACATATGAATTCTTCTTCATATAGATCCTGACTGCAATATCTGTGATAATCGCAAATGCAAACAGCGAAAAGCCCAGAAGCTGCGATACCGGGATACTGGTGCCCAGCAGGTGTAGCTGATCTGTACGAAGAGACTCTATAAGTCCTCTTCCAAATCCGTATCCTCCAAGATACAGAAGAGCCACTTCACCGTGGAACTTCTTGTGCTTAATATATAAGAGCATCAAAGTCAGGATGAATACATTCCATAAACTCTCGTACAAAAATGTAGGATGAACCTGAATGTAATTGGTAGCAGCACTCATGTGAGCCTGCATCTTGTCTGTAATCTCGATAGATCTCACCATAGATACAGGAAGTCTCATTGCAAAAAGAGAATCTGTATAATCTCCAAATGCTTCACGATTAGTAAAGTTGCCCCATCTACCGATGATCTGTCCCATGATGACACCAAAGATACCAGTGTCAGCCATAAGACGATAGCTCTTATGTTTGAGCTTAACATATACCGCAAGTGTTATAAAGCCAACTATAACTCCGCCATATATCGCCAGTCCGCCGTTCCTTATATTGAGTATCTCAATAGGATCATTTTTGTAATAATCCCAGGCAAATATTACATAGTAAAGCCTTGCTCCCATTATTGAAAAGATAAGCAGGTATATAGCAAGATCCCAGTACCAGTCAGGATTCTGACCTGTCTTCTTGGCTATATGTGCAGCAAGTGATACCCCGCACAACACGCCTATACCAATAATAAGACCATACATAGCAATCCTGAAGCCAAATACTGTGAAACTCTTAGGAACATATTTTAGATAAATCCCAAGATGTGGAAAAGCAATGGACATATCATCCATAATATTAGGCATAAATCCCCCTCCGTCACTTAAACTGATGACTTACAATCAATTTATCACTTCATCTGTCTAATCAAAAATAGCCGGGCTTAGCTGCTACGCCTTACCCAGCTTATATATCATATGTATATTATACATTGAAACGGAAAAGAATTACATCGCCGTCCTGTACGACATATTCTTTACCTTCCATACGTACAAGACCCTTCTCACGAGCGTTAGAAAGTGATCCTTCATTAAGAAGATCCTGATAATTGATAACCTCTGCCTTGATGAAACCTCTCTCGAAGTCTGTATGAATCTTACCTGCTGCCTGAGGAGCCTTAGTGCCAACCTTGATAGTCCAGGCTCTGCACTCATCTTCACCTGCAGTAAGGAAACTCATAAGACCAAGTGTTCTGTAGCTTGCTTCGATGAGCTTATCAAGACCTGACTTAGTAAGGCCAAGGTCAGCAAGGAATTCTTTTTTCTCATCCTCATCAAGTTCTGCAATCTCAGACTCGATCTGAGCGCTTATCGCGAATACTTCGCTGTTATTGCCTGCTGCCCAGTCTCTTACTGCCTGTACATACTTATTAGAAGCGCCATCATCTGCAAGGTCTTCATCCTTGACATTAGCTGCGAAGATAACAGGCTTAGATGTAAGGAGGTCGTATGTATTAAGGAGAGCCTGCTCGTCCTCATTAAGATCCTCCATATCCTTAACAAGCTTGTTGTCTTCAAGTGTGGCCTTGATCTTGTTCAGAAGGTCAAGTTCCTTGGCAGCTTCCTTGTCCATACGAGCTGTCTTGGTAGTCTTGGCAATCCTTCTCTCAAGTACCTCAAGATCAGCAAAAATAAGCTCAAGATTGATAGTCTCTATATCTCTAACAGGATCTACAGATCCGTCAACGTGAACTACATTGGTATCTTCAAAGCATCTTACAACGTGAACGATAGCATCACACTCACGGATATTGGCAAGGAACTGGTTGCCAAGGCCTTCGCCCTTAGATGCACCCTTTACAAGACCGGCAATATCAACGAATTCGATTGTTGCAGGTGTAACCTTCTTAGTATTATATAGCTCACCGAGCTTCTTGATCCTCTCATCCGGAACTGCAACAACGCCTACGTTAGGGTCAATTGTTGCAAATGGATAGTTTGCTGCAAGCGCTCCTGCGTTTGTAAGTGAGTTAAAAAGTGTTGACTTACCTACGTTTGGTAAACCTACGATTCCTAGTTTCATTTTCTATGTATCTCCTTCTAAAAAATGCTTTATTTAAGCCATTTGTTATCTCAGCCTATTGTACCGAGTACCACGCCGGGCACCATTAATCTATTATGACATAAAAACAGCCCTGACACAGCGAATATATATTACCATGTCAGGGCGGATTTGTAAAAACGTGTAGTGACAATTTTCATACACCACCAGCCATGAGCTGCTTGATTCCCTGCGACTTAGCGCCAGGGTTGTCATTGCCATAACCTTCAAGGAGGTTTATAACGCCCCATACACCAAGACCTGCACCAAGTGCGATTACGAGTGTTTCAAGTACCTGTACTGAACTCTGGAAAAATGCCATGTCATTACCTTTTCGGTCCCTCTCTCGCTTCCTCCATACCTTCATGATCCATCCCTTAATTTTCTTAAATACCTTCATTCGTCATACCTTCATCCGGAAGCGCGAGCCTCCGAATTTCCTTTCTTTGAAATCTGATTAATAGTTTCGTGCCCCATCACTGCGCACATGATTTTGGGCATAGAAATAGACCAGTACTGTCTGGGCGTCCCCAGGGTACTGGTCTATGTAAGGTGCTGTATTTATAAAAATTCTATCCTATTCTATTCAACTTTTAAAAGCATTAAATATATTCATCTTTATCTACATAATTTATAAATTTCAAATTCCAATCTCTCTCATCATAGTCTTGTATATATGCCTTCACTCGTTCGTCTTCCCATGCAAGATCAATTCTATTTTCCCATACATACTTAAAATCATCTTTCAAAATATTGCCAATTACGAACGGAGCCATTCCATCTAGCCGTATATCACCATTAGGTCTAATAATGGCGCAAGACCTTGGTTTTTTGCCATGCCTAATCAAACCACCTTTATCTGTGTTCGCATTTTTAACAATCATTTTACCAAAATATTTTTCACGGTTTTTTTCTATTACTGTTTGTAATGCATTTTCTTGCTCACTAGATAATAAATAATTCTTGTTTTTTGAAGCCCTTCCACTATATGATATTCCACCAGCAATTATTTCTGACGCTCCCAATGAATACGCCAATTCGAACATTCTATCTAAATCTTTTATATTATATGGAGTTACGCAATGCGCAATTTTTAAAGGAAT
>JAEEGI010003204.1_pt1 | contig 39116 bp, 27 predicted proteins | sample 8958751 | NCBI WGS metagenome assembly JAEEGI01 (sample SAMN16246545, study PRJNA631951) | gut metagenome | biome: gut microbiome; feature: rumen; material: KS-attached | host: Bos | place: Iran: Karaj | collected 2018-10 | reverse complement strand
TCGCGCCTGTGTTGAGGAAAGTGTTTCCGATAATTTTCCGCCCCTCGGAGCGCCCCTCGCCGACAGTTGAGCCGTCGCCGACAAGAACGCCCTTGCCGCTGCCCGAAAATTCGCAGTCGATTATGTAGTCGTTGATCGAGATCTCGCCCTTCCACCTCGTGTAACTGAGCCCGTAGCTCTCCGGGTTGCCCGCGAAAAAGCGGCAGCGCACCGTCCAGCAGTTTGAGCCGTGGTACTGAACGACAGGCGCCGTGTTGCCGGGGCCGCCGGCGAAAACGCAGTCGAACGCCTTGACGTAAAGCGCGTCGACGCAGCTGCCCGAACCCGTGTGCTCTATGCTCACGTCGTAGATCGAGAAATTGTATTTCATTTTGATCTCGAAAACGGGGCCGCCCAGCGACGAGTCGCCTTTTATGAACGTTTTGTCGGCGCCGGCGCCCTTGACGAACATGACTTTCGAGTCGTCCTTTGCGACCGAAACAGTCTCCTTTATGAGGTACGTCCCTTCGGGGAAAAAGACCGTTCCGCTCGCCGCCTTCGCCTTTTTGAAGCACTCTCTGACGGCCCCGGTGTCGTCCGTTACGCCGTCGCCCGCGGCGCCGAAATCCTTCACGTTGAAGTATTTTTCACCCGCTCCGGCCTTTTTATCGCCTGTTTTGGCGGATTTTTGATCGAATTCGGCCGTTTTTTCGGGCACCGCGGGAACCTTGACCGGCTCCGCGCTGTCGGCTTTTTCCGGCACCGAAGACGAGCCGAAGCCTTCTGTATCGATGACCGACTCCGCGTCCTTCATGCCTATCTCGAGCTCGGGACTGCCCGAGCCGATGTTCGCGACGAGATTTCCGGAAACGTCCGCCCTGCGCGCGAGGCTCATATACACGGCGTTTCCGCCCGAAAGGACGAAGTAGTTGTTTCTGACCGTAACGTCGGTGTATCCGCCGCCCATGACCGAGACGGCGTCCGGCGTCCAGAAATAGTTGTCGTGGACAGAGATGTTCCCGCCTTTCGCGTCCGATTTTCCGCACAGAACGCCGCCCGTCGAATTTCCGAGGTAGTTGTCGCGTATTTCCACGTTAAAAACGCCCGTTCCCTCGGGGTATATCCCGACTGCCCGCGTGCCCGCGTCGAGCATGTTGTTGGCGACGACGAGCCCGTTGACCGACCGCACCTCGATCATCGGATCGGCCGGCAGCAAAAACAGGTTTCTGAAGACGGTGACGTTTTCCGGCGACGAGTTTTCGTCGTGAGAAGAGATCAGGACGGTTTTCGAAAACGATCCGCCGAAATGGACGTCGCAGAGGACGTCTCCGTACGCGTCGCGGCCCGGGTACTTCGTGAATTCGACAAAGCACGTGTCCTTGTTTTCCGCCCAAAAGGCGCACTGCCTGACCGTGTCGAACGAACCCGACACCTCGAGACACGTGTTCGTCGCCTTCTGGCGCGTCTTTTTGAGCGAGCAGCCGTAGAGAGAGCAGCCGTCCGCCTCGACCGAAACGGTGACCGCCTCGCGAGAGCCGTCCTCGAAGGAAAGGAACGACAGGTGCGTGTTGTTTTTGCCTATTTTTAGGAGGTTTGCATCGTCGAACCTGTTGTTTGCCGCAAAAAGCGAGGAGCCGTCCGTGTCGCCGCAGAGGCACAGCCAGCAGCTGTCCGGGCTGTCGATTTTTATCGCCGACTCGACCTTGTAGCGGCCCGAGGGGAAATAGAGGACGCCGCCGCCCTTTTCGACGATCGACGCGGCGGCTTTTTCGACCGCCTTCGCTACGTCGTCTCCCGAGCCGGGCGCGATTCCGAAGTCCCTGCAGTCGTAGACCATAAGGTCCGGCGTGACCGACGTCAGCGCGCCGACGCTCACGATCTCCTTCGCGGACCGTTTGTCCCATTGCGAAACTCTCATAACGATTTCACTCCCTTCGGACGGCGCGGCCGTCGGGTCGGGCTCCCCCGTCGGCCCTGACGTCCCTGGCTGCCCCGCCGGGTCGCCTCCTGTCCCGGGGTCGCAGCCCGCCAGGACAAATACGGCTATAAGTAGGGCGGCGGCGCGCACACACGCAAAAAACGCGCGCCGCCTTCTGCCTTTTCTCATTTTTAAAGCTTTGTCCGATCTCATTTTCGCGTGCCTCCGGCTCTCTCAGTCAAAATCATACAATGAGGGCGGCTTTTTGTCAAGAATCGGCTTTGCGGCGACATTTACAATTCATTTACGATTTGCTATACTCTAACCCATAAAACGATTAGCTCTTTCAAGTTAAAGGAGAGAAAAATGCAGAACTATACCTTAGCGGAACTCAAATTTGCTCAACTAAAGGAGTCCTTTCCAAACACTAAATGGTTTGAGGCCTCACATTCCGTCAATAACGCCTTCGTAATTCATTGTAATCAGGATGTCTTTGAATCGTTGCTGAGTCTTTATAAACCCAATGCCGCATTCTATAATTTGATAGAAGACACGCTTGATATATGGATTCCTGAAGACTTTGAGGAGTCGTTTGAAGAAGAGTGGTGCACTAAAATGCAGCATCCTGATAATCGATATTTCTCCGAATACAAGGCTTCCGCCAAAGAATCCTTTTTACGCGATTTGGAAACCCAGTCAAACTGGCTTAGTAAGTATCCAGCTTATTTGGACGACGATACTATTAGCGGCCACGCCACTGTAATAGTTGTGTTTTTTGTTGATAATGGTGTTGCCTACGTTTCTTCAATTAATGATCCCGATTTAGAACTTTGGAAGTCTTGGCAAAGTAAAGCGTTTAATCTACCATATGATTCCCGTTTTGCGGTACTTGAAGCTACAAAAAAAGCGAAGGACTGGGTTCAAAAAAAGTGTGACGAATTTGAGTTCGACATGAAAAACAATCCATCATTTTTGACGCTCAAAAGTCAATCACAACGGAAATCTTATGTTGACTCTTTTTGCTTTTCGTTGAAAGAGGAAAACCCGGATGCCATCGAGCTATCTCCACCTATAAAACTACACTTTACTCTCTCGCGGAATCCATTTATCAATTAAGATCGAAAAAATCTTAGTTCATTCTCACACTTGCAATCGCCTATTACGGCTTGAACCGACTGGAGGAATCGTTATGTTTTCACCCGAAAACCCCTGGATAAGAGAGCGCGAAGCGGCGCTTTGTACGTGGAAATTTGACATGAACAGAGGCTACGTCGGCAACACGTCCGTGTCGCTTCTTAACGATTTTATGTGCCTTTCCGACCGGCAGCTCCGGGATTACGCGCGAATGATCAAAGCGTGCGGTTTTACCGGCATTCAGGTCATGGACATCTGCGCGGCGTGGCGGGCGAGCGGTTCGCCCGAAAACGTTCACGACAGGTTCAAAATTCTCGCGAACGCCTGTCACGAAATCGGACTCAATTTCACGGTCTGGTGCTGGGCCGCGGAATTCTCAGGCCACGGGTGGACCGAACCTGACGCCGTGTACACAAACACGGATCCTTCCCGGCCCGCCTGCGAAGACCCGCGGGTGCTTGCGCTCTTCAACAAATATTACGACATTTACGCCGAACTCGCGCCTTACGCGGACCGCGTTATCGCGCATTTTTACGATCCCGGAAACCTTGCCGACATAGAAAGCGTGGTTTTCTTTTTGAAGCTGCTCGCGGAGAAGTTCCGCGCGGGAAACCCGGACGTGAAGATCGCGGTCGACACCTGGGGCTGCCCCGGGAACTACCCGCAGGCGCTGATCGACGCAGGCCTTCACGACGTCATGCTGATGGAGCTGCCGTTCCTGCCAGTCTGGAACGCACCCGGCAAACGCGCCGCGTTCCGTGAAGGCGTCAAAAAGCTCGGCTGTGAGCTCGGAGTCTGGGGCTGGTACACCGCCGACATGGAGATCGACCAGCTTGCGTTCATGACCGTCAACAACCGCGTGCTTAAGAACGTTTTCAACACGGTCCGCGCGCAGGGGGACGGCGTTCTTGTGCCCGCCTACTGGAGCGAGACCGACTCATACCATGTTCTGAACTTCTTCTCGCTCTACGCCGCAGGTCACCTCCTGATTGATTCCGAAGACGACCCGGACCGCCTGCTCCGCGAGAGCGCCGCTTTAATCACCGGCGGCGACCCGGACGACACAGAAATCCTCACGCAGGTTCTCGAACTGATCCGCGACGCACGAAGCGGCGACTCCTGGGACAGCTACTGGTGGACGTCGCCCGGTTACGTTCTCGGGGACAACGACTTTTCGGGCATTCTGAAACGCGCCCAAAACCTGAACGAAGCGCTCACAAAACTCGCCGGAAAACCCGAACCTTCCGGACCTGACGCGATACCGTTCCCGCTCACCCGCCGCCAGCTCTACAAGCTCATTCTGCCTCAGCTTCACCAGATAAGACTGTATGCCGCTTTTTGCCTCGATTTAGGAGAAATTAATCGTCTCAAAAACGCCGGGGCGACCCGAGAAGAACTGCAGCGGAAAGTCGACCTTCTCGAACCAGAGATTCCCGAATTCAACTGCGTGACCGGCCTCTGGGGCCAGCCCGAAGCGCGAGCGGCCTATGAAAAACTAACGGCTTTCTGCCGCGAAAACGGTCTGCTGGCGCCGGAGCGGAGCCCTTCGGTTAGGTTTAAATTCAAGAGACGAATCGTCGATCGCCTGACTGTCAGCCAGCGCGGGTCAAGCGAGCCGGTGTTGGTTCCAGCGACATTTTACGAAGGCGGGCTGATCGGCGAGGAGTTTGCAAAATCTTTGATGGACGAACTCGCCTTGGAAGGGGTTCTCGTCAAAAATGCTGAAGGACTTTATTATCTGGCGGATTACGCGGATTACAGGTTCGACTTTTCGATGTAGTCTGCGGTTTTCTTTGACACGCGGGCGGTTTTGAAGTATAATACCCTCAGCAAACAAACGCTCTCCGCGGGCCTTTGGCGGCGCGAAGAGTTGTGAAAGGAGCAATCGATATGTTGTGGAAAATTCTTGTTGCCGTTGTGCTCGGCGCGCTCGCGGGCTGGATCGCAAGCAAAATCATGAAGAGTGACGGAAGTCTTCTTCGCAATATCATTCTCGGAATTCTCGGCGGTGCTCTGGGCGGCTGGCTCGGAAGCCTTATCGGCATCGGCGGCGGCTGGGTGATGAGCGTCATTCTGGCGATTGCCGGCTCGTGCCTGATCATCTTCCTCTGGAGACTGATCTTTGGAAAGAAAAAAAGCAAGAAATAAAACGCGCGACCGATTCCCGAAAGGAACGGCAAGACTCAAAAACCTGCCCGGACACTGCGCCGCGGCGGGTTTTTCGTAAATCAAGGGGGATTCTCGCGGGCGTGAAGTGAAAAGTTAACTTCCACTTTCAGACTCGCCTCTGCGAGCGTGGAAATAACTCTTGCAATTTGGCTGCTTTTTTGAGATAATAACTGTGTAAGTAGAAATCACCTTTACAGAATCCTTGACAGTTTAGGGTTTTGTACCGGGTTCTGGAACTTTTCAGGGCATAGTTACGCAAAGTGGAAAAGAGCTGATTTTTAAAGGGGAAGGACTTATTTCCACTTGATTCCGGTTATTGTTTGGTTGTAATATGCCGGCTCTCAGAATTGATTTTTACTTTTGATCTTTAAGGAGATAAGGCTTTAACGTTATCTCGTCTTCTTGGATCAAATGTATCCCAAACGCGTCTAGCTTTTGGAATAATTCTTTCGACAGAAAGGCTGTGAATGACAGGGGCGATTGTCCTTCCAGCTTTTCTGTTTTTTGTGAGTTAATATGGCTTAGAGCTAGGTTAAGTTTGTCCTGAGAAGTCAGGCCCAGTCCGCGCAGATCGGTTTGTTTAGGGCACACATACCTGAGGAGTTCATGATTGTTCTCGAGACTTCCTTTTTGACATGACGCCATCGGGTCGCAGTAGAACACACGGGTACGTACTATACCGTCGTTTCCCTGCTCTATTTTATCTGCATAAGCAAATTCAGGACCTCTGTCGGTCAGAATTACCTGCGCGTATTTAACGAACAGTTCCGTGCCAAGTATCGACTCAAGGAGATCTACGCCTTTGGTCATTTCTTCGGCAGTCTTCTCTTCATGCAACAATGCAAAAAGCAGATTGAACTTCATGAATTTGAAGGTTTGGATAAACGGGCCGTTTATTTCATCGTTGTACACCGTATCCATTTGCAGTACATTCACATTCGGATTTGCGTCGATAAACGCGAGATAGTCCTTGTAGGTGCGACCCTGAAGGTACTTTTTATCCTGTCTTTTCTTTAAAGCAGCATCTCTGTCATGATACTTTTTCGAAGGTTTCCGGCCGGGCTTTCTTCTCAATTGAAATACATTCGGTCCGGGATGCAATGAAAAAACATGATTGTCAATGTAATTGTACAACGTCTTTTCGCATATCTTCAGCTCCGGGTGATTTGAAATCACATGATAAGGGGACTGGCCTTTGTTCAGCAGAGGAACGACTGTTTCGCTGATGTTTTTCAGCTCTTCCTCGGTAAGATTAACTCCCACTCTGGACGCGGTTCTCAGTTCTTCATATTCCCGCTGTGCCTCGTTCGCATCATAGTAATACTTGTCAAACCGGCAGTGAGAGTAGTTGCTGCAACCGTTACATGCACCTGGACTGCGATCCCTTCTGCTGCAGCGGAACTCCACAAAACCAGAACAGTTTGCGGTACACTTTCGTTTGAGTCTACATTGACCGTAGTTTGCGCAGGGGCGTGGCAGAGAGGACCTGAATCTCAGTTTGCGATGTTCTTTGATTTCTTTCCCGATAGTAGATTTCTCCTTTCCAAGAGTATCTGCAATGGCAGACTTAGTGGAACCGTTTTTAATTCCGGTTTCGATTATTACGCGCTCTTCTCTGGTAAGATGTTTTCCTGAATTGGATTTTTTCATCACAATCACCTCGAAAAGAGAGCCGGCGAGGTATTATCCGATATTCAGAGAGATTTGTAAAACAAAATTACAAATGGAAGTTCCCGCAAGACAGAATTCCACTTCGCGCCACCTGAAGTGGAAGTTAACTTTTCACTTCACAGGATTCTCGCGGGATGCTCTCGCGCTTGACTAATGCGCGCGTGTGTAGTAATATATAAAGAGCGTTTGCAATCGGGCTCCGTTCCGTAGCCTGCCGGAAAGCGTTTTTCGACTGTTCCGGAGCGTAAAAACGCGGCAAATTCCTTTTGAAAAGCGGGAATGCGTTCCCCGCTGACAACGGAGGCAAAATGTCTGACAACAACGAAGTGAAAAAAACATACTACATAAGCACGCCGATTTACTACCCGAGCGACAAGCTCCACATCGGCCATTCATATACGACCGTTGCCGCCGACTGCATGGCGCGGTACAAGAGACTCAAGGGCTATGACGTGATGTTCCTGACCGGAACGGACGAGCACGGCCTGAAAATCGAGAAGCGCGCGGCGGCAAAAGGCGTGACCCCGCAGCAATACGTCGACGAGATCGTGGCGGGAATCAAGGACCTCTGGTCGATCATGGACATTTCCTACGACAAGTTCATCAGGACCACCGACGACTACCACGTGCGCGGCGTTCAGAAGATCTTCAAGGAACTCTACGACAGGGGCGAGATCTACAAGGGCGCGTACGAGGGCTACTACTGCACGCCCTGCGAGTCGTTCTGGACGAAAACGCAGCTGAAAGAGGGCGGAAGGTGCCCTGATTGCGGCGGCGAGACGCAGCTGGCGAAAGAGGAGTGCTACTTCTTCAGGCTTTCGAAGTACAGCCAGCGCCTGATCGACTACTACAACGAGCACCCGGAGTTTATCAACCCGCCCGCGCGCAAGAACGAGATGATCGCGAACTTCCTCGAGAAGGGGCTTGACGATCTGTGCGTGTCGCGTTCGACGTTCACGTGGGGCATTCCCGTGACGTTCGACGAGAAGCACGTTGTATACGTGTGGGTCGACGCGCTCTCCAACTACATTACAGCGCTTGGCTACGGCAGCGACGACACGTCTCTTTACGACAAGTTCTGGCCCTGCGACCTGCACCTCGTCGGCAAGGAGATTGTCCGCTTCCACACGATAATCTGGCCCGCGATGCTGATGGCGCTCGATTTGCCGCTTCCGAAAAGGGTCTACGGCCACGGCTGGCTGCTTCTTAACGGCGACAAAATGTCCAAATCGAAGGGCAACGTCGTCGACCCGGTGGTGCTGGTGGACAGGTACTCCTCGGACGCGATCAGGTACTTCCTGCTCCGCGAGGTTCCGTTCGGATCCGACGGCAGCTTCACGCCCGACTCGCTTCTCAACAGGATCAACTCCGACCTTGCCAACGACCTCGGCAACCTGGTCTCGCGGACGGTTTCGATGCAGCTGAAATATTTCGGCGGCTCGCTTCCCGAAGCGCAGAACCGGCTCGCCGCTCCTCTCGACGACGAAATCATCGACCTGTTCAAGGGGCTCAAAGCGCGCGTGGAGGAGCAGTTTGACGAGCTGCAGTTCCCGCTGGCGCTGGCCGAGATCTGGAAGTGCGTGTCGCGCCTCAACAAATACATCGACGAGACCGCTCCGTGGGCCCTCGCAAAGACCGAAGAGGGAATTCCGCGGCTTGCGCAGGTGCTCTACGTTCTGGCGGAGGGAATCCGCATCATCGGCATTCTTCTGGAGCCGTTCATGCCGAACACTCCGGGAAGGATCTTCGCCCAGCTGGGAATCGCCGGCAACGACGCGATCATTTCCTGGCAGTCGGCCGAAAACTGGGGGCTCTACCCCTCCTCAGCGGTGTGCGTGAAGGGCGACCCGCTGTTCCCGAGGCTCGATATCGAGAAGGAACTTGAGGCGCTTGAGGCGATCAAGAACGCGGCGGCGCCGAAACCGGCGGAACCCGTCAAAGATAATAAGCAGGAAGGCGCAAAAAAAGACGAACTTCCCGAGGGCGTCATCACGATCGACGACTTCGCGAAAGTCAGCCTGAAGGTCGCCGAAGTGCTCACCTGTGAGCGCGTTGAAGGTTCCGACAAGCTGCTCCGCCTCACCGTGACGAACGGCGAAAAGGAAAAGCAGATCGTCTCCGGCATCGCGAAGTTCTACGCGCCGGAAGACCTCCCCGGCAAGAAGGTCATTCTCGTCGACAATTTGAAGCCGGCCAAGCTGAAGGGCATCGTTTCGGAAGGAATGCTGCTCGCGGCCACCTGCGAAGGAAACCTCAAGCTTCTCACCGTCGACGGCGACATTCCCGCGGGAAGCAGTATCTCTTAAACAACGGGGGCGCCCACCCGTCCCCTGTTAAACGACATATTTTACTAAAGATAGGTTAAATTTGCTATGGAAAATCCATTCCCGGAATCATTCATCTCTGAGGAGACAAGCAACATCGCCGCGAAGGACCTCGGGCTGCTCAAGGGCATTCACTACGCTCAGGAACAGCTTCTGATCGAAGTCGACCGCGTCTGCCGGAAGAACAACATAACGTATTTTCTCTGGGCCGGAACGCTTCTCGGCGCAGTCAGGCATAACGATTTCATTCCCTGGGACGACGACGTCGACATCGTAATGAAGCGCGCGGACTACGACAGGTTCCTCGAGATCGCCAACGGCGAGCTGCGCGAGGGCTTCAGGCTGGTCCTTCCCGGCGAGGACGGCAAGTTCTTCGACATGATCCCGAAGGTCAACTACAACGCCAGCCGGCTTCACAAGGAGGACATCGAGGAAGGCTTCTACAACGAGAAGCACAACAAGGTCTCGCTTGACGTCTTCTGCCTCGACACCCCGAAAAAGGGCCTCGCCTTCAGGTTCCAGCTGCTTTCCCTCCACAAATGGTACGGCTACGCGATGGGCCACCGCAGGAAGCTCGACTACTCGAAATACCCGCCGCTCAAGGTCCCGTTCATCTGGCTTTTGTCGCGGATCGGCAGCCGCAAGCCGATGGATAAAATCATAGAGGGCCAGAAAAAGGCCTCCGTCGCGAAAAAGAACCTCGACACGGAGCATCTCAACGTTTTCAACGAGCGGATCTTCTTCATCCATCCGCGCTTCAAAGCGGAGTGGTTCGACGAGACGGCCGAGTATACCGTTCGCGGCCACAGCTTCACGTCAATCAAAAATTTCAACGCGTACCTCAATTTCGTCTACAACGACTTCATGAAGCTGCCGCCCGAGGAGCTGCGCCGGCCGACCCACGCGGACTACCTGCCCGAGGTCACGGTTTACGACCTGGACGGGAATCTGATCGTCTGCGACAAGGGCGCGGAAGACTGACAGGCTGCGCGCGGAAATTTCAAGGCGTCAAATCCGCTTAACAATCTACCAAAGAGAAACGGAGCAACTGTTTTGAAAAGAATTCACGACGGGAAAACGCATACGCAGGCGGCAATCGCCGGCGCAAAGGAGAAAAAGCCCCATTTCAAGGTCTTTTTCTACAGTGTTTTTGCGGTTTTTCTCGCGTTTTTCCTCATTTCCATCTACACGACTCACGGGGCGAGCCTTCGCGGCGCGCTTTTTTCCGACACGTCCGACACGTTCATGGACCACTACAACAGCGTCGTCTACAACCAGGTCGACGACCCGTACGAGATTCTCGTGGTCTACCCGCCCCTCGCGTCGCTTCTTTACAAACTCTGCAACATGATAATTCCGGCCGACGACTACGTCACGGTAGTTACCGACCCGGCCGAGCTCGCCCAGGAACGCTTTATCCGCATCGGGCAGTCGTTCACGTTCCAGTTCATTCTCTATGCGGTCATCGCGCTGCTCATTTTCCTGGCGGCGCTGGCGCTTCTCAAAAAGGGCGGCACTGCCGAAAAGCTTCTGTTCGCGACTGCGGCGATCCTTTCGGCGCCCTTTATTTATATGGCGGACCGCGGCAACAACGTTCTGCTTCCGGTCGCGTTCACCGTCTTTTTCCTGGTCTTTTACAAACACGAAAACAAAATCCTGCGCGAAGTAGCGCTGATATCCCTCGCAATCGCCATCGCGCTTAAAATTTATCCGGTGGTATTTCTCGTGCTGCTCATCGCCGACCGGAAATACAAGGAATTCCTGCGCGAGTGCATTTACATTTTCGTGCTGCTGATTCTGCCGTTCTTCATTTTCTACAACGGCGTCGACAGCATCAAACTGATGCTCCGCAACCTGCGCGGTTTTGACGAAAAGAGGACCACGGAGGACAACATCGCGGGCAACCTCGACTTCAAGCGCACGTTCTTCTTCCTCTACGGCGGCCTCAGGCGCTACACCGGCATCTCGATCACCGAGAGCAGGCGCGAGCTTTACGCGACAATTTTCCGCTACGGACTGTCGATCATCTGCGGTCTGGGCGGCCTCTTCGCGAAAAGGCAGTGGAAGCGTGTCGCGCTCCTCTCCGCAGTTTTGTACGGCTTCCCGGGGTCCGCGTCGACCTACATTCTTCTGTTCATGATCATTCCGACCGCGATGTTCCTCGACGACGAAAAGGAACGGAACGTCCGGAATTACGCGTATCTGTTCTGTCTGGTGCTGACGCTCGTGCCGATGATCATCAAGCACGGCAGCGAGTACGACCGCTACTGGCCTTCGAAGGTGGCGAGTCTCGCGGTGGCGGGAATGGTCTTCATCGCCTTCCTCGAGATGATCTTCGCTTTCGCGGCGTGGAACGAGGCGAGGCGGCGCGACAAGAAGCAGTTCTTCGCGACGGCGTTCGCTACTGTTGGCGACTATCTGAAATACATGCTCTTCCTTGACAGGAAGGACGACCAGCCGACGCTTTTCGACGGCGCGGCGGAAAAGAAGTTCTCGCTGAAGAACATTTTCCGGAAGAAGGAGCGTGCAGCGGCGGAAAAAGTCGAAACGGAGCCGGAAACCGCCGAAATATCGCCGGAAAATGCCGTGGCGGAAGCGGAAACAGCCGAAAATACGCCGGAAAACACCGAAACCCAGCCGGAAACCGCCGCCGTTCAGGTTCAGGAAGTTGCGCAAACTCCGGGAGAGGAGGCGGAAATCGATGGCTGACGTGAGACAGGACAAAAAACTCTACTACAAGTTCATTTTCTACTTCATCACCGGCGTGTTCTCCGTCGCGTTCTTCACCCTTCTGCTGCTCACGAACGGCTACTCCATGCGCGGTCTGCTCTACGCCCAGCGCGACCAGACGTTCATGGACTTCTTCAACAGCATGCTTTCGACGATCGACGACCCGTATGAGCACTACTCGTTCTACCCGCCGTTCGCGATGATGTTCTACCGGCTGCTGCTGATGCTCGTCCCGCAGGCGACGCTCGACAAGGTGGTCACAAGCTCCTCCGCGACGTCCTTCAGCGCCGACGTGAAGCTCTACCAGCAGCTCTACTTCCCGTTCATCATCTACGCTCTTCTCTCGCTCACGATGCTCTTCTTCGCAATCAAGGCGGCGAAAAAAGGTACAATCGGCGAGGTTGCCGCGTTCATATTCCTGACGATGCTGTCGGCGCCGATGCTCTTCATGTACGAGCGCGCGAACAACCTGATCATTCCGCTCGCCTTCCTGCTGTTCTTTATCGCGAACAAGGACTCGGAAAAGCGCTGGCAGCGTGAACTCGCGATCGTCGCTCTCGCCCTCGCGGCGGCATTCAAGATCTATCCGGCGGTTTTCGCGCTGATGCTGATTCATGAAAAGCGGTTCAAGGACGTTCTCAAGATGGTCCTCTACACCGCCTTGCTGACGGTTCCGCCCCTGTTCATCTTCTTCGGTGGCTTCACGGACCTGAAAATGATCGTCGAAAACCTCCTTCTTTACGACGGAAAGCACAGTCTTGAGATCGGGTCGCAGCTGAATTTCGCGAAAATGATAGTCTTCCCGTTCACGAACAGCCGTCTCTCCAACGACACGCTGCTCGCGGCCGGAAGCTTCTTCAAGGTGGTTTTGACCGTTTTTGCGGCAATCGGCGCCGTTTTCGCGAAAAAGGAATGGCAGCGCGCCGCTCTCTGCTGCGCGATCATCTACGGCTACCAGGCGACGTGCACGACGTACCTTCTCGCGCTTTTCATCATCCCGATCATTCTCCTGCTTGACGGCGAGCACGAACAGACGCCGGTCGGAACGGCTTCGATAGTTCTGATGACGCTCACGCAGGCGCTGCTCATTTCAATAAACCCGCTCACGCGTGAATTCTCGCGCGATCTCATCACGAAGATCACGAGCTACGCGGTCCTGCTGCTTACGGTGGTCCTGACCGTAAGGGGCTGTCTCGACTGCGTTTCGACGCTTTCGGAAGCGCTCAAACTGAAAAAAGGCTTCATTTTCGGCGCGCTCGCGGCGATTTTCGCGGGAACGTGCTTCATAACGCTCTTCATCGGCGATGACAGCCTGCTGCGGCTCATCGATCCCGGTGTTTTCCCGGACGGCACGGTCAAAAACCTCGCGTTCGTCGGGATTCTTATCGTTCTTGTTGCGGTTTTACTTCTGATAAGGTATACTGTAGTCACAAAACGCGAAAAAAGCCGGCAAAAGTGAATGCGTCGTAAAAAAACACCGCACTGTGCGCCGGCAGGCTAACTACTTTTTTTACGAAAGGATAAATTTATGAAAATCAGATTAGCGGATTATTTGGCCGATTTTCTCGTCGCACACGGCGTCACTGACGTTTTCAGCGTTGTCGGCGGCGGCGCGATGCATCTCAACGACGCAATCGGACACAATCCCGGCCTCAAGGTCACATACAACCACCACGAACAGGCGTGCGCGATCGCTGCCGAGGCATATGCCCGCCTCGAAAACAAAATTGCCGCGGTCTGCGTCACTTCCGGTCCCGGAGGCACGAACGCGATCACGGGCGTTGTGGGCGGCTGGCTCGACTCCATTCCGATGTTCATTGTAAGCGGTCAGGTCCGCTACGACACCACAGCGAGGTACGCGCTCCCCTACACGGAGGAGCCTCTTCGCGCGATGGGCGACCAGGAGTACGACATCACCAAAGCTGTTTCCGCGATGACAAAATACGCGGTGATGATCGAGGACCCGCTCACGATCAGGTACGACCTCGAAAAGGCCTGGCACCTCGCCACCACCGGCCGTCCGGGACCTGTCTGGATCGACGTTCCGGTCAACTTCCAGGGCTGCACGATCGAGACCGACGACCTCAAGGGCTACGACCCCGCCGAAGACGACGCGAAGCTCCCGCCCCCGGTCGAGGAATCCGTTATCGACGAGATTCTCGCGAAAATCGCGAAAGCAAAGCGGCCCGTTTTCCACGCCGGCTACGGAATCAGACTCTCCGGCGGCTACGAGGAGTTCAGAAAGGTTTTCGAAAAGCTGAACATTCCCGTCGTCACGTACTGGAACGCCGTCGATCTTATTGAGGACGACAACCCGCTCTACTGCGGACGCGCCGGCAACATGGGCGACAGACCCGGCAACTGGGCCATCCAGAACGCGGATCTCATTCTCGCCGTCGGCACGCGAATCTCCATCCGCCAGGTCGGCTACAACTGGAAAACGTGGGCTCGCGAGGCCGAGGTCATAATGGTCGACATCGACAAGGCTGAGCTCAAAAAGCCCACTCTCCACGTCGAGTACCCTGTCTGGGCCGACGCGAAGGACTTCCTCACGAAAATGGACAAGGCCGCCAAAGGGCCGGTTTTCAGGGGCGAAGAGTGGCTTGAGACGTGCCGCAGGTGGAAAAGGGAATACCCGGCCGTGCTTCCCCGCCAGTGGGAGGAGAACGGAACAACCGCAAACGTTTACGCGTTCGTCAGGTACCTGTCCAGCCGCCTTCCCGAGAACAGTCTCACGGCGGTGTCCAACGGCGCCTGCTGCGTTGTCGGCAACCAGGCCTACGTAATCCAGAAGGGCAGCCGTATGGCCAACAACAGCGCCATCGCCAGCATGGGCTACGGCCTTCCCGCGGCAATCGGAACCTGCATCGGCGGCGGCACACGCGAGACGATCTGCCTTGAAGGCGACGGCAGCATCATGATGAACCTCCAGGAGCTGCAGACGATCCTCACGAACAACCTGCCGATCAAGATATTCCTGATCAACAACAACGGATACCATTCCATAAGGATCACCCAGACAAACATTTTCGGCCACCACACCAAGGTAGGCATCGGTCCCGAATCGGGCGACCTGACGTTCCCCGAGTTCAAAAAGATCGCCGAGGCGTTCGGCTACAGGTACTTCTGCGCTCACTCCAACAAGGAGATGAAGGAGGTCGTGGACAAAGTGCTTGCGCTGGAAGGTCCCGTTTTCACCGAGATCTTCACCGATACCGTGCAGGTCTGGGAGCCCAAGAGCGGCGCCAGAAAGAAACCCGACGGCTCGCTTTTCAGCCCGCCCCTTGAGGATCTCGCTCCGTTCCTGCCCCGCGAAGAGTTGAAGAAGCAGATGTTCATCCCGCTGGTCGACGAAAAATAAGAGTTTTTACGCATTTTAATTGCCCGCGCTACGCGAAAAGGAGGTGCTCCGGTCGTGGCAAAACCGATTATCGCTCTTTTGTACGACTTTGACCGTACCCTGTCCACCCAGGACATGCAGAACTACCAATTCATTCCGAGCCTGAACATGGAACCCGACGCCTTCTGGGCGGTCGCCAACAAGTTCGCGCGGGACAACACGATGGACGGCATTCTCGCGTATATGTACGTCATGATCGAGAAGGCCAAGGAAAAAGGCGTCAGCTTCAGGCGCGAGACCCTCGTGAAGATGGGCCGGAACATCGAATTTTTCGAGGGCGTCGAGTCCTGGTTCGACCGGATCAACCGCTTCGGCGCGCGGCAGGGCGTTTCCGTGGAGCACTACGTCATCTCCTCCGGCCTCCGCGAGATCATCGAGGGGTGCGCCATTCGCGACCGCTTTAAGGAAATTTTCGCCTGCGAGTTCCTGTACAACGAAAAAGGCGACCCGGTCTGGCCGAAGGTGGGCGTCAACTACACCAACAAGACCCAGTTCATCTACCGCATCAACAAGGGCATTCTGGACATTTCCAACGACAAGGATCTCAACGCCTCCATGCCCGAGAACAACAAGCGCATCCGCTTCAGCAACATGGTCTACCTGGGCGACGGTCTTTCCGACGTTCCCTGCATGAAGATGGTGAAGGCCTACGGCGGCAAGTCCATCGCGGTTTACGACCCGGCCCAGAGCACCGACGCCGCGAAAATGGCCAAGGTCGAGGAACTTCTCCGCAAGGAACGCGTGGACTACATCTACCCCGCCGACTACCGCGAGAATTCGCCCCTCGAGACCACGATCAAGCACATCATTAAAATGATGGCCATCGAGGACGTGCTGTCGTCGGAGAGCCAGCGGCAGACGGAGGAAGTCGGGAAAGAAAGCGAGGAATGAAATTCCCGCCCTCTTCGGGAATCCTCAACCTGCTACTAAAAGTTTCCCGCGGGCCGTTCCCGCGGGTTCTTTTTCCGCCTTTTAGGCTTTTATTGAAAGGAAAACACAATGACAAAGCATAACGCAAGAAAAGTGTTGGAAGAATTCCTGTCGTTCCCGGTCTGTTCCGCCGCGCCGGTTCTCCGGAAGTTCGCTGAGCTTGACGGAGCGGTCTCGTGCATTCGCGACGGGAAGGAGAATTTCGTGTACGTTCCCGGCACCCGCGAAGACCGGATCGTGCTGGCGGCCCACGCCGACGCCTACTGGGACACGTTGTACGCATGGGATACGGTGCAGCACTCCGTCAAAAAGACGCGCGAAGGGTACGTTTCCGGCGTTCCGGACCGCGGATTCGGGGCGGACGACCGTGCGGGCTGCGCCATGCTGTGGCTCCTCAGGAACAGCGGCCATTCCCTGCTCGTTCTCGACGGAGAGGAACACGGCCAGCGCGGCGCCCACGCCATTCGCGAATCCTGCCCGGCTCTGTTCTCGGAGATCAACAGCCACAACTACATCATCCAGCTTGACCGCCGCGGCAGCTCCGACTACAAGTTCTACTACCTTCCGGTCACCGATGAATTCCGGGACTTTGTCAGGAATTCGACCGGCTACAGCGACGCGGGCATGAATTCCCGCACCGACATCGTGGTTCTCTGCGACAAAATCTGCGGCGTGAACCTCAGCGTCGGCTACTACAACGAGCACAAACCTGCGGAGAAGCTCGTTTTCGACGAGTGGTTCAACACCCTCAAGATCGTCGAGAAGATGATTAAAGGACCGCAAAAGAGGTTTGAACTGCTGAACGAAGAATAATTAACGCCGGGTTTTAATTCACGATTTCATATTTAAATAGCGCAAAAGCGCCCTGCGGCTTGTCACGGTCACAGGGCGTTTCTTTTATATATCGCGTGCGTTATTCATTCATTACTTATTTCTTGTTCCTGATTTTTCTCCTCTTCCCGCTTCTTCCCCGCCGTCAGCACGTTAAACACCAGCACCGAAACGAGAACGATTGCGGCGCCGACCAGCGACAGCCACGTCAGCTTTTCGCCGTAGAAAATCGCGACGAGCACAGGGTTGAGGATGGGTTCGACGCCGGAAATGAGCGACGCGGCAACGGGCGGGGTATTCTTGATGCCGACAGAAAAGCAGATTTGGGCAAGGCCCTGCTGAACGAGGCCCAGCGCGGCGACACAGAGGAGTTCGTTCACGGGCGTGGCGGCGATGTTGGTGCGGAGCAGCCAGGGAAGGCCGATCAGGGCGGTCAGGGCGTAGGACAGGAGCACGGCGGTGAACGGTTCGGAGTCCTCGCGGCTGTTGAAGATGAAGAAGCAGGCGTAGGAGACGCCCGAGATCAGGGCCAGCACGTTCCCGAGCATGTTGCCGGCGGTGAGCGAGTCGATGAAGAAGCAGATAATTCCCGCCAGGACCGCGAAGCAGGTGACCAGTTCGAGGGTTGTGGGCTTCTTTTTGAACAGGATGGCCATAATTATGATGACGAAGGCAGGCATCGAGAACTGCAGCACGATCGTGTTGCCCGCTGTGGTCAGCTTGTTGGCCAGCGCGAAAAGGTTGTTCGTCACCGAGATCGAGACCGCCGCCGCGATGACGGCCGGGTTGATCTTGAACTTGTGCTTCGTCGCGAGCATCACAACGAGAATGAACGCCCCCGCGATGATCGACCGCGCGCTGCTGATTGCCATGGCGTTCCAGCCGCACTTTTTGAAAAACAGCCCTCCCGTGGCGAAAAGCACCGCCGACAGAAAGACGAAAACAGTTCCCTTGCGCAAGTCCAGGTTCCTCCGGTTCCGCTTTGATTTGTACGGGGGTATGATACTCTTTCCGGGGGCAAAAAGCAATTTCGAGTTGGTATTTGCGGGAACGTTTTCGGGAACGCATAAAGAACGGGCCCGGCATCCGAAGATGCCGGGCCCTTCCCGTCACCCAAGTATATTTACAAGTAATTACAGGATGATACCGTCGTTAGTCTTCCAGCCCTCCGGAATCAGATCCGGTGTGTACTCATCAAGAACGACCTCCACCTCGAAGCGTTCCTTGCCGTCGGTGCCCTTCACGGTGATCGTGGTGCCGGCGCTCTTCGCGCGGAGGACCGCCGCCAGGTCGTCGGAGGAAGTAATTTCGGTGTTGTCCACGGCGGTGATAAGCATGCCCTTCTTGATGCCGGCCTTGTCCGCCGCTCCGCCCTCGATGACGTAGTTCACGTAGGCGCCGCTCACGCGGGTGGTGCCCCAGAAGGATTCACGGTAGGCCTCGGTGGCGGCGATTGCAAGTGCGCCGCGGCCTTTCACGTAGCCGTATTCAATCAGCTGGGAGGCGATTTCGAGGGCGTCGTTGATGGGAATGCAGAAGCCGATTCCCTCCACGATGCCGGAGTTGACTTTCGCTGTCACCACGCCGATCACGTTGCCGGAGGCGTCGAGTGCGGGGCCGCCGGAGTTGCCTTCGTTGACCGCGGCGTCGATCTGGAACATGGAAATCGGGGTGCCGTCTTCGTTGATGGCCCGGTTGAGGGCGCTGACGACGCCGCGGGTGAGCGTGTAGGTGAGCTCGCCCAGGGGGTTCCCGATGACGATGACGTCCTCGCCGACCACGAGTTCGTCGGAGTTCCCGAACGTGGCAGCCTTAAGACCCGTGGCTTCGATCTTAAGGACCGCCACGTCGTTCGTTTTTTCGGTGCCGACGATCGTCGCATCGTAGGACTCGCCGTTGTAGAGAGCGACCTTGAAGGTGGTTCCCGACTCAACGACGTGGTTGTTGGTTAGAATGTAGCCGTCATCGGTCAGAATGATGCCGGTGCCGAGGCTGGCGGTGGTGCTGGTCTGGCCGAAAACGTTCTTGGAGACGCTCTCGGAGCGGATGCCGACGACGCTGTCGACACTGTTCGCGTAAACTTCGGAAACCGTGTACGTCTCGCCGTTCTTGCCGCCGTATTTGAACTGCTTGGCGGTGCCGTGGTTGGTCGTGTCAGGCTTTGGCGTAGCATTGGCCGTTCCCGGAGCGGTTGTGCTTCCGCCGTCGGTCGCGGGCTCTTCGAGCTGCTCGTTTATCCAGTTCTGGATCGACTGGATGTTAAAGTTCGCGCACGAAACGCTGAGAGCCGCTGCGAGAGCGAGGCAGAGCGCCGCAATTGTTATTTTAAAAGCTTTTGACTTCATAAAATCGCCTTCTTTTGTTTGATTTGCGTATCAATGGTAGCGCACTTTCCTTAAAAAACCATGAAAACGACGCTAAAACGCGTCAGATGACCCACTTCCCGTTTTCGAGAAGCTTCACGCGCCGGCCGTCCTCTGTAATTCCTGTCGCGCAGTAGCTTTCGTCGCCGATCATGAAGTCGACGTGCGTCAGGGAATCGTTCACGCCCGCCTCGCGGACCTGCTCGAGCGTCATGTTCTCGAAGCCGGGCATCAAATCGGGAAAACCGGTTCCCAGCGCCAGGTGGCAGCTCGAATTCTCGTCGAAAAGCGTCTTCATGAAGAGCAGACCCGTCTTCCCGACAGAGCTGTCGACCGGCACGAACGCGACCTCTCCGAGCATTGCGGATCCTTCATCGGTCTTGATGATCTGCGTCAGCATCTCGCCGCCCTTCGCAGCCTTCCACTCCACCGCCTTGCCGTCCCTGAACGTCACGCTGAAGTCTTCGATAAGAACCCCGTTGTACGAGAGCGGCATCGTCGCGACCGCCGTTCCCTCAGCAACGCCGCGCATCGGGGACGTGAATATCTCTTCTGTCGGCAGATTCGGCACGAAGTACACCCCGTTCAGCGACGTCGACCCGCCGCCCTCGAAGCGCATGCCGGGAATGAGCCCTATTTTCAGGTCGGTTCCCTTCGCCGTCGTGATCTCGAGCGACTTCAGCCCGAGCCCGTTCAGGAACCCGCACCGGCGCTCGAATTCCTCGCGCCGGCGCTCCCACGCCTCCACGGGGTCGTTGTCCTCCGAGACATAGACAGTCTCCAGAATCGCCTTCCACAGCTTTTCCACCGCAGCCGCCGGCCTGTCGTCCGGGAACACGGTTTTTGCCCACTTTTTGGAGGGAACCGAGCAGATGCACCACTGCTGCCGCCCTTCGAGCGCGTCGCTGTACTTTTTCAGAACCGCCCTGCGCGCGTTGTGCGCCTTCCGCATTTTCGCCACGTTGACGCCTTTCAGCGCGTTGGGATCGTCGGACTCGACCACAATTCTGACTGCGCAGTCGTCGACTTCCTGCTGCGCCTTCGCCTCGGCCCACTTGGGAACCGTCTTCAGTGACTTAAGCGTCCTGTAGCGGACGTCAACCTTCGAGACCTTGTTGGAGTAGAACTCCACCGCAACGCAGCCCGCACCGGCCTTGTAGCACTCCTCGGCAAGCATCACGCCGAAATCCTCGTTCTCGGGCTCAACGCAGACTATCACCGACTGGCCCTTCTGAACATTCCCGCCGACTCGCGCGACAAGCCTCGCGTATTTTCTGATGAGTGTTTTTTTCATGGTCAAAACCTTTCGTTATTTCCCGGAAATGCGCAATTATTCTCCGAAAAACCGCCAAATTTACCGGAAATAAAATCAAAAACGGCAGCCCGGGCGTCACTTTTCGATCCGCGCAAGGCTGCCATATACAAACTTACATTCGCGATGCCCCGCTCTTAAAAGGGAAGTTCGTCGTCCCCTTCAGGGCAGTTCTCGCAGTCACCGTCGCACTCGAAGTCCTCGTCGTCCTCTTCGTCCTCGTCGTCCACGAACGAAATTGTGACCTTTTCGCCGCAGCCCGGGCACGTAAGAGTGATCTCGTCCTCGGTGTCGAGAAGCGCTTCGTCTACAGGAAGGATCTCGCCGCAGTTCGGACATTCGAACTCGTCGTAGTACTCCTCTTCCTCGTAGTCGTCATACTCGTCCTCGTCATCTTCTTCGTCATCTTCTTCGTCGTCTTCATCCTCGAAGTCTTCGTCGTAGAAAAGCGCGTCGACGTCTTCGCGGGTATACTCAAGTTCCTCCGTCAGCGCGTCCTGCTTCTCGTCGATCGCTTCGACCGAAGTTACGATATCCTCGAAAAGTTCGAGAATTTCATCGAAAATTCTGCTCTCGGGAGAAGATTTGTCAAGCGAAATGCCGTCCACGAGGCCTCTCAAATAACTAACACGTTCTGCCAAATAACCCATAGTTGTACCCTTTCTTTAAAAGATGTCGAAACGCTGCCAAATAGTGCGGAAAGATGAAATTGCGGACTGCGCAAAGAGCCGAAACGGGATTTTCGAGCTATTTTCGCGTGCGCGAACCAGAAGCTGTATGAAAATACTGCGAGAGGTTCGCTCGCGCGAAGCAGTCAGCAGCCAATCTGCCGAAGGCTCCTTATAATTATCTCAACCCCGCTGACTGCGCAAAGAGCCGAAAATCAAAAGCCGAAAATCAGGCTCTCTCCATGTACTCCTCAGTACGCGTGTCGATGCGAATCCTGTCGCCCACGTTGATGAACAGAGGAACTCTCACCATCGCTCCGGTCTCGACGATCGCGGGCTTGACCGTTCCGGTCGCCGTGTCGCCCTTGAATCCGGGTTCGGTCTCCGTTACTTCGAGTTCAACGAAAATGGGCGGCTCAATACCGAAAACGTTGCCCTTGAACGAGAGGATCTTGCAGATGTCGTTCTCTTTCACGAACTTGAGCGAGTCGCCGATCGTTGCCGCGTCGATGGGCAGCTGGTCATACGTCTCGAGGTCCATGAAGTAGTAAAGGTCCTCGTCGCTGTAGAGATACTGCATGTCGCGTCTGTCTACTCTCGCGTTTTCGAATTTGTCGGTAGGGTTGAAGGATCTCTCAACCGTGGCACCGGTAATGACGTTTTTCATTTTCGTTCTTACGAACGCCGCGCCTTTTCCCGGTTTCACATGCTGAAATTCAACGACCTGCCAAACGCCGTTATCCATTTCAAAAGTTACGCCATTTCTAAAATCACCGGCTGTCAGCATAAATTAAAACCTCCCATTTAAGTGTATGTCCGAGTACCCGTTCCCGGGCCTCTTGTCCGAAAAAACTCAGGTGCCGTGCGGTGTTCTTGCTTGATTCACGCGGATTTCCGGCTTTTCAGGGCCCTTTTCCGGCGTGAATGTGCCCTGTCCGCACAGCGCCGAATTGTATTTTACCACTTTCGGGCCGATTTTTCAAGCGTTTTTTAGGAACCGCCAAGGCGCGCCACAGTAAGCAACCGCACGCAATCGCGGCCCGCACACCTGAAAAATCATCCCCTCCACAGCATGAACGCGCCGGCGGGAATTCCCGCGGAGTTGCAGAGGCTGACCTCCTGCCCGTAATAGTAGGTCGTTACAACGTTGTAGGCGATGCCGTGGAGCGCGTTCACGGACGTAACAACAACCGTGTCCTTGCCGGTGATGGTGCCGGTCAGCGTTGCGCCTACGGTGTTCTTGTTGGCGAGCGCGCTGTAGCCCTTCACGGTAGTGCCGCCGTCCGCAGTCGTGAGGCCGTCGCCGACGTTCTTGTACTTGATCGTCACGGTCTTGTAGTCGTTCGAGTAGGTCACGGACTCGATGATCGGGCCGGAAGCCTCACTCATCGCGATGCCGCCTTCACCGTTCACCGCGCAGGCAATCTTCGCCGCGCGCAGGGCCTGTTCGTACTTGCAGTTCGGGTGGAGGCTGTTCCAGTACGTTCTGTCGTTCCAGACGTCGCTTGACTGCACCTGGTAGAGGTTTTCGGACATCATGACCATGTTGCCCATGGCGCCGCGGATTCTGCCGGTCTCCATGTACGCCCACGTGCCCGTGTAGGTCGACGGCTTGGTGTACATTGAAGGGAATTCGATGAAGTACACCGGGAAGTTCCTGTTGACCGTGTTGTGGGTGCCGCGCATGTACTCGACGTAAGCGGTGAATACGTCGGCGTAGCGGTTGCGTTCGTTGTCGGCGTAGTCGCTCTCGCCCTGGTACCAGAGGATTCCCGCGACAGGCATTTTCTCGAACGCCGCCATGTACTCGTTGTAGATGAAGCGGCCCCAGTTCGCGTTGACGCCGGTGGTGACGTAGTAGCCCTTCGCCGAGTTCCAGCTGTCGGTGTGGAAGCGCTCCGCGATCTCGTTGGGCACGAACGCTCCGAGCGGCTGGCCGTTGCCGTCAAATTCGATAAGGCCGATCGGAACCTGGCTGCCGGTCATTCGCGCGTAATTCCACGCAAAAAGGTAGCCGATCGCCGAAAAGCTGGTGACGTAGGACTTTGTCGCGATGCGCCAACTGTTTTTGCGGCTGATGTCGGTGACCTTGTCGGCGGAGCCCCTCTTGAAGCTTCCGTTGGCGGCGTTCTGGGTGTTGTAGTTGATTCTGATCGGGTAGTCGAGGCTGGCGGAACTCGAGCATCTGTCGGTGTCCGAGGCGGGAATGGCCGCCCAGTGCTCGTTCATGGAATAGGCAACGTTCGACTGTCCGATGACCATGTACACGTCGCCGATCAGGACGTCGGAGAGAACCACCTCCGCGGCGTCGCTGTAGATGCGGATGTTGTTGCCCATCTGTGCGTTCGCGCTGAAAAGCTTGTCGAAAACCAGCGTCCACGTTCCGTTTTCAACAGTTGTCGTCGCGGTCTCGCCCATGAACTCGCCGTGAATCGTTCCGCCGTTGGAAGAAGCGGGCGCGAAGCCCCAGACCTTCACAGGTTCGCCACGCTGGACGACCATGTTGTTCGAGAACACCTTCGCGACCGTGAATTCAACCGGGGCCGCGGTGGGCTCGGGGGTCGGCGTAGGCGTCGGAGTGGGCGTGGGGGTCGGAGTGGGCGTAGGCGTCGGAGTGGGCGTATCCGTCGGCGCTGCCGTGGGCGTCGCGGTAGGCTCGGGTGAGTCCGTAGGCGCCGGGGTAGGTTCGGGTGTCGGCTCAGGCGTAGGCTCCAAAGTGGGCTCCAAAGTAGGCTCAGGAGTCGGCTCAACAGTCGGCTCTAAAGTAGGCTCGTCCGTCGGCGCCTCAGTGGGTTCTTCAGCCGGCGGTTCCGTCGCCGCCTCAGTCGGAACTTCGACCGCTCCGGTCTCGCCGGGAACGTCCGTTTCCGCCGCGTTTTCCGTTTCCGAAGGCTTTTCGGTCGGCACCGGGTTCTGTCCGTGCTTCACGCACGACGAAAGGCAGCCGAACGTCAAAGCGACGGTCAGCAGCAGCGCAACGGCCGCGAACACCGTTCTTGTCAGTTTTTTCATAGTAAATCTCCTTGTGGAATTCCCGCGAAAACGCCCTCAAAAAGCCGCGCCGCGCGGGCATGCAAAAAGTCATTCGTCTCCGGCAGACAAAAACAAAACCGGAACGTATCAATCCGTTTTAGAGCCGCTTTTTATCCGGTAGATGTTTCCCGCTTCAATCGCGGATCCCGGTTGGCCGCCAAGGTCCAGATACCCGGCCGCGAGCGCCACCTTTTCAGCATCGTTTATGTCCGAAAAATAGACAAAATCACACTCGCCGTTTTCGATGATTTCGAGCCAGTTTTCGCCGCCCGTGACCGTGTACGGCGCCGCGTTGTAGTTGGCGGCGAGCCTCAATTTGTTGGTGTATGAGGAGGAAAACAGAAGAATCTTTTCGCCCCTTCCGATGTTCATTACCTCGCACATTTCGGCAAGCCCATCGCCGGCGGAGAACTGTTTCCGCTCAATGACGGACGCCCGCGCGCGGTACGGGTAGAACGCCCCGAAAAAGATCGCCGACGCAGTGACCGCGAGACATGTCGCAGCCGTGGCGATCATAATTTTTGTTCTTTGCGACCCCTTCGCGAGGCTGATTTTTCTGATGAGCAGCGGAAGCACGACCGAGATCAGCGTCATCAGGATCAGGCAGAGCCAGAAGGTCAGGTACGTGCCGACGTACCTCTCGAACGACGCCACCGTCGTCGCCTCGTAGTCCGAAAACTTTGCCCAGTACCCCACCAGAACACCGAACATATACAGGAAAAAGCATACCGTGACCGCTATGTAGGAGGCAACCGTCACGGCCGTGTTGCGGCTTCTAAGCTTTACGAGAAGAAGGACCGTCAGCACCTCGACAATAATTAGAACCGCGACGACCGCTACAAGCGGAAGCCCCACGGAAAACCGCGGCTCGACCCAGGCCCTGAAAAACGCGCGCGCGGTCTCTTTCCTGACATCAGAAAGACCGCCAACGATGACCTCTCCGAGCACCTTGGCAGGATTACCGGACGGATCGTACGCGCCGCTCACCGTCAAAACAAGCGACCAGAGCGCCTTTGCCGCGGCAGAGCCGGCCACGACAGGAATCACGACGGCGCAAAGTCTCTTCAAAATGCCCTTCGCGTCCTTCTTTTTGATTCCGTTGGCGATAACGACCGCCAGCAGCACCGCCGCCGCGAAGCACGCGAACGCAATGCCGGTATTTTTTGTCAAAACGAGACATGCCGCCGCGACCGCGCTGTGGACGATCCTGCCGAACCCCTTTCCCGCCAGCACCTCCGCGACAACGTAAAACGCCAGCAGCCCCATCAGCGTGTCGACCGAAATGACCGTAAACGCAGACAGCTTAAAACAGAGAATTCCGCACAGAAGCGCCAGCACCGGAACGCCGACAAAAACTCTTCCGAGCCTCGCGCAGCCTTTTCTGGCGCAGCCCCTCATATACGCGGAGAGGACCGGCATTACAGCCGCGCACATCGCGAGATTCATCGGCACGTACGTCGCGCCCTCGTTGAGATTCTTTTCGAAGCACGTCCCGAGATAGCAGATCGCGGTCGCGAACGGCGGATAGTCGCGGTAGAGCGCATTCGTCTCGCTGCCGAAGGGAAGCTGCCCGACCGTGAAAATGTTCTTGACCGCGAGCCCCCAGTGCGAAAATTCGTCGTTCAGCACGTAGACGCGGCCGTAGTTCAGCAGCACGCACGCAAACGCAATCGCCGCGAAAACCGCCAGCTCGGTCGTCAGAACGTATACCGCCGCCTTCCTGTCGCGAACGAGCACTACCGCGAGAACGGCCGCCGCCGCGACGCCCGAAGCCGCGAAAACGTACGGAACCAGCCGCGCGAGTCCGAGAACGAGAAGCGCGGAGGCGGTGAGCCCCGTGTAGCAAACAGCGGGAAGCAGGGTGTGCGCAATCCGCACATGCTCCGCCGCCGCCAGCGCCGCCGCGATCAGTATTATTATCGTAAAATAAGCGCAAATGCTCAGCATCGAGGCGGTCCCCTTTTTAATATGTCGCAAGCTTTCGTGAGTTGTTACCCTTACGGCGGAATTGTACTATATCGGCGGCGCGATTTCAAGCAGTGCGAACGCTTCGACGGAGCCCTCGCGTGCTTCCATTCGTGATATCCTGCGTACTTTCGGGAAAATAAAACGGGCGGCCCGCTTTATTACTTGAGGCGGGCCGCCCTTTCCGTATTCCCTTTGGAATTATTCACGCTGCGCTTTTTGTCACTGCTTTAAAAGCATATCCACCGGCGTGTATTCCTGCAGCGCCAGCTTGAAGTTGGCGTTCAGCGTCCGCAGCTCGTCGAGGAAGGCCTTGGTGTCCCTGGTGTCCTTCATTTTGATCGCGTACGTAAGCTCGGTCACCGTGCCGCCGCTGATGATCCTGACCGCGACAAGTCTGTGCGAATTCGTGTACTTGGCCAGCACCCCGTCGAAAAGACCCGCGTAGTCGATGCTCTCCGGCACAGCGATTTTGAGCGTTTTCTTGATGTTTTTCGTCTTTTCGGCTGTAAAGAGCGCGAAAAGGATTGCGACAACCACGCCGATAACCACGAAAATTAGCGCTCCGAGGTACATTTTGACGCCTGCTGCGAATCCGACCGCGACGCTGAAGAAAATGTAGACCAGGTCCCTCGGCCGTGTGAGCGTGCTTCTGTAGCGGATTATCGCCAGAACGCCCGCGATGCTGAGCGCCCGCGAAATGCTCGTGCTCGTTATCGAAATCAGCAACGCGACGGTCGCCGGCACAAAAAGAAGTACAAGCCCGAAATCCTTGTCGTAAACAAACTCGTCAGTCGTGAATTTGTGCGCAAAATAGACTATCACGCCCAAAACCACGGCAACGGCTATCGAGGCGCCCACCTGAAGCAGGTTGATTCCCGCGTTGACTTCAGTAAGTGAGGTCCAGAACTCTTGAAACATATTTGTATTCCCCTTTCTTGTTCGAAACGGTATTATTGTCAGGTATTTCCCCGTTATTGTCTGTTTTTCCGTTGCCTGCCGCGTGGATGTTCCCGCTTGCCGCGTCCGAAAGCATCACCTTTTGCGGCGCGAAGTGCGAGCAGTATTTCGAAAACGTCTGGTTCCTGTACCCGTACGTCCCGAGAATCTTCACGAGCCAGTAGGGAATGTCCTTCGACGTCTTGACTTCAAGAACCGCGACCTCTTCGGGAATTCTGCGCTCGCCGTACGTTCCGTGCGTGAGGTCGAGGTCGTCGCCGCGCGTTCTGATGTTGCAGTCGAACGTGATCCTGAGGTCCGGGTCGGCCGAGCAGAAGTACGGAATTCTGTCGTAACTGACGCAGTTCACAAAGTGAAGCTCCTTCGACACAATGACGCGCCGCACCTCCTCAAGAATCTGCGGATTCGTGCTCTTGTACAGGCCGGCGTCGAATTCGTAGCCTTTTGTGACGCATTTGTCGCAAAAATCCATCGCGTCGGCGAGCGTCATTTTCACCCTGCGCTTCACGACAAGGCCGTCGATTTTCGACTTAACCTCGAGATACGCGGGCGATTCGGGAACGTTGTGCGCGCCGTACACCCTCAGCCTGACCTTCTGGCGAAAATAGTCGTTGTTGATCGTCTCATAGTAGCACTGGAGGCGGTCGTTGTCCATATACAGGCTGCTTATCGTATAAATTCCCGACGGACCGACGTGCTCGTCCGGTTCGATGTATTCGAGAAGCTCGCCGATCAAGCTGTCTATGTCCCGGTATGTCATCGGAAACTTGAACTCGTAACGGCTGAAATTGTCCTTGAACAAAAAGCACACCTCCTTGTCCGGCTCTGTCACATAGCCGCATTATACAAGGAATTCTTCGAATTATCAAGCGTTTGGGAATTTTTAGGGTTTTCCCTTCCGGAGCTCCCTTTTTCGCCGCGGTTTCGCCCGGGAATCAGAAAATCGCTTCGTTCCTGATGTCGATTATTCTCCGGTTGGTCGACTTGATGCCGCGCAGAACCGTCAGCACCACGAACGTTCCGACCGCCGTGATAACAATCTCCGGAATCATGTAGAGGCCGTTGTAAATGACGCTGTAGACAAGTCCGAGCGCGTCCCCTTTGAAGCTTCCGAGCGCCCACTCACCCATCGAATTCACGAACTCCTCGCTGAACCACCACTCCGCGTACTGCCTGAAAAGAATGTACCCCGAGGCGATGTGGCTCAGGTAGCGGAGGATGCTGACGATCGCCGCGCCGGCCGCACCGAGCCAGGGCAGGCTCTTTTTAGAGACGTTCTTCTTCGTCACGAACATGCCGCCGAGGCCGAGCACCGTGAACGCAATCACGAAGTCGAGCAGAAGCATGAGCACGAGCCGCCAGCCGCTCTCTTCAATGAACGCCTTCGAGAACACCGCGCTCTGAAAGATCTGCAGCCCGCTGTACGCAAGCGCCACCAGAAGGCCCCAGAGGTTGCCGCACACGCAGCCGACCAGCACGATCGGCACCATGCTGAAAAGCGTGACCGACCCGCCGAAGGGCAGGAACGGCAGCTTCACGAACGAGAGCGCGAACGCCAGCGCGAGCATAATGCCGCTGAAAACAAGCCTGAAAGTTTTGTTTCTTCTGTCATTTTCCATTGTTTTTCTCCTTTTTCCGGGCGTTTTCTTCATTTTCCGGCCGTTTCTTTGATTTCCCCGGCCGCGCCCGGCGCTGAAATTTCTCCGCCTCAAACTAAAAGCTGCCGCGCTTTTTAATTCACGCAGCAGCCACCGTAACGTCAACAATCTTCCCGCAATTTCAGGTCTTCACATCTCCGCGAACTGCGGAGGCACCGGAAATAAGCGTTTTCCCCGGAAATACTGATTTGCGAGTTATTTTTGCGTGCGCGACCCCGAAGCTGTATGAAAATACTGCGAGAGGGAAGCTCGCGCAAAGCGATTTGCAGCAATATGTCGCCAGACACCTTTTCTAAATGTCTGCTGTATATCAATGCCCGCAAATCGCGTAAAGAACCGCAAAGCAGTGTTTCCGATAATCTCCCTACGATGGCATTATCCATATCAGGTAAAGGGTTGAGGCGTTCTGCCCCTCTCAGCCGCGTTTAAATCACGCAGCACCCCTGACTTCGTCCGGGATTATACAACAATGAATATCTTTTGTAAACAGAAAAAGCGAGGCGGGCGCCGCCGGCGCCCGCCCTGTCACTGCGTAAGAAACTCAAAGATTTACGCACCTGGTTTTTTTCCTTTTGCTTTCCGCACCTTCGCGACAACGAACACCGCCGCAAAAACGACTGCCAGAACCGCCAAAATCAGCGCCACGATGATTCCCGCCGACAGCCTGTGGGGAGCATAGACCGCCGCGTTTTCCGGGCTTTCCGTCGGCTGCATTTCAGGAACCTCGAACAGCGGGTCTTCGCCTTCGGTTTTCGCAAAAGCCGCGAGGCCAAGCACGCCCCAGTCGCCGTTCACGCCGTCGCCGCCGTCTTCCATCTCGATCCGGAACGTTTTCACGCCGGTGACGTCAAGAAACACTTTTTCCGTTTTTCCGTCCGCTTTCAGCAAGTCCGTGCGGTAGATTTCCTTTCCGTCGGCGATGAACACAAACCGGACGCTGCCCTTCGCGAGGGAGTGCGCTTCACTGTAGGCCACGCCGCAGAGCGCGCCGAATCGCAGATAATCAAGGCCGTCGAGAGAGACCTCGATGAAGGCGTTTTTGCCCTCGTTGCCGTGCATGCAGACGCCCTTCGTGAAGTAGCTCGTGCCCACAAAGAGCAGCTCGTTCGCGAAGTTGGCGTCACGTGCGGGAACTCCGTAGTTTGCGGAGGGGTAGTTTTCGGCCGCGGTCCACGCCATGTCGCTCAAATAGAGTTTTTGACGCTCCCTGATGTCGGGTGGATTTGTGGGCGCGGGGGAAGGCGAAGGCGTCGGTGAAGGCGTTTCGACTGTTGCGGCAATTTCCGCGGGGAGCGTGAACTCGGCGGGACTCTGCTTCGAGAACATCGCGTTGGCCCAGGAACTTGTGTCGCAGAAATAGCTGTCGCCGCCGCTTCCGAGCACGATTTTGACCTTTTTGGCGCCTTCCACGTTCACTTTGAACTCGTAAACCTCCGGGAACGGCAGTTTTCCGCTGTCCGCGGCGAGCTGTCCGTCGACGTAGACCTTCGCGTTTACCGCCGTTCCGACGATCGCGTTGATGCCCGCGACTCTGCCGGCCGACTCGTCCTTGCCGACGACAGCGTAGAACGTTTTGTAGCCGGCGCCTTCGATATCGTAGATTATATACGAATCCCTGTCCGCAAACGGGTGGAACGAAATTCCCTTCGCGTACTTGGTTCCGCCTATTTTCAGGCCTTTTCCGGGGTCCATTCCCGTCTCGTTGATCGAGAGACCGTCGTCCAGCGTCACGAGCTTTTCCGGCGTCATGTCGCCCAGAAGGATATAGTCGTCGCCTGCTGCAATCGCGGGAACGGCCGCCGTCGCAAAAGCCGCCAGAGTTAAAACCGCCGCCGCAACAAAAAAGGCTGTTAGTAAAGTAATGACTCTCTTCATTTCCGCCCTCCGGCCTTATTTTCCGTCGACAAAAATCATCGCTGACGTCGCCTTGTCGGGAAGGCTGACCTTAAGGCCGGCCATAAGTTCCCACCCGAAGGCAGTCATGTTGATGCGGCCGTCGCAGTCCTTCACGTCGTAAACCGCCAGCGCGTTAAGCCCGCGAAGCTTGAGCGTCATCGCCTCAGTTTCGCTCTCCGGACCTCTAAAACAGATCACCGCCGCACGCGAGCCGTCCGTGGCGGCGTATTCGAAGGCCCTCCACGCATCCGCGGCCTTGCTGAAATCAGTCAGCCTGTAGAAATTCCCGTAGTAGAGGTCGCCGATGCGCTCCTTCTCGCTCTTCACTTTCCTGACGTTTGCCCAGTTCGTGTCCTTGCTGAGAGCCGAGACGTTGAAGTTCGTCCAAGGCGCCAGGCAGGCCCTCAGATGGTACTCGGAGATCTCCTCGCCGGAGTGAATTTCCAGCTTAAAATAGGGAATCCACGCGGGCAGCGAGGTGAGCACCGCCTGCCGTTCGATGTAGCCGTCCGGGTTGCCGTCCCAGAAATCGGACTCGTGAAGCGGTACCGCTCTCCTCAAAGATTCGAGGTCGTTCCTGCCGCCGCCTGACGCGCAGGAGTCTATCGTCATGTCAGGGTAGCGTTCGAGAATGTCGTCCCAGAACCTCAGGTAGCCCTGCACGTACCTGTTCTCGGTAATGCCGGTGCGCGCCACGCCCAGGCCGTCGTAGTCGCAGTAGGCCCAGACCATCGCCGGATCCACGTTGAAGTCCTGCCGGTACATGTCGATGCCGCCCTCGTCGATGACCGTGAAAATCCTGTTCTCGAGCCACGCGCGAAGCTCGGGGTTGCCGAGGTCCAGAAGCTGGCCTTCCAGCCAGGAACCCGCCGCCGCGGTGCCGAGCATCCACTCCTCTTTAAAGTCGGGGTTGGCCTTCAGGAACGCCTTCTTGTTCAGCCTGACGACCTCCGGCTCGAACCAGAGCATCGCCTTCCCGCCGTTTTCGTGAAGAAATTTCGTCACATCCGCGAATTTGTCCGGGAACATCGACTCGTTGACCTTCCACATTCCCGTCTCCGGCCAGGAACAGGTCCCGCCGGCCGCGTTCACGTACCATCCCGCATCGAGCCACATGTAGTCGAGGTCGACTCCGTTCGCCTTGTAGCTCTCGTAAGTCCGCAAAAGCATGTCCGTGGTGTAGCCCTGAATGACCGAACCCCAGCCCGAAACCGGCTGGATCACGTTCCCGGAGGTGTCCTTGCGCATGTTGCACTCGATAAACCAGCGGCGCCAGAGGTTCATATTCTCCTGTTCGTCGCGGCCGTTGTACCTCAGGAACGCAACCAGCGGCGTCCTGACCGTCTCGCCCGGCTGGAGGCAGGTTTCGATCTCGTTCTGCCCCGCGCGAACGCTCACGACGTTCTTCTCCTCGCAAACGAACTCCGCGCGCCAGCAGCCCGGCCACCCCACGGCCACGAACGTTCCGCCCCCGCCGTACTCCAGGTTGAAATACGGGAAGCTGCCGTGCGTAGGCCTGCCGGAGGTACTGTTCCTGACGACCGGCATCGTGGCAAGGTCGATCTCGTAGGGCGCGTACATGTCGCCCAGGTCGCCGTTGATACCCTTGAGGAGCGGCTTCCGGCCCTTGAATTTCGCGTCGCAGGCGTTGATTTTTGCGAAAACCCCGGTCATTTCAGCGGTGGTGTTCGTGATGTAGACCGTCCACTCGAACGCGTCGAAGGCCTTGTAGGTTTTCGAGTCGACCCTGAACTCGGCGCCGCTCGCTTTGTGCACGAACACGGTCTCCCGCCGCACTCCGTCAGCCTCTTCGGTCTCTGTGTCGCTCTTCTTCTCGAACGCGTCCCCGCCGAACCCCTGCACGAACTTCCCGTCGTACGTGAACGAGAACGGGAACGTCTCCGGCTTTTTCAAATACTCATCCATCTGTTTTTTCGCCCTCTTTCCTGCTGAAACCGCGGCAAGTCCGCCGCCCGAGCCCGCGGTAACGCCCGCGCAACCCGCGCAAAAAAGCAGCCCCGCCGATACCGCAAGTACCGTCAGCGCCGCAACCGCTTTTTTAATGAATGATCTTTTCATTGTTAACCACCAGAAAAATCAATTTATAATTCGAAACAAGAATCAAGGAATGTTCCGGCGCGTGAATGCACCGCAATCGAATCATGCCGCTTTCACGCCGGATTACTCATTTCCTGTTACTTATTCCTTATTCCCAATATTCTTCCCAGCTCTTCCACCGTTTCCGCAACGAAGTCCGCGCCCGCGCCTTCCAGCTCTTCCCGGCTCCCGTACCCGTACAGAACGCCGACCGCCTTTATTCCAGCCTCGTGGGCCCCTTCTATGTCGTGGTTCCTGTCGCCCACCATCAAGCAGTCCGCAAGGTCGCCCGGTCCGAGCCCGAGGGCGGCGAAAATGTCGTTCAGAAGGTCGCTTTTCTTCATGTAGGTTTCGGCCATGTCGTTGCCGGCGACGTAGTCGAACCACTTCGCGATCCCGAAGTAGTCGAGAATTCTCTCTGCGAAGCGGAGGGGCTTGGCGGTCGCCAGGATCACCTTGTCGCCTTTTTCGTGAAGGGCCTCGAGGAGCTCCGGGATGCCGGGGTAGATGTCGTTCTCTAGGATGCCCTTGTCGGCGAAGTACTCGCGGAAATAGCCGATTGCCTCGGGGGCACGTTCGACCGGGATCCCGAATTTTTTGTTGAAAGAGTCGGTCAGCGGCGGCCCGATGAAGCAGTAGAGCTCCTCGCGAGGCGGCTTTTCGATGCCGAAGCGGTCGAGCGCGTGCATGACCGAGTTGGTGATCCCGAGGCCCGGGTCGGTAAGTGTTCCGTCAAGGTCGAATAAAACGTACTTCATTTATGCGCCGTCCTTTTGCCCTTCTGGCTGTAATGCCGCGCCTGCAGCATCGCGATGACTATCGCGCCGAGAATCAGCGCCCCCGCCCCGATCAGAACGAAGGTCACCGCCGTCGACGAATAGGGTGCCTCGTAGGTCGCGCCGCCTGAAACGAACGCGCTTCTCGTGCTGCTCGCGGTCTTCCCGCCTGAAACGATGGTCGCGGTCAGCGTAACCTGCGTGCCGTCGTGAATACTCTTCGGCATCTCGAACGAAAATTCACGCCGCATGATGTCTCTGCCGGCCGTGCCGAACTTCTTGAGCGAGTCGTACTGTTTCGTCTCCTCGTAAAGCACCGTCGAACCCACCGTGAGCGTCAGCGTGACCTCGATCGTACCGAGATCCTCCGGAAGCGCGTTGTTGACCGCCACGTCGATCGCGTGGGTCTGGCCGCGTCCGCTGGTGATGTCGTAAATTTCAATGTTGACGCCCGCCGGCGCGAAGGCGCTCTCAAGCATCTGCGCGAAGGACTTTTCGAAGAAATCGCCGCCGTCCGTGAAGCCGTCGGACATTCCTTTTCTGACCACGTGAACCGGCAGAATGATGCCGCCGTATTTGCGGGAAGTGCGCCAGTACTCGAGCATTTCGCAGAGAATTTCGTTGTAGGCGTCGGGAATGTTGTCGGAGGTCAGCACCTTGAGCGTCGTCTCCCACCATTCGGCGGAGTGTGCGTCGACAGGCGTGCCGTCCGGGTCAACCGCTATAAAATCGGCGAGAGACGTGATGATTCTCGCGCCGGGGGTGTTCTTGATGTTCCAGGAGACCTCTTTGACCGTGTGAAGCAGCGGCGCGTCGGCCGTAAGGTCTTTCGGGAATACGTTGTCGGAGTTGCCGAGCAGCGAAACGTCGCACTCGATCACCGCGTTTTCGTCGTAGGGCTTGGATATGCCGGTGGAAACGGGCCTCGACTGCGGGTCGGCCTGAAGCGCTCCCGTCACGGCGCCGCGAATTCCCGGAACCTCCGCAGCCTCTCCGCAAAGATCCCAGTAAAACGCCGACGCGTAGTTCGAAAGCTCGCTGACTATCGAAGAAATCTCGGTGCTGAAAGCGGCCGCCGTCGCGCCGCCCTCTTCGCTCATTCCGATCGGGAATTCGGACACCAGGAACATTCCCGCCTCGTCCGCGGCCTCATACCATTCCGCCGGGAAGACGGTTCCCGAGCCCTTTAAAGTGTTGATTCCGAGCGGCTTGAGCTGTTCAAAAAGCGCAAAGATTCCCGCGCCCGCGGCGGTTCCGAGCAGCGTCTCCTGCAGCGCGATACTCTCGTCGACGGTGATGCCCGCCACAAAGAACGGACTCCCGTTCAGCGTCAGGTTCCCGCCGTCCTCGTCGACGCCGATGGTCCGCATTCCGAACCTCAGCCGGCAGGTAATTCCCGCGAGCGTGATCTCCGCCTCGTACAGGAACGGATTGGCCGGCGACCACATTTTCGTCGCGTCGAAGCCCCTCAGCCTCACCTTCAGGTCGAAAACGTACTTCGACATCCGGCCGTCGGGTCTGAAAAGCACCGCGTCCGTGCCGACTCCGTTGTGCGTCGCAAACTCGCCGTTTTCCGCCACCCCGATTTCAAAAACGTTCACCTCGAGGCGGTCATCCGGAGCGCCCGCGCCTGCCGAGATCTCGGTCCTGAAAACCACCGACCCCTGCTCCGTGTCGGGAATGACCTGCACCTTGCCGAACCGTATCTCCCCCGCGCACTCAAGCGTCACGGAGCCCGCGATTCCCGGCGCGGTCCCGGTCTCATACGCGGAAAAGTCGCCCCTCCTGAGAATGATCCTCAGCGAATTCTCGCCGTCCCGCACGAACGTTGAAATGTCGATTTTCCGCGACATATAGGAAAAACTAAGCGTCGCCGCAAGGTTTCCGTTCACATATATTCTGGCGTCGTAAAGGAGCCTCGACACGCTGAGCAGAATGCTCTGCGACTCCGCGTCGAATCCGTCGACGTAAAAGCTCTTTTCGAGAAGCAGCGCCTCCGCGCCGGTCTTGTCAAACCCCGGGACCAGGAACAGTCTTCCCGCCTCCGCCGGTTCGCCCGCGTAGGAAGCGTACTGTTCTACCGTTTTTTTCTCGGCGTTCCAGACGCCGTCAAGCGTCACGGTCGGGTTGCCGCCGGCGCCGCAGTGAAGGTACTTCGTGCCGTCCTCCGCGTAGTCGGGAACCTGCGTCGGTTCGGGCGTGGCGGTGGGCTCTTCGGTAGGTTCTCCGGCCTCAGCGCCTGTTGCTTCCGGGTCTTCAGAGCCTTCCGGGGTTCCGGATTCCGGCTCTTGCCCGGGAGTTTCGAAAAGCGTCTCTGCGGCAGGGTCGGGCTCCGTTGCCCTTGCCGGCCCGGCGGAAAAAACGGCGCACAAAAGCACCGCGGCCGCAAGAACCGCGCAAAGCAGCGCCTGATATCCTCTGTTTCCGGTTTTCAAAACTCTCTTCATCGCTTCTCCGTAACCCGTTTTTCTCGCTCAAGTTCCGCCGGCGGTTTCATTTCGATTGCGCCGGCGCGCGTTTTTGCCATCTACATTATAAATTCATTTCGCGCGATTGTCAAAAAATACTTTAGGAAGCGCTGATTAAATAGCTATTTTTGCGTGCGCGACCCCGAAGCTGTATGAATATACTGCGAGAGGGGAGCTCGCGCAAAGCAAGCGGCAGCAATTGTCGCAAGACGCCTTATTCTTACAAGTCGGTGTGAATAAACGAACTGCGCTCAAATACGCTCATACGTAGTTCATCTGCACTTCGCCGCTTGCGTAAAGAGCATTTAATCAGTGCTTCCGCTCTTTTCCGCTTCCTTTGCCGCCTCCTTTGTGCTACAATTCAACCATCAGTAACGCGCTCCGCTCCGCGCGCTTATAAGGAGGAAAAGCCATGCGTTTTGTTCCCGACCACGATCTTCACATTCATTCCTATCTTTCGCTGTGCTCCGGCGATCCCGCGCAGAATCCTGCGGCCATTCTCGCGTACGGCGAGGAAAACGGCCTCAAGACGCTCTGCATGACCGACCACATGTGGGATCCGGCCGTTCCCGGCGCTTCGGAGTGGTACGCGGCCCAGTCCTACGAACGGACACGGGAGGTGCTGCCGCTTCCTCAGTCGGAAAACGTGAAGTTCCTGTTCGGCTGCGAGACGGAAATGGACAAAAACATGGTGATAGGCATTTCCCGGAAAACGGCGGAGGAACTGGATTTCATCATCGTGCCCACCACCCACCTGCACATGGACGGGTTCACGCTGAACGGGGACGAAGACGCCCGCGAACGGGCCGCACTCTGGGTCCGGCGGTTTGACGCGCTTCTCGACTCGGACCTTCCCTTCGAAAAGACCGGCGTCGCCCACCTGACCTGCCCGCTGATCTGGCGCAACCGCTACCTCGAAGTGCTGGAGGCGATTCCCGACGACGAGTACCACAGACTTTTCGAGCGGTCCGCGAAGGCCGGCCTCGGCATCGAGCTCAACTTCTCGGTCTTTAACATGACGCCCGCCGGCGCCGAAACTGTGCTGCACCCCTACCGGATCGCGAAGGAGGAAGGCTGCAAGTTCTACCTCGGCCGCGACGCCCACCACCCAAAGGAACTGCAGAGCGCGATGAAGGTCTTCAACGCGGCAATCGACCTGCTCGATTTAAAAGAGGACGACAAGATTCCGCTGCTGCTCGGACAGTAAGACGGATTTTAATACGACACGTTATGAAAGGACTCAAAATGAAAAAATCTTTTTGCATCCTGCCGGCGATTCTGGCGGCAGTCGTTTTTATGTTCACGCTGACTTCCTGCGGGTTGGTTCCCGGAAGCACGCCGGGAGGAAACGGCAGCGGCAACCGTACCGGCAACCCTCAGGAAACGCCCGAAGCGGGCGATGAGGTCGTTCTGGAGAAACCGGCCGACGACACGATTGAGACGTTCACGGTGCCGGACGGCGTTACCGTGATCCCGGACTACGCGTTCTGCGATTTCAGGAACCTCAAGGAAGTGATCCTTCCCGACAGCGTCACGGAGATCGGCGAGCAGGCGTTTTACCAGTGCCGGGCCCTCGAGAAGATAACGTTCCCCGCGGGGCTCAAAAAGATCGACGCCTTCGCGTTTGACTGCTGCGTGTCGCTTAAGGAGGTCGTGTTCCCGGAGGGGCTCGAGGAAATCGGGCCGTCCGCCTTCGAAGGCTGCGATGGTATCACGGAAATTATTGTCCCTGCCAGCGTCAAAACTCTCGGACTCAAGGCGTTTTCGCGCTGCCATTCGCTGACGAAGGCCGTCATTCCCGCGAGCGTCGGAATCATTCCCGAGGGGCTGTTCGAATACTGCAAGGCCCTGACCGACTTCTCGGTGCCGGACGGCATTACCGAAATAGGCTACGGCGCCTTCCTGGCCTGCGAATCCCTCAAAACCGTCAACATTCCTGACAGCGTCACCTTTATCGGCGAGCAGGCGTTCGCGAGCTGCGACGTGCTTGAAAGCATTACCATTCCCGCGGGGTTTACTGCGGTGCCGAAGTGCTGCTTCCAGTACAGCGGCGTTTCGGAGGTCGTTCTGCCTGACGGAATCGTCGAAATAGGCGATCGGGCCTTCTACAGCTGCAAGAATCTTAAATCGCTGGCTGTCGGCGACAAACTGCAAAAAATCGGCTATCAGTCGTTCCTTGGGGCAGGCCTCGAGGAGATCGAGCTGCCGGGAACGCTTGAAACGGTGGACGAACAGGCGCTTTACTGCCAGAATCTCAAAAAAGTCACCGTCAGCAGGAAAACGCTTGAAAAGAATTCCGTCGGCGAGGATTTCGCGTCTCTCAAAGAATTCCTCGACTTCCCCTACAGCGTGACGCCGGAGATCGTGATAACGGACTAAACAAACAAATCTGTTGAAAACATAAAGCACGGAAGGACTCTCAAAACCATAAAAAGACGGAAAAGCGACCTGCGGCTGGTTCCTGCGCACGCCAGGTGCCGGACCGGTAGTTGCAATGTACGTTGACAGAGACGGTTCTATCGACTACGCCGGCGGTTTCGTCACGTGGAAAGACGTCGGCGCACGTCCGGTAATGTGGGGCAACGTCGGCTGATCCGCCCGTTTTGTTGATTTTTCCCTGCAAACAGGGATTTTCCGGAGGTATTACAATGATTAAAGTCGCTTTTTATGACACAAAGCCTTACGACAGGCAGTCGTTCGAGCGCCTCGGAACAACGCGCGGCGTTCAGTTCAAATACCTGGAGGCAAAGCTGTGCGAGGATACGGCCGAGCTTGCGCGCGGGTGCGACGCGGTCTGTGTGTTTGTCAACGATACGGTAAACGCCGCCGTCATT
>JAEEGI010003203.1_pt1 | contig 39129 bp, 27 predicted proteins | sample 8958751 | NCBI WGS metagenome assembly JAEEGI01 (sample SAMN16246545, study PRJNA631951) | gut metagenome | biome: gut microbiome; feature: rumen; material: KS-attached | host: Bos | place: Iran: Karaj | collected 2018-10 | reverse complement strand
GGGAACATGGTGCGGATGAATCTGATGCACAGTTCCACGCTGTATGGCTTGCCTTTGCCAAGTCCCAACCTTGCGGTAATGTTCCATATCAGGTGACGAACGTCAAAACTGGTCAAGGTTCCTTTTAGACCTGTCCAAGGCTTTGGCTCATAATTAGGGTTGATGGCAAAGGACATGATCTCTGCACAGAATGCCTCCAACTCTTCCTGCTTGATGAACGGTGCCATGATGTAGTGCAGGTATTCCGCTATTCTGTCCAGCTGTTCCTTCTTATGAGTCGATTGGCTTCTGTAAAAGTCATCGCAACCTTTCTTGTAAAGGTCGATAGAAAAGGACAGGGGATTGTTATCTTTCTTTTCAGCTTCTTGTATAGTCCAAGCGGTTTCTGTTACCTCCGGGTCATTATCTACTTCCTTTTGTTCTTCTGCAAAAGGTGTTTTCTCTGTCATGGAGTCCAAGGTCTGATTGGCTGTGTCAGCTTCAGGCTCGTGTATGCCATTTTTCTTGGATGCTCTGGATTCATAGATCTCCAGTGGCGCACTGAGGAAGCACCATACAAGGAACTCCAATAATACGACGAAGCCCACAAAGGAAATGTAGAAGATGCTTGTGTCTTGTGAGAAGATGCCGCTGATGATTCGGGCAGGAATGATGGCAATGAACAAAACGGCTATGCTGACCAACAGGTACAGCATGATCTTGAAGCTCATGCCCTGGTGTCCTGCAACACCCGTGATATCTTTTGTCTTTACCATATTATGCGACTTTTGCTTTTTATGAATATTCTCGTTTGTTGCCAGCGATTCACGCTTTGGGAGTGCAAAGTTACTCCGTTTTTTCCTGATAGATGATGGATATTTGTATTTTCTGGTCCATCTTAACCTTTCTTTGGAATTTTGTTCTAAATCATACTCGAAATAGGACCAAAATCATACTCAAAACCATATAATTGAAGGAGTTGTTGCCATGAAAAAGAGAAAAAGGAGAAGCAATGCCCCTCCCCATAACATATATAATAGGTGTCTACTATAGCTATTGTCCCACAACTTTCAATTGTACCGTCTTCACAGGCCTAAGAGTGATGCGGTTGACGGACTCTCGCTTGCTCTCGTCAGCCATATTCGCATAGATCTGCGTGGTTGAGACGTTCTTGTGTCCCAACATGTGCTGGACGGTATAGACGCTTGTACCAGCATCCACCTGTAATGAACCGAATGTATGCCGGCTGCAGTGGAACGAGATTTTCTTGGTGATGCCAGCAGCTTTCAGCCAATTCTTCAAAGGTGTCTGGGTGAGTTTGTCTGTGAAACCTGTGAATACGACACCTGTTCCACGTTCACCTATCAGTTCTAGTGCCTCGTCACTGATGGGGTTGTTCACAAGTTCCTTGGTCTTCTGCATTCTCAGGGTGACATACATGCCACCGTCACCGTATGGCTGGATGTTCTCCCATGTGAGTTGCTTGATGTCGCTCTTCCTTAATCCAGTCAGACAGGCAAAGAGGAAAGCGGTCTTCAAAATGGGAGATTCGCAAGGAGTGTTCGCCAACTTGACAAGTTCATCCTTGGACAGGTGTTCCTTCTCCGTGGGTATGGTATCTATGCGTTCCAAAAAGCCATTGGGGTTCTCCATAATCTTGTGTTCCCTGTAGGCTGTATGTAGTACGGCACGGAAAGTTGACCAATAGCTAGCAATGGAATTGATGTGCAGCTTGTGCTCCGTGTGGATGGTCTGTGGGGCGGTCATCAGGTATTCACGGAACCTGTTGCAGAAGTCAACATTGATTTCATCGAAACGGCACTTGTTGTTGCAGAATCGGGCGAAGTGCTTATAGACGTGCTGCCACTTGCAGTTCTTCTTGTCGGCTTTCGTCTTGAAGTAGGCAAGGAAGTCGCCCTTCATCTTTTCCTTGTCGAAGAAATCATACCTCTCATTGACTATGGACTCATAGCGACGGCAGCGGAGGGCTTCAGCCTTCTCTCTCATACGGTCGTTATAGTCCTTTTCTCTTTGGGACTTTGGTTTGGCATAGATGTAGATGCCGAGAGATTCATGGCGCATGACCTTCATGGTGGACTCATCCCGATAACCAGGATAATAGTCGAGATAGAAGGAAAGCTGTTCTCCGTTTTTAATTTTCCGTGTGCGGAGGCTCACGGTCTTGCAGATGTTACTCATAATTCTTTTCTTTTTTATTGTTCTACATTTTTGTGATTACCGATGGCTGTTGCCACGATTTCGGACACAAAGTAACCGAATGATGTACGCGTGACGATGATAACTTATCGTAACTTGTGAATCATTGCAGAATAACTTGGTTGTTCCTGAAAAACATGGTTATTAGTTCTGATTTCCACCATTATTGCAGCCGATAGGAGCCGAACTGCGTTAGACGGTCTGCCATTACTTTGTCAAATTCCTCCTTTACAAGCAGGTTGCTCCGGCCAACCTTTACCTTGGTAATATGATGTTTCTTCGTTATCACACTTACATTAGCCTTCGTCAAGCCATACTTTTCAGCGACTTGGGCAGAAGTGTAGTAGCGATTATCCGAAATAAGGTCGGTGCGACGGAGTTTATCAAAGTGGCTTTGGGAATAATAGGTGTGTCCGTATTCTCGCTTGCTGGGAATCTTGTGGCGATGGGCGTATGAGCGGACTGCCGTGAGATTAATGCCATAGCGGTCAGCAACTTCTTGCGGTGACAGCCAATCAATAATGGCATCGAGGTCTATGGATGTTCCGAGGACAGCATCAATGTGTTTCTTGCTGTAGTAGTTGTGTCCTGCGATACGGCACATGGGAATCTGGTGACGCTTGGCAGAGGCATAGAGCCACGACTGCTTGATTTTGTAGGTTTGTATCACTTCCTCACCAGAATAGTATTCGAGGACTCCATCTGCTGTATGTTCAGCATTTACCTCTTTCTTGGATGATAGCTTTGATTTCTTAGCAACAACACTTTTGGGCTTAGAACAGGGAAGAACACGATTATAAGGATTCGCCTCAAACATCCGTTCAATGTCTCTCCTGCGGATGAGTGCCATCCGACTGCTCAGACGGGAGGCTGGCAACTTTCCTTGCTCAACGAGTTTATAGACATATTGACGGGTACAACCCAATAGGATAGCCGTTTTGGAAAAGGTCAGGTACTCCTGCTGCTGGAGTTCCATCACTGGCTCAACTGCCCTAAGGAAATCCCTTTGCCTTTTCTTCTTGGTTTCTTTAGTTTGTTCGGCACATTCCTCTGAGCAATACTTCTGCATTCCGCTGTTCGAGACGAACACCTTACTACAATGAGCACATTTTCTGGTCTTTGTCATACTTGCAATTATTATGGGTTCAACATAATCTATTGTACCTCTCCGCAAGTAATCACAGGTAAACCTTTGACACCTCTTGTCAACTCAGTCCACGATATGACAATAATAAAGCTCCGTAAATTCCCTGCGGTAGAAATACGTTGCAAATTTATTGGAAATTTCCGAAGCGACCAAAAACAACTCCCGAAGTGCTAAAATCCAAAAGTGGTTGATATACAGTAATATAGATATGGTTGGTTTGTGTTGTTCATGGTTATTCAGGTGGCTCTAAATACAATTCTTAAAAGCAACAAAACCAATACCAGTTACAGAATTGGGGATGGTTACACTTGTCAGATCCCTGCAATCTTGAAATGCATGACTACCAATATTGGTTACCGAATTGGGGATGATTATGCTTGTCAGGCTCCAAGAATTATAAAATGCAGCTTCTCCTATGCAGGTTACAGAATATTCTACTCCCTTATAGGTGATTGAGGATGGAATTACCACATTGCCAGAATAGGAATTATAGGAACCCTTATTAGTCACCTCAGCCTCCTTCGTTTCCTGATCCAGGTTGTAATAAATACCATCTATCCCAACTTTATCCGCACTGGCCAGCATAGGCAGCAACATCAGAATCAAAAGTATAATCTGCTTTTTCATAATTCGTATTTCATTTTGTTAGTATACCATCCATACCTACACAACAAAAAAACGTGGGTAATCACTTCTGCCCATCCATCATCTGAGGCCTACCACAGCCCTTGCTTACTGACGAACATAGTGATACCCACGTGAAGTATTGCTGATACACCCGTAAGTGTGCTATGAAGGCATGGTTAGCCTCCTAGCACACAACGGGGATACATATCCAGCATACCCGTGGCATCAACTCTGCATTGTCTTTGGTAAGCAATCTTTTGTGGTAATTTCAGATGACCAATTGACAAAGCATCGTGTGACGCTTTTTCCTTAATGTAGTGCACTGCCCAATATTCCTTGTTCTCACCAGAACTTTCATCGATGCAGTTGCAATGCAAAATTACGAAAATATTCTGATTGGCAGCCGAATGTGAAGAAAAATCTCACATAAAAAGTAACAAGCTACAACAATTATGCGTAGTTTTGCATCGAAAACATTAAAAATGGAATTATGGATACGTCAAGAAAATTGGTTTATGAAGACAGAATGTCACTGAATGCGTTTGATATCAAAAAACCTGGAACAATCAACAAGCTTATTTTTGAGAAATGGATGTTGGCCAGGAAAGAAATTGACCCTTTTGATGCAAAACATCAGGCCAAGTACCTGAAATCATTCAATGATGCGTACTATATTTGTTCTTTAGCATTAATGTTGCCAAAGGGTAAGAATTTATTACCGGACAGACAAGAAAACATAGTCAGCATACCTTCTGTGGTATTCCCCTTGGTCCACCTGTATCTTTCGAAGCTACCATATATAAATAATGGTATACAGAATTACCTTACGCAATTGTCAACAGCTTTCGAGAATAGGCCTGAGTGGAAAAGAAACCATGAAGAACTGATAGAAGCTGTCAAAGAATACCAAGAAGCTATTGACCCGAAAGAGTTTACCCAACGCGAGCTGACAAAAAAAATACTATCCAGCATAAATTGGGAGAAACTGACGAAAAGGTTCAAGAAGAAAGATATCGAATGTGTGGTCCGGAGTTTTGCAAGAAAAAGAGAGGACTGGCATTTGATGTGCGAGGCAATAAAAGCTGCTGCTCAACAATATGACTATGATTACGGTTTTGAAGATTATGAACAAGCAGTTTGCGATGAAGATGGATGTTATATGCAAACCATAAAAGTCCCGAAACCCCTTTATGATAGTTTTGGCGAAGAATACTTAGAGCCACTGAAGCGCGAGGGTGTGTATCAGTTCTGTGATGATCTGATGGAGAAGTACGATGAACTTTCACTGGAATTTTATGCTGAGCAAGATGCCACATCCCCAGAACCTACAACTTCCCATGAGTCACTGCCTGTGACAGGAGATGCAGGAATAAACTATAATATTTTCAGACATCCAAATGAATATGTTAAAGAGAAAGTAAAAGAAGCGTTGATTGTGGCTGTTGGAGAGAATGCTCTGACAGACATCTCGAAAATGAGGAATGTAGACCTTGCAAGATTGGAATTAGCATTATTTAATTCCAACTGGCTACGTTGTGCACATAAACACAAAAAATTTCTAAAACAGCTCATCGCATGGAAAATACTCCCCGAAATGTCTGAAAAAAAAATCGATAATGTTACCAACGGTATGGCTGATAAGCGTAATAATATGAAAGAAAACGCATGTTTAATTAGTATAGACCAATGGAGTGAGAACCAAAAAATAATATTTGGAGAAGAATATGTTAAATTGAGCGATATAAAAGCTGTGCTCGACAAGGAATAAATTGAACAAATTGGATTCATTTTTTGGGAAAAACTCATCCTGACTCATCCCAAAAATCATCCTGACGAACTTTTACTCATTCTGGCTCATTACCTTCACGTAATGGGCTTTTTTTGTGTTTGCGTTAATAGGTAAATTTCTGATATAGAAGTAAATTTGCATCGCCTAAGGGAAAATCCCAAGGGGGCACTTGATTTGTTTAGCGCGCATAAAAGCAGACTGGTGTCGAAGTAGCTCCCAACATTTTTTAATTTAAATTTCATTAATATGAAAACAATTTTTTTTGACGAATCAGCAGATTTTAGATTTCATTCTGCTGAGAGTATGGCAAAGGAGATTATTCTTGGCCTTGGAGATGTTCAAAAGGACATCAAGTTATTAATCATGGAGCTCATAAAACCATTTGAGCCTCATAAACAGATTGGTATTGCCCGAGCAGTAGGAAATTACTACTATGGAAATGGAAAAACCACCAGCAGTTATGATTCCGTAAACAAACTGCTGGAGGAAATCTATTCTCTAATCAACAATCCCATGTTGATTAATTCATATGGGAAACAAACACAGCCGTATTACAGTACGGAACTACCTCTGAATTCTCAGTTCCCAGAAAATTGGGGCTGGGAAAACAGCTCACAGTTCTATGAACTCGATACCGAGTTCCAAGATAAGGAGTATTTCCAGAACATTGAACCGAAAGACATCTGTCATCTGGTCAGGAAAATGGATAATTTCCTCATGGAAAGAGGAATATCCTATAAGTTCTTGAGAAATTATGAGCATGTATTGAGGGCATTCAATTTATTGGATGAACCCCAATACAATCCCACCGATGAATCATATTATGATTGATTAAAGATTAGACTATGGTGAGGGGCAGAAACAAGGGCCCACTTCTGCCCCACACCTTATTTATTAATTAATTAAAAAAAGTTTATAATTTATGACAAATCAAAATGAATTGTTAAATCTCACTCCCGCAACCTCCTCAGCCCCGCAGCTTAAGGGAGAGATGGAAAACAATGCGGGGAACAGTAAAGTGGATAATGTAAATGCTTCTGAATCAAACCCTTGGCTAGATTACATAAATGTGGTTGGGGGAGATGAGAGAAGTGCGGAAAGTGAGGGCTTGCGTCAAAGCTCACTGCCAGAAGAGAGTACTGAGTTTTCAGAGACTTTCTCCGACAAGCTTGACCTTGATAAACTGCCACCCTTAGTGAAGGATGTTGCTGAAACGGAATCTGACATTGAGAATCGCGATGCTATGATTCTTAGCTCTTTAGATATTCTCTCTGGAGCAATGCCTTTCACCTTTGGAGTGTATGATTCCCGTAAAGTATATCCTCCCTTCTATCTGATCATCTATGCTCCTCCTTCTTCGGACAAAGGCAAACTGAACGCTTGCAAACAACTGGTTCAGGTCATAGAAAAGGAGATCATGAACCAAAACCAGCAGGAGCAGAACGAGTACCAAAGGCTATTTGCTGAGTATATGGCTCTGGATAAGTCTGAAAGACTGCGAATGAATCCTCCTAAGGAACCTCCCTACCGCTCCCTGTGGATTCCTGCCAATACAACAGCCACTGCTGTCTATCAGAGCCTTAGCGACAATGGGGGCTGGGGCATTACCTTTGAGACTGAAGCTGACACACTGAGCAATGCTCTCTCTTCTGAGTATTTTGATTACTCAACTGGACTTCGTGCTGCCTATCATCATGAGGCTATAACGTATCGTCGTAGAAAGGATAGAGAGTATGTCAATATTGAGGAACCACGATGGGCTATCATACTGACTTGTACTCCTGGTCAGATACCACTCCTGTTCAAGAGTTTCGAGAATGGTTTAGGCTCCAGGTTTGCCTTCTTCCACAAGCACAGAAGGCTCATCTGGAGGAATGTCTTTGAGGTTTCCGACAAGACCATTGATCAGGTCTTCCTGGAATTTGGTCAACGCTACAAGACTATCTATGATGAACTGCTCAAGCGCGAAGAGAATCCTCTGCAGGTGATTCTCAGCACCTCACAGCAGGAGGAGTTCAATCAGTTCTTCGACAAGCTGCAAGTGGAAATGGTTGGACTCTATGGAGACGACATGATTGCTTCTGTCAGGAGACTGGGCCTCACATGCTTCCGCATAGCTATGGTTCTCACTATCCTGCGGCATGAGGGAAGCATGCCCATCATTGATTTCATCTCTCAGGCCATTGTCTGTCATGACGATGATTTCAGGACTGCCATGACTATAGCCAACTGCCTGATAAATCATACGGCTCATGTCTATTCCTGCATCTTCAATCATGACAAGAATGCCAAGAACAGCCCTGCAGCAACCACGATGAGCCATCAGGAGAAACTGCTCTACAACCAACTACCTGCAGGTACTGACTGCACAGAGCAGCCTCCTTTCTGCTCAGCTCAGCCAAGTGTCCAACAAGTTTGATGTCATTTCCAACACCATCTCCCTCTATCAGGCACTGGGTGGAGGAACTGAATGGAAGTAAACAGTCTTATCCCAACAAAATTGTGACGTACAAGATGAAAAGAACTGCACTGATACTGTTGACCGCTGCTTTCTGTCTGCAGGCAAGCAGCCAGGTCATGAAGCAAGATGCTGAGCAGGTGACTACCATCAACACCACCTCTCTGAGCGATGAGGTATGGGGATATGCTGGACCTGTACCTGTCAAGATAAAGATTGACAAGAACGATAAAATCCAGTCTGTAGTCCTCCTGACCAATGATGAGACTCCTGGATACATCCGCAAGGTCCAGAAGATGTTTCTGCCCAGATACAAGGGGATGAAGGTCAAGGACTGTCTCAAGCGTCAGCCTGATGTGGTGACAGGTGCCACAGTCACTGTGAATGCCATCAAAGAGAATGTGCGGCGTGGGCTTGAGTACTACCAAAAGAATAAGGAGAAGTAAGCTCACACGTTAGAAGGAAAAAATCAACGTGTCAACTCAGGGAAGTCAACACGTTGTTATCTCTACAGGCAACTTTCACTCTCACAGGGGTGGAAGTTGTTTCTTTTTCTCACTTCATGTGGAACAGGCGTACTGGACCCAGGCTCTCTGTAAACTGCAACTGGTAATTGGATGTCTCGGTACAGGGAGTCTTGATGAGGATGGTCTGCTGTTCCCCTGGTACCATGGAGAAGAAATTGTCTGAGTAATGGGTGCGATGGATGGCATTTCCCTCCTCATCCGTCAGGAGAAGCTGACAGAAGAAGGCTATGCGATGGCCATTGTTCTTGAGCAGAACCTTCCAGCAGTGCATGTTGTCCTCGTCTGGGAGTGATGTGACCTGTACCAGAGGCTTAGCCTGAGACATATCCTTCAGTGTCTGGAAACCAGAGGTGCAGGGACCTGTCAGTGTCTTGCTTCCCTCATACTTGGCATTGGACCTCCAGTAGAAGTTTCTCGAGAGGAGTTTTCCCTGTGCATCATATACCTGGAGGGCAATGAAATGGACGGGAGTGATGTTATCTGGGAACTGAAGAGTCAAGACATTGGAAGCCACTCCATCGGCTGGCACATCAAACTGATTGGCATAGGAGAGTAGTCTGCGGCTGTTCATGTCATAGAGCTGGGCATTGATACGCAGATTCTTCTGCTCCTGCAGGTAATCATTGATTACACTGACTGTGTTGGTCAGATAGTCAAACTGGGCATGGATAGGCTCCATGGCATGCATCGTGTGGTAAAGGGATGCTGTAGGCTCCAGATACCAGTCCCACATGCGTGCACATACCTGAACATTGGGACTGTTGTGGTACCAGAAGAGCAGACCTGAGCACCAGCGGTCTCCATACTCCAGCTTGTTCTCATTCCATACTTCCCAGATGCTCTTGCTGTTGATGGCTCCCACCATCTGTCCCTTTCTGGCAAACTCCTCAAGGCTGCTGGATTCCCCATACTCGTTCACCTGATCTGTGTAGAGAGTTGTCATGCAGTGGAATCCACTACCATCCAGATAGTCCCAAGTCTCTTTGTTCATGGGCCACAGGTCTTCCTTGGGCATCATCTGACGCAGACTCTGTGCTATGGGCATGGTGGGTGCTCCATACTCTGGATTGAAACCATCCACACGGCTGCCTCTCTCTGAAGCTGAGTTCTCATAATGACGCATGGGATTGACATGCTTATAGGGACTGCCATCATGGATACCATCACATTCTGACTGCATCTGATAAGGACGTGTGGGATCCAGCTTGTGAATCAGTTCTTCTGCTCCAGTCACAGCTGTGCTCTCATTGCTTGACACATAGAAGATGATGCTGGGATGATTGCGTATGCGTTTGATGGCACTTTCCACATTGGCAAGATAGAGGGCTTCATCCAAGGGGTGACGGGTGTCTCCTGTCATGAAGAATTCCTGCCAAACCATGATACCATACTGGTCGCAGAGGTCATAGAAGAGGTCACTCTCCACGATGCCACCTCCCCAGAGCCTGAGCAGGTTGATGCCACTCTGGTCAGTGTATGCCAACTCAGTCCTCATGCGTGCATCATCTGTCCTGAGCATGGCTTCTGGTATCCAGTTGCTTCCACGGATAAACATCTTGTGGCCATTCACTATGAACATCTTGGACTTGTCTGGAGTCTCCCTTGAGGCAACCACTTCACGAATTCCAAACCTGGTCTGAATACTGTCAATGAGTTCTCCCTTATCATTGCGGGCGGTGAGGGTGAGGGAGTAGAGGTTCTGCTCTCCCTTGTTCTTAGGCCACCAGAGACGTGGATTCTGCAGCTTCAGCTGAGGATATTCCTGAGCATCAAAGGTCACTGTCTGATGTTCTCCACGCATCAGCTTCACCTTCTTCTCCAGCTCAATGCCTTCCTCCTCAATCTTAGCCCTGACGGTACACTCTGCTCCCACAAAATTGGGATTATAGACATCCACTGTGATGGTCTCGCTGGACTGGTCATAATTGGGATGGCTCAACTCAGATACCACCATGGGATGACGCAGCTGCACATTGCCAGTGGAATAGAGATGGATACTGCGCCAGATACCAGTATTCCTGTCACGTATTCCATCCTTGAAGGTGAAATCCCATCCCACAGTCATCAGCTGAGTCACATTCTGGCCTATCCAGCCATCTCCTCCATTGTGCCATTCACCAGGAACTCCCCAATCCTTAGGTCTCGAGGTGCCAGGGATGTCCACTGGATAGACTCTGATGGCCAAAGCAGCCTTCTCACCAGGCTTCACCTTATCAGTAATCTCATAGGGCTGAGAGTTGAACATGCCAGACATCATGCCCAGCATAAACCCATTCAGCCATATCTCAGCACGGTAGTTCACTCCCTCTGGCTCAATCCAAACCCTGCGTCCCTCAAACTCAGCAGGCACAGTGAACTCAGTACGGAACCAATAGGTATAGAACTCCCTGCCTATCTGCGACAAATCAGGGATGATATTGTTCCTCAGGTAATTGTTCTGCCCATAGTAAGGCTCAGGAAACACCTTCTGCAGCACCAGATTGGTCAGCACAGTACCAGGCACAACAGCCTCTGTCCAAAGACTGTCAGTCTGATAGCCCAGCATGGAAATCTGCCTCCCAGTATCCTGGTTATCCCCAGAGTGCATCATCTGCCACACCTGTTCACCCCCATGAAGCAATCGCGAATCCAGCTTCACAGTATTTCTCTCACTTCCCAGACAGCACAGTCCCATCATGGACAGCACAATCACCAATAAATTTTTCCTGTATTTCATCATGATATAGTTGAATTTCACCCACAAAGATAGTCATTTTTCCCCATCAACATAAAAAACACACTATAAAAATGCAGAAACACAAAAAAAAGAAGGGAGCCCCGCACCCCCTTCTCTCTCTCTCAAATCCATTCTCTAGATAGTCTTAGTCCCCTCCAACTCCTCTATATCCTCTAGCTTCCTCTAAATAATGGTAAATGGCTAAATGGTAAATGTGAGCACCTACTGGAGCGCAAGAAATGTAAATCAGTAAATGATAAATGTGAGATTAGGGCTCCTCATCCCCCTCTGGTTGCAGAGTCTCCTGTCTCTTAGCCTCAGCCACAGCATCCTCCTGAGCCTTTCTGCTGGGCACCAGATTGAAGGTAGCATCCTTGCGGAGGTTCTCAAACAGCTTGCCACGATCCCAGTTCACATTCACCTTCTTGATGTTCTCAGCAGTGAACAAAGCAGCAGTCTCAGCCCCCTTGGTACTCAGCCCCACACTGAAGCTGCCCAGCTCACCCAACTGAATCTTCTTGCCCTCCAGCAGAAGCTCCCTCATACAGTCCACCATCTTCACCAGTACACCCTGAATCACATCACGTCCATACAGGGACCCATGCTGAGCAATATGCTGAGCAAAATCATTGATTGTCAGGCTTTCCGAAACCTGAGCCACTCCATAAGCCTTAGTCTCAGTAATCTCCTCCGTCTTGGTTCCAGGCACTGTACTTCTAATCACAATACTATAATTAATCATACGACAAAAAAAATTAAATAGTTAAACAAATATCTGTAAATCACTCAAATTCTCTATCTCCTCTCAATCCTCTCAATCCTCTAGCTCCTCTCAATTATCTTTTCCTCTGCAAAGTTACAACCTTTCCCCCACCCCCTGACTGTCTTTGACTGACATTGACCGAAAGTGCATGAAAATTGCTTGAAATTGGCTGAAAATCATCCCATTACCTCTTGCTTAATTCAACTTTTTTTCGTATCTTTGCATAGAATAAAAGGTTAGTGGTTATGGGTTATAGGTTATCGAAAACTCAGGTAAATCGCAAATGATGAGATAGTAAATGGGACTCCGAGCTTGCTCGTCTGAGCACCTACTGGAGCGCTAGAAATAGTAAATGATTAAATAGTAAATGTGAGATGTTGAAAAGTTATTCAAAATGTGAGTTAGCCAGAGCAGCTGGGGTAAGCAACAGCACCTTCCAGCGATGGCTCAGAGGTCAGAGAGAGCACCTCAGTCAATGGGGCATCAATCCCCGCACCCAGTTGCTTCCCCCCATTGCTGTCCGCTGGATATGCCACCAGTATGGCATCGATGAGGAAGATTTGCATATGGTAATACGGGGACACAAGTAAGGGAAAAATTTTTATTTTTATTCGAGAAAATGATATAAATTTAATTTGTAAATAAATCGTTAGAAGTTATTGCACAACTTGAAAAAAAAATCGTATCTTTGTAGCATAAATTGATTTCAGGAGAAACATTGTCAGTAATATGGGAAGAAATCCTAGCTGACATACTTGATTTTTATAAAACATAAGTTTTTAGTATTAATATTTATTTAATTTTTAACAAAGTAATGTTAATAAAGAAAACATTTATTTCTATGGTTGTTGGCGACCTGATAGAGCAGAAAACACTTGCACTTGCCATTTATTTGAAATACAAATTGACCGATTCCAGATTCAAGCATTACACTCTCAACAAACTGGCAAATGCTACAGGATTGGACTACAAGACACTGAGAAAATACATGGCATTATTGATAAGTCATGAATACGCACATATCGAAGGAATGGATAAAAAACAAATTTTTGTGGTAAACAGTCTTGCCGCAAAAAAACAAAATTGCAATGTCGACATAGGGATTTTTGATTGTACATCACTCAAAACCACCATCAAATCCCTCAGAGCGTTCATAGTCATGCATTTGCAAGCCAAGAAAGATGAAATAAAACAAATACTTCAAGCTCGTAACGACCCAAAGAGGTCAGACGACTATAGGGAAGTTAGAAAAAAGGTCAGGAAACTGGTTCGAGAAGGTGTGCTGCAAAGTCCAATTCAGGAATACAAAGAATATGGCTTGAGTTACAAAAGGATAGCCAAGGAATTGGGATGCAGTATAGTTACGGCAGTCAAGATAGTTAAATGTGCATTAGAAAAAGGCTGGGCGACCAAACAGCGAAATTTTGAGCAAATTTACGATAAAGGTGTAAATGGAGTGCCTGTAGAAGGATATACGTTCACGACAAAGGATTATCTCTACATAATTCACCCCAACACCTACACTCTTTCTCCTTCAGTTAGTGCTTCTTTTCCATCTAATCATATCAAGGTCTGAGCATGCACTCTATTCTACTACTATTTATGGTATGGTATATAGTTAGATTATACTTTTTCCAAAATACGCGGTGCATCACGTCACATCACTCAAGGTAACACGTTGATTTCCTCATATCATCATGGTCTTATTCTTGTGCACACATAACTGAGAAATCAATGCCTCAAATTCTCGAGATGTGATATCAAATCGTCCTCGCTTTTGCAGAGAACATCACGAGTTCTGCTTCCTTTGGCAGGACCCACGATTCCTGCTTTCTCCAATTGAACCAGCAGGCGTCCAGCACGATTATAGCCAATAGAAAACTTGCGCTGAATCATAGAGGTAGAGGCAATCTGTTCTGCGACTACCATGTGTGCGATATCTTCGAACATAGGATCTAAATGGGCCATGTCTACATCGAACCAATCACTTCCTTCCTCATCTTCCTCTACCCCTTCTGGCAATGGAAAGGGAAAGGAGTAACCCTGTTGTTGAGCGATGAAATCAACGATATTATCCACCTCTGTACTGTCCATGAAGGCACATTGAGCCCTCACAATGGTTGAACCATTTCTGAAAATCATGTCACCATTTCCTTCTAATTGTTCAGCTCCGTCGGTATCCAAAATCACTCTTGAATCAATCTTTTCGGGCAGCCTGAAGGCTATCCTAACAGGAAAATAAGTTTTAATTTCACTGGTGACTATATCACTGGAAGGTCTTCCTGTTGCAAGAACTATATGAATACCTGCTGCACGTCCAAGTTTGGCGAGATGCAATAATGGCTTTTCGAATTCAGATTCATGACCAGATGATATATCACTAAATGAATCAATAACAATAACGATATGAGGCATAAATTTGTGTCCAAACCGAGGATTCAATTGACGGCTTTTGAACAGATGGTTGTATTCATTGATATTATGCACATGTGCCTTTGCCATCAAACTATATCTAATATCAAGCTCTACACAGCAACTCCTCAGTGTTGAAACAGCTGTTATCTGATTAGAAATGACAGTCTCACGACCTACATGAGTTTCTTCCTCTGCTAGAAAATGATTAGCAATATGCTCATAAGCCGAAAATTCTATTATTCTTGGATCAATTAAAACAAGTTTTAACTCAGCAGGATGTTTCTTATATAATAATGAGGTGATTATAACGTTCAAGGCAACAGATTTCCCCTGTCCAGATGAACCTGCAATGAGAACATGTGGTGCTTTGGCAAGATCAAACATTAAAACATCATTTGTGACGTTTTTGCCTAAAGCTATAGGGAGTTCATAATCGGTCTCCTGAAATTGTCGGTTGTTTATTACACTCTCCATGGAAACCACAGAAGGTTTGGATTTAGGAACTTCTATAGCAACAGTTCCTTTTCCAGAGACAAGCGTAATGAAGCGAACGCATTTCACACAAAGACTCAATGCAATGTCATCTTCTAAGCCATATATTTGTTTTATATTGATACCAGGAGCAAGTGTTATCACATACAAGAAAAATCTAGGGCTATTGATTACCTTAATACTACTGATGTCAATACCAAAGTTCGAGAGAACTTTTATTATTTCATACTTATTCTGCTCCAGCGTTTCCAAGTCAATGTCTGAATCACCGAGCTCATACTTCTTCAGCAGATTCAGAGTAGGATACTTATAGTTTTCTAAATCCAGTTTGGGCTCATAAGGTGCGAGTGGAACTTCCTGTTTAATGGGTTGTCCATAAAGTTCTTCAACTGATGTATTCTCCTTTTGCGCATGAATAGGATGAAATTCATCACTAACTATTTTTTCAATTTCTTGTGTAAACTCACTATACGATTCATCATCGAGTCCAGAATCAAGTTTTTCATCATCAGATTGTCCGTGAACTTCTTTCGAAAAAGAATTGTTCTTAACATGTAAATGGTATAGAAACAATGATATTATTATAATTGTATTGACAATGGTAAAAACTACAGAAAAGATTACGTTAAAAAATAATCCCAAGTAAGCAAATATAATAAAAAGAACGAAAAAGATAAGCACATAACTCAAAACTATGAGAGAAGTATGTATATTTTTGTATTCATCTGCCTTTCTCTCTTGAAGATGATTATTAGACTCTGAATATAATGTATCACTGTTGGGCATCGTCTTTTCCTGGAATGTTATTTTCTGACGATTATACAAACCAGTACCAGGTATACCCGTATTGAGATATGTGCCACTTTTCCCAATGTTGACACTTGCACCCCGAGGTCCTATTGTTGTGCTTACACCACTCTTACTGAAATTCACATGAATACCAGGAGCTATCTTTATTCGTTTCCTATATCTCCAGCCCATATCTACTTATAATATATGTTTTAATGGAAATTAGATTACTAAACACTGTTTTGTCTTTTTGTGCTACAAAGATAGTAATAATTTATTAAAATGACTCACAAATGTAAAAATTGTCATGCATCGAAAGTGATTGTACTTAAAAAATACAAGAAGGTGGAATCCAAAAGTGCCTGACCAGAGGAACTCCCCTCCTCAGTCTTCAGTCTTTAGTCTCATGTCTTTTGACTCCAGACCTTAGACTTTTGACCTTTGGCTTCAGACTTCAGACCTTAGACCTTAGCCTTTAGACTCCCATCTCTAGCCTCTGAGACCAGGAAGTCCAATGAATGCAACACGTTGAAACACTCTTCTCAACGTGTTGTTTTCCTTTTCTCAACACGTTCCCCCCATCCTCTGCACACATCGAAATCCACAGAAAATCCCTCTCTTTCGCTGATATTTAAGCCATTAACTTCTTCAAATGATACTTCAAACACATTCGGCTTAACTACTTAACTACTTAACTACTGAATTCTCCTGAATTCCTGAATCCTACTCCAAATGAACATCGATGGGGATGGTGACTTTCAGGCAGATGTTCCTACCCATGGCTGAGACTCCCTGACGACCTGTCAAGGGATTCAGGTCTGTGTATTTCAAACGACTCAGGTGGGACTGATAGACCTTGTCAAAGAGGTTCTGACAAGTGAGAGTCAGCATGATGCAATTCTCGCGGAATACATGGATATCAACTCCTGCTGAGAGGTCAAAAAGGCAATAGTCTGGAGTGGCTGTCTCTGTGCCATCCAAAGCAAAGAAATGGTCCTGACGGAAGTTGTATTCCATCCTTGCTGAGAGATAGCTTCTGCGACAACATCCATGCAGGAAGTCTGGGAAACTGTAACGTACCTGACAATTCCAGCGTGGAGCAGGTATCATGGGAAGATAGTGGCTCTCTGAAGGCTGGTGAAGCTGGATGGCATGGATATAGGAGAAATCATTCTCTATGTGGAGGGCCTCTAAGGGATGGATATCAAAGGACAGCTCTCCTCCCATCAGACGTGCATCTCCCTGACGATACTGATAGGTGGCATACCCCTCTGTCTCCACACCTGCCAAACGGGAGAGGAAGACATAGTTGTCTATCCTGTTGAGGAAAAGGGAGGCTTGAAGACTGAAATAGTGGGAGGTGAAATCATAGCCCAGGTCTGTCTGGAAACTGTACTCTGGATGAAGCATTGCATTGCCCAACTCATACTGCACACTCCCTTCGTGAACTCCATTGGAGGAAAGTTCATTGACTGTGGGTGAACGGAATCCACGTGCCAGATTCAGTCTAAGATTGGATTTGGAGGTGAGATTGCATACTGCTCCCAAACTGCCTGTCAGGCCTGAGAAATGGGGTGTCAGGCGTTGGAATCTCAGTTCCTTCTCTTCCAGCAGGGAATCTGTGGAGAGTGTACGATGGTCATAACGCAGACCACCTGAGAGATGCCATCTGTCCCATTGCTTGCTGGCTGTCAGGAATGCTCCTATGTCAAAGAGTCGGAAGTCTGGAATCAGGTATTCCTCTCCTCCATTCTCATTCTGCTGCCACATCCCTCCTACTCCACTGGACAGCTTCCATTCTGCAGGAAGTGTGTGCTGATAACGCAGGTCATAGTTGATGGTGTGGAGTCTCAGGGAAAGCTCTGGCTCAACAAAAGATTCCTCAAACTCACGGCGCCAGTTCTGCTGATAGCCCAAGATGGCTTTCAGGGTACCATCCCCCAGGAACCAGGCATTGTCACTCACTACCTTCGTATGCTTCACTCTCTGGAAAGGGGACTGTCTACTGTAGGAATGGGCCTTGTTTCCATCCTCCCATACCAGTTCTCCTGTCTCCTCATCACGCTCTCCCTCTGTGATGCCTGGAGTGAAATTCACATGGGAGAAACGCAACCAGGAATGTCCCCAGTCTCGATTGATGCCCAACATGCCCACCACATCACGTTCCTTATACCAGGAGCCTGGCACATAGCCATCCAGGGAATTCTTGTAGCAATGGGCAGCCTTGTCACTGAACTGCCAGTTCCACAGGAAGCGATTCACATTTCCTGCAAAGCTGGCTGTGTAGCTGTAGAGCCCATTGTTGGACTGGTATCCACTGGAGACTTTGGCCTGCAGGGTCTGGTCCATCAGGGGATTCTCTGGATGCAGTACCATCACTCCTGCTATGGCATCGCTTCCATACATCAGGGAGGCTGGGCCCTTGAGTATCTCCACTGAATGAACTCCTTCGGCATCAACTTCCAGTCCATGCTCATCTCCCCATTGCTGACCTTCCTGACGAATGCCTTGCTCCACCACTACCACACGATTGTAGCCCAAACCTCTGATGACTGGCTTGGAAATGCCTGCTCCTGTGCTTATCTGAGCCAAACCTGGCTGATGACTGATCAGGTCAACTATATTGGGCACAGGACTGCGCAGCAACTCTTTGGGAGAAATGACTGTGAAGGGTGAGGATGAATCCTTCAGTCGCTGTAGACCAGTGATTCCCTGGACTGTTATCTCACTCAGGATGGCTTCCTTCATGGGCGAGATGCTGTCTTCATCACATGAACTGTGCTCATGCGTGACCTGAGGGAAGGAGGGCAATGTGAACATGAGGAGGAAGAAAAGCGTTGTCTCCCACCTTTGTTTTATTAGTGTTTTAAAGGACATCGTGATGAGGCTTTCTGTTCAACTGGTTGTACGCTGTCCCTTTACTTCTGGAACAGCTCTGGATATTTGTGGATGAAATAGATGGGAGTGCAGCTCCAGGCATGGCAGTAACTGTTCAGCGGAGCAAAGTGATAGGGGGAAAGGAAATCATCCTGAGGATCATAGGCCTCCCAGAACGTGTCAGCTCCCTTCTTCACCATGTCTCCCCAATAGTCCTCCACATAGGCCTTTGCCTCCTCATTCATGCCACAGAGCAGCATGGCCTCCACCAGATAGTGGGTTCCATAGGGAGTGCCTGGCATGACTACCTCAGGATGACTCAGGGCTGCACGCAAAGCACGCTGTCCCTCTTTCTGATTGAGCACTCCTGCCCTTATCATCCAGGCTTGGGAGAGAACTGAAACCTGCTTGTTCCCACCACTTAGGATGAGGCCTGACTTCTTGTCGTACATCTCTTTCTTTGCTGCTGCCTTCATCCTGCGGATCAGGGCTGGATATTCCTTCACCTCATCCTGTTTGCCCAATTCCTGAGCCAGAGCATAGGTGTTGGAAAGTGCATCTATCGTGCAGGCTTGCATACAGGCATTCACATCCAGTCCCTCACGCCAGTCAAAGAAGAGCCAGGCAGGACGTTTGGATGTGTTGAAGATGTCATTCTCCACAAACGAGAGTGCATCCTCCATCTGAACTTTGCACAGGGGCCACAAGTCCAAAGCTGTCTCCCTGTCATGGGAATCGCGGAAATACTCCAGTAGAGTGGCTATGTAGAGCAGATGGTAAGGCACCAGATAAGTGCTGGGCTGAGCATGGGGCTTGGGTAGCTCAAAGAGGTTGCAGATGAGGATTCCCTTCTCTGTAGCCAATCCTGCAAAGAGATAAAGGCAACGCTTGGTGAGCTGGTAATTCCTGAAACTGTAGCGGTTTGCCAGATACTGCAGATAGAGGTCACCTATCCAGAGACGATGGTCACGTTTGGGACCATCCTCAAAAACTGTCTGCATGCATTCCCTCAAGGTTGACAGTGCCACTTCATTGATGTCGCGGAACATCTTAGGACAGGTTGGCAACAGACTGGTCTGCACTTCCCCTGCTGAACTCTGGGCTGTGAAGTACAGCTTGTCAATGGCAAAATTGTATCCACTGCTTGTTCCCAAGAGCTCTATCTTCAGGTACCTCATGGAGAGTCTGCGTGGCAAGGTTATCTCACGATCCATATCCACCTCCATGAACTCCACTGTCTCATCCTGCATCCATGCACGGCTCAGACCTCCAGGAAAGGGATCAAAGGGTGTATTCATCTCTGCAGGCACTTCTCCAAAGGTCATCTTCAGGCGTGTAGGAGCATCCCAAGTCCTGTCTGTGGTCTTCAATCGGATGGTGCAGTAACCTGTCAGATGCTCTCCAAAGTCCAGTGTGATGGAACGCAGAGAACTGAAATTGGTCTTGTAGAAATCCTCCAGACGGAAACTGCTGGTCTTATAAGTCCATCCCTGGAACACTTTCTCATCCTTCACTGCCTCCACCACCCGCAGGGGCTCCACCACCCGCTTCTGGAGGGTTGGCATGTTCTCCTGAGCTATCTGCAGCCAGCGTTCTTTCTGCTGACCAAATTTATCTTCTCCACATACATTCTGCATGACAAACAGCGTTGCCATGAACAGGAATAACCTACTTTTCATAAGCTGTACTTTCTCTGAACATTAATACTCATCCACAGGCGTTGAACCCATCACTACATCCAGTGTCCCACCCTTCTGGAACGTGTTGAATGGCAGATGGGTATCATGGAGCTCCTCTCCATTGAGCGTGAAACTCTGGACATAGATGTTTTCCTGGCTGTTGTCCTGAGCATTGATGACAAAGGACTTGCCTTCATAATAGTTGGGATTGAGGCGAATGGTCACCTTGTCGAAGATGGTGGAACCAAGACCAAAACTGGGGTTCTCATCATCCAAACCTTTCACGTCAAACAAACCTATGCTGGAGATGCTGTACCAGGCTCCAAGCTGTCCCTGGTCCTCATCCTGTCCGTAGCCATAGCCATGGATTCCCTCTGTAGCATAGAATTCATTCAGGATAGCACGAACCCATTTCTGAGTCAGAGAAGGTTTGCCTGCCTCATTGAAGAGCCACGAGATGTGCAGACAGGGCTGATTCCCTTGATTGTATAAGGTACGCAGACCTGCAAAGGCTCCCACTTCAGTACCTCCACTGAACAATTTGGCTTGGGAGAGAGTGAAAATGCTGTCCAAGCGGCTGTTGAACACATCAGCTCCCACCTTGGCAACAAGGGATTGTGGGTCATGAGGAACATAGAAGGTGTACTGCCAAGCATTGCCTTCCTGGAAGCCACGCCATACCTGCAAGGGATCAAAGTTTCCAATGAAATTGCCCTCTGCATCCTTGGGATGAACAAAATTCATGTCTGCATCATAGATACGCTCCCAACCTTTCGACATCCACATCAACTTGTCGTAATCCTCTGTCTTACCTAGGAGTTTGGCAAACTGAGCCACTGCATAGGCACTGTAGGAATACTCTAGCGTGTGGGAAGCTGAGAACTGGAACATCTCTGCTGCTCCCTCACCATTCTCCAGATGAGGAACATAGCCATATTCCACAAACTGCTTCGTGTCTGCCTTTCCTGCACCAAAGGGACGCTCATCTCCACCCATCTCATTCTTGAGACATGCCTCATAGGCCAACTCTACATCAAAGTCACGGATACCACTCATGTAGGCTGCCACAATCATATTGCTCAACTGATTGGTGCCAACACCAGACACAAAGCGACTGTTTGCCAAACCATCTGCCAACCATCCGCAATCCTTGTAGACCTGTAGATGGCTACTGATGAATTCACTCATGTGCTCAGGATAAGCCATTATCCATAGCTGAGTCAGATTCCACTGACCACCCCACATCGCGTCAGTATTGTACATGCGGAACTTGGGCTTCTTGTTTTCCATTGGAACCTGACCTACTGTCCCATCATGCTTGGGATAGGCTCCATTGATATCACTGCAGACTCCACGCCCCAGGATGGCATGATAGAGACCTGTATAGAACTTCACCTTATCATCACGATTGGCTGTCTCCACTGTGATGCGGCTCAGGTTCTCCTGCCATTTCTTCTTGGACATCTGGCGAACTTCATCAAAGGTCAGGTCCTCTGCCTCTTTCTCACGATTCAAACGTGCATTCTCAACAGATGTATAGGAGACTCCCACCTTGACAGTCACAGCCTCTTCTTCCTCAGTTGAGAAGGTCAGATATGCTCCTGCACCCAGACCTTTTGCTTCAGTGGCGCCCTCATTTACAATGCTGTCATTGAAGGTTCCAACAGCGGTGGGCTCCTTGTCCAGAGTAGCAGAGAAATAGATGGGGAGCTCTGCTCCAGGCTGATACTTCTTGATGTACTCTGGCAATGTGATTACCCATCCTTCGATGCTTCCATCTTCCCTGATGGTCACCTCTGCATCCTTCACAGCTCCACTCTCTCCCTCACGATGACCTATATCAAAAAGAATGTGGCTCTGCTCGCTGGCTGGGAAAGTATATCTCTGGAATGCTACACGCTCTGTAGCTGTCACCTCTGCCAAAACATCATAATCCAGCAACTCCACGGAATAGTAACCTGCTGTGGCTGTTTCCTTCTCATGGGTGAATCTGGAGCGATACCCCTGTCTCTCTGCTGTCAAGGCTGTATCACCAGGCACTGTAAACAGGTCTCCAACTGTTGGCATCAAGACAATGCCTCCCACCTGGAACTCATGCACACAAGGGAATCCTTCGATGCTGCCATCACGATAATCATATCCTGTTGCCTCCCAACCATCTTTGTTACCATAATGTCCATTTGTGGCAGGACCTGGTTTTGCCATTCCAAAAGGCAGGGCTCCAGGGGCAAAATGAAAATAACGGCAATGGGCTGTACCAATACGAGGCTCCACATATTGAGTGAGGTCCTCCTTCGTACTTGTTTCACTTGGGGTGCATGAAACCAGATATGCACTCAAGCATAATACTAATACCTGTAAAAGATTCTTTTTCATCGGATATATTTTTTTTGATTAAACTTTTTCTTCATAGTGAAATTATCGCCTGTACATCTTGATACGATAGATGCCTGGAGTGTATGTTATCTTGGAATCCTCTGTTCTATGAGGTCGTCCATAGATGCGGATTTCCTGGTTGTGATCAGTCTCATCACCATTCATCAAACGGACTGGTATCCACTTTCCCTCCTCATAGCGACCTTCCCAAACTTCTTCTACATAGCCAGGTTTACCATGCAAGGACTTCATGCGTATGAAGAGATTCATGCCTGCAATCTCAAAGTCGTCCTCTCCTTTCTGAATCACCAGGCCACATGCTGTTTCGTCTGTGTAATGGATACGCAATTCATAATCTCCCACAACCAGTAGAGTGTCACGTTCCAATTCTCCCATACGCACCACACCACCTATGCGGTCGCTTCCCTGATATTCAAGAACCAGAGGAGACAACTCGTTGAGAACCTGATAGGATTGAGAAAACTCTGCATTCCCTTGAGCATCCTCAATGCCAAAGGGTGAGTAACAGATTGCATCCTCTGCTCCAAAGGCATAGAAGCCAAGGTCTGCCCTAATTCTGCTCTCAGGGATGAAGAGGGGATTGGCAGGTCGATGGTAATCTGCTGTGATGCCTCTGAAATCCGGTTGGTAAATGTCAGGAGCCAGGAAGTCAATGTCTGGAGCAGCTGCCTTCCATATATCATACCCACGAGTCACTGGGCCACCATTGGGATACTCTCCTGGCATTTGTCCCTTCTTCACCAGCCAGCAGTTCACATACATCGGCAAGGGATATTTCTCTTTGCCTGCACGCACTACCTCATTGATATATGCAGCATACATCCATGTCGTATAGAAACTCTTGGTCCAAGCATTGTCGCCAAAGACCTCTTTCCATGTCCCATGCCTGCGTTTCCCTTTCTCCAACCAGCAGTCCCTCAGATGTTGATCAAGGGTCTTCTCGTTCTTCTCCATGTAAGAAAGCAATGCTTCTGGAACCATTTTCCCATAAGCCTCTTGGGAGAGACGCGAGTAATCCATATCCTGAAAGAGTCCCACCTCATTCTCTGCCTGCATGACCACCACCGTCTGTTCCTCTGCATCCACCTGTTTAATGTGTTCCATCAGGGCTGCAAACGCTTTGGCATCTGCCTTCATTGTGGCTTCACAGAAGGGAGTAAGCACTTCCGTCATGTTCCCCTCCTTGTCCCTTACACGCTGGAATCTCTTTGTGTCATGCTTCACCCAAGATGGAACATAGCTTGACATCCCGTTCTTCCAGGAGGCAAACCACAGGATTCCCAATCTGTATCCCTCATTGCGGCATCCCAAGATAAGGCTGTCAACCAGTGAGAAATCAAATTTCCCTTCCTCTGGCTCTATCTGCTGCCAAGCCACCACACCCAACACAGAGTTCAGGTTCAAGCCTCTCAGAGCTGGCCAGATTGTTTCACGCAGATAGAGGGAAGATGAACAGGAGGAGTTGTGGAGCTCCCCACAAATCATCAGCATTGGCTTCCCATCCACCACCAGTTGAGTGGCTCCATAGCGGTTCTTCTCTATGCGTGGCATCTCCTTTCCTGTAATGGAAAGACAAGCCATCATCAGCGCGACAAACAATATCTTCTTCATCATACCCATTCTTTTTGCAAAGATACGAAAAAATAAATGATATATCCTAATCACTCCTACATAAATCTTATCTTCGAAAGAACAAATTCCCAACATCTCAAGCCCTATGGGAGTGCGTGCTTTCATAAATAGAGTTAATTCCCAACCATATTTCTCCAACCTTGTGCCACGTACGAAAAATTTTAGCTACTTTTGCAGTCGAAAACAGACATTAACACATAGCATTAAGTTTCAGTAGTATGAAGAAAATGATTTTAGGTGCTTTCGCTGCTCTCATCCTGATGGCAGCCTGCACCAGTGAGAACAAGAATGAACTTCGCGTTAAATGTAACCTGGAAGGTGTGGGGGATACTCTCATCGTCAGCATTGGTGACCAGGACACCACCATCACAGGAGAGGCTGGCAAGTTTGATTTCACACTTCCCCTCTCTCAGGTTGAGCGTGTAGTAGCATATACTCCTGGCACCAACCGCATGGAGGAGCAGAACTTCTTCTTCCTGACTGCAGTTCCTGGAGAGACAGCAGAAGTCAGTGGCCAACTGCCAGACAACTACAAAATCAATGGCAGTCGATTCTATGAGAACTTGTCTCTCATTGAGAGCGAGGCAAAGGAAGCCAAGAAAGAGTTTGATGATTTCATTGCAGACCTGATAAGCCGACGTGATGCAGGTGAAAGTGAAGATTCCCTCAATGCACTCTATGAAAGCAAATATGAAGTGCTGCAGAAGGCTACTGAGGATAAAATCATGGACATCATCAAAAGCAATTCAAAGAATGAGGCTGCTGCCACTCTCGTTGCCAGCTTCAGTGATGTGGAAAGCATGAGAAAAGCTTTTGACCTGCTCTCTGATGAAGTGAAGAACGGACGCATGAAGGACATTGCCCTGAAGCCTATCAATGAGCTGGAGGCAAGTGAGCAGCGAGAGAAGGAATCTGCAGCAAAACAGGCTCCTGGAGTGGAAGCTCCTGACTTCACTCTCAACGATATCAATGGCAACCCATTCACCCTCTCCTCCCTCAGGGGAAAGTATGTCATCCTTGATTTCTGGGGAAGCTGGTGCGGATGGTGTATCAAAGGGTTCCCTGAAATGAAGCAATACTATCAGAAATACAAAGGAAAGTTTGAGATTCTGGGTGTGGATTGCAGCGACACAGAGGAAGCATGGAAGAAGGCAGTCAGCGAGAATCAGCTCCCCTGGCTTCACGTCTTCAACCCCCAGGACAACAAGAACCTCCAGGAGTCCTATGGCATCACTGGCTATCCCACAAAAATTATCGTAGGGCCTGATGGCAAGATTGTCAAGACCATCGTTGGTGAGGACCCCAAGTTCTATGAATTTCTCGATGAACTGTTTGGGAAATAGGATTACTCCTTACAACCATTTGAAAATCAAAGCAAAAGGTGGCCCGCATGAGTCACCTTTTTTTATTTCCTGCAGACACAACACGTTGAAACCACAAACACAACACGTTGAAACTGCAAACACAACACGTTGAAACCACAAACACAACACGTTGAAACTCGAGATACAACACGTTGAAACCAGCAACTCAACGTGTGAAGTTTTTGGGGGAAAAGAATTATCAGATTCCTTATTCTTAAAAGGTGGACATCACGCGACAAAAAAGTGAAGGGAAATATTGCAGGAATGGAAAAAAACGCATAACTTTGTAACGCTATTAAAAACTCGAGAGGAAAACACAGGAAACGATTAACAAGAGACACAAACAACGATGAAAGCAAAGCACCTAACCACATTTCTACTGACTGTTATCTTCATGGTTCCTGCAGTTCATGCTGAAAACGTAAATGTCTGCCCTGAACCAGCCTCGTGTGAAATTGTCCCCTCAGCTTATCTGCCCCTCAAAAAGGTTTCCGTTGCATGTGATGACCAGGAGGCTGCAACCTGGGCAAAGAAGCACTTGAAAGAATGGTATGGCAAGCAGGCACCAGAGGTTGTGGCTGCTACACGCGTAATTCCCACAATGGATGCTGAGGCATACCAGCTAAGTGTGAAGGAGAACGAGACACAGGTGACAGCAAGGACCTTGCAGGGTGTCCGCTATGCTCTCTATTCCCTTCGCCAAATGGCTATCCCACAAAGAGGTACACAGAAGGTGGAGGGCTGGATAGTTCCACAGGTTACCATCAAGGATCACCCAGGTTTGTCTTTTCGAGGCATACATATCTGCTGGTTCCATGAAACAGAACCTTGGGAAGTGGAGCGCTTGATTCGCTTGGCAGCTTACTACAAGCTAAACTATGCTGTGGTGGAATCATGGGGTACTTTCCGCAGTAAGTCTGCCCCCTGGTATGGGTGGCCAGATGGTACAATGACGAAGAAGGAGATAAAGCGACTGAAAGGTATTGCTGATGACTTGGGGATAACTTTGATTCCACAAATCAATGCTTTCGGCCATGCCACAGCTTCAAGAGGAGGAGCAGGCAAGCACTCAAGCCTTGAGTTCAATCCTGAATACCAGCCTCTCTTTGAGCCTCTCAACGGATGGAACTGGTGTCTGTCTAATCCAGAGGCACGCAAGGTGCTGACCTCCATCATCGAAGAAATGCATGAGGCTTTTGGCAACCCTCCTTACTTCCATATTGGATGCGATGAGGCAAATCCTCCCTCATGTCCTGACTGCAAGGCACGCCCCTATTCAGAACTGTTCATGGAACACATCAGAGCCATGAATGATGTCATCGTGGCAAGAGGAGCAAAGACAATGTTGTGGCACGACATGCTTTTGCAGAGAGGAGATGAACGCTGGAAGGGATTCTATGCCAACGGAACTCCTGAGACAGCTGCAGGGTTCCTGAAGTTCCCTCATGACCTCGTTATCTGCGACTGGTACTATGATGGAGCCAAAGATGCCTACCCCACTCTGGATTATTTCAAGAGCTTGGGATTCAATACATTGACTTGCCCCTGGCACAACAGTAGCGGCACCATTGCCCAAGGACGCTATGCCTACAAAGCTGGCATAGATGGCATCCTGGGAACCACATGGCACCACTTCTTTGGAGACAACTTGGTGAACATCTATTTCACGCTTTCCAACATAGCATGGAATGCAAACAGCTCGTTCTCGCAAGGAGGAAACTTCATGACACATCTTCGACAAATAGGATGGGACATGAAGACGAAGAATCCCAGACATACTGGAACCTACTACGACGAATTGCCTCCTGAACCCTTCCTCAACAATTAAAGCATCAACAGAATAAAGCATAAACAATCACATAAAAAACTCACTTCCTATGAAAGCACATCAGATTCTCATTTCAGCTCTGCTTGGAGCAGCCTCACTCATCCTGACAGGCTGTCAGCAGCACACCCTATTCAAGAACGGCTCATCAGATTACTCCATTGTCATCGCTCCTGAAGCTCCAGAAAGTGAGCAATACGCCGCTGTGGAACTTCAGAATTGGATTGAGCAAGTTAGCGGAGTAAAGCTGCCCATCAAAGACTTGAAAGATGGACAAAAAGGAAAACGTCTCATCGTGGGATTCAATCCAATGACAGAGGAGCTCATCCCCTCAGCTCAGAAGCCTGCAGACCGCGATGACAGCTTCACTTGGTGCAACAAGGAAGGAGACATTCTGCTATGGGGTGGCAGTAAGCGAGGTACACTCTACAGCGTGTATTCTTTCCTGGAGAAGGAACTAGGATGCCGCTGGTATTCAAGCAAAGCAAGTGTGGCACCCAAGCGTGATGCCTGGCATTTCAGCAAACTCTACAATCACGAGGAACCCAGTCTGATGATTCGAGACAACTGTGTACTGGATGTCCGCACCCAACCAGTCTTCTCAGCTCGAATGCGCAACAACTTTGTCAAATTACCAAGCTTGCAGGAAGGGAAAACGATTCCTGGGAGTGCAGAAAATTACTGGGGGGTGCATGCAATGGGTTACTTTGTCTCACCCAATGAATACTATGCCACCCATCCAGAGTATTTCAGCCTAATTGATGGAAAGAGGCAAAGCGACTATGCACAGCTCTGTCTTTCGAACCCAGAGGTTTTGCAAATATGCATCGACAAGATGAAGAATAAAATGCGGGAAGAACCAGATTACCTTATATATTCTATGGAGCAGAACGACAACACGAGACCATGCCAATGTGAAGCCTGCCAAGCTCTGGTGGAAAAGTATGGAGGAGAGTCTGGCATCATGTTGTGGTTCGTCAATCAGGTAGCTGATGCAGTCAAGGACGAGTTCCCTGACAAGTATGTGGGCACTTTTGCTTATCAGTATACTCGTCATGCACCAAAAGATATTGTGCCACGCGAGAATGTGGTCATCCGCTTGTGCAGCATCGAGTGTTGTATGATTCACGACTATGATGGATGCGAGCAGAACAAACCTTTTGTGCAAGACCTGAAAGATTGGTCTGCCATTGCTCCACATCTATACATTTGGGACTACGTTACTGACTTCTTGCTTTATTGCCTTCCAACTCCTAACTGGAAGACTATGAAAACACATCTTCAAGACTACGTGAACGGACATGCAATAGGCATCCTGGAAGAAGGTGATTACCAAACTCCTTCTTGTGAGTTCCGTGAGATGAGAGCTTGGATTCTCTCAAAACTGATGTGGAATTGCAACGCTGATGTGGATTCTCTTATCCAAGATTTTACAGAAGGATACTATGGTGCCGCAGCTCCCAAAATACTTGAATACCTGGATTTGGAGGAAAGGATATTGAGACGTGAAGGTATGCACACCAACTGCTATGCAAGTACTGCCCATGCAATGTACAGCCCAGAATTCATCCGTGAGGGACGTCGCATCATGGCAGAAGCGCGTGCTGCAGTTGCAGATAATCCTGAATTGCTGAAGAGAGTGGAAAAAGAGGAACTTCCGCTATGCTTGCTTCAGATGGAACATTTACCTTTGGAAGGAATAGAGAGCGGAGCAGACACAATGTTCCAGAGGGTTGTTCAACAGGAAGGAATCAACCAGATGACAGAGTTCCGCCCAACTTTCAACGCTGCATACTATATAGAATCTTTCAAAAAGATGGCTGAAAACATACGTGAAGCTCCATTCTTCCCTGCCACAAAGGTAGATGCTAAAGAAAATGGAGTTGCCTATATCCGTTACGAAGGCCCATTCAAATCTACTGGCGAGATGTTGGCTAACGGAAAGATAGTGAAGCAAGGCACAATGCCTACTGTCACCATTGAAGAAGACGAGAGTATCGACCATTTTGGCTATGTCTTTGATACATGGTTGAAGGTGGAACAGGAGGGAGTTCACCAGATACGTATTACTACCGATGATGGAACTATTGTAAACCTGGATGACAAGGAAATCATCAACAGAGACGGCTCACATTCTCCTGAAATGGAAACTGCATTGGTTAATCTAGAGAAAGGTTTTCACAAACTCAGTATCCGTTATTTTGAAGATCACGAAGGGCAAATACTGGATATCCAGTTTGCTACACCCGATGGATACAAAGGGACACTTCCTGAAGAACGACTCTTCCTTCCAACAAAATAGAACAAGTCATGAGAAGTTTGCATTCAAAAATCCTGGACCTGATATTGGGTGGAACTCTGTTGATAAGCGGATGTACTGGAAATGCAGCAGAGGATAAAGAAACCACTTTATGGTACCGCCAGCCTGCAGCTGACTGGAATGAAGCTTTACCAATAGGTAATGGACGCATTGGAGCTATGGTTTTCGGACAGACCTGGCACGAGACATTGCAACTCAACGAAGAAAGCCTTTGGGCAGGACAACCCCAAGATGGGAATGCCGATGCTGCAGCTTATCTGCCACAAATCCAGCAGAAGCTACTGGATGGGGAGATTGCAGAAGCTGACGCAATGGCTGAACAATACCTAAAAAGCAATCCAATGCGCATACGCTCCTATCAATCATTTGGAGAATTGCACATCGACCATGAAGGAAGAACTGATTCCGTCAGTGAATATGAGCGAAACCTGAATCTAATGACAGGCATTGCTTCCACTTCTTTCTCATCTCAAGGCATCCAATACACTCGCGAAGTATTTGCTTCAGCTCCTGATAACCTGTTGATTGTCCACCTAAAAGCAAATCAGAAGAAAGCTTTAACCTTCAAGATTTCATATGAACGAAAACAGGATGCAATAGTTGAAGCTGACGGACAAAACGTCCTAGTCATCCAAGGACAGATTGTGGACAAAGAGGATGGAAACTGTTGCGAGGCAGGTCCCCACATGAAGTTTTCAGGAAAAGTGAAGGCCATCAATTTGGGCGGTTCAATCACATCCAAGGGAAACGAACTCTGTGTGGATAAGGCAGATGAAGTGATTCTTTTGGTAGCAATGAATACTGACTACAATATGTCCAAACTTTGTTTCGACCATTCCATAAACCCTGTTGAGAAGTGTAACGAACAGTTGAAAGCCGTAGAAGGTAGTTCCTATAAGAAACTGCTTAGCCGACATATCAATGAGCATCAATCTTTGATGCGTCGTGTCACCCTTCACCTGGGCGATCCTGCTATGGCAGATATTCCCACGGATGAACGTCTGGCAAAAGTTAAGGAGGGAGCTTCCGACCCAGCTCTGGCAGCTCTTTATTTCCAATTTGGACGTTATCTGCTGGCAGGTAGCTCAAGAGCCCCTGGTGTTCTACCAGCCAACTTGCAAGGTATCTGGTGCCAAGATATGGAAGCTGCTTGGAACTCTGATTATCACACCAACATCAACATTCAAATGAACTATTGGCCAGCAGAAGTGTGCAATTTGTCAGAGACAGTACTACCTTTCTCAAATTGGATAAATGCTATTCGCGTGCCAGGTCGCGTGACTGCCAGCAAGACATTTGGTGCAAAGGGATGGACTGTGAATCACGTTTCAGACCCATTCGGACACACCTCAATAAGTGATGGTGTCAGCTGGGGTACCTTCCCTATAGCAGGACCTTGGCTCACTCTCCACTTATGGGAACATTTCCGCTTCACACAAGATATCGAGTATCTACACCAGAATGCCTATCCTGCAATGAAAGAGGCAGCTCAATTCTTACTCTCATTCATGGTGAAGGACAAGAATGGACATTTGGTAACAGCTCCTTCCAACTCACCTGAAAATGCATATCGATTGCCCAATGGAAAAATCTATCGACTCACATATGGTGCCACAATGGACATCGAAATTGCAATTGAACTGTTCCGTTCCTGTTTGGAGGCTGCTTCCATCGTAAAGGACAACTCAGAGTTCGTCTCACAAGTAAAAGAAGCCATAGCACAGCTGCCTCCTATCAGAGTAGGTCAACGCTATGACACCATCCAAGAGTGGATAGAAGACTATGAGGAAGTAGAACCAGGACATCGTCATGTCTCACATCTTTTTGGACTTTATCCTGGTACAACCATCACACCTCAGAATTCAGAACTTTTCTCAGCTGCCCGCCGCACAATTGAGCGACGCCGTAAATATAATGAAGATCCACAGACACGTCAAGGTTCATACACTGGTTGGAGCCGTGCATGGATGATAAACTTCTATGCCCGACTGATGGATGGTGAAGAGGCAGGAGCCAACGTGAATGCTCTGCTGGGCAAATCTACTCAAAACAATCTTTTCGACACTCATCCTCCTTTCCAGATTGATGGAAACTTTGGAGGAACTGCTGGCATTGCTGAAATGCTGTTGCAAAGTCATGCTGGAGAAATCCATCTATTGCCTGCACTTCCCAGCAACTGGAAAAACGGTGAAGTAAAAGGACTCCGTGCAAGAGGTGGATATACGGTGAGCATTCGATGGGAAAATGGCATATTGCAAGAAGCAGTTATCCTGTCTGACAACTCAGGAACATGTTCAATCCGTTATGGAGAAACGGTGAAGCAAATTACTTTCAAAGCTGGAAAGGCAATGAAATTGACAAAAGATTTGTAAACGAAGCATTCTGTAATCTCCCAAGAAATATACCAGAGATTCGTAAAAAAAATGAAGTCATGTAAGCCATAGTCAAAGTCCATTAAGGGACAAACAATTAAAAAGAGCAGCATATCCTCACGGACGGCTGCTCGACTATGAATAAAATCAAACTTCTTTCAGCGGAGAGACAGGGATTCGAACCCTGGATACAGTCACCCGTATGCCGCATTTCGAGTGCGGTCCATTCGACCACTCTGGCATCTCTCCATCATTTTCAGATGCAAAATTACAAAATCCAGTTGGAATAACCAAATTTATAGGAAAAAGAGTGATGCTCCCAATACTGCAATTATGGCTCCAACCACTTCTTGGCGCGTAATTTTATTGCCAAAAATGAGATGTGCAGGCCACAATATGAATACAGGAGTGAGCGACATTAAAGTCTGTGCAACGCCTGCATGAGTCATATTCACTGCGATCAAACTACATGCCACCCCCAAGAATGGTCCCAACAAAATTGCTCCCATTGCCGCTGCTCCTCCCTTAACATCTGTCCATGCACGAGAGAGTGTTTTCGTTTGGTGTGTCAGAATCAAAGTTACGCCAAAACCTATCAATCCCATGATAACACGGATTTGTGTACCAGCAAAAGGTATCATCTGAGCAACATCTGTCGCCTCTGGTGGAATCACCTGAGAATATGCTTGTATACCTAGTTTACTCAACACCAGTCCTACCCCTTGTCCCATGCCAGCACCTACACCTAAGATGATGCCTTGAACAGGAAGTTTCAAATGACGATGTCCCTCTTCAGATCGTCCCATGATAGAGATTCCAATACCTGTCAGAGTAACAATCATACCGAGCAAGGAAATCCATGTCATTTGTTCCCCCATCAGTAACCAAGCTGTAAAAGCTGCAAAAGGAGATGCCAAAGTCATGAAAAGCTGTGCAAAACGGCTACCAATGATAATGTAACTATGGAAAAGGCATGCATCACCAAAAACAAACCCCATGAATCCACTAAATAAAAACCATGCCCAAACGGACGGAGTAGTGAACTGAGGCCAGGGTGCACCACAAAAAAAACAAAGAACGATGCCAAGCAATATGATTGAAATGAACATGCGCCACACATTCAATGTCAATGGACCCAGATGTTTGCTGGCAATCTCCGCAAAGATTGCCGTAAATGTCCACATAAGGGCAACAGAAACAGAAAGTAGTTCGCCTGTCATTCTTCTTTAGGATAATCGTCTAACCTGTCGCTCCATAGATAAAGTCTAGTCTCACGAACTATCACGTGGCTTAAGAACAATATAGATAACAAATTGGGAATCGCCATCAACGCATTCAGCATATCTGCAATGTTCCATACGAGATCCAACTTTACCATTGCGCCTATAATAATGACAAGAATAAAAGCTATACGATATGGAACACGCAACTTCTCCCCACCCAGATACTCCATGCCTTTCTCCCCATAATAGCTCCATCCAAGAATTGTACTGAAAGCAAAAGTCAAGATTCCAAAAGTAAGCAAAGGAGCACCAACGAAAGGAATCTTATCAAAGGCGACTTGGGTAAGTGCACCACCATTACTGAAAGTAATATCAGGATATGCAAGAATGCTACTCACAAGAACAAGACCCGTCAAAGCACAAATAACTACCGTATCCCAAAAAGTTCCACTACTACTGACAAGAGCCTGACGAACAGGATTACGCGTTTGAGCTGCAGCAGCAACAATAGGAGCAGAACCCATACCGCTCTCATTGCTGAACAAGCCTCGAGATATGCCATAACGAGCCGTCATCATAAGAGTTGTCCCAACAAAACCACCACCCGCTGCTTGAGGATTAAAAGCAGATGTAACAATTAGGTAAAGTGCCTCTAATACGAAAGAACGATTTACAAAAAGAATGTATAAACATCCTAAAGTATACAGCAATGCCATGAAAGGGACTAAGGCTACACATACACGGGAAATTCCTTTAACTCCAAAAAGAATGACCATTGCTGTCAGAGTTGCAACCACTATGCCTGTCATAAACTCCGGAATCTGATATGTCTCATAACAAAGAAGACTAATTGCATTACTCTGCACTAAATTGCCTATTCCAAAAGCTGCGAAAGCTGTGAAGAAACTGAAAAGAACAGCCATCCACTTCCATCCTAATCCACGTTCAAGAGCATACATCGGCCCGCCAAGCATGTGCCCATCAGGTGTCCTTACTCGATATTTTACAGCAAGTAGACCTTCAGCATACTTGGTAGCTATACCAAAAACACCTGTCAGCCAACACCAGAAGACTGCACCAGGACCACCTAATGCAATTGCTGTTGCCACACCAACAATATTACCCGTCCCTATGGTAGCAGCTAAAGATGTAGCCAAAGCGCCGAACTGGCTGACATCGCCAGGAGTATCACCATCTTTCTTCAAACTTAATCGAATGGCCTTGCGAACATGACGCTGTGGAAAACGTAAGCGAATGGTCATAAAAATATGAGTGCCTAAAAGCAATATGATCATAGGCCATCCCCAAAGGAAGGAATTGACAAATGATATCCAGTTGTTTATAGTTTCAAGCATGCTATTCAGGATAATTCAAATCAATATCATATCCAATTTGATAAAAACGTGACAAAGGTACAGATTTTCTCATGAATCCCCATCAGATTGCCAAGAAAAATGAATAACTTTGCACATGGAAAGCAGAAACACTTAAACAAACAATGGAACAAGAAATTATCACACTTGCAATACTCGCCATCACGAATGAAATAGGAAAGCATCCCAACAATGCAAATTTATATAAGGAACGCGGGCGCCTACGTAAAATGAATGGAGACGAGAAAGGAGCCATAGAAGACCTTAAAGAGGCAATCAGAATTAATCCCTGGATTTTGAATGAAATTGAAGGAAAATTCCACAATAAATAAAAAAAGCATAACTTTTCTTGGTACTTAAAGTAAAAATATGTAACTTTGCACCACAAAAAAGTAAAAAAGACGACATAATGGTCCTCAAGGGTAATTTTATTTACGGTTATTATTTTTACTATTACTTTAGCAATAAAGTGAAGCGGGGCATCATGTGTCTATAGGATATGTATAAAACAGATAAAACAAAAATACTAAAAAGTCCCGCTCCATCAATGAGGCGGGATTTCTTTTTATTATGAAAAGAATAGCTATACAAGGTATAAAAGGAAGTTTTCACGACATTGCTTCACACCGTTTTTTCCCAAAAGAAGAAATCGAACTGATTTGTTGTGAAACATTTGAACAGGTTTTCCATGCAATGAAAGAAGACAACGGAGTTATATCATTGGTTGCAATCGAGAACACCATTGCTGGTAGCCTACTCCACAACTACGAATTGCTTCGCGACAGTGGGATGACCGTTGTGGGAGAACATAAATTGCGCATCAGTCATAGTATTATGTGCCTGCCTGACGAGAATTGGGAGAATATAACTGAAGTGAACTCTCATCCTGTAGCTTTAATGCAGTGTCGGGATTTCCTTTCACGTCATCGTAACATGAAGGTAGTGGAAGTAGATGACACGGCAGGTGCTGCTGCAGAAATCAGCAAACATCATTTGACAGGTCATGCTGCCATTTGCCACAAAGATGCTGCAAACATCTATGGCATGAAGGTTTTGGAAGAAGGCATTGAAACCAACAAACATAACTTCACACGTTTTCTCGTACTCAGCAACCCTGAAAAAGCAAATGAATTGCGAGATATCAGAAAAATAAACAAATCCAGTCTAGTTTTCACTCTTCCCCATGAAGAAGGGAGTTTAAGTGCCATCCTAAGTGTATTGTCATTCTACAAATTGAATCTGAGCAAAATCCAATCACTTCCAATTATCGGCAAAGAATGGCAATACATGTTTTATATCGACCTGCTGTTTCCAGATTACACACGATATCGACAAGCTATAAATGCAATATCACCATTAACAAAAGAGTTAAAAATTTTAGGAGAATACGAAAATGGACAACAAAGCATTTAACATACGACCAGCCGACCGTTTGGGAGCTGTCAATGAATACTATTTCAGCACGAAGGGCAAAGAAGTGGCTCAAATGAATGCAGAAGGAAAGGATATTATCTCACTAGCTATCGGAAGCCCAGACATGCCTCCTTCACAAGAAACCATCGATGTATTGTGTGAGACTGCACGTCGAGCTGATGCACACGGATACCAACCCACTGTGGGTACTCCAGAGCTTCGACATGCAATGGCAGGTTTTTACAAACGATGGTATGGAGTGAATCTGGATCCAAATACAGAAATCCAACCATTGATTGGTAGTAAAGAAGGTATCCTACACGTTACATTAACTTTCGTGAATCCTGGTGAAGAAGTTCTGGTACCCAATCCTGGCTACCCAACATATACCAGTTTAAGTAAAATTCTGGGTGCTGAAATCGTCAACTATGATTTGAATGAAGAGAATGGTTGGCAACCAGATTTTGACACACTGGAGAAAATGGATTTAAGTCGAGTGAAACTGATGTGGACCAATTATCCTCACATGCCAACAGGAGGCCGCGCACGACGTGAGACATTTGAAAAGCTTGTGGATTTCGCCCTGCGACACAACATTATTATCGTGAATGACAATCCTTACAGTTTCATTTTAAATAAAGGTGAGAAATTGTCTATCCTGCAGATTCCTCGTGCCAAAGAATGTTGCATTGAATTCAATTCAATGTCTAAGAGCCACAACATGCCTGGATGGCGTATAGGAATTCTTGCCACTAATGGAAACTTCATAAAATGGATACTGAAGGTAAAAAGCAACATTGATTCAGGTACCTTCCGAGCCATGCAGTTGGCTGCTGTCAAAGCTTATGACAACAGTGATGAATGGCATCTCAAATCCAACTATGAAACCTATCTCCCTCGACGTCGATATGCTGAGGAAATCATGAGAACTTTAGGATGTTCATTTGACCCGGAACAAGTAGGAATGTTCTTATGGGGAAGGATTCCTGATAAATATACTGATGTGGAAGAACTGACTGAGCGAGTACTTCATGAGGCTCGTGTCTTCATAGCTCCAGGTTTTATCTTTGGTTCTAATGGGAAGCGATACATTCGCATCAGTCTATGTGCAAAGGAAGATAAATTCCGCGAGGCACTTCGACGCATTAAAGAAGTTTTCAAGACGTGATACTCCATCTCTACAAACTCTCGAGACAAGTGCAAAGCAATAAAAAAAGAAGTACAAATAAAAAAATACATTATGGATCTGAAAATTGAACCTTTGAACTTACCTGGCATCGAAAATAAGAGACCTTTGATCATTGCGGGTCCCTGTAGTGCAGAAACAGAAGAACAGGTACTGGAGACTGCCAAGAATTTGGCCAACAACGGAGTAAAAATCTTCCGTGCAGGAATTTGGAAACCTCGAACAAAACCTGGTGGATTTGAAGGACATGGAGAAAAGGCACTTCCATGGATGGCTCAGGTGAAAAAAGAGACAGGAATGCTCATCACCACAGAGGTTGCCACCCCAAAACATGTGGAAGCTGCTCTAAAAGCGGGAATAGATATATTATGGATTGGGGCACGAACAACTACCAACCCATTTGCCATACAAGAGTTAGCAGAAAGTCTACGGGGAGTTGATGTTCCTGTAATGGTTAAGAATCCCGTAAATCCGGATATAGAACTTTGGATTGGAGCCCTACTTAGAATCAATGCAGCTGGTGTAAAGCGTCTTGCAGCTATACATCGAGGTTTCAGCAGTGTGGATCAGAAACTGTATCGCAACACTCCTCTATGGCACATTCCCATCGAGTTACATCGGCGTTTTCCCTACTTGCCTATAATATGCGATCCAAGCCACATTGGAGGACGACGCGATTTGATTGCACCTTTATGCCAGCAAGCGATGGATATGGGATTCGATGGTTTGATGGTTGAAAGTCATTGCACACCAGACAATGCATGGAGCGATGCTATGCAGCAAGTAACTCCCGATGTGCTGGATTTCATTTTGGATCGTCTTGTCATCCGCGACAACGTAGAGATGACTGAGTCCCTGGCAAGCCTGCGCAAGCAAATAGATGAGATGGATGACCATTTGATGGATCTTCTTACTAAGAGAATGCGTGTGAGTCGCGAGATAGCAAAGTATAAGAAAGAACATTATATGGCTGTCGTCCAGACTTATCGCTATTCTGAGATTCTTGATAAACGCGCAGCTCAAGGAGCCTTGTGCGGCATGAGTCCTGATTTTGTGAAGAAAATCTATGAGTCGATTCATGAAGAAAGTGTTCGTCAACAGATGGAAATTATAAACAAATAAACGACTATGAAGATTCTAATTCTTGGAGCTGGCAAAATGGGGTCCTTCTTTGCTGACCTGCTCTCATTCAACCACGAATGTGCTGTTTATGAAATTGACCCCAAGCGCATGCGTTTCCTATACAACATCCAACGCTTTACCTCGCTGGATGAAATTGATTCCTTCCGTCCTGAACTAGTAATCAATGCAGTCACCCTGAAGTATACCATCGAGGTTTTCAAGCAAGTGATTCCACATATTCCAAGCGATTGCATCATTTCTGACATCTCAAGTGTGAAAACTGGACTAAAGGACTTCTATGAATCCACTGGTATGCATTATGTCAGCACCCATCCCATGTTTGGTCCGACTTTTGCCAACTTAGGAGCTCTCTCATCAGAGAATGCTATTGTTATCAATGAGGGAGATTATCTGGGACGTGTTTTCT
>JAEEGI010003202.1_pt1 | contig 39134 bp, 35 predicted proteins | sample 8958751 | NCBI WGS metagenome assembly JAEEGI01 (sample SAMN16246545, study PRJNA631951) | gut metagenome | biome: gut microbiome; feature: rumen; material: KS-attached | host: Bos | place: Iran: Karaj | collected 2018-10 | reverse complement strand
GTCGCCAAAGCTTAACAGCAGAAGTGTGAGCGTTTCCAACTTATCCTTCTGAGGACTATGCACTTCGTAAAGCGTGACGCGTTCAGATGTTTGCTCTTCCTCAGGGAGGAAGTCTATCAGCGTGCCCTTCTTCGACATGTTGACAAACTGTGGAATCTGCTCGGCATTGGTAGCTGAAAGCAGAATGCGGCGTTGCAGTCCTGGCAGACTCTTGATGAGTTTCTGCATCTCGGCTTGGAATCCCATTTCCAAACACTTGTCGAACTCGTCGATAATGAGATAGCGGATGCCGTAACGCGAGATGTTTTCCTTGTCAAGATGGTCGTTCAGACGCCCCGGTGTACCGAAGACTATCTGCGGACATACTTCCTTCAGCACCTTATGTTCATCCATTGCTGCACGTCCGCCATAGCAGGCCGTAGAGCGCAGACCACAACCCATGCTTTGCAGTACTTGATGTGACTGCAGAGCCAGTTCACGTCCAGGAGTGATGACCAATGCCTGGACAAGGTTCGTAGTACTGTCAAGTAGCTGGACAAGGGGTAGAAGATAAGCCAGCGTCTTACCGGAACCCGTAGGTGACAGTAAAACGACATCACCGTCGGAGCCAGTGATGGCTTCGGCGGCGTGTTGTTGCATCTCGTTGAGTTCTGAGATATGGAGTTTAGTCAGAATCTTCTGTATGTCCATGCCTCACTTCTTACTTCTTACCTCTTACCTCAGACTTCTTACTTCTTCTTCTCGTCCTTCTTGGTCTCAGCAGTCTTCAGGGTTGACTTGTAGCGCTTGTTCAGACCATTGATAACGTCGGCAGTAATGTCGAAACGCTTAGCGGCGTAGAGAATGTTGTCGCCCTGCTTGGTCAGGATGAGGTCGTACTTCTTGTCCTTGTTATAGGCATCGAGGAAATGTGATAGAGAGTCGCGCAGACCGGCATTGTACTTCTGAGTCTCCTGAGCCAGCTCGTTCTCCAGGCGAGCCTGCAGTTCCTGAAGACTCTGCTGCTGGCGCTGGATGGCAGCCTGCTGGCCTTCAGCCTGTTCACGGCTGGTGAAACCATTGTTCTGAAGCTTCTGCTGGAAGTTAGCCATTGCACTCTGCAGTGCCTGACCCTTTGAGTTCAGCGTGTTGCGGGCGTTAGTGCTCTTCTTCTCAAGAATCAGCGTGAACTCCTTGCAGAACTCATACTGAGTCATCAGCGAGTCAACCTCAACGTAGGCAATCTTCACACTGCCTCCCTGGCCGGCATCATCAGCTACGGGTTTCTCATCCATTTTAGGGCTCTCGTTGTTGCACGATGCCAGAGCTACCATAGCAGCTGCGGCCAAAAACATGTACTTTTTCATTTCTTTAGTTTTATTCTTAATTATAATCGTTATTTCGTTGTATCGTGATACTGCGTATTCTGTAAATACGCTATTCCTTATTACGACCGCTCACTGACAGCCGTCCTTGCCGTCCGTCGCATTTCGCGGTCTTGGTCCATGACGCAGTGGATGCCTCGTTCCTTCATCGCCTTGCTGTCGTGAATGTGTTGTGACGAAAACGTCCCGTTCTTGCGCAACAGCACCTTGACCAACAGCAGCAACATACCCGCTGCAATGATGACTATACTGACAACCAGCGTCTTTACCATATTATATTTTATATAAGCGACTGCAAAAGTACGCAAAAAAAGTGAACTGACCAAACCTCAGCCTACCTTTTAGCATTTATTAGGCCTCTTTATTTATATTAATAATGTATGCTCGGAAATGTGCCAAATGCTAAACTTCTAAACATCTAAACTTCTAAATAATAATCAGTGTAAATATATTTCATATTACGTAAAAGACGTAGATTGGCGGCATTTGGAGATAAAAATTGCTACTATACTAGGGCGCAATATTTCCCTAGGCTGGGAACAAGTTTTCCCCTTAATAGTAGCTATTTTGCATGAATATCGTTTGGAAATAATGTAAAGAAAAACGAGCAGTATTCTCGCTGGTGGTCTGAATACTTCTCGCTAATAGTGTGAATACTTCTCGGTGGTGGATTGAATACATGTTCGCTGATAGTCTGCATACATGTTTAGCAAGTTTAGATGTTTAGAAGTTTAGATGTTTAGTGTTTTAGTATATATGTAAATATAAAAATTATAATTTTTTTCTTTTTTACTATAAATGCTAAACTTCTTAACTTCTTAACTTTTGTATTCCCGATGAGAGAAATGCCGTTCCTCTAACAGCAACATGCCGTTTCTTGATGAGTGAGAAGCCTAAGCACTTTGTAACTCGCGACCGAAATAGTGGAAAGCCTCTCGAATCTCCTGCAACCTACTGGCACTAGGTTTTGAGATGCCGTAGATGTATCTTGCCAACAAACTCTTGTTGATGTTTAGGTAGCGGGCCACCTCCGAGACATTCAACCAAGGGAAACGATGGAACATAGCGGCCACATCATTTTCGGTATTTGGCTCAGAAGTCTCATAGAAGCTGGAAATATGCATATCCACATCTATTGTCTCCCATCTGACAGCCATGCCATCATCCTCAAGGCTGTAATCGCTACGCTGCTCAGCAGTAGCCTCCTGCAGTTCAGGATAAGCCTCCAACGGCCTGTTCAGCAGTCGCCCTTCGGTGGTCTTCACATAGATACGGTTCCCTTCAAACCATAAATTCTTAATCGCCTCCATAATTCTCTTCATTTTTAATTAGTCAAATCTCTTGTGCCACTCATGAGTGCAAATATAGGTATAAAATTTTATACCTCCAAATATTTTGGCGTTTTTTTCAAATGACAGTGTCTTTTTTACTACACGATGAGAGAAATGCCGTTCCTCTAACAGCAACATGCCGTTTCTCGATGAGCGAGAAGCCGAAGTGCCAAAAATACAAGAATCGCCACCAGTGGATGATAGCGATTCAAGTTGCAGGTGACTCCCCGTGTGAGTCCCGTCTTTCATTTAAGTATTGTTATTCCTCATTAAGAGTATTGCCATTTCCTTTGAATTTAGCATAATAATTTGTTAAACAGCCTTGAGGTACATAGATTACACAGTTACTTAGTCCGTCCTCAACATAGGGAGGGTTAGGAGAATAAAAATGTATCTCTTTAATCTTATTTTTATCGTAAAATCTTAGGCTCTTTACAGAAGAAGGCACATAGCAAGTAACTTGTGAGTCAGAACCAAATCCAACATCAACAGAATTAATATTTGGTAGACCTACAACTTTCAGACTTTTGCAATGGAAACGATAAGTCCAACTATGATCAATTGCATTTGATTCAAAAGAACAATAACTGAAATCCATCTTCTCAATACCCGTTTCAACAAAACTTGCAGCACCACCTATATCATACATATGTCGTTTATCATAATTTCCGATAGAAGTAAGTGTCTTTGGGAAAACAATTGATTTTAGATTTCTACAGAAAGCGAAAGCGCCAGTACCTATTTCTTTTAAATATGGCGGCAACATAACCTCCTTCAAGTTTGGACAATCTTGGAATGCTTCACTTTCTATTAATGATGCTCTAACAGGCAATATAACTGTTTCTAGGTGTTTCATCCCAGAGAAAGAACCTGTTGGAATTACACAGCCGACACTTGCTCCTTTTACATTTGAGGAGCCTTTAACTAAATCTGCAAATAGCTGAACTTGAAGATTATCAACAGTACTAATCTCCCCATTTTCATACTTCTTCTGGCTCAGTTCTCCCATTGCTTGAATCATCCCTCGTAAAAATGCCGAATTCGCTTTGCGTTTTTTTTGCAATTCTTCTGATAGGGTTGTATAAGCGTTAGAAAGATCTAGTTTCTTTAAGTTTATGCATTCTTTGAGAACTTCTATGTCATTTTCGTCCAAAAAACCAGTTACTGAAAGTGAGGTTATTTTATTTAATTCCTTCAAAGGAATTTTATCCAAAATAGTCCCAGGCTTTTGTAATTCAATTTTTAAATTCAATGCTGCATTCCCGTCCATTATCAGTGCTTCAGGAAGCCCCATATTAATATAATCTTGCCCCTTTCCATTTGGAACCCTTATTGATTTCAATACATTACATCCCACAAATGCTTCTGGACTTATTTCAACGTTATTGCACCCATCAGGAAATACAACCTCTTGAAGGTAACTACAATTGCGAAAAGCTCCTTTACCAATCTTTCGAATTTTGGGCGAAAAAACTATTTTCTCAATCTTTGCTCCAGAAAAATATCCACGCAATTCATTAGTTTCGCCATCAATAATAATAGCATCTGGTAAATTTAACTGTGAGACATTTCTTTTATCTCCGTAGCTTCCGATTTCTAATTCAAGGCTGTAATTTCCATAATTGTCGGGCTTTTGAGCTTGAAAACCCTGAATGCCTTGATAGCTGGCAATTCCTTGACTTAGATTTTCAACTGATAATTTGTTTCTTAACTTATAAATATCCAAATATGCTGTATTATTCGATATGATTACTTTTATATCTTTTGTTTTTAACTGGGGATTAATACATACATCCCCAACAGGAATACTTGGGTCTTCTATGAATAAAGTATCAATTCCATATTTCAAATCCCCATCAGATGCTTTTTTCCCTTTGCCTTTTTTTATAGTAACAATTTCTCCAGATTTATTATATATGAAGTTGTGGGAAGAATTTCTCGCTTTTTTGTCTACTTTGTCCATAATAGCTTTCGCTAAAAATCCACCTAGTTGGGCATTAGCATTATTTATCCCGCAACATAACAAGAAACAGACAATTTGTATAATTTTCATACTTGATATTTTTATATTGCCATGTCAAACCCAAACAAGGCTGTTATTGGTTCTATGTTAGTTATACATACAAAAGTGTGGGTTTGATACATTACTTCATCCCACTCCTCCGGGTCTTCGCATTACCTCTTCTGGTCAGGACAAAAGCAATGCGAACACCCACACCTATATGATATCAAGACACGAACATTATACGAAAATAATGGTGTGACTAGAACTATCATACCTGATGTAGTATTCACTCTTGCTTTTTGACCAGAAGATTCTGTCTTGCGATCAGACTCTATCCAAGGTTGCGAAGTTTGGAGGAGGTCAAATCAGCATTCGTAAACACTCTTATACATATAGCATCCCTCACCTTCCTTACAACGGAGGCTTTCAGTTTGCGGGTGTAAATTTACAAATAATTTTCCAATTCAATACAAAAATTGAATAAAAAATTAAGGAAAAGCACCTGTTTGGGCGCACAGGATAAAAAAATGAAGAGATATGGTACCACTTGGAGTATATATTTCAACTTTCTTACATATTCGGAACCGTCCCTTTTTCCCAAATTATTCGCCATTATTTTGCCATCTCAACTTTTCTTCGTACCTTTGTACTCATTATAAAAAAATGTACACGCGTATGAAGATTATTAATTCACACTATATTCCACTGCCAGAGCCTCGCTGGCTGATTGTAACTCCTCAGGGTGTGATCTACGAACAGATTGGCACGCTAACTGTTGTAGAGGATGCATCAACGAAGAAAGTTGAATATGAAATCAAGACACACAGCCATCCTGTAGTAGCTCAAACTACCATTGATATGCCTGATGATTCTGGAGACACGTTTCAGTTTTTTGCCACGCTGACTCCTGCTAATGGAAGGGTACTCGACGATGTTGCGGTAGATGATTGTACGTCGCTTTGCCTTTCGAAGGTTCGCTCACTGAATTACCTGAGGTTTAATGCGCTGTGCTTCAAGCTTCAGACAGGCAAATACTTTGAGGATTTTGACTTGGAAGAATTCCTCGAAGAGTTGAAATCCTATGCTATTAAGCTGATATTCCCTGAAAAGGAACTGCAGGAGATACACATTACCACTTTTAATGGTCGTGAGGATGGTAGTGGTGTCGGTATGTTAGTGAACGACCTGACTGAAATTCTGTTTATGGTGCCGTTTTGGGCATACGCTGACAAGAAAGGTGTACACATCAAGTGGGATGAAATCTTTATGGAGTACGTCAATCAGGCGCGTGCCTATCTGAAAATCAATCCCAATTATCGATTCCATTTCAGCTCATCATTGGAGATTCTTGAGCCGTTGGTTGAGCGGTTGAACAACGAGTTGAACGACTATCTGGAGCGTAAGGAGGAATAGGATGGAGCTGGACGACATGTTTCTGATGGGTAAGCGCCCAATGACGCTGCGGCTGGTGCTGGGCTTGATGGAGGATGCGGACAACAGTCTGGAGACCTACCGTTGGGCTACGCCTGCGCTGCTGCACTCCATCCACACGAAGGATACGACGATTTCCGATTACGTAAAGGAGGTGTTAGCGCAGAAGGGACTGACGCCTTATAAGCCTTATCAGGAAGAAGAGAAAACGGAGAAGCTGTCGGCAGAGGAGCAGCTGAAAAAGGTAAAGATGGACGAATTCATGATGCGCTCGAAGGCGAAGATAGCGCTGGAGGAACTGATGGCGCTGAAGGATGGCAAGGGCTTGCCGCTGTTCTGCCAGAAGAACCACTGGTGGGCTGTGTTCCGCATCTTCGTCGACCTGCAGGTGTGCGGCATTAGAGAGAACCGTTACAAGGAATTCATGGAACTGATAGAGAAGTTGCAATTGAACAAGGTGAATGCCGAGCTCGATATGGCCACGCTGAGCAATATCACGCAGGACATCTTCCGCTTTCCGTTCACCATGTGGGAACTGAAGGTTCCAAAGGATGCCAGCACACGTTGGCTGACGGCCTTTGAACGCATGAATCAGTTGGCTGAAACACTGAAGAAATCGTTGAGGCTGAAGGGCTTCTAAACGGCCTTAAAACTGATAGTTCGGCTGAACGACTGAACGCAAAAATGATACTTCTGAGACCTCAAATGATAGGGGTCTCAGTTTTATTTTACCCCTATTTATTATGCCTAATTTCGCGGTGAGAAAAGTTCTCAGCGGGGTCTGAAAAGCCTCGTTTAAGTCTAATTAAAACCGTAAAAATTATGGCGACAATTACAATTCAGAAGAAGCTTTCAGCCATGACGGAGCAGATTGCTACCGCCGAGCAGCTGGAAGGTGTGTTTAACAATCCTGAGACTTACCGTAAGGTGTGTCAGATTCGCGAGGCTCGCAAAAAGGGCGACCTGAAGAAAGCCAACAGCATTAAGAATTCGCTGGAGGGACTTATCTTCGTGGCCGACGACTTTGCCGAGTGCGAGAAGCCTGTCAACACCGTTGTGAATGGCAAGAAGCAGGAAGTGATGGAGCTTGGCAAGTGGCGACTACAGAAGTCGGCCCACCTGAACGGACTTGCCGTGCTCGATGTGGATCATTTGGAGCAGGACCCTCGCGTGCTGTTCCGTCAGTGGTCGGATGAGCAGCTGCGCCAGTTGGGTGTGCTGCTGGTGTTCGTTACCTCTTCCAATGAGGGTATCAAGTTTGTGTTCATCGCTCGCAAGGAGTGGGGCAATCTGATTGAGAATGCCTGTGAACTGGCCCGTCAGCTGGGACTGAAGGCCGACGAGAGTGGCAAGGATGCCTCGCGCATGTCGTTTGCACCCTCGCGTCAGGCAGGCGACATCCTCTTCTATGATGCCGAGCGCATGTTCAGCTATGAAAATCCTGAGTACGACGAACTGTTTGGTGAGGCCTATCGCAAGGGTGACAGCAAGGGTGCTACGCAGGAAGTTAAGAGTTTAGAAGTTAAGAAGTTTAGCATTTCGGACTTGAAGTACAAGAATGTGGCCGTGCAGAAGATTGTGGACTGCTGGGTGGGCGACAAACAGCCAGAGCCTGGCGAGCGTCACAAGACCTCACTGGAGTTGGCCGACCATTTGCGCTACATCTGCGACGCAGACCCTGCGATGATTGAGGCCGTCCTGCGAGCACAGCCTTGGGTGCAGGCCATTGTCAACGAGCGTAACGAGAACGTTGCTCAGACCGTCAAGTCGGCCCTTGCCTACAAGGAAGAGAAGCGCATGCCCAAGCGTATGTATCATGCCCTGCGCGATGCTGGTGTCGACGAACTTTCAGGGCTTAGCAAGCATCGTCTGCCTTATGGCGACTGGGCTCGCAGGCTGAACAGGTTGCAGTTGGGATGCTACGGACCAGCCCTTGCCTACATCGACGACAATGAGGTTAAGCCAGGTGGTGTGATTACTGCTGCTGGTATGTATGACACCTTGCTCACCAAGACGCAGTATCAGGACTGGGAGGGCTATCAGCACCGACTGAACATCATGTCGATAGTTGTTGGCGGACCAGCTACAGGTAAGGGTTTTGCCGTGAAGCAGGACGAGTACATCATGGAGGTGCTGCGCGAGGCTGATGCCGAGGGTCGTGAACTGGAACGTCAGTACAAAGAGGGACTGAACGAGCGCGAGACGTCGCAGAAGGAGCAGAAGAAAGAAGCGCTGAAGCGTCCTACGGCCATCGTGCGTGACTGCCCTGTGAAGACCTCGAACAACGTGATGTACCGTCGTATGCAAAATGCGACAGTGCCCACGGCCGAGGGTGCACTCTACTACTACCATCTCTACACGTTTGCTGCCGAGCTGCTGTCGATTGTGAAGGCGTCAGGTTCGTTTCAAGAGAAGCGTGACGTGATGCTGCATAGCTTCCACAACGAGATGAACGGTGTGGACTACAGCAACAAAGACAGCGTGAACGGCCTGTTTCCAGTATTCTATAATTTGGTGGCAACGGGTACGAGCACGTCGCTCAAAAAGTTCATCAGCCCCAGCAACATCGGCGACGGTCTGGCCACGCGACTGAGCGTGTTTGTAATGCCTACGGGCAACTTCAAGATGCGCCCGATGTCGAAGAAACCCAAGAGCATGCAGGCCGCCAACGAGATGAAGATGTGGGCACGCCGATTCGACAGTTTGGAGGGCGAAATCAAGGGCTTGGACAAGCTGGTGGCGCATGTCTACAACATGGTGGCGCTGCGTGCCGAGGAGGCCAGCAACGAGGGTGACGAGGTGACGCTGACCATGATGAAGCGTATGCAGGACAAGGTGATGGCGCTCTGCATTCCGCAGGTCATATCGACGCAGAAGTCGTGGGACGAGTTCCAGCAGACGATGACCGTGAAGATTACCCGCCAGCATCTGGAGTTTGCCACGCTGATGTTCGATGTTCTCTATGCCTGCGAGGAAGCATTGTTCGGACTGATGTGGCAGGACTACTTCGACAACGAACAGCGCGACGAACAGCCACGCATCACGTACGACAGGACGAACGAGTACTTCCTGCAATTGCCCAATGAGTTTACCACCAACGACGTGAAAACCGTCTGGGGCTACACTTCGAACGCCACTGCTTCAGGACGCATTCGTACGCTGATTGAGGCAGGCATGGTGAAGAAACTGCGACAGGGACACTTCCAGAAGTTGAAATCTGCTGCATAGTTCACGTCATCGAATGAAAAAGCTGGGCTGACATTTGGTTAGCTCAGTTTTTTTTCTTACCTTTGCGACAAAATACTAATTTAAAATTAAAAGACATGAGTAACATTGAACTAAAACCGGTTGCGGTCTTCGAGGAGTTTGCGAAGATTAACCAGATTCCACGTCCCTCGAAGCGTGAAGAGAAGATGATTGAGTACTTGAAGTCATGGGGCGAGAGCCACGGACTTGACACCAAAGTTGATGAGACTGGCAATGTCATCATCTGCAAGCCTGCCACCAAGGGTATGGAAAACCGCAAGACGGTCATACTGCAGAGCCATATGGATATGGTGTGCGACAAGTTGGTGGACTACGAGATAGACTTTGACAACGACCCCATCAAGACATATATCGATGGCGAGTGGTTGACAGCCGAGGGTACGACGCTGGGAGCCGACGATGGTATCGGATGTGCTATGGAGTTGGCACTATTGGCATCAGACGATATCGAGCATGGTCCCATTGAATGTGTGTTTACTCGCGACGAAGAGACTGGTCTGACGGGAGCCGAAGGTATGAAAGCTGGTTTCATGACAGGTGACTATCTGATTAACCTCGACTCAGAGGATGAAGGCGAAATCTTCGTATCATGTGCAGGTGGACGTAACACGACGGCAAAGTTTGCTTTCAAGAAAGAAGACGCACCTGCCGGATCTTTCTTCCTGCGTGCGCAGCTGAAAGGCTTGGTGGGTGGTCACTCTGGCGACGATATCAACAAGCAACGTGCAAATGCTATCAAGTTGTTAGGTCGTTTCCTGTATCAGACCATCAACAAGTACGAAGGTGTGCGTCTGGCACAGTTCAATTCGGGTAAGATGCACAATGCCATTCCTCGTGACGGCATGTTTGTAATTGCTGTTCCGCACGACACAAAGGAAAACGTGAAGGCTGATTGGAACATCTTTGCTTCACAGGTAGAAGAGGAGTTCTGTGTGACGGATACGCAGATGGTATGGGCGATGGAGAGCACAGAGGCCGAGAAGGTCATAGAGAGTGGGGTAGCCCGCAACTTTATCTTTGCCCTGCAGGCTGTGGATAACGGTATCTATGCCATTTGTCAGGATCCTGCTTTGAACGGAATGGTTGAGACGTCGAGCAATATTGCCAGCATCGAGACGTCAGACACAGAGATTAAGATTGTATCTTCACAACGCTCCAACGTGATGTCGAACCTCGACAATATGTGTGCTACCGTTGGTGCCTGCTTCCGTTTGGCTGGTGCCGAGGTGGTTCATTCGGATGGTTATCCTGCCTGGAAGATGCGTTCGAACAGCGACCTTCAGCGAATCGTGAAGGAATCGTATGTGAAGCTGTTCGGTAAGGAACCTAACGTTCGCGGCATTCATGCAGGACTGGAGTGCGGTTTGTTCTCTGAGCGTTATCCTAACCTGGACATGGTCTCCTTCGGACCAACCTTGCGCTTTGTTCATACGCCTGACGAGCGTCTGCACATTCCGACAGTACAGATGGTGTGGGATCACTTGCTCGATGTGCTGAAGAATATTCCCCAGAAATAATGAAGCATATATATATAATAATAGGTGTAGCCCTGTTGCTGTTCGTTTCGTGCGGACGGCAACAGACGGCTAAGTCTATCGTCAAGGATTTTATGGAGGCTCATGTCGAGGACTACTCAAAGGTAAGCTATCTGGAATTCTGTGACATAGATTCGACTCGTAACATCAGTGATTCGCTTATTCAAGTACTGCATGGACGTACACCTGCTCATTTCAGTAAAAACATCAGCTATCAGCAGCGTGGTGGAAAGACCTTATGGCTTATCCGTACACGCTATCTGATGGATGAGGACACATGTAGTGCCACATTCTATTTGGATAAGGAAATGACGGGTGTTGTCGCATTCAAAGAAAACTAATTATTAAGATTATTCAATAAAGCTATGAGAAAGCTGTTATTAGCCATGATGACAATGGCAACAATGGGCCTTGCAGCACAGCAGGCACCAGAGTGGAAGAATCCACAAGTGAACCAAATGAACCGTGAGGCTCGCAGGGCCTGCTTCTTTGCTTACGAGACGCAGGAGTTGGCTGCAAAAGCCAATAAGCAACAGTCGTCACGATACCTGTCGATGGAGGGTATGTGGCGATTTAACTTTGTAAAGGACCACAATTTGGCTCCAAAGGATTTCTTCGCTTTGAAGTACGACGACTCGAAATGGGTAGATTTTCCAGTGCCAGGACTCTTTGAAATCAACGGTTATGGCGACAAGATTTACAAGAACATCGGTTATGCTTGGGGGACGACCTTTGACACAAACCCTCCATTTATTGGCGAGACAAACAACTATACTGGCTCTTACCGTCGCACATTTGTGATGCCTGACAGTTGGAAAGGACAGCAGGTCTATTTTCATGTCGGTTCTGCTACCAGCAATCTGAAGGTATGGGTGAACGGTAAACTCGTGGGCTATTCAGAGGATTCGAAGGTTGCAGCAGAGTTTGACATTACCAAATATCTGAAGAAAGGCGAGAACCTGATTGCCATGCAGGTCATGCGTTGGTGTGACGGCAGTTACTTGGAAGATCAGGATTTCTGGCGTTTTACTGGTATAGCACGTGAGGTATATCTCTATGCACGTCCCAAGCAGCATATCGAGGATATCTTTGTATATCAGGACTATCAGGATGGACGTGGCGTGTTGAAGGTTGACGTGAAGGCTCCTAAAGGTACCACTACAGAACAGTTGTTAACAGATTGCAATGGTCAGGAAATTGACTTGGCTCAGGTAAAGCCCTGGTCGGCAGAGACGCCTAATCTTTACAATCTGTATATTACGCTAAAGAAAGGCAAAGATGTGCTGGAGGTTGTTCGCCAGCGTGTAGGCTTCCGTCATATCGAAATCAAGAACGGACAATTGCTGGTGAATGGAAAAGCCATCTTGATTAAAGGTGCTGACCGTCATGAACTGGATCCTGACAGCGGTTATGTGGTATCGGTGAAACGCATGATTCAGGACATCAAGATTATGAAGCAGTTGAATATCAATGCCGTTCGTACCAGTCATTATCCTGACGATCCTCGTTGGTATGACCTTTGCGACGAGTATGGCATCTATGTGACTGCTGAGGCTAACCTTGAGAGTCACGGTATGGGCTATGGCGACAAAACGCTGGCTAAGCGTCAGGATTTCGAGAAGATGCACTTAGAGCGTAACGAGGCTAACGTGAGGACATTCAAGAACCATCCGTCAATCATCGTATGGTCAATGGGTAATGAGGCTGGCTATGGTCCGAACTTCGAGAAGTGTTACGAGTGGATTAAGCAGTATGATACGACACGTCCTGTACAGTATGAACAGGCTGGCGATTGGGGTAAGACTGACATCTTCTGTCCGATGTATGCAGACTATAATCACTGTGAAAGGTATTCGAAGGGTGATAACCCGCGTCCGCTGATTCAGTGTGAGTATGCCCACGCTATGGGTAATTCGATGGGTGGTTTAAAGGAGTATTGGGATTTGGTACGTAAATATCCTAAATACCAGGGCGGCTATATCTGGGACTTTGTTGATCAGGGATTACGCGATAAGAGTCCTGTAACGGGCAAGGAAATCTTTACCTTCGGTGGTGATTATGGTAAGTATCCTGCCTCTGATTATAACTTCAACTGTAATGGTATTATTGCTCCAGACCGTCGCCTGAATCCCCATGCCTATGAAGTACAATACTGTTATCAGAACGTGTGGGTGAAGGATGTGGATTTGAAGCAGGGTAAATTCGAAATCTACAACGAGAATTTCTTCAAGACACTTGACGACATGCAGCTTGAATGGTTTGTCGGTGGTGCAGGTGACCATCATCATGAGAGTGCTGGACGTCCTAATGGTATGACTTTCGGACACGGTGGTACGATTGATATCAGTGGTATTCAACCCCAACAGCGTAAGGTTATAACTTCTGAGGATATGCAGAAGACTGTCAGTCGTGTACTGGGCCATCATGGCGACAACGAGATTTTTGTGTCGTTCTACTTTAAGTCGAAGAATGGTGCACCCCTCATTGATAAGGGACAGGTAATGGCAAAACAGCAGTTCTGTATCAATGCCTACAAGTATCCCTCTATTGCTAACTATGAAGCCAATTCTGGCATCGGTGGAATTGAAAAGGAAGAAACCAACACTTACGTGAAACTCTCGGCAGCAGGTACAGAACTCTATGTAGGAAAGCGTACAGGTTGGATTGACTATCTGACTGTCGATGGTCAAGAGATGTTGCAAAACCGTGAGAGTATCGTACCCGAATTCTGGCGTGCTCCCACAGACAATGACTATGGTGCTCGTCTGCAACAGCGTTTTGCCTCATGGAAATCACCGCGTATGGAAATTAAAGGTTTTGAAGCCGCAGGTAATACCGTTATTGTTCGTTTGAATATGCCTGAGCAGAAAGCTTCACTAATAATGACCTATGCCATCACAGGAAAGGGTGAGGTGGTTGTTCGTGAACAGATGTCTGCAGATAAGGAGGCTAAGATTAGCGACCTCTTCCGTTTTGGAATGCAGCTGCAGATGCCTAAGCAGTATGACCAGATTGAGTACTATGGCCGTGGTCCTGTGGAGAACTACATTGATCGCAACAACAGCGAATTCATAGGTGTCTATAAGAATGCTGTGCTGAATGAATACTACGAATATGTACGTCCGCAGGAGAGCGGAAACCATACCGATGTGCGCTGGTTCTCGGTTATCAATAACAGCGGTGAGGGCTTGCAGTTCTACTCGAATGCTCCGATGGAGGCTTCTGCCATTCCTTATACAAACGACCAGATAGACGACGGCATGCGTAAGGAAAAGCAGTGGGGACACCATAGTGGCGACCTGATTCCTGCTGGCAAGACTTGTGTACATATTCAGCAACGTCAGTTCGGATTGGGTTGTGTCAACTCATGGGGTGCTTGGCCTCGTCCTGAGTATCGTCTGGGATATGGCGATAAGGACTTTACGTTCGTTATTAAGCCTTTGCGTAAATAAATAGTTTTCGTGTAATCATTGTTAGTATGAAGAAGGTTCATTCGCTGTTTTTTGAACTCATACAGGTATCTGTCGGACAACTGGATTGTTTATCACGAGGACCAGAACCCGATGAGTGGTTTGAAATGTATGAGATGTCAAAGCAGCAACATGTTGAAGGAATCAGCTATCAAGGTGTGATGAAGCTATTTGAGTTTGGCTTGCGTGCACCTCAGGACATTAGTCTTGACTGGATGTCTGAACAAGAAACCATACGAGAAACCAACGAGATGGCTGAAAAGCCATCTGCGTTGGCTCAATGTTATGGCGAAGAATTGTGCTACTTAAGACGGCAAGGGGCTGAAGAGTTGCCGACGGCATCAAAGCTAACGATACAGTACCTTTATAAGCAGTATTTGCGCCATAGTCTGGATATGCGACTGCTGATGGATTATTACTTCGTATTGCGTAAGAACAGTGGAAAGTACGAATCGTTGAAGGGTGGGGGATTGCCTGGCTTTTGGGGAGTCCGACGCTTTGCACGTGGCGTGATGTGGATGTTGCAAGAGACGATGAACTTGGACAAGCAGTATATGCCCTTTGAACCTTTAGAAATAGAAGGACGCTTCCTGCTCAACGATATGATGCAAGAAGCGTCTAAGTTGGAACGTGTTGCCCACGTATTGTTTACTTATCCTCTTGGAATAAAGGATCTTCGGGCATAACCATTACGGGCTTTTGCTCGTAGTCTTTTAGCAGTTTTTCGCTGACATACTGCTTGTCAACAACCAAACGGAACATATATTCGCGGAACCAGCGGGCTGTCATAATGAGACAGCCCTGCTGTCCCCATGATGCACCCCATGAGTTTTCTACCTTCCACTTGATAGGTTCGCCATTCTGGTCGAGGTCCACTGCCGTCAGTGTCATAGCATGTGTAGAACCGCTGTCGAAAGTTGAGATGCGCTCGGCCTTCGTCATATTGAACGTGGTGTTGAACAGCGAGGCATAGTCGAAGTTTTCCGTATCGCTATAGCCGCGTTTCCTGTCGAGCTGTTTGCCTACGTCGTAGCTGGAATAGAGCTTGCGACCATCCTTCAGCGAGGCGATAGCCAATGTCTCGATATCCTCCATCGGGAGGTTCAGGTACTTCCAGTTGTGTCCGTCATAGGTGTGACGGTCGTATTCTACCTCGTAGGTTTTATAGTATTCACGACGCGGGTCGTTCATGACCATGATGAAGGTGCCATTCAGAGGCCCACCGACAATCTCCTGATAGAATTCCTTGGGTGTGTATTTTTTAGGAGCAGAGATGGCTTTGCCGTTCTTGTCCTTGAAGGCAAAGGTAAACTCCTTAACGGGTTCGCCCAAAGTAATGACCAGCATGTGATAAACCTCAGCCAGCATCTCGGTCTTACGCTGCTGAATGGCGTTTGCTTTCTTGCCTTCTGCTACCATCTTACGCAACTCCAGTCCGAATTCACGCAACTTCGACTTGATGATAGACGACATCTTTGAAGTGTTCTCTGCCGAGAATGTTTCAGGCTGTATGCTTGAAGGTACCAGACCATACTTCTCTGCCAAGTCGGCAACGCCACAGAACGTGCCACCGTCATTGAGCGGATAGTGGAAGAAGAACTGTACACGTTGGTCGTCAATGGGCTTCTTGCCAGTGTCGATAACTCCCTGCAGCATCAGGTTCGACTTCTCCAGCTGGTCCCAAAAGAACAGATAGTCTTGCGACAGTTCAACAGACAACGAGTCTGTGCGTTTGGCAAAGTTAGAACGCAGCACGTTGAGGCCACTGAACATCCAACAGCGTCCGCTCGACTTTTGGTCGGTAATCGACTGCTTCTTTGTTTCTACGCTGAAGTAGGTGTCTAACTCGCCAGCATTCTTCTGGTTTTGTGAAAGCTGGTCAATGCTATTGGCAGCTAAAGCATTGCGCAAGGCTCTGTCAGTAGCTGTCGGCGTGTTCTGCTGCTGTATCTTTTGCAGCATCTGCTGAGAGATACCACCGTCTTTGGTTTGTGCCATAGCACTAAGGCTCAGCACACATGTCAGGCAGACTAATGCTTTTCTCATGCTTACTTCTTTTTCTTTGTGGTAGTCTTCTTCTTGGTTGTCGACTTCTTGGTAGTGGTAGAAGTGGTAGTCGTCACAGGCTTGTAATATTTCTTAGCCTCTGGCAACCAACCCTGAATCTGCTGGATACGCTGAGCATCGGAGGGGTGATCGGCAAAAAGAGAATTGGAACCACCACCTGTAGCTGAAGACATACGCTGCCAGAATGAAACAGCCACTTCAGGATCGTAACCAGCCATTGCAGCAAAGATGAGGCCGATATGGTCGGCTTCGCTCTCTTGTTTGCGAGAGAATCCGGATGTGAGCAGCGCACCACCATATTGATGAACAAGACTTGCTAACTGTTGCCAACCGGAGCTGACACCAGCACCTTGCAGCAATGCGCTCAGGGCTGCTGCACCATATTGCTCCTTATAGGCGTTGCTCAGTCGTTCAGCCGAATGACGGGCTACGGCATGTGCAATCTCGTGACCCATCACAATAGCCAGTGACGACTCGTCCTGTGTGACAGGCAGCAGACCTTCATAAACGACAATCTTACCACCAGGCATACACCATGCGTTGACTTGGTTGTCCTGTACCAGATTGAACTCCCAGGCATAGGTTTTGACGTCTTCTGCCATACCATTTTGGGTAAGGAAGGTCTCCACAGCTGTAGCAATGCGCTGACCTACGCGTTTCACCATAGCAGTATTGGTGCTGTTGGTAGAAGGCTTGGCACTTTGCATATACTCGCTATACTGCTGGAAAGAGAGACTGAGTACTTGGTCGTCGCTCACCATGAGACTTTGGGTTCTGCCCGTGATGGGCACAGTCTTCGTCGTTCCGCAGCTGACCAATACGGCAGCTACCATCGACATGAGGAAAAGCTTTAAATGTTTCATATCTGTCGTTTATTATTTCACCATATTCGCAATTGTAGCAATCATGGCTGCCAAGCCGGTTATGCTGCTTCCGATAGACAGCCACTGGGTAATAGCAGCCATATTCTTCTGAGCCTTAGTGGGCACAACAATTTCGCAACCAGGTTCCACCTTGGTTCCTCGACCAACTTCAGCCATCGTACCGTTCTGGTAGATGATGAAGGTCTTTGACTTCTTGGCGTGGTTGGCAAAACCACCAGCCTTGTTGACGTACCACTTATAATTCTTGCCCTTTGTGTAGGCAACGGTGTTGGGGAACTGGACGTTACCAGAAATCTTAACCGTACCGTTATATTCTGGTACGATGATACGGTCACCGTCGCGCAGAACGATATCGAAGTCACCACCAGGATTCTCCATTGCCTTGTCGAGATAGATACCGACTGTGTAGGTCTTGTACAAACTCAATTGGTTAGTCTGGATGGAGTCTGTTTTGTCGCCCAATGTTCTGACATGTCTCATCAGGTCTCTGGCACGTTCCATTTCGTCATCGGTTATGGTACGTATCAGACGGGCTCCTTTGACGTAAGCCTCCTGGGTGAATCCGCCTGCTGCCTTGATGGCATCAGTGAGTCGCTGGTTCTTGGTGCTCAGCGTGATGATGCCGCCAAACTGGACTTCACCCTCAACGGTGATGTTGCGAGGCTCCATATAGGTCGGGCTGCGACGAACCTGTACAATGTCGTAGGGTTCTAATACAAAGCCTGGCTGTCCGTCAATGACAAAACCGTCTTTCAGTTCAAAAGTATATGTCTTTGAAATGGTACTGCCACCTTCTTTAGCCTTGGGATCCATGATGCGGCGTGATACATCGACTTTAGCAGTTGATGCAGCATCTGTCAGACCACCAGCCTGCAACACAAGGTCTTCAATGGTGGTGTTCTCTGCGAATTCATAGTTTCCTGGTGACATGACCTCACCTTCAATAGTCAATATGCGTTCGTTAAGACGGTCTTGTTCTGTAGGAATAAAGAGTACGTCCTCGTTCTTCAAAGGAATATCTGCAACGGTACCATTCAGGATGCCAGCCACATCGACGGCAATAACTTCTAATGTACGGTTCAGACGCATACGATGAAGTACGGCATGGGCAGTAAAAGCATCTTCTGTTACGCCATCAGCTGCTTCTATCAAGCTACGGACGGAAGTGATGTCCTTACCCAATTGGAACTTGCCAGGACGGAAGACGGCACCCTTGATTTCTACCATGTTCTCATAACGGTTCAGAATGCCGTCAACACTTATCGCGTCGCCGTCTGCAATCTTAAAGGTGCTCATGTCGAACTCCTCAATATTGTGAACGGTATAGCGATCCCCACTCTTACGTGTCAGTCGTACGGCCTTCTTATAGGCATCGCCTGTGAATCCACCAGCATATTTCAGCACGGTTCCAACACTTTCCGTTGGACGCATCTCGTAGAACATCGGGCGTTTAATGTTACCTTCAATACCTACCAGACACTCATAAGGACCCACAACAATCACGTCGTTCTCCATCAGACGGATGTTGCCTGCCAAACGACCGTTGAGGATATATTCGTAAACGTCGACAACCGTTATCTGACGACCATTGCGGAATACTTTGATGTTACGGAGCGTACCAATATCGTTAATACCGCCAGCCCTATAGAGTGCATGGAATACGGTGGAGAAAGCTGACAATGTATAGGTGCCAGGCACTTTCACTTCACCCATCACGTTAATTTGCATAGAACGGGTATTTCCAACGCTCAAACTAATTTGTGAACTGCTGTAGCGTGAACCTACGGTGCTGCGAATGCGTGACTGGGCAGCAGCTACAGTCATACCACTGACTTTTACGGGACCATAGCCGGGAATGGTGACTGTACCCTCTGGACTTACCTCTAGTGACTGAGTCCTCTGAGAAGCACCATAAATTTCAATAATCAGTTGGTCGCCAGGACCTAACACGTAGTTCTGTGGGGTGGCGATGTTCATGTTAGGCTCGAAGGTCAGCAACCTGTTATTGAAAATGTCGTGACCAAAGACTGTTTTCTTTTCTCCTGCTTCTTCCTGTCTTTGAGTATTGACATTATCCTGGATTTTGTCGTAATCTTCTTCTGCCACATTTTGAGCCTCGCTTTCACCATCCATTTTTGCAGTTATTGTCTCTTGGGCATTTTTGCTACTTTGGTTTTGACGCATACGTGATGAAGCCTCGTCAACTGCAGCATCTGCCTGTGCACCCTTGCCAGCCTTGTTTATTTGTTTGGCATACTGGTTGCGCAGACGGCGAATCTGCTCGATTTTGACACCTTTCTGCATGAGCTTCGTTACAATTTGTGACTGGTTCGTGCCAGCTTTCTGCTCTCTGGCTATAAAATCTATAACCTGCTGATCAGACATCTGCGCATTGATGCTTAGTGTGGTTACCAAGCATAACATTGTTGCTAATAGAAATTTCTTCATTGTGTGATTATCTCTTGTTTTTTATTTCCGTAATGTACATAAATCGGGTGCAAAGGTACAATTTCTCTACGAGAAAAACAAACTTTTTGGAATAATTATCGTAAAAACATAGGGCATTGAGGCTTTTTCATAAAAGAAGCCACCGTTTCTCTCGTATGAAACAGCGGCTTACTTCAAAATGTTAAACTATCAAATTCTACATCTTATTCACATTTGCTTAACGCAATCCACGATTCAGAAGCGTGATGTTGAGCAACATGACATACTTACGATACTGGTCGTCGTTAAGGATATAATCCATATAGGCCAAATCTTTGTTGATGGCTTTCTCTACCATCTTGTTGCGCTCTTCACCTTTGCTCTGTGCTGCGAACATCATTTCAGCAGCAAAAGTCTTGTGAATTTCCTCAACACTTTCAAACTGATCCTTGGTCAGTCCCAGAGTCTGAGCCAGCTTCTTCATGTTAACCGTCATATTATAGGCCTCAGTGTTATTCAGGCTGGCGGCGTTCTCGTTCTCTGCAAATGTCATAGTCATGCTCAGCACGGCTACAATGCTTAAAAACAATCTTTTCATTTTTGTTACCCTTTCTAAAAATCTTTAATGTTAAACTATATAATGTTATCCTATTGTCAGGGTCAGCTCGCTTGCTGATTGACGATGCAAAGGTAGAGCGTTCCCCAACAAATTCCAAGTTTTTTTATTGTTTGTTTGCGGACACAGCTTGAATTCTTGACCTTCATCAAACTCTTGATTTTAATCATTCTGTATGATTTTTATAGCTTTTATTTGGCATTTTGCTCACTTATTCGTACCTTTGCAGGCAAAATGAAAGAAAACAATGATTATGGAGAATTCTAAGAATAGATTTATGTCTTTATCCTACAGTTTGTATGTAGATGAAGATGGAGAAAAACGTTTGGTTGAGAAGACAAATGATGGTCAGCCATTTCAGTTTATCAGTGGGTTTGGTGTTGCGCTTGATGCTTTCGAGCAGAAGTTGTTACCATTGGAGAAAGGTGCTTCTTTTGACTTCGCATTGACGAAGGACCAGGCTTATGGTGATTATCACGACGAGTTATTGATGGAATTGGATCGTGATGTGTTTAGTATTAATGGTCATTTCGATCATGAGCATGTTTATCAGGATGCCATCATTCAGATGCAGAACGAGGAAGGCAACCGTTTCTATGGTCATGTGGTTGAAATAGGCGAGGAGAAGGTCAAGGTTGACCTGAATCACCCCTTGGCAGGCGAAACACTCTATTTCAAAGGCGAGGTGTTGGAAAACCGCGAGGCTACTGAAGAAGAGGTGAATCATCTCATGAAGCATCTGACCGGCGGTTGTGGTGGCCATTGCGGTGACTGTGAAGGTGGTTGCGACCATGACCATGAAGGTTGCGATCATCATCATGATAGTGGTTGTGGTTGTGGACATTGCCATTAAGTTATGAATACGTTTGGACAGATATTCAGACTGACCACGTTTGGCGAGAGTCACGGAGAAGCCATCGGTGGAGTCGTTGATGGTATGCCGGCAGGTATCGAGATTGATATCGACTTCATCCAAAAGGAATTGGCACGTCGACGTCCTGGTCAGAGTTCTATCACGACGAGTAGACAAGAGCCTGATCAAGTGGAACTGCTTAGCGGTTTGTTCGAAGGACGTTCTACTGGTTGCCCTATCGGCTTTATTGTTCGCAACCAGAACCAACATTCTCATGACTACGACAATATGCGTCAGCTGTTCCGTCCGTCACATGCAGACTACACATACTATTATAAATATGGAACGCGCGACCATCGTGGCGGTGGTCGTTCCTCTGCCCGTATCACTATTAGCCGTTGTGTGGCAGGGGCGCTGGCTAAGTTGGCGCTTCGCCAATTGGGCGTTAGCATTTATGCCTATACATCGCAGGTTGGTAATATTGCTTTGGATTGCGATTATCATCAGTACGACTTCTCACAGATAGAATCCAATATCGTGCGCTGTCCTGATGCAGAGAAAGCTGCCCAGATGATAGCGCTAATAGAACGTGTAAAGGCTGAAGGTGATACAATTGGTGGCATCATCACGTGTGTCGTCAAGGGTTGTCCTGCAGGTTTAGGTGAGCCAGAGGCGCACAAGTTGCATGCCGATTTGGGTGCAGCAATGCTTAGCATCAATGCCGTCAAGGGCTTTGAATATGGGGAAGGTTTTGCTGGGGTCACTCAACGCGGGTCTGAGCAGAACGACATTTTCATGCCTTCTGCAGATGGTGTCTTGGTTACCAAGACGAATCATAGTGGAGGCATACAAGGTGGAATATCCAATGGGCAGGACATTTATTTCCGTGTCGCTTTCAAACCTGTAGCGACTTTGTTGCAGACTCAAGATACGGTTGACGTAAATGGTCAGGCTACTACTCTGACCGCCCGCGGACGTCACGACCCATGTGTGTTGCCTCGTGCCGTTCCTATTGTTGAATCGATGACTGCAATGACGATATTTGACCATTTTTTACAGAATAAGACCGCAAAAATGTAGAAAAATGACGTTTTATGCAAAAAAAAGCCAAAAAAGTATTGCAGTTTAAAATAATTATACTATCTTTGCAGTGCTATTCGGGTTTGTGAAAATCGGAATATGCTTTAGTTAAGTCTAGTTTAGTTTTTGTGTTGGTTGAGAGCGGTCCCCATTAATGACCGCTCTCAAAATGTTTAAATGAAGGTACAAACGAACAGAAATAAGTGATATGAAAAAAGAACTACTACTGACTGCTGGCGCTTTGTTGGTTCAACAGGCTGATGCTGCAGAGCCTCAAAACCGTAAGGCTACACCCGTACGCCCCAATATCATCTTTATTTTGGCTGATGATATGGGGTATGGTGATTTGTCGTGTTATGGCAACAAATATATCAAGACCCCAAACATCGACCGTTTGGCCGCTACAGGCACCAGTTTCACACAAGCTTATGCTGGTAGTGGTATTAGTTCACCCTCTCGTTGTTCATTGATGACGGGACGTAATAGTGGTAATACGCGTATTCGTGATAACCAATGCTATGCTGGCGGTCTGACGGGTTTGAAAATCAATCCGCGTGGTGATACGACAATTGTCCGTCGTGCCAATCTCTTGCCAGAGGATACAACGTTGGCTACCGTCATTCGCACGGCAGGCTATCAGACATGTCTGGTTAACAAGTGGCATCTTGACGGCTACGACCCAGGTTCTGCACCTCATCATCGTGGCTTCCATGAATTCTATGGTTGGACCATTAGCACGGTACATAGTAATTCGCCCTATTACTATCCTTACTATCGTCTGTGGGGCGATAGTTTGATACATATCAACGAGAATGCCCACGATGCCCATGTGCGCCATAATACAGAGATTTCCACTGACGACGCCATCGCCTTTATCCATCGTAACAAGGAGAATCCTTTCTTCTTGTTCTTGGGCTATGATGCACCTCATGAGCCTTATAATATCGACGATACCTCGTGGTATGACGAACATGGCGAGTGGTCACTGAATACCAAACGCTATGCTGCTCTTGTTACCCATATGGATTATCATATCGGACGACTTCTTGGCACACTCGATAATCTGGGCTTGCGCGAGAATACGTTGGTTATCTTTGCTTCCGATAATGGCGCTGCTGTCATGGCGCCTATCAGCGAACTCAATTGCCATGCAGGCCTGAAAGGACGTAAAGGACAGTTGTACGAGGGTGGTATCAAGGTTCCTCTGATAGTGAATCAGCCTGGTCGTGTTCCTGCCCGTCAAATTTCCAATCAGGTCTATTTCCCTGACTTTATGCCCACGTTGGCAGCACTCACTGGCAGTACAGATGCTTTGCCTCAGACGGATGGTATTGACGTGTCTCCGCTATTCTTTGGAGGCAGTGTCGATACGGATCATCGCTATCTCTATTGGGAGTTCCCTGGTAAGCAGCGAGCCGTTCGCTATGGCGAGTGGAAGTGTGTCACAGTGAAAAAGGATGCCCCATTGGAACTCTACAATATCAGTGAGGACCCTAACGAGCAACATAATCTGGCCGGACAATATCCGAAGATGGTGAAGGAACTTGACGAGGTGATGCATCGCATGCACAAACCTTCCGTTAATTATCCTATTCCTGAGGATAATCAGAAGCCCGTTGTCAAATCACGTAAGAAGAAAAAGTGACTCATACCGCCATTCCCTTCGGAAGTCCACTCTATGTGATGCTCAAGCCCGTTGGCTCACGCTGTAATCTGGCTTGTCGCTATTGCTATTATCTTGACAAGGCGCATCACGAAGAGATGACAGAAGAATTGCTCGATGAGTTTATTCGTCAGTATTTGGAGGCACAGACGCAACCCGAGGTGCTGTTTACATGGCATGGCGGCGAACCGCTGTTGCGACCCATTTCGTTCTATGAGAAGGTTTTGCAGATACAGCAGCGCTATGCCCATGGCCGTACTATCGATAATTGTCTGCAAACCAATGGTACGCTGATGACTAAGGAGTGGTGCCAGTTCTTTCATGACAACCGCTTCCTGATTGGTATCAGTATTGACGGCCCTCAGGACTTACATGATGCCTATCGGGTAAGTAACAACCGTCAACAATCCTCGTGGCAGCAGGTCATGCGTGCCATCGAATTGCTGAACCAGTATGATGTCATGTGGAATGCGATGGCTACCGTCAATCATCTGACTGCTGACGAGCCTCAACGTTTCTACCATTTCTTTCGTGAGATAGGTTGTCAGTTCCTGCAGTTTACGCCTGTCGTCGAGCGTCATCAAGGTAAGGTGGCCGATTACTCTGTGTCGCCTCGTCAGTGGGGCAACTTCCTTTGTGGTGTTTATGACGAGTGGGTCCAACAGGATATAGGCGAGGTTTATGTCCAACTGTTTGATGCTACGCTGGCCAATTGGGTAGGGGAGGCTCCTGGCCTTTGTTCGATGTCGCCAATGTGTGGACGCTGTGCTGCTATGGAGTCGAATGGTGACGTGTATAGCTGTGACCATTTTGTATTTCCAGAATACTTTTTGGGTAATATCCGCACCAGCACGCTGACCTCTATGCTCTATGGTGAGCGCCAGCAACTGTTTGGACGTAACAAATCTGCGTTACTTTCGCGCCAGTGCCGTGAGTGTCCTTACCTGTTTGCCTGTCACGGTGAGTGTCCTCGTAACCGCTTCGTTGACGACTGCTACGGAGAGCCTCATCATAATTATCTGTGTGAAGGTTATCGTCAGTTCTTCAGGCATGTAGCTGCCGATATGGATTATATGAAAAATGAGCTGGAAGCAGGTCGAGCACCAGCTAATTTGATGCTTTACAAAGGTGAAAGTGGAAAAAAGTAAGGCAAAACACAATTTTTCTATCAAAATGTTTGGCTGTTTCCTGAAAAAGTTATACTTTTGCAAGCGATAAACAAAAAAATAGAGACAATGAACACGTTGAATAAGTACTTTTACGGCTATTACTTTTACTTTGCAAGCAATTGTGAAGCGGGTCGTTGCGTATAAGTTCAGCGAAAAGGATAAGAAAAAAAATACAACCCCGCTTCACATTCGTGAAAGTGGGGTTTCTTTTTAGAAGTTAAGAAGTTAAAGAAGATAAAGAAGATAATGAAGAGAATAGCGATACAAGGACTGGTAGGGTCGTTTCACGACATAGCGGCTCATCTCTACTTCGAGGGCGAACAGATTCAGCTGATCTGTTGTAGTACCTTCGAAGAGGTGTTCCGTAACATGAAGCAGGATCCTACGGCTATTGGTATGCTGGCTATCGAGAATACCATTGCAGGCTCGTTGTTGCATAACTACGAACTGTTGCGTGATAGTGGTACGACCATTGTTGGCGAACATAAACTGCATATCACCCACTGCATCTGCTGTCTGCCCGACGACGATTGGAGCACGATAACAGAAGTTCATTCCCATCCCGTGGCCCTGATGCAGTGTCGTCAATTCCTGTCCCAGCATCCGCAGTTGAAGAATGTGGAAGCTGAGGACACCGCAGGTTCTGCCAAGATGATTGCCGAGGGTCAGCATAAAGGTTGGGCAGCTATCTGTCATGCTGAGGCCGCACGGCTCTATGGTCTAAAGGTGTTGGAAGACCATATCGAGGACAATAAGCACAATTTTACGCGATTCCTTGTAGTCAGTAATCCCAACAAAGCCGATTTGCTGCGTCCCCTGACGGAGGCCAATAAAGCAAGCATTGTCTTCTCATTGCCTCACGAAGAAGGCTCTTTAAGTCATGTATTGGCAATACTCTCGTTCTACAAGATTAATCTGACCAAGATACAATCGCTGCCCATTATCGGACGCGAATGGGAATACCTCTTCTATGTCGATGTGATGTATGACGACCTGACACGATACCGTCAGTCTATTGACGCAATTATCCCATTAACCAAAGATTTTAAGATATTAGGAGAATATAAAGATGGCAAACAAACAAATTGAACCAGCAGATAGATTAAGTTTAGTACAAGAGTACTACTTCAGTCGCAAACTGAAGGAAGTGGCACAGATGAATGCCGAAGGCAAGGATATTATCAGTTTGGCTATTGGTAGTCCCGATATGCCCCCATCGGAGCAGACCATCAACAAACTTTGTGAGGTGGCCAAGCAGCCCAACGCCCATGGTTATCAGCCCACTATGGGTACGCCTGAGTTGCGCGAGGCAATGGCTTATTTCTACAAGCGTTGGTACGATGTTGACCTCGACCCCAAAACTGAGGTGCTGCCACTGATTGGTTCCAAAGAGGGTATTCTTCACGTCACGCTGGCCTTTGTCAATCCTGGCGACGAGGTGCTGGTGCCCAATCCTGGCTATCCCACCTATACCTCTTTATCTAAGATACTTGGTGCCAAGATTGTGAATTACAACCTACGCGAGGATAATGGTTGGCAGCCTGATTTCGAGGAGTTGGAGAAGATGGACCTTTCGCGTGTAAAGCTGATGTGGACCAACTATCCTAATATGCCGACTGGTGGACGTGCACGCATGGAGACCTACGAGCGTTTGGTGCGTTTTGCACAAGACCACAACATCGTGGTGGTCAACGACAACCCATATAGCTTCATTCTCAGCGAGGAGCATCTGAGCATTCTTCAGGTACCTGGAGCCAAAGACTGCTGCATTGAGTTCAATTCGATGTCGAAGTCGCATAATATGCCTGGTTGGCGTGTAGGCCTCTGTGCTTCGAATGCACAGTTTATCCAGTGGATTTTAAAGGTTCAGTCGAATATCGAGAGCGGAACATTCCGCGGCATCCAACTCGCCGCTGCTGAGGCTTACAAGAATGATGAGGCTTGGCATCGTGAGTTCAATATCGAGACCTATGCCCGTCGTCGCCATTTTGCTGAACAGATTATGGACGTGCTGGGTTGTACCTACGACAAGAATCAGGTGGGTATGTTCCTCTGGGGCAAGATTCCCGATAGCATTCAGAACGTTGAAGACCTGACGGAACGCGTACTCCACGAAGCTCGTGTCTTCATCACCCCAGGCTTCATCTTCGGCTCGAATGGCGAGCGCTACATCCGCATCTCCCTTTGTGCCAAGGAAGACAAAATACAGCAGGCTCTCGAACGTATCAATCAAATTGTAAAATAAATTGTAAATAATAAAAATCTAAAAAATATGGAACTGGAATTAGAAAAACTGAATCTTCCGAGTGACAACGAACGCCCCTTCGTCATTGCAGGTCCCTGTAGTGCCGAGACTGAGGAGCAAGTGATGGAAACAGCCCGCCAACTGGCCATGAAGGGCTGTCATAACTTCCGCGCCGGTGTGTGGAAACCCCGTACTAAACCGGGTGGCTTTGAGGGTAATGGCGAGAAGGCGCTGCCCTGGATGAAGCAGGTGAAGGACGAGACGCACATGCTGATTTCTACCGAGGTGGCAACGCCCGAACACGTCGAGTTGGCATTGAAATACGATATGGACATTCTGTGGATTGGTGCCCGTACGACGGCTAATCCCTTTGCCATGCAAGCTTTGGCCGATGCGTTGCGAGGTGTCGATAAACCCGTGTTTGTGAAGAACCCAGTGAACCCCGATTTGGAGTTGTGGATTGGTGCTATGGAACGTCTGAACCAGGCTGGTGTGAAGCGTCTGGGTGCCATCCATCGCGGCTTCTCCAGCTTTGAACAGAAGATTTATCGCAATGCCCCTATGTGGCAGATTCCCATCGAGTTACATCGTCGCATTCCTGAGCTTCCTATTATCTGCGATCCTTCACATATCGGTGGCCGTCGTGAACTGATTGCTCCACTCTGTCAGCAGGCTATGGATCTTGGCTTCGATGGTCTGATTGTTGAGAGCCACTGCGATCCCGACAAGGCTTGGAGCGATGCTAAGCAGCAGGTGACGCCCGATGTGCTCGACTACATTCTCTCATTGTTGATTATCCGTGACGAGCACGTCACGACCGAGGGAATCCAACAGTTGCGAAAGCAGATTGACGAACTGGATAACCAGATTATGGACATTCTGGCTAAGCGCATGAATGTTTGTCGTCAGATTGGTGAATACAAGAAGGAGCATAACATGACCGTTCTGCAGGCCTCACGTTACAACGAGATTTTGGAGAAGCGTGGTGTGCAGGGCTCGCTGACAGGCATGTCGCCCGATTTCGTTGCAAAGGTGTTCGAGAGTATCCACGAAGAAAGTGTCCGTCAGCAAATAGAAATCGTAAATAAATAATCATAAACATGTTTTATGAAAATATTAGTATTAGGTGCAGGTAAGATGGGGTCATTCTTCATCGACCTGCTGAGTTTCGAACATGAGGTTGCCGTCTATGAGCGCGATGCCAAGCGTATGCGCTTTACATACAACTGCCAACGCTTTACTGAACTTGAGGAAATTCGTGACTTCGCCCCCGAACTGCTGATTAACGCTGTGACGCTGAAGTACACCATTCCCGTTTTCGAGCAGGTAATGCCTTACTTGCCCAAGGACTGCATCATCAGCGATATTGCTTCGGTAAAGACCGACCTCAAGGAGTTTTACGAGAAGACGGGTCGTCGCTACGTATCGACACACCCCATGTTTGGCCCAACGTTTGCCAATCTGCAGCAACTCTCCGAGGAGAATGCCATCATCATCAGTGAGGGCGACTACATGGGACGTATCTTCTTCAAGGACCTCTACCAGAAGCTGGGGCTGAACATCTATGAGTACACCTTCGAGGAACACGATAAGACGGTGGCTTACTCCTTGTCCATTCCCTTTGTCTCGACCTTCGTCTTTGCTGCTGTCATGAAGCATCAGGACGCACCTGGTACGACGTTCAAACGCCACATGCGCATTGCCAAAGGCGTGCTCAACGAGGACGACTATCTGCTGCAGGAAATCCTGTTCAACCCCTATACCCACGACCAGGTTGCTCAGATTCGTACAGAACTGAAAGAACTTCTGGAAATCATCGACAACAAGGATGCCGAGGGCATGAAGGGTTATCTCACGAAGATCCGAAACAATGTGAAGCGCGACATCGAAATAAAGCAATAGAGCGTTGAAGATGGCTGATAGAAAGTGCACATGAATGATATGGTGAAAGCAAAGATCATGATGATTTCGGTCATCTTAGGATGCTGTCAGCTTGTAATGGCTGATGGTGCCGATAGTACTAAACTGAAACCTAAGTTCGCACTGGAATATACTGGTGAGTTGCAAACCGACTTTAAGACAACAAGCCAGGTCAATCTTCTTCAGCTTCGTGCTGAACTGCCCTTGTCGCGGTCACTATCCTTTCATGTAGCATCACTCAGTGTTGCCTCTACGCAAGAAGACCTGCTGTTTGATACTATGATGGGCTATTCGAATATTGATGCCTATGACAAGTCCTTTGCACTTATGGTGGCAGGTTTCAAATGGAACATCAATGACCGCCATACGCTTTTTGCTGGCGTTCGTCGCATGGACGAAGACTACTTTTGCAGTGACGGCATGTCACTCTATACCAATCCTTCGTGCGGCATCTTTCCTACCATCAGCTTTAACTACTTCATTGCTACTTATCCGTTTGCTGCTATGGGCTTACACTACGCCTACGAAACGGACCGTCTCTGTATGCAGGCTTCCATTTATAATGGTACTGCCAGTCAGGCTTTTACAGGTAGCAACAATGTGTTCCGTATCTGTCCCAAAAGCGATGGCATCTTCGCCTTAGGCCAGGCAGAATACCGCTATCGCAACAGCCACTATTTCTTGGGAGGCAGTCTCTATAATGGCTATGAGTACGACATCAATATCGATGGTGAAGAACTTCAAGGGGAACCCATCAGGCGGAAGACGTACCCTACGATGTGGGCTTACGCCGAACAAGCACTTTCGTCCCGTTGCATGCTGATAGCAGCCTATGGTCATTCTTTCAGTAGTGACGATCTGGCTCGTAACTACTATGGCTTGGGAGCACAATATCTATTGGGAAAACTAAGATTTGGACTTTATTCCGACCATGTCCGCGTGTTGGGTATCAACGAATGGAACACCGAGTTGGTATGTAATGTCGAACTCAATGATTATCTGTCGATTAAGCCCGCGCTCCACATTATGAATTGCGATAATAAAACCCAGTGTATCGGTCTGTTACGACTAACAGTGAATTTAAATAATTAAGAGGGGTATAAAAAAGCCTCCTCATCAGGTGGCTTTAGCTGGTTTAAACGAGGTGGTGACTTCTTCATCGTTATACATTTAATGATGCAGTAAAGTTATAATATTCGGAAGAGAAAAGAAAGAAAACGTTCCTTTTCTGTACGAAAATTAACATCTTTTGTCCGACGTCCTGAACTACATTGACGACATCAACCGCTCACTAACTTAGGTCAAAAATACCTTCGGGCGAGCGGGAACCTGCCGAGGGAGAATCACGCTCAATATTCAATATCTCAATATAGCGCTAATCGTTATTCCCCTTGAACATGCTATCCGCTATCTCGTCCAACTGCGTTGCAATTTCTTCTGATAGCAACTCGCCGGAGTGGCCTTTCTGCCATTCTATGGTGGGGATGGTGGTTTGCAGCTTCTCCAGCGAAATATGAGGCACTGCCCCTGATTCAGCATCGTAGCAAATCATATCCACATACATCCTGCGCTTGGTGCTGCCAGCCCAGTCGTCGGCAGGATAAGGGTCGGAAAGGAACTGGCCGTTGAACACGATGCCTGCCTTCTCGTCGCCCGTGCGCATCATATAGAAGAAGTCGCCCCTGCGAGCCTCCTGCCAGTCATAGATGCTCCAGTTCAAGCGGAACATGCCATGCACGCGGTTTTCCATACATGCCTCGAAGTCCTTCTCCGTAAACGAACTGATAGTTGGGTTCCAGCGCATCAGGTAAGTCTTCGCCTCCATCAGCATTGGCACCACCTCAAACGCAACCTCCCACACGCAACTGTCGCCGTCTGGGTCTTCCACGATGGGTTTGCCTGCGCCCTGATAATTGAATCGTGTGCCGGGCTCTGTATCTACGCCAATGATTCGTGCCAGACAATGGTCATCATCGTTACTGAGATCCAAGAATTCAAGCACGCCCTTGATGGCATACGGAAACTCGCCGCCATTATAGAAATAGCAGCCGTGGAATGTATCGGGCAGTTCTTCGGTCACCAGTACCAGATTCCCGTCGAAAATCTCAAGAAACATGTTCTGGTTGTCCTCGTTGATGTCAACAAGGATATGTGTTATCTCGCCCGAACGTACCTTCTCAATCACTCCACTATCCACTCCGATGGCGACTCCCATCTCGTTGAGATTTTTCTTCTCGTTTTCTTTTTGTTTCATGTGCCAATTGTTTTTTCGGATAATACTATCTGTACAAATCATTCGAATCATCATCGTTTATTCTTCTCTATTTCAAGAAGCCTAAGGCATAGACCATCGGGCGCATCTTGTCCGCTAAGGCTTTGTAGAGCACATTGAATTCGTCCAGTTGGTTCTTTCTATACTCTTTTGCGAGTGCTTTTATTTGATACCAACCGCAATCCCAGTTCATTATTTGGAACTCGGGATTAGAGCCGTTGAATAAATCTCGGAATGGAAAGGTAGAACGTACAATTTCATTGGCCTTGTCAAGAACCGCTTGTGCTTCCAGAGAAAGGGTTATGGTCTGGAGTTTTTGATAGACGAATCGGTCCTTTGCCGTTCTTGCATCATTATAGCATTCATCAAATTGATGATCACTTGCCAACCGTAGAATTTCGTCTTTGCTCATCCAGAAAAACTCGTTATAGATATTCCATTTCTTGCCTTTGAACTCTATTTGCCGCAAAGAAGACTGGTTGCTGGAGGTATTAAAAAGAGAGAAAACAATAGCATCGTTTACAAACTCTTGGTATTGAGGATGTGCTTCATCTGGAGCCAGGTATTCGTCCTTTGAATTAACCCAATTCTTTTCAATAAGTTTACGAGCGGCAAATAAAGATACTACACGCTCATAGTTTGCTGGCATTATGGAAAGACCGTTTGCATTGGACGAGTCACAAGTTGTAAAAATCGCTACTTTAAGTTGATTTTGGTCAACGTTGTTGCCCATATTTGAATAGCACCCCAAGGCATTCTGATTAATTTTCGTATTACAGTTTTTACCCTCTTTAACAGACAATGCACTTGAGAATGTCGGCTTCTCCTCTACGCTAATTCCCTTTATTTGTTTCTTAATCCATTCTTTGGCAGAATCTTTTCCGTCAATATTATAGACCTCCTTGCGCCCAATAGGTTGAATTTCTCCGTCAACCTCATCAATCAATTCAAAAGAGAAACTTTCTTTGTTAGCAGTTTCTCCTGATTTCCAAATAGTGAATGAAATCCCCCAACTATCTGATACATCGGCAAAGTGGCTTGCCTTAAATTGACATGCACTTTCAAAAGCGAATTCTTTCAAAAAATGTTTTCTAAAAACCGCCCAAGCAGGTCCTGTCAAAAACAATGGTGGAGAGTATAGACCGATATGGCAGTTTGTTAAATGGAAGACCTGCTTAATCCTCATTATACGATACAAGAACTGTGCATATAGGTTTTTGCTGGCATTATCCATGCCTTCTCTAACCATATTTTTCTTAACGGCAGTATCGCAAGAACCAGTACCCTTAGTGTTGTCAGCTCCCTTACCAAAATCACTGCTTGATGTCGCATATGGTGGATTAAGGAAGAACACTATGGGCTTGTCTTGTTTGAGAGCTTCGTAAAGTCCCTGTGGTATTTTAGATTGATATTGTACAATGTCATCTGGACTTGGGATATAATCATTTAAAAAGTCAAACTGGAACTTTGTGGCTTCAGGGTTATAGTTTACTCCCATATCCAATTCACTTTGGAAAAGTGTTGAGCAGTATAATTCTCCGAAGTGATAGTCTCGCGTAAGATTACCCGTTCCCCAACAATTATCCCAAACCACAAATTTCTCTTTCCATTCTTCACTCAACTCACGTTCAAGCATATGGTGAGCATGATCCACAAAAAGTGTCGGAGTCCAGAAATCGCCTTTCATTCGTCTGTCTGCGTCTTCAATCAGACGATCGGCAATACTTGTCATTCTTGTTTTTTCTTGCGGAGTATAGTTTCTATCGAAATAACCGAAGAAAGACTTGAAGTTGCTGCCATCCATGTTCACGTTAGAACCGTTACACACAAGAATATTGGGCTTGGTGGGATGCTGGTAATAGTTGGTTTGGTCATTTAGTACCCCCATAAAGATACCCACTAAATCATGTCCGTTCAGTTTATTTTTGCCTTTAAGGACATTCTTACAGAAATAGTCAAAGATATTGGAGATGTTGTGCTCGGTTACTCGAACGTATCGCTGAATATTACAAGCAAGGTCTTTGATTTTTTCCGCAACAACCTTAAAGCTGAAATTCTCATCAATATTAAATACAAATGGATTGATTTCAGCATCATTGGCTATTTTTACAACCATTTCAGGATAGTTGATATGAGCTTGTGATGGAGCGGTGTCCCAATCTACATCCTCATCCAGATATTTCAGCAAGGGATTGGTCTGAAGGGCAAAGCACTCGTTTTTATCACCAACAAGACATACATTGGGTATTATCTTACCATCCAGCTCAAACTTCTTCAAATACCAAATAAACCTGTATTAGCACCTTAGCTTTGCCGGACTTGTCATTTAACAACTCATCCAATTTGTACTCGATAATCAAACGGAATTTATTACCGTTAACGACAGGTTCCATGTATCCGTCGCATTTGAACGGATAGGTGTAATCGGTGTTGGGGAAGTAGAGTGTTAATCCATTCTTGAATGGTGTTTCTACTCCTCTTTCATCAACCACGTCTTTTATCGCATCGTAAAACTTGCTTCTGCTCATAAACAATAATATTAAATCAAGTCACCCTCTTTCTTTAAACTTGCCAATTTCGAACCACTTGATCTCCATTCAAATCTTCTTTATTATCGGCTTAAAAAACAGGATGAACTTCTCCGTATACTCTTTGTACCACTCAAATAGCTCTTCATGCGATTCGGAAAGGTCGCAATACTTGTATAGATCTATACTCGAAGCCTTCTTGTCATCAAGTCTTCGCCAATCAAGTGGTTTGCCAATGGCAATTTCTGCCTCCTCCTTATACTTATATAGTTCATCAAAGAACTTCTTGTCAATATCATCTTTCATGTAAAGTTGAATTGTGATTTTCTTCTCTACTGTATTAAGCAGAAGGCTGATATGAACGCCACTCCTTCCAATAGCTATGTTCGTCCAATGGTTGTATGTGGGCGATTGTGTCTTGAATAACTTCGAAGGATGGTTACGCATATACTCACAAAAAGCTGTCCAGAATTCATAACGGTAATTCTCCAAATCCGAATGTCCTTCATTCGATTTCTGCGAAGAACTGCGAACGTCTTTTGACCAACCATTTGGTTTGGCAATGACATTGAACATTGGAGCCGCAGGACTATCCCCAATCTTGATTAGTTCAATCTCTACACCAAAGAAGTTAAACTCTTTATCGGTTATTCGGTTCAACCAGTCTATTGCGGCACGATGTTCTTCTGTGAAATGCTCGGCAATCCAGATAATTGTGACAGCATCCAGGCCAGCGGCATAGGTCAGAATCTGGCCGAGGTGGTTATGGTCGGTCTTCTCCAACTGATTCTCTATTAGCACATATTTGTCTGTGCCTGGGTCTACACAGAGAATGTCAGCCCTAAATGGGCCAACATGCTCCTCCTGAGCTTTCACCTCCAGTTCATTCATGCCGAGTGCGTCTGCAAGCAGAGATATATTTTCCTCCGATGCAAGCCAAGGCGTAAAGTCGCTGGCCTCGTTCTGCCAACAAGAACGTAAGTCAACCTTTGTAATCTTCGATAGTTTTATAGACGTAGCCATTAGCAATTGATAGTTTTTTGTCCTTGCAATCGTCTATCAATCGCTGACGCACAAAGAAAGCGTGATGCCTCTCGCGCGTTAAGCTTAGGGGCAATGCGTCGGAATGCCTTGGAACCCCTGACCTGTCTACTCAAGAATGCACCACGCCGTTTGGCGTGAGCATCGCATATATTGACAGGTCAAGGCATCATTCCTGATACCCCGTCCTCTATTATTTCAGTGGCGTTTTATTCCAATTAATGTTTCCGACGCATTTTTGGCTTAACGCGAAATAATAGCGAATGCTTTCTATTAGTCCGGATTTCTCCCCGAACCGACGGCAAAGATACAAAAAAGTTGTGGAATAATGACTCTTTGAGCAAAAAAATCTGCAAAAAAGGAGTCGATTTATGGAAATAAGAGCATCGTGCCAAATATTATGGTCACAAAAACACATTAACATTGGCACGATTGGCAATAATCAGATGTTTAGTTGTCGGGACTTAGCTTTGCAAATGGTGCGAAATAACTAATGACAGCGTCTAACATTTTATGTTCTAATGAGGTCATATATCTTGCATCAGTACCATTAGCTCCTGGATAGCGCTGAACATGTACTACACCCTTGGGGAACTTCGTGCCGTCAGAGTTCTCATGTTCATGTCCCCAGTCGAAGTCTTTATAGTGACGTCTATCTTTGTATATTCTGAGCTGACGCGGTACATCACCAGGGCCTAATCCCACATATATGTCTGATGTGTTTGAGAAGTTTGGGAGTCCAGCATGATGTTCATCATTGTCTTCAGGCATTTTAATTATTTTACACCGGAATCCGTTGATTGTGACAGCCTCTCCCACAGTGACATACAGGTACTCAGAAAAACCGCCAGATTCTATGAAATATCTTTGATTGCCCATAGTCTTACTACATTAAATCGTAATTGTGGTCATACTGAACACCATTAAAGTTGCGTTTACGAAGCCATTCCAACAAAGTCAGATTGTCATCTATAAACCCACACTCCTTCAGGTTGGTTTCGAGAGCGTCAGAAAAGTTCATTGTGTACTTTTCCTCCTTGAAGTTATCTCCAGCACGACAGCCGATGATAAATTCGTAATCATAACATCTGACAATATAGATACCATCTTCATTGTCATGTTCAGACATAATCAGATCATTCGACATAGCAGGCTCGAACTCCATTTTGTACTTCATCTTCTCAAAGAAGTTCTTCTCCTCTGCACTAGCGAATGCGCCTCCTAAGTGATCAAAGAATTGCTGATCCTTAGGTACCAATTCTGTTTTTTTGTTATTATCCATTTTTGAATCTTTTTTGAATGAAACACGGTAAGAACTTGATAGGTGTAGACAATCCTGGAACATCCTCTTCTTCTCCGTAGACGAGAATAAGTGTTGGATTTTTCTGATATTCCAACTCACGAAGCGCATAGTGAAATAACTTCTCGGCAGCACTACAATGGCGATGGCCAGTACCGCATACAGCTATCACACTATTTTCTGGCAGCCCCTCAAAACAATATTTGAATGAGTCTCTGTTGCCCCAGCTTCCAGTTGGAATGACATCATATCCGCATGTCTGTTGCCCATATGCCCCTGCAAATCTAGTTCTGAATACACTTTCCATGTTGTAAAAGTCCGTTGGGGTATCTACCCACATGGAATAGTCAGGAGTGAAGTAGTAGTCAAATTTACGAATGGAATACGATGTCTGCTCCAGGCGATACCACAACTGGTTCCTGAATCGGTAATCATCCAGAAAGAAGTGCAAGGCTTGGCCTGTCCCATTATTCTTTCTCCAATCGCTATATGCTACTAACTCGAAATCAACCGTACCATTATATGGTAAGAGCTGTGGAATGTGATGACGACTCGTAAAGGTCATTCCATCCATCAAATGCATGTTCTCATACATTCTTCTTCGTCTTTCCATTTCAGGTAGGCACTCAATTCTTGTTGATCTGCCGCTTATGGTATGTTCCATCACGTACATCTCTTTTTTAGTGAATAACGGATTTACTGCTTCCATAATCCTCTTTTTTTGTTTATGAATGAAAATAAAGATTAATAAGAGGGGATTTTGCGGCCACAAGTTTGGCAATTTGCTTTGTTTGTATTAACTTTGCAAATGCTTTATGGCCATTCCCCTTGGCGTAAAGTGCCGCCAGACTCTCCGAGCGTCGCAAACTAGCAGAGTCCAGCTCCTCGCCCTGCCGTAGTCCCCTACTGGTCAGGGCCTTTTCATTTGTTAATTTTTCATTGTTCATTTCCTCCTTTCATTAATTGATTTCTCTTGTCTTATCTGATTTAAACATATAAATTCCAGTTAAGTAGGATATGCGACCTAGTACTATCCACTTATTCAGATGTTTCTCCCTGGCCCACTTTGAATACTTCTGCTGTATTTCTACTGGATTTAGCGATACTACAGGAGCATCTGCCCATTTGTCATCGGGGATGAGTGCTTCTGCTGCAAAAGCATTAGCCTCCTGCTCTTCTTTAGTGTTCAGCTCTTCTTCAGCGTAAGCAAGGTTGATATTGCCATTATAACTCTCCGATGAATGTAACTTCAGATGCCCCACTTCATGCAGCACAGCAAATGCCAGATTGTCTATCCTGTTATATCGTTTGGTCACTACAATAGCAGGTTTTCCCTTTATAAAGAAAGAGTAACCATCGATAGAGGCGCGCTCTATCTTTGGAACAACACAAAATCTAATACCATAGTCATTGAGTATCTTTTCCACCCGATTTATCGTGTTATGATTCTCACAGAATACAAAACTCAGTTCTTTGGCAAGTTCGTCCATCTTGACCTTATCAAACTTACCTGTTGGCAGAGGCCTGCGCGATGCCTCATATTTTGCCAGTTCAGCCCATGTGGCTATCATTCTTGTATCGAGACCTGTCTTCTCAGACCTGTGGAAATAGCCTTGTACCTGTTTCTGCTGGACGGCAGGGGTTCCAAATTTCAATTGCTCCTTACAAAATGCCAGCCTTTCTGATGACGGTTTGCCAATAAGACCAACATTCTTGTAGATAATTCTCATGTCGTAGATTTCGTTGTATGCCAGCAGCATACTCTCAGCATCTCTCTCTGCAACGTTACGCAGATTGACAGCCTTTTGTTCATAGTCATACTTAGCCTGCATCTGATTCCAGTGATCTGCAGGAATTCCAAGTGCTTCTTCGAGTTTAACAGCCAACTGCTCTGAAACACCCCTTTTCCCCTTGATAATCTCCGACAGATGTGACTGTTGTATGGCTATCAGTTCAGCGAAGCTTTTCTGAGTAAAGCCTCGCGCCCTAATTTCCATACCAAGAATAAATCCTGGATGGGTGTTAGTGTTTACGTCCATTACTTCCTTCTTTGCCATAGTTCCTTTTAGTATTTTAGTTCTAAGATGTCAATTCTTCTACCGTCTTCAAACTCTCTGAACAGCAACATGCCCTTAATTTGTGAGGCTATAATGCTAACACTGCTTATCTTTACACCTTTCTTATAATTATACTGCTTATACATCAGCAGCCCTTTTGTATTGTTGAGAATTCCAATCACTACGAAGAAAGCACGCAAAGCTTTCAGAAAAGTTTTCTTCGCCTCCAACTTCCCGTATGCGCTGCTTTTACCCTTTTCAATCAGGGCTTTCAGCTCTATGTTGCTATGAACAACTATAATCATATTCTTAAATTTTGGGGCAAAGATAGAAATAATAAATGGGATTACCAAGAAAAACGAAAGAAATTATTAAATTATTAACATATTATTCCCAAATTACGGGAATTTGCGAATTCAAAAAACAGTTGATATTGTATTATGATAAGACATTATTCCATCTGTCTACCCGAAGTCCCAGGCCTCGACGTAGTGATCGAAACGGATGCCGTCGGTGCAGCCAAACTTGGACAGGATTTTCATGATTTCGTCCTGCTTTTCAGGTGTAATCATGTTATCACCATGATGGACTCGGTAGTAGGGACCATTG
>JAEEGI010003200.1_pt1 | contig 39160 bp, 24 predicted proteins | sample 8958751 | NCBI WGS metagenome assembly JAEEGI01 (sample SAMN16246545, study PRJNA631951) | gut metagenome | biome: gut microbiome; feature: rumen; material: KS-attached | host: Bos | place: Iran: Karaj | collected 2018-10 | reverse complement strand
CTCAATCATCTCGTAGCGCTCCAGGCCGTAGTGCCCAGCATAGCCCTTCATGTTCATGATGGCGTCGATGCCCACGGTGTGCGCGTCGGTACCCGTCGAGGCGCCCACAATGACTATCTTGCGTCCAATGTTCTCCTTGATGTACTCGTCGGTCTCATACATGTCCATCGTGTTCGACTCCACCTTGGGAACATAGATGGTCGAGTAGTCGACCGTGTGGGTGCAGCTGCCGTAGCAGTTGAAGAAGGTGAAGCCTGGGGTCAATTCTTGGTAGAACACCACGCTGGGATTCTCCAGACCCATCTTGCGCAGCATCTGCTTGGCTGCCTCTACAGCCTCGGCACCACACGGTACGGGCAGCGTGAAGCTAAGCTGCACCTTGCCGTCATTCATCGTGTCGCCATACGGCTTTATCTTGGTGAGGTCTAAGGTTTTGTCGTAGTCCTTAGCCTCCATGCTATATAGTCCTTCGCTCATTGTTCTTGCTCTTTATCGTTTACCTTTCATTAACTCGACAAACGGGTTGAGGTAGTTCTCACCCTTCATGGTCACGCCCTCAAGGCCCTTGCCACCGTTCTTGGGACGCTTGACGTCACCGAAGATGCCCTTCTCAAGGGCAGTGAACAGGCCTTCCTTGGTGATGTCCTCCAGCAACTTGATGGTGTTGCCCAAAACCTCCTTGACGCGGGCGCGGCAGATGCCGCCCTCGGCAAATTCCATCTCCTCGCCTATGCTCTTCATGTTGTTGAAGATATACTTGGCGTTCTCGATCGACAAGTAACGATCGCTCATGAACGGAGTGTGGATGGCCTCGGTGGGCATACCCAACAGTTGGATGCCCTGGTGTGTCCAGATGCCGATGATGTTGAACAATGCGTCCTGGATATGGCCGCGGAAGATGTTGCCCGTCATGAACTTAGTCGGAGGCATGTACTTCAATGTGGCTTTCGGGAAAATCTCGCGTGTCATCTGAGCCTGTGCCAATTCAAGCAAGAAGCCGTTCTCCAGCATCGGGTCCATCTCAAAGGCGTGGCCCAGACCCATCTGCTCTTCGGGTAGACCGGCCATCAGAGCCAACTGCTCGTTGATGAGGTCCGAGGCAAGCACGGTGTGGGCAGCCTCAACGGCATCGGCGGTGGTGAGGTAGTTATCCTCGCCGGTGTTGATAATCACGCCAGCAAAACCGTTGATGATGCGGCTCATGTACTGGTCGATGAGCGTGCGTTGCATGTTGATGTCACGGAACAAGATGCCGTAGAGTGCGTCGTTCAGCATTACGTCAAGGCCCTCAAAGGCACCCATGATGGCAATCTCGGGCATGCACAAGCCTGAGCAATAGTTGCACAGGCGGATGTAACGGCCTTGTTCCTCGCCCACCTCGTCCAGCGCCTTGCGCATGATGCGGAAGTTCTCCTGTGTGGCAAATGTGCCACCGAAGCCTTCGGTCGTAGCGCCGTAGGGCACATAGTCCAGCAGACTCTGACCCGTGGTGCGAATCACGGCAATCACGTCAGCACCCTGACGGGCACCGGCTTGGGCTTGCACCACGTCTTCATAGATGTTACCCGTGGCGACGATGATGTACAAGTAGGGCTTGGGACCCTCGCCAATAGTTTCGAGGTAGTGCTCACGGCGGGCACGGCGGGCACGGATGCGGGCCATGCTCTCGTCGATGACTGGTTGCAGTGCGTCGGCAATCTGCTTGGGGTCGCGTGTCACCACCTGCGTGATGTCAATCTGGCCTGTAGCCACCTGTTCGGCAATCTGCTGGGGATTAAGACCCGTGCGAATCATCGCGTTAGCGATGAAGAACAGCGCGCCCTCGCCAAGGACGCCTTTGTCCTTCAGGGCCTCCACAACAACATTGGGCAGGGGCACCTCGTTGTCATCAACGCCATCAATGCCCATCAGGCGGCACAGCGTGCGCTCAACGGCCACTGTGGTGTACTGCTCAACGAATGTCTGAACATCCTGGGCAATACCCTTAGCCAACCCGCGGGCATACTCAACTTTTTCAAAATCTAATCCTAACTTGCTCTTTTGCATATGTTTATGTTTATGATGGTTAACGAGTTACATCGCCTCACTTTTTCAAGTAAGGGAAAGGTGTCGGCATCTGAATAACGCTTGAGAACAACGGACGTTACTACGCCGCTGCAAATTTAGCCAAAATTCCTTAATTAGGCAACAATCTAACCTCGATTGTCCCGAATTTTCGTTTGAGACAACGAATTATACAAAATGTTTGGCGGAATTCACGTTTAAAAACAGAACAAGTTTGTGCAATTCACGGTTTAGTCGGGGTGGTTTAGTAGGCTGCGGGCGTAGGCTAGCCATTCAGGGTCGATGCCTAGGCTTTGGGCGATATTCAGTGCCTCGTGCGGAGCCTCGCCGTCCTCAACCTCAACCAGGGTGTAATCCATCGTGCCGTTCTCAAATCCCTTGACGCGCAAGCAACGGGCATCACCGGGGTCGATGTCATAGTGGGTTGTCATTACCAGACTCACAGGACGGTCCTCCATCAGTCGCAGCAGGGCGGTGACTAGGGCAGTGCCTTCGGTGGGGTTGGTGGTGCGTGCGGGCTCATCGATGAGTGCTAGGATGCGAAGGTCGCTGCGTGAGGCCTGTACCACACGGTCGATGCTCTTCATCTCGGCGGCGAACGACGATAGGCCACGCTCTACCGATTGGTCGTCACCAATGCAGAAGTAAATCTCGTCTTTCACGGCAATCGTGGCATCATGGGCGGGAATGCCAAAACCAAATTGGAATAAATATTGACATAGTGTCAACGTCTTGAGCACCACGGTTTTGCCTCCCATGTTAGCACCAGTGATAAGCGTCGAGTTCATGCCGAAGGCGATGTCGACAGGCTGGAAGGTGCGTTTGACGTTGGCGAGTGCCGCGCGCACCTGCGGGTGGAACATGGCGTGATAGTGGGTTGTGGCATCGGTCGAGATAGTGGGGTAGCAGAGACCCATCTTTCGACACTGGTTGGCCTGTGCAAGCAGCACATCAATGCGTGCCAACGCCACCTGTGCTTGCTCAATAGCATCGGCAAAGGGATGCAATTGGTGGCTCAGGTCTTGTCGTACGCCCAGCTCCAACTCGTTGGCTTGTAGCAATAAATCTTCTTGCTGCTCAGGGTGTTGGCGCATCTGCGCCCGCAAGTCGCGCAGTTCGGCACAGTAAGCATCGTAGACATAGAATGTGGCGATCTTCATCCCGTCGGGGTCAAGGATGGTGATGACTTTGTCGAGCGCTGGAATTTCGACAGCATTAGCCATACCTTGTTCATTTAATAGGCGTGCCACGTCGGTTGAGAGAATGGCAAGATGCTTGACCTCAAACAGCTCGATATCATCGAGCGTGGCTCGCTGCCGCAAGTTCTGGATGGTCGTGCGGATGTCCTTCAGACCTTGCAAGCGGAATCGCAAAGTATTCAAGTGGGTAGCGTCTACCCGTGCAATAAAGTCATCAAACTGCCGCAACAGTGAGTAGGCAGCGGCAATCTCAGCGGCCGAGGTCATCATCGGTCGATCCAAAAGCCAACGACGGGCGTAGCCCGACTGCAGTTCCAGCTCGTCGAGCATATATCGCACTCCACAGGGCGAGTCAATCACATTCTTCAGTTGCATAGGTTTATTTCTTTTTCAGCAAGTCGTAGACGGGGAGGTGGATGGCCTCGGACAGGCGAGCGCAGAGCTGGTCGCTGTCGAGGTTGTAACCGCTGGGTGAAGTGGGGTTGACTGTCACGGCAATGAGGTGGCTCTTCTGCAGTACGCTCATGCGGCCGCCACTTTTAATAAATAGGTGAAATTGCTGGGGCGTAGCAAAAACCTTGGTGAAGTCCCGCACCACAAGTTCAACTTGCCGCAGGCACTTGTTGCGCCGCACTTTTTCGAGCAGCCCGTCAACCAGTGCACCAGCGACATAAAGCGTTTGGCACTGCTCCATGCCATCGAAGCGAATCTCTTGAGACAAGGCGGTCAGGCCATTAAGTTCGTGCAGCGTGCCGTCGCGGTTCACTGCCCACACGCCGCGTTCAAGTGGCATCAGCTGCTTCAGGTTGTCCTCGCTGGCAAGTGGCAGGTTGATGAGTTCAACCACAAACGCGGTCTTGTTGACAAGTGTAGTCAGATTGGCCGAGTAAGCAGCCCCAGTGGCCAGAATCATCGCCTGGCTCACGGCGGGCGACGCCAGGCTCATGCGCGACAATGCACCATCGATGATGGCCAGGTCGATGCCGTGCCTGCGGGTTGACTGCATCCAGCGCTGCAGTCCGGCGGTGGAAGATGGTCCCGAGAGTAGGATTTTGCCTTGTGTGAGGGCACGTGCGGTCACCACGCGGCCCAGCGATGTGCTTTCATCACTCACGTCAACCAGTTCGCTCACCAACCTTCTCAACTTGTAATGTGCCTCGCTGGTGCCAAAGTACATTCCCTCGCGCAAGGTAATCTCTGGTTTCTGCGTGAGGGTTACTTGGTCGGTAGTCTCCCCATCAATGCCGATTGACGTGACCGCAATAAGTGTGTGCTCGAGCGGTATTCGCTCGAGCACATACTTCAGACACTCGGTCTTGCCGGTATTTTTCTCCAATCCGACTATCGACAGACTGTCGTAGCGCAATATGTCGTCAATAAACGGCATGATAGTTGTTAGCTCCCCTACCCCCCTTTAGGGGGGTAGGGGGACGGGGACGAGGGATGGTTAGGACTACTTCGCGTTGCGCTCGTGGCGCTTCAGAGCCTTGGGCTCGATGTTCATGCGCTCGCCTTCAAGCAACGAGATGACACCGTCCACAGCCTTGTCGGCAGCCACCTGCTCCTGCTTGCGTGCAGCTTGGCAGTCGGGGCAGTTGCACTCGCTGTGATACTCGGTAGGCTCGGTGTAGGTTGTGATAACGCCCTCAAAGTTGCGCAACACGACCTTGCCAGGAGCTTGCGAGATGACATACTGCGGCATGACGGGAGTCTTGCCACCGCCACCAGGTGCATCGACGACGAACGTCGGGATGCAGTAGCCCGAGGTGTGACCACGCAGTCCTTCAATGATCTCGATGCCCTTCGACACAGGGGTGCGGAAGTGCTCCAGACCCATCGACAGGTCGCACTGGTAGATGTAGTAGGGACGCACACGCATCTTGACCAACTCATGCACCAGGTGCTTCATTACATGCACGCAGTCGTTGACGCCACGCAGCAACACACTCTGATTGCCCAGGGGCACACCGGCATCGGCGAGCATCTCGCAAGCACGACGCGATTCGGCGGTCACCTCGTTGGGATGGTTGAAGTGGGTGTTCAGCCACACGGGGTGGTACTTCTTGAGCGTAGCGCACAGTTCGGGCGTGATGCGCTGCGGGCACACAACGGGTGTGCGGGTACCCAAGCGGATAATCTCCACATGGGGAATGGCGCGCAGACGCGACATGATGTAGTCCAGACGCGAGTCTGCTACCATCAGGGCGTCACCGCCCGAGAGCAGCACGTCGCGCACGCACTCGGTCTTCTCGATATACTCCAGTGCCTTTTCGATGCGGTCCATGCCACACTCGTTGTCGGTCTGGCCAGCAAAGCGGCGACGGGTGCAGTGACGGCAGTACATCGAGCACATATCGGTGATGAGGAACAGTACGCGGTCGGGATAACGATGCGTCAGACCCGGTGTGGGCGAATCCTCGTCCTCGTGCAGCGGGTCGAGCAGGTCGGCAGCGGCCTGATGGGTCTCAAGGCCAGTGGGGATGCACTGACGACGCACGGGGTCGTGTGGGTCATCGGGGTTGATAAGGCTCAGATAGTAGGGCGTGATGGCCATGCGCAGGGTGGTCAGCGTCTTCTTCACGCCTTCTTCCTCCTCGGCCGTCAGGCTAACGTATTTTTTGAGTTGTTCCAGTGTCTCGATGCGGTTTTTCACCTGCCATTTCCAGTCATTCCACTGCTCGTCGGTGACATCGGGGAACAATTGTTTTCTTCTTGATTCAGCCATTTCTTCGAAATAGTAGTTAAGTAGTTAAAGGTAGTCAAAGGTAGTTAAGTAGTAAGTTTCAGAAGTAGTTCAGTAGTTCGGTACTTGCAGTATTTTACTGCCATTACCTTCATACAGCGGTTACGCGGTGCTCTACTTAACCACTACTTAACTACCTTCAACTACTCATTTATGCGTAGAGCTCCTCAAAGATCTTGCGCAGCTCGGGGCACTCGCGCAACTCTTGCAGAGTGAACTCGGCGTGGCCCTTGGTGTAGCCGTTGCCAATGATCATGTTCACGTCAGCACCGATACCCTCGGCACCCAGAGCAGCCTTGGTGAAGCTGGTTGCCATCGAGAAGAAGTAGACGATACCGTCATCCTTGGTGCAAAGCACTGCTGTCATCTCGCAGTCGGGCACGTTGACGCAGTTGATAGTGGTGTCGGCCATCTTGCCGTCGGTCAGTTTGTAGACCAACTCATAGACCTGCACGGGCGTCATGCCGGCAACGCTCTCCACGACGTCGCAGAAGCCCAGGTCCTTGATGCGCTGGGTCGAGCGAGGGCTGTTGGCAAGACCAATGACCTTGCCAGTCACGCCAACGCGCTTCTTTGCCTCGTAGCAGCACAGCATACCGCTCTTGCCACCAGCACCCAGGACAACCACATTCTGGCCATACTGGCACAATTTGGCGGTCTGAGCAGGAGCACCAGCAACGTCCAGTGCGCTCAGAGCGAGTTTCTCAGGCATGTCATTGGGAATCTTGGCATAGATGCCGCTCTCAAACAGGATAGCTTTGCCCTTGATGTCGACCTGGTCAACATCGGCCTTGATGTTCAGGATCTCGTCGATGCGCAGCGGGGTCAGTGACAGCGACACCAGCGTAGCGATGCGGTCGCCCTCCTGCAAGTCAATCTTGCCCTTGAGCGCGTCGCCAATCTTCTCAACGGTGCCCAGCAACATGCCACCCGAACCAGTGCGGCGGTTGCGGTGCTTGCCTTGCAGTTCGACGTTGAGCAGCATTTCCTTCTTGATCTCTTCCATCACCTCGGCCTCGTCGTTAGGATTCTTGGCCTGGCTCTTGGCGTAGTTGTGGATGTCGGTGAACGATGCCGAGTCGATGTTCAGGGTTTGTACATCGATGAGAATCTCGTTGTCATAGATCTCATCCATGTTGTTGTCCAACTTGTTGGCGGGCTGGGGCAGAACGCCCACGGGCTCGATCACGCGGTGCGTGCCGAAACGATTACCATGTTTTTGCATTGTAGTGTTGTATTTTTTAGAGTTAATTATTTACATTGAGGGGTGTCAGTTAATTATTTGCGGGGCTTCAAACCCAGGATTTCGCGGGCCTCGTCGCTGGTGGCGATGGGACGTCCCAGTTCCTTGGCCAGACGCACCACCTTCTCGACGAGTTCGCCGTTACTCTTGGCCAGCACACCCTTCGACAGGTACAGGTTGTCCTCAAAGCCTACGCGCACGTTACCACCCATGGCGATAGCAGCTGCGGCCATTGGGAAGGCGTGGCGGCCCACACCGGTCACTGTCCAGGTCGAGCCAGCGGGGATGCCGTTCACAAGCCAGCACAGGTTGGCCACGGTGGCGGGAGTACATCCAGGAACGCCCAGCACAAAGTTGAACTGCATGGGGTCGCCGGGCACCTGGCCCTTGCGTGCCATGTTGAGGATGGTGTCAAGATGACCCATCTCGAAACATTCATACTCGGGTTTGATGCCACGTTCCATCATGCGCTTGCCAAAGGCACGCATCGTGGGCATGGTGTTGTCAAAGATTTCGTCCCCAAAGTTACATGTACCGCAGTCCAGAGTAGCCATCTCGGGCAGCGGAGTAGTGTCGGTCGACTGCAGTCGCTCGTCAGGAGTCATGCCAACGGCACCGCCGGTCGACGGAATGAGGATAACATCGGGGCATACCTTGAGAATGGCCTCCTCGCATTCCTGGAAACGGCCACGGTCCTGTGTGGGTGTTCCGTCATCCCAGCGCACATGCAGGTGAACGATGGCGGCACCGGCATCGACGGCACTCTTGGCCTCGCGCACAATCTCTTCGACGGTATAGGGCACATTGGGGTTCTGCTCCTTAGTGACCTCGGCACCGCAAATTGCAGCAGTGATAATCAGTTTATCCATGTCTTATTTTCTTTGGCATTCTTTGGGGGTTACACAAGTGCCCGAAGCGCGGCATACCACGATGGGCTCGTCAAGCTCGTCGGCAGCCGAGGGCGAGATGTCGGGACGAGAAATCGCCACCTTGCGGGCCTCAAACTGCATGTGGCGTGAGGTGTTGCCTTCGCGGTCAATCCAACCCTCGGCCTCGATGAAGTCACCAGCATAGACCGGTGCAAGGAAGTCGATTGAGTCGTAGGCACGGAACAGACCTTCGTCACCATCACGCATAATCAATAACTCGGTTGCCACGTCACCAAACAGATGCACCATGTGGGCACCGTCCACCAGGTTGCCACCATAGTGGGCATCCTTTGCGCTCATGCGCAATCTAATCTTTGTTCTGTATTCCATATAACTAGTCGTTAAGGTTAAGATGGCTCCTCTCTTCACTCAGGAGAGGGGTGAGGTTTTTATTTCTCGACATAGATGCCATCGACATAGATGCCCGATGCGTGAACGCACTCAGGCTTGATCTCGCCAACTTTGACCAGTTTCTCGGCCTCGACAACGACATAATCGGCGGCGGTAGCCATCAGCGGGTTGAAGTTGTTGGTGGTGCCCAGGAAGACCATGTTACCGAACTCGTCGACGATATTGGCGCGCAAGAAAGCGATGTCGGCCTTCAGCGGCTTCTCGAGCAAGTATTCCTTGCCATCAACTGTGATGATGTCCTTGCCGTCGGCCATGATGGTACCCAGACCGGTCGGGGTCAGCACACCGCCCAGACCAGCGCCGTAGGCACGGATGCGCTCGGCTAGGGTGCCTTGGGGCACATACTCCACGATGAGCGTACCCTCGTTCTTCTGCAAGGCAGTCTGCTTGTTCGTTCCCGTGTGTGAAACGATAGCCTTCTTTACTTGATGGTTGGTCACTAGCTTGCCGTGAGCCACCTCGTCATAGGCGGTGTCATTGGCGATGATGATGAGGTCTTTCACACCCTTCTCTACGATGGCGTCGATGATTTGAGTGGCGCTTCCCACGCCCAGGAAGCCGCCGAACATGATTGTCATGCCGTCATGCACTTTCTCGACGGCCTGCTCCAATGTAATCAGCTTATTCATGTTGTTTATGTTTTGGTTTGTATGATGTTTTCGGTTTAAGACTGCAAAGGTAATGTAAACCGAGCGAAATACAAAACAAAAACACATTTTTTTGTTTTGGTGCCGCCCACCTTCGCCATTGGCAAATTTACTTAATATTTGTGACTCTCACCACATTTTGTCCTCGATATTTTTTGCCTAAAAATCTCACAAAACTCCAACTATCATATAATCAGTAGTTTAGGGAGAAGTGAAATCATTTATAAAATTGTACCCGATTTATGGCATTCTCTTTTATCGAGAAAAAACACTACCTTTGCAGGACTTCAAATAACAAATAACTCTACTGAACTATGAAAAAAATCCTCATCCTCGCTGCTGCAGCATTGCTAATGTGCGCATGCAACACCAACAAGGGTAATAACACCAACCCTAACAACAATGCCGATTCTCACAAGTGCGTAAGCCCCCTGCCTGCAGGTACAAATCCTGATTCGCTCACCGACTGCACTGTCCCGGCAGTTTTCACGGTCGATAACTTTGACTGGACAGCTGGCACACTGCAGTTCAAGGTCTACAACAAAGACCTCTATGATGTGGTTGACATCCAGCAACTGGCCAATGGAGACACACTGGTATTTCAAGGTCGAAAAATTGTGGTCAACAGTGTGGAGAAGCAGGATGATGGATTCATCATCGTAAACGGTGGCATCGAGAATGATGGCGCCGACCTCGTCCCATTCGAGGGAGGCACCTACCGGGGCATCCAGCCCGATGACCATGCAGTGTACTCTCTGTTGGGAACAGCCACACTACCACTGGCAAACAACCTGGTCATGATTGACTGTGGAATTGAGCCAAACGACCCTGTTGACACCGTCAGAACCAATGTGAAAGAGTACATCCAGAAGCTTGACAACAGGGACAATTTCAATGAGCTGAATACCGAGTTGCTTATCCAAGGCGGGAAAATCACACAAATCAACCGTCACTGGATACCATAAGTAATGCAGGGTCAATTTTGTGTATTAACTCCTTAAAGATGAAGAAGTTTTTCCTAATTTTGGCGGCCATGGCATTATGGATGCCAAAAGGCGAGGCATGCACGAGCATCCTCGTGGGCAAGAAGGCGAGTGCCGATGGATCGGTGATGTGTACCTACAATATCGACTCATGGGGCGCTTGCCACAAGATGTACCGCTATGAGGCAGGTAAGCACCCTGCAGGAACCATGCGCAAGATTTATGACCGTGACACGCGCGTTTATCATGGTCAGATTCCCGAGGCACCTGAGACCTACTTGGTTACCGGCAATATCAATGAGTGGCAAGTGGCAATAAGCGAGACCACCTTTGAGGGACGTGACGAACTCGTTGACCGCAAGGGCACCATCGACTATGGCTCGTTGATGGACTTGGGGCTACAGCGCGCCCGAACGGCCAGGGAAGCCATTCAGGTAATGACATCTTTGGCCGAGAAGTACGGCTTCTGCAGTTCAGGCGAGTCATTCACCGTTTGCGACCCTAACGAAGCATGGCTACTCGAGATGTGTGGTTGCGGACCAGGCAGCAACAGTGTGGTGTGGATGGCGGTGCGTGTGCCCGACAACGCAGTGCTAGCGCATGCCAACCAAAGTCGCATCCGTCGCGTAGACCTCACCGATACCGCCAACGTGAAAATGTCGCCCAATTGCATCAGTTTTGCCCGCAAGCGGGGCTATTTCAAGGGCAGCGATAGCGAGTTCAGCTTTTGTGACGCCTACAATCCTCCCACCTTTGGAGGCCGTCGTCTGGGTGACTCGCGCGTGTGGGCTATCTACCGCCACCTCATCACGGGCATGGACCGCTACATTCCCTACGTCGAGGGCAAGCAGCCACTCAAAGATGTGGAACCGTTACCCATGTGGATTATCCCCGACAAGAAGTTGACTGTCAACGATGTGATTGAATGCCTACGCGACCGGTTTGAGGATACGCAGTTTGCGATGGATGATGACCCAGGAGCGGGACTATACGACAGCCCGTTCCGTCCGCAACCTTTGCGATACGAGGACGACGGAAAGACCCTTTTCAACGAACGCTCGGTGGCAACGACTCACACCGCATTTACGTTTGTGGCTCAGTTGCGCGGTTTCTTGCCGCGTGAGGTGGGAGGTGTTATCTGGTGGGGAAACGACGACAGTGGTATGGTGGCCTACACCCCAGTCTATTGCAGCGCAAGCCGTGTACCGCACTGCTACAACGATCCCAAGGCCGATGCGTTCCACTTTAGCGAGGAGAGCGCCTACTGGGTATGCAACTGGGTCAGCAACATGGTTTATACGCGGTGGAGCCTGCTATATCCCGAGCTCAAGCAAGTACGCGACTCTTTACAGGCCAGCTACTTTGCCAGCCAAGCCGATGTCGAGAGGCGAGCCTTGGCACTTCTATCCAGTGACCGCGATAGTGCCATCACCTTACTCACCGACCATGGCGACCAATTGGGGCAGCAGATGGTCAAGCGTTGGCGCGAGATGGCATGGCACATGATTGTCAAGTATAACGATGGTGTTATCCGTCAGGAAGAGAATGGCCGCTACAAGCGCAACAGCAGTGGTTTCCGCCCCGTACTCACCCGTCCTGGCATGACTCCCAAGTCACGCCACCGCATCCACCAAGCCACCGGCACCCGCCTCGAGGTGCCCTCCGAGGGCCACCTCGACGGTTCCTATATGTGACTATGAACCTTATTGTAGGGGCGACATGGGAATGTCGCCCCTACTGGCGTTATTCTACTGGACCACTATGGTGCGGTGACGATGAATGTAGATGCCTGGTGTTGTGGGCTTTGCGGTGCCGAGGTTACACCCGCATAGGTTGTAATAGGCGTCCTCGCCGCTCGGCTCTTGCATCTCGGTTCTTGTAATGCCGGTGATGATGGGATCAACATCGGGGCCGGTGGCCAATGCCAAGGGAAATACCTCGTATTGCGTTGTGACACCACCCTCCACATTGGGGCGGAAATCAGAATCATCAGGGTCATATTCCCGTCTGACAGTTTTCTTGTCCTCCACAGGCTGCCCATGGCGTGTGATGGCCGTCATGGGATAACAGGCGTTCTCGAGCAATTCATCTTCATGGCCCTCCTGAAGCAAGTTATAGTTTGGGTGGAAACCTCCAGCGAGGTTGGCCATGTTCATTCCCAAGTCAGGATTGTTGGCTGGTACATAAAAATTACCGTCCTCACCGTAAATCGACCATTCATACCTGGCGAATTCCTGAGGCTTGGGACGCACGAAGGCATAGGTGCGACCATTGGAGCCCAACTGTGTGCGCCCCATGAGTGAGGCCGCGATGTAGACATTCGGAACGTATGTGGCATCCTCGCCTTTCGTCAATTCGGAAGTAACATTAATCACTGGGTTGCGTTTGTCGACCAACTTGCCTGTGATGGTGCCGCCCTCGATGAGGTAGCATCCGCCAGAAAGTCCAGCGTCATGCAAAATCACCCAGTTACTTTGGTCATATTGTGGGGCGCTGGCTAAGCCAGAACCACCCAGATAGTCGAACTCACCTGAATATACCTTATCGGGCAGCAGCCAGTGGTTGTCGTCCTTGGCATAGAGGTCGCCATTCTTGTCGACATAGACCGCTGTGAGGGGGTCGGAGACGGTGTACTCCCTACCCACCACACCATAGTTCACAATCCACCACAGGGGATAGCTGCCGTCATCGGGCTGCATGGCTTTGAGCCAGGCATCGAACTTGTGGGAGTCGATGTAGGCCTGCAGGCAGCCGTCGGGCACATGGATCTTGGTCGCTGTGACGGTGCCGAACTCCTTGCCTCCTGCCTCGCTGGGGGCATCGTGATAGATGCCGTCCCACCAGCCGAACTCGTCGGGTATGGTCTGCATCAGGAAGTAGACATTGGTGACACCCGTGCAGCCGCTGAAGGCATGTGCCTGGATGTCGGTCACCGTCGATGGAATCACCATCGTCGTCAGACCTGTACAGAACGAGAATGCCTCTTCCTCGATGACGTCAAGCCCTTCGGGCAGAACGACGCTCTTTAGGCCAGTGCAACGATTGAAAGCGTTCTGGCCAATATAGGTGACACCCTCGTCAATCTTGACATACTCGATACTGGTAATGTCCTGGAAAGCGCCTGCCTGAATGCCCTTGACTTGCCATAAACCCATAACCTCGCCCAGGATGTGGAGCGACTGGATGGGGGTGACTCTGTCCCAGCCCACAGCGAGGCAGGTGAGGTTGTTGCGCTCATAGACCACGCCGTCGACGACGAAGGTCTCGTCGGCGGCATGGCCTAGCAGAACGGTCAGTAACAGTAGGTTAAAGATGAATCTTCTCATCGCTTCACAATACGTTTCACGGCATGCATGCCATTGACAGTGATGGCTTCGACCAGATAGACACCTGCGGGCAGGTGGCTCAGGTTGAGCGAGGTGTTGTTGTCGCTGATTCGGCTCACCTCGTCGAGGCGGGCACCATTGGGAGCGAATACTCGCACCGACTTCAACTCACTGCCCGACTTCACATAAATCATGTCATGCACCAGAGTGGGTGTGATAACTATCTGGTTGTTCTGTGCGTTCACGTCATTCACTCCGCTGTTGGCGATGGTGAAGATGCTGGGCACATCAAGGTCGCCATAGACAACATCGCTGCCCCATTGCAGGTGCTCGTTCATCCACACCACCTCGCCGTCAATGACAGTGGCAAAGTAGACCTTCTTGCCTGTCTCCTCGGCATTGCCAGCAACAGTGAGCAGGTAGTAGCCATCGTCGGTGGCGGCGGTGACTCCGCGGCACTGACCGTCGACAAAGGCGGCAACAGTGAGCGTATCGACAAGGACATCATCCTTCATTACATGTGCCACCACGTTCATGTTGTCGCTGAACTGATGATGGTCGACAGGCGTGAATGGCGAGTGAGCGGGCACACGCACCACGCGGGCGGGAGCCTGGTTGTAGGTGGCATCGATGGTGGGATAGCGGAAGGTCACAGCCTCGGTTCCGTTGGACTTGTAGTAGTAGCCCATTCCTGGCACGACTGCGCCCAGGTCGCCTTCCCACTTATAGCCGTCGTAGAAGGCGACTTGATCCTTGCTCTTGATGATGTCACCGCGGGTCGGGTTCAGGTCGGCAAAGGCCTCGGCTAGGCTCAGGTTGTAGATCGAGAGCGGTCCAATCCAGTTCCAGCCGGGATAGATGGTCTGGGTTGCCGTGCGTGTGTCAATTCGGTTACCCGAGATGTTGACCACGACGTCGGACTTAGTCTTCAACTTGTACATGTTGCCAACGGCCAGCGTGTCGAGACCTGTAGAGGCCCACTTGGTGCCACTATTCATGGCGAATCCTTCCTTGCCTTTAATGGTGTTGAACACCTTGGCATGGCCAAAGACACTTTCCAGATCGGGCTGGTCGGGCTCGGCATAAAGCGAAATCCAGTTCCAGCCGTTTTGCAGATAGCACACTTGCTCAATTTGTTCGGATGCAATCCACATGACAGGGTTGTCATAGTCGCCAATGAGGTCGTTGGGACGATAGGTCAAGTTCAGCGTCTGGCCCTTGTACTTGGTCACCACATTGCCCAATACCACACCTTGCTCAGAATCATAGATGCGGAAGGTGATGGGTTGTGACTGGGTGATGTCTTGTAAGCCATAAATAACCATGTTGACGAAGTAAGCGTCACGGCTGGTCACCAGACGGGGCGATGCTACGCCGCGGCACTCGCCATCGACGAAGGCTGCAATGCGCGTGTTGGGGATGCTGCAAATCTTGTCTTCGAAGTAGATTTGTCCGATGATGTTCATCGAACTCTCATAGTCGGCAGGGTTGACGCTCCACAAGGGTTCGTTGCCGGTGATGGTGACACGGAACAGCAGCGGCGAGCAGATGTCGTCGTCGTTGACGGCATAGGCATAAACCAGATGAGTGCCCACGGGCGCATCGGCACCGAAGGTGAACTGGATGGGCAGGCTCTCGCCAAGGGCAAGCACGCCCTCGGCCGTTGACGGCACAATCCAGTTGGGCAGTCCTGTGATGGTAAAGTGTCCGCTCTCGCGACCCTTGTTACGCAGCACGGCGGTGACGTTGTAATCGCTCAATCGGTCTTTGACGACATCGATACCTTCCTCGTCCCATTCCAGGGTGTTGTAGTCGACCACGGCACTCCAGGTGACGGTCTCGGAGAGGTTGTCCTGCATGTCGCGTACGTTCTTGACGATGAAAGTGAGCAGGTTGCCCTGCATGCGCGACGGCAGTGTGCGCAGGTTGATGTAAATCTCGTTGCTCGAGGCGGTGTACTCAAAGTCCAGATTCTGCTTGAGCGGGGCGGTGCGCAGGGCAGGAGCCGTGTTGGCCTTCACCACGCCATCGCCCAGAGCTTGAACGATGCCAAATTGTGTCGCTTTAGGAGCCTTGTTGTTGAGGCTGAACTCGGTGATGATGTTGCCATTGGCATCGAGCACTTGGCGCTCCATGGGGTAGTAGGCTATCAATCCCGCCACGTCGGCCGTGTCAACCTGGTTATAGCGGTTGGCAATTACCGAGGTGCCGTCGCAAGCCACATTCCACACACGAATTTCGTCGATGTCGCCGACATACTTGTGTTTCTCTTCCAATATCTCGGTGTCGGCATTGCGCTTGAGGATGGAGCCCACATAGAGATAGTCACCGGCGGGAGCCGGCAGTTGCTGCTCGGCAAGGGTCTTCACCGCCTTACCATCGATATAGACCACAGCACTCACACCACGATGCACATTGAGCGCCAGATGGTGCCAGTTGCCATCGTTGTAATTGACGTTGGTCAAGACAATGGGCAGGCCATTGGACACGAGCGACGACAAGGTGTCGTTATAGATGTGCAAGATCATCGAGTTGTCATAGTCAAAGCCGATGGACAGGCGGTCGGTGACCGAAAGCAGGGTATTGCGGGCGTTCATGTCCTTCTCGCCACGGAACCAGGTCTCGACCACATAACTGTCGGTCTCGCGAGGAGCAATAGACCCGATGGGAATCTTGATGGTGTGCTCGCCGTCGAGGTGGGCAGCGAGGTTGGTGTTCTCGATGTTCCACGACTCGGCGGGCAAGTGCATATTGCGCGAGCGTGCATAGTCGGTCACCGTTGTGCCATGTCCCTCGTTCATCTTCCAGTATCCTACCAGTCCGGGCAGATAGGGCGCTACCACCTCATCCTTCTGTGCCAAGAGGGTGCGCACGGGGCAGTTCTTGGCCCACAGGACGAGTTCATGCATCATGCCGGTGAAATCGCGTCCCAACGTCAAGCGGCCATTGCTGTTGTAGTCGGGCATGATGGCCTCGTCGAAGAGCATGGTCTCGTTGCCGTCGTCGGCCATGAGCACCGTGAGCGTGTTTTGGTTGGCCGCACCCTTGACATAGTTCATCGCGAGGAACACCCACTTGTCCATGGGCACGACATCCGTTGACTCGATGGTAATTTCATTGATCGTGGCTTCAACATGACCTGCCTGGTTGATGGCGACCTTGAGTTGATTGCCCTCGGTGCCATGCTCGACGATGGTGCCGCTGCCCTTGCGCTTGAGCCATAGCGTGGAAGCGAAACTGGTGTTGGCAATGGGCAAGTAAGCATCGGTCTCGACAGGCGTGCCGTTGAACTGCAGCGACACATCGTGGTTGACCTGGGCATCGTTGAGCGAGCCGGTGATGAAGAAGTTGTCATCCTTTGTGAGATAACTCTCACGGATGTCCTCGTTGAACTTGATGCGGATGTCGTCGGTGGGTGTGAGCAATCCCGTGTTGGGATAGGCCTGTCCCAGCAACTTGGGTCCGCGGGTGTCGCGAATCACTTCATATTCTGGGGTCATAGCGGTATATTCCTTGCCTCCCAGGATGCACATACTCTCGGCAGCGACAACATACAGTCCGTCGATGTTGGGCAATTGTAGGTCGTAGGTGATGTTGGGCTTGTCGGTGGGCAGGAGCGACTGTGTCTCGTTCTCCACACCGTCGGTGAGGTAGGAGGCCTTGGTCAGCCACTCGTGTGCGGTGATCCAACGGCTGTCGCCGGCAAAGCGGTACTTGAGGCGTACGCCCTTGAAACCAGTGAACATGCGGTTGATGTCGCTGATGGTGGCGACGACTTGCTCGCCACTGTTGACGGCGCGTAGGTTGAGCACGTTCTTGTCGAGTTTGAGCATCACATCGGGTGCTGCGGGCACAAAGTGGGCCGAGAACGACGCGGTCTCATAAATCCACCTCTCGGGCTTGCACGAGTTGGCAAGGAACAGGGTGATGTCGTTGTAGTCAAGGATGGAGTTGTCGCTCTGCTTGATGTTAAGCGTCTTGGTGATAGGTACACCGTACTCAATCCACATCTCGACTCCGCTGGTCAGCGGCATGCCGTCCATGTAGACTTGCAAGCCATCGGGATTGGAACCTGCATCGACATAGACGATGGCCGAGGTGAGTGCCTCGTGGGTCTCGCTCTCGTTGGTGAACACTACCTGCACCTGCGCCTCTTGTCCGGCTGGAATGTCGACAAAGTTGCGCACGGGCAATGAGATGTGCGGATTGTCGCTCTTCATCGTAGCATAGTCGAGCAACTGTCCTAAGGGCTCGTAGTACTTGGTGCGTGTCTCGCCTTCGTAGGGGCAGCGTGTCTGTCCGCCACGGGTGCGGAAGATGGGTGACCAGCCCTTGGGCGATTTAAAAATGTCTACCGTGTGAGCGTTGCCACGCTGCGTGTCGTTGAGTGTATAAGAGAACCTTTCGCTGGTGGTTGTCTCATCAACGTCGTACTTGGTCTGGTGGTATCCAATGTCGGTGTTCGAGATGATGATGGCACCCATCTTGTCGAGCAGGTAGCCGTTCTTGCCCCGGTAGGCCAGTCCTGTCGAGAAGACTTCCACCGAATTGTCGACATCTTTGGTACTCTCGCCTGTGCTCTTGGTGATGGACGAACCTCGCTCAAACGACTCGTTGCCAATTTTCTTGCTCGGGTCATTGAACGCCTTGATCTTGTCCTCCTCGTTGTCGGCAAGTGTCTTCTTCCACTGCTCAATAATCTGGTTGCACCAGTGCACGCTGTCGCAGCCTGCATAGCCTTGGGGGAAGCGGGCATAGTAACTGGGACCATCAAAGCCGTCGGTCACGGCCTGTTCGAGCCACACTTTCTTGTCGCTGTTGCTTGTGCCATAGCGTGGGTCATCCTCGGTGAGGAAAGTGTAGTAGGTGGCCTGTGCGGGATTCTCCTCAATCTCGCTCATCGAGTTGATGTGCTTGAGCAAGGTGTTGCGGGTACGCAAGATGTTGTTGAACAGCGTGTTCTCGATGTAGCTCTGCGAGAACTCAAAATGGGTATTGAATTTCTCGTCCATCGCCATGGTCTCCTGCATGTCGATTGCCCAAGAGCCGTCATCCTGCTTGAACAGGCCCACCTTGTCGGCAGCTCCGATAATGTAGTTGGTCGAGTATCCGATGAACACATCACCGTCGCGGCCCACATAGTCAATGGTTGAACTGGTGGACGTTGACTCGCCATTGGTGTAGGTGACCGACTTGTGCTTGTCCCACGTCTTGTTGACGTCATACTTCCACGAGACGGCGTTCTCGTGGATAATATTGTTGTAGGTCACCTTTCCAAAGAAAGCTGTGCCAGCAATAAAGTCAAGTTCCAACGAGGCGCGGATGTCCACGCCAATCTCGGTATTGTTGTGGATGCCACGCACCGTGTAGGTGTAGTCGCTGGTCACCGAGTCGGTAGCCCAAGTTGCACTCGAGCCATCGCCTGGCGGGTCGCGTAACACCATCTGCACACGGCTGGGTCCAGCGGTGATGAAGTTGTTGCCCGTGGGTACCACGCCGGTGGTGATGCCAGTCAAGCCCTCGCTGCTCCACAACCTGGTCTGACCATCGATGACCATCGAGGCATTCATGTTGCGCGTGTAGGGTGCCGAGAGGCTGGGGACACCGGCAGTCCAATTGTAATAGCCTTCGCCCTCGGAGTTAAGTTTGACTTGCTCGGGATCGAGTTTCGCCATGTCGCCGCGTTGTACGGAAACGCCGTTGACAGTGGTAGCCTCGGCGACAATGAGCGCTGCCTCGCCCAACTCGTTGCCAAAGGTGACGACCGAGTCGCGCAGCATGTCGGTGTACAACTCTCCTGCATCGCTCTTGTCGTAATTGCGATAGGGCTCGTAGGCTCGAACCTTGAAGGTGTACTTCCTACCTAGTTGGAAGATGGGATAGCCAAAGTTGTAGGTCACCTCATGGGTATCCTCGTTGTAGGAGTAGATGGGCAGCTTGATGTCCTCGCCGGCATCTCGCACGGTGATGGTGTCGGTACCGAAGGCACCGGCAGGAAGTCCCATCTGGGTGATATCAATCACCGGGTTGCTGCGATAGGTGAGCATGAGCTTCTTGTTGCACTTGAACAGTGGCAAGGGCTCGTGGTTAGCCGTGTAAACGGTGTCGGGTAAAATGGTGTCGTTGGGGTTGGTGAGGTTGACGGCGGGGATGTTCATGAACCGCTCGTCGTTATTCAACTCATCATTGTTCGGGAACGTCACGCTGTGAACCATGTATCTGATGGGTGGCACCTTGGCGCTGAACTCACCCGTCTTCTCATCGGTGGTGATGTAGATATATTTCACGTCGTCAACATTGCCACCGGCGCGGTAGGCTGTGCTGTTGATGTCGATCGAGGCACTTTCGACCGCCACATCCTCGGCATTAGGAATCCATTCGATGGTAGTGCCTTGCACCTGCTGCACGGCATTGAGCATGCGCTGCGGGTGGTCGAGGGGCGTCAAGGCGATGATGGCCTTGCCAATGGTGTTCTCGCTCACGCCATAGCCCAGCGGCTTCTGACCCTCGGTGTTTCCACCGGTAATGCGGCCGGCAAGGGTGACAAGAGTGTTGTCATAGAAGTCCAGATGGGTGTCGTTCAGGAACTCATAGGTCTCGTTCTCAGCAACTGGATAGCGGCCGGCACCCTCAAAGGTGTGTCCGCTGCGGCGAGCCTCGATATAGTGGCTGCCGATGGGCACTGAAATCTCATATTCACCATTGGCGTTGCTGTAGATGAGTTTGTCGTTCTTGTTGCAGGGCATGCCGTCGACATAGAAACTGACGCTATCGACAGGAATGGTAGTGCCGCTGTAGCGGATGGTGCCACTCACCTTGAAACTTGACACATCGGTGAAGTCGACATTGTTGATAGTGAGCGATGTGCCGCCAATGAATGCCGAACGGCTGGTGGGCGAGAAGGAGTGGATGCCCTTGGAGGGATACACGCTGTAGCGCGTGCCGCTGCCTGTGAACGGTATGCTGCGAATCTCGTATTCGCCCTTGTCGTTGGTGATGCCATAGGACGACAACTGCGCCTCGGCGGGAATCAAGTCGCTGGGCAGCGTGTTGGGTCCCAAGGTGACATGATGACCGTTGGGCACGCCATTGGTCAATGACATGTCGAACGCATAATCCTTGAGGCCTTCGTCAAAGTTGATGTACGCCTTCAGCCCTTCGGCCTCGCTGCTGATAACGCGGTCTACATCGGTGAGGATTTCCTGACCGGTGAGGGCGCGGTTCCACACGCGAATCTCGTCAACATTGCCGCGGAAATCGGGAAGCAATACCAGATTGTTGCCGTCAACCCTGTTTAAAACGAGACTCATGTTCTTGAACTGCGGTCCGTAGTTGCCCGACCAGTTGGGCTTGTCTTGGCCCTCAATCAGATATCGGATGGTCCTGGTTCCGGGCACTATCTCAAACTGAGTGGTATACTCTTTCCATTCGTCATGTGCTGTCAGGTCGTCACAAATGGTTACCGCGCCCAGGGTGTTCATAACACTATCCATCATGGTTGCGGTGACACGCGCTTCGCGTGCCCCCCAGGGCGAACGTATGGTGACCGAGCCCACGACCGTGGAGCCGACGATAGATTCAGACACACTGACATCCTTATGGGCTGTACCATAGTTGTAACCCGAACAGAACGAATCGTCACGAATAATCCACTGATTTGAGGCTGCTTCATTCAGCGTCCATCCGTCTAACGACGTTCCACTCTCGTTGAGAAGGTAGTTGGAGCCGTCATCGTTGTCCATCAATGGCGCAGGCTGAATGGCTAATGCCTCGTCAAACACGGCATTCTTGTTGCCGGCAATGTAGGCTTTGATGTTGTTGACTTCGCTCATCACCGACAACTGTGTGTAGTCGTTGGCCGGAATGGAACCAATCACATTGTCGCCAAACTCGACATCAAACATGTCGCCGTCGCTGTTGTAGTTCAACTTCAGCGGCTTGGGAAATTCCATGAGCGTCATCGTCGCGCTGCTGCGGTCGGGACGCACGTAGAACTGCAGCGTGTATGGTTTGTTGGGCGCGATAATTTCACCCAGATTCTTGAAGGTGATGGCGTCGCACTTGTCCAGCACGCTGCGACTGTGGGCCGACTGGCCGCTCATGGGGTCGCTCTCGCGCGAAATGGTCACCCGCACATCGCTCACGGCAGTGCCCGTGTCAAACTGTACACGGCCGCTGATGACACCCGATGCCTGCGCAAAGCCAACGTCGCTCATCGCATTGCTGATGACATGCGCCTCGCTGTCGCAGTCGGGAGCGTAGGCCACCACACGATACTCGTAGTAGCGACCTGGCTCGGTGGTGTTGTCGATGTAGGTATAGTTGGCGAGGGTACCCTCTTGCTCGTGGATTACCAGCCATTCACCGCCACCCACAAAGCGGCGTTGCACCTCAAAGAGAGTAGGCTGCGTGCCTACTTGCTTAGCGCGCCACTTTACAATCACATCATTGCCGCTTGTGCCCTTGGTGGCGCTCATCGCGGTGACTGTCGTTCCGTCAAGCACATGGCCATAGACGGTGTCGCTGTAGCAATGCACTCTGTTATCGGCGAGGTCAAGTTGCAGGAAGTAGCCATAGGTCGAGCAAGGCGACTCGGGTTTCTCGTCGGTAAAACTGGCCTTGCCGGCGTTGCGCGGTACAACCACATCCAGGTAATTACGGGTGATAGTGCCGTTGGGCTCAATGCGGTGAACCTTGAAGGTGAGGTCGTTCTCGGCTTTGGGGATGTTGCCAAACTCCCAGTCCATCTTGATGTTGTCGGTCACCGAAGCATCTTGGACAAGGTGCAAGGGGATGACAGGAACCGTGTTGGTGCGAACCTCGGCGGCATGAACCACGGTGAGCGGTTCGGGGTTGCTGGGGATGTCCACATTGCCCCACGAGTTCAACTTCTTGAACACCTCGTAGCGGTAATATTTGCCAATGTCCATGCCGCGAGAGGCATTGTCGGTGAAGTTTTTGTTTTTCGTTGTCCCGTCGAGTACGCGGTTGCCCAGGTAGTTACCGTGCTCATCAAGTTCGGTGCGATAAATCTGGAACTCGCCGTCGCTGCTCGAGCCGCCGCCGCCCCATGACAGGTACATCGTCCCCTCAACCTGGTTGGGCGACGCTTGGAGGTCGCTGATGGTATTGTTGTACTCATTAGACGCAGTCTCGTTCTCGTTGAGATTCAGCGACACATCACGGCCATTGTATTTGTAGGAAATCGTGGTGTTTCGCACGATGTCAACATGAAAGACCTTGTTGGCAGGCACATTCAACCCAATCGAACTATTGCTACGGCCTGTAACACTGAAATTGCCGGTGCTGTAGTTCTTGCCATCGGCCATCACCGTCACCTTGTAGTGGCTCTTGTAGTTGAAGTTGCTCACATTGCTGCCCATCGAACTGGGCAGCCAACTATTGTCGGCAGCCACTTTTATCTGGTCAGGAGAATTCCATTCCACATTGGCGGCACGACATTTGGCGAAGTCCATCTCCAAGCTTCGCAGATAGCGCGCATGGATGGTGAAACTATAGTCGGTGTCCCAAGGCCAAAAATGGTCTTGCTTGTAGTAGGTGTCATTCTCAATCTGTATGGCGGTGACCTGTTCAAGACCCTTCTGGTTAGGGGTGTAGCGGAACGACATCCAGTCGTTCTCCATCTTGCCCTCGCCAATCACACCATAGGTATAGTCGGTCTGCGTGAAGTTACCGCCCTTAGGCCACTCGCCAATCTTGTAGAGCGAGCCGCCGCGCGTCATCACATAGAACGACTGCGAACTACCATTCTTGTCAAAGCCCTTGGGTTGCCCATAGTGATATCTGAACTTGATTTTAATCGTTGGAAACTCAACCGAGAGCCTGCCGTCATGCTCACTCTCGAAGCCACGGAAGTTGTTCATTCCCGTGTCCTCGGCAATGCCTGTGCACCAACTGTAACTCTTGCCGTGGCTCACCGTGGCTACATACACATTGCACCAGTAGGAGCCTCCTCCAGGGTCGCTATAGTAACCACTGATAGCACACATCGACACCGGAGCCAAAAACGACACCAGCAACACTAGCACTTGGGTGATAAATCTTTTCATCTTCATGAGTGTTTCTACCATTTTGTAAATAAAAGCAATAAGGTGATTCCTTTCAACTCACCCAGGGGCGGGTCACAAGAGGCATCATCCATGATGCAAATACATCTCGTTATTATAAGAATGCTTTATAAAATTTTGCAAATATAGACTATTTATTTCAGTCAATGGCAATTATATATCAAAAAAATATTAATAGCACCTTTTTCAATACTATTTTTCAAATTTATAAACATTTTTACTGCACAATCACCCTCTTCACAGGATGAATGTGCCAGCATCTATATTTTTTAGGTGTTATCATCTAATTCCTAGAACAATTGCCTGAGGCGCGTCGCCCAATCAATCCTTATTGGACACCAAGATGTCACGCAGCAAATAGGCATAAATGACCTCCACAGCAAGCACAATGATGTCGCGCAGGGTAAGCAACCTGTCACCCACGAACAGGAACCAGGCGATGGGAAGCAACGTGACCGTGAGGATGCGCAAGATCATCCATAGACCCAGGCGGCCCAACTTGCCCCTATACCACACGATCAAGAGAACGCCCATGGGCAAATAGGCCAGCGACAGCGATGCCGCGACCCAGAAGTCAAACGAGTCAAAGGGCGCCCCAAAGTAGGCCAGCACGCTGGAGCAAAAGCCAAGGGCATTCAGTGCCAGCAGCACAATCCACATGGCCGTGAGCGGACGGTGGAGCGGGAGCATACCCTTGAGCATGGCATAGTAGATGATGACCATACCCAGCGTGTTGATTGTCGCCTTGCACAACGTGCCCACAAACGAGGAGTGCAACACTGTGTCTATTTCGGTGATGGTGCAGACGGCTGCAAGCAGCATGATGAAAAAACCCATTTCAATCCACACGCGTTTAACCCCGCTATGCAAAACATTAACCACTTGACCCGTGGGGATGTCGTGCTTCTGATTCCTCTCTTTTTTGTCAGCTTCCAATTCCATATTCGTTATGATTGCTAGGTTTGCAATTATCAGATAGCAAAGCTGGACAAGTCGTTAATTGACAACCGTTTAGCAGTCAAAGGCAATAACTGGCAAGTCGCTGCTATGCATAATTGCATCACAAAGTTCCGAAAAATTCTTGACATGGGCAAACAAATTGAGACGATTACCCAAGACCGACCCACTTTTGCGACAGCTGCAACCAGCCAACAGACACCTCATCAAAGTCGCTGAAAGCGACAATTTGAGTAACCGAGGGGGGAGCGCAAGCGACACCCCCGGTTGTCGCCATGCGCAGAAGTGTTGATGGCTTGTGAGATGTATATGGCGTTCTCTCCCACGAGCCCTGGTCATGCCATAAGAATGAACCAAGCCCGGCACTCCTTGGCTGTGCTGCAAGCCCAACCCAAGTGACACGAATCTGGCCGTTTCGCAACGGGAAATAATAGAAAATCGACGATTTGGGTGTTTTATGCTCGATTTGGGTGGTATGAATCGACAAATTTGGGTGTATCGTTGTTGAAAATAGGTTGAAATGCGCTACTTTTGCAGGGCGAAGAGCTGTTTGGGCTCGATTTCGCGCGATGATTGACCTTATGACGATAGACGGAACGGTACTTCAAAACATCACGATAGCCATCACGATTATTGTAGTGGCGTTGGTTGCTGCGCTCATGCTCTCTTTCGTTATCTTGCGACGAATCATTGGGCATAACACAGATTTTGCCCAGGCGATGCGTGATGAGAAGGAGCAAGCCAAGATTGAACGCGCCAAGCTAGCCGATGCCAACGCTTTGCTGGAACAAGAGCATGAGCAGCTGGGCGAGTTGGAACGTGAGCTGAGTGCCGCCAAACAGCGGATCAAGGACGGCGAACGGCGCATCCAGGAGATGGAGAGGGCCATGAGTGACGGAGGTGCTGCTCAAGAACCCGAACAGCAGGCCGACGTGGTGGTACCCATGACTCCAGAGCAACTCATGGCGCATATCGACAAGCGCATCGAGGAACTTGGCCTGCACACCAATCCAAAAATCAGACTCAAGGACATTGCCAAGGCATTAGGGCTTACCCAACGACGCATTCTGCAAGCCCTTAAGTCCCGCACCGACGACAACACTTTAGCCGAATACCTCACTACCAAGCGACTGAACACGGCCTGTCGCCTACTTGTCGAGGAGCCTAATTGGACAGTCGAAGCCGTGGCGAGCGAATCGGGGTTTGGTGCTGTCAACACTTTCCGAACTATCTTCCGGAAAAAATTTGGCATCTCTCCAAGCCGATATCGCGAGATCAAGATAGTCGCTGAATCGAACTGATGATTTAGCTATACGAGTAGAAAATGAACCACAATAACCATTAATGACAATGAAAGAGAACATGACAAGAGCGAGACGCTACATCACCTTGGTGGTGCTTGTCGCCACGGGACTTGCGATGAGTGCGCAGTACACCGAAACCGACCGCATAGCCAGTGGCGTGCTTAGCGGTATAGGCTTAATCCTTGATTCGCAGGAACGCAAGCAACATGCCGAGATCTATGCCCGCGAGAAAGTTCAGTTCCAGCCTGCTTTCAACGCAGCGATGGAAGAGGCTCGCCAGCTGGAAGCCGAAGGCAAGATGGCCGATGCCCTTGCCAAGTATGAGGAAGCAGCCGAGCTGAACTGGAGATATGAATACAGCGACCAACGCAACCTTACCCGCAAGATCACTAGCCTGTATGTGCCGGCTGGCCGCACCGACGACGGCCCGAGTGTCATCAACAACGACAAGGTGACGCTGCCCGACTACTCGCGCTACCGCGTGACCAGAGAGAACCCGATCTGCAAGGCCGACAAGGATGCCGTGAATATCAAGATTGTGCGCGTGTGCTGCTCCGACAGTGAGACCCGTGTCGAGCTGGAGTATGAGAATGTGGACAGGGCTATCTATGCCAGTGTCCCACCCGATACCTACATCAAGGGCAAGAAAAGCGGCAAGTTGCGTATCGTGCAAGTCGAGAATATCGCCGTCAAGCCCGCTCGCACCCTCATTGAGCAGCCCTATCAACGACTGCGTTTTGCCCTCATCTTCCCAGCCCTGTCGCTTCAGGACAACGAGTTTGAACTGAAGATGCCTGGCAAGGTGTGGAATTTTAAGAATATCCCCTGCAAGTGATATCAGCCCGAGATGAAATGCCCCGACAAGCCCCCCTTAGGCTCACGGCGTCATCTCGATGAGTCCAGCAGCATTCATCACGTTGAAATATTCTATCTATAAATAATTAATTTATAAAAATTATGAGAACATTAAAATTTGCATCGTTATTGGTTTTAGGAGCCTTGGCTCTTACAATCACATCGCAAGCCGCCCCCCTTACGCCACGCCAGGCCAAAGAGAAAGCGGTGGCTTTCATGACACAGAAAAAAGGAAATGCCGCTGTCCGCACCATGGAACGCGCTTCGTGGAGATCCTCCTCAACCTCACTCAATGCCGGCAACGACCTGGTCTATGCCTTCAACGCCCAGGGTGGAGGATATGTCATTGTCGCGGGCGATGACCGCGTGGACGATGTGCTCGCCTATTCGCTCAACGGCAATGTCGACGCCGCCACAATCCCTGCAGCCATGCAGACCATGCTCGCCAGCTATGCCGAGCAAATCGAATATATGCAGCAACACGACAGCAGGCCCCACAAGGCGCTTACTCACGACCCTGTGCCGCCTCTGATGCAAACCAAATGGGGTCAGGAATGGCCATACTCCTACTATACCCCAAATAATTGGCCCACAGGCTGCATCGCCACGTCGATGTCGCAGGTGATGTATTACCACAAGTGGCCTCAAGACAGCACCAATGTCTTCGTCACTCCCAAGAACGAAACCATTCCCAAGACGCATTTTGACTGGGACAACATGCAGCTTACCTATGATAGTAACGGTCAGTACCCCGAGTCGCAGGTGACTTCGGTCGCACGATTGATGCAAGTGGCTGGTGCATCGGTTGACATGAAATACAATGCCGATCAGTCGGGCTCTTACAGTCGTCTCATCAGGCCTGCACTTTTGGGCTGTTTCAAGTACGACAAGGGCATGCGTTATTTGTTCCGCGACGACTTTACCATCGACCAGTGGGACGACATGATGTATAACGAACTGGCCAACAATCGCCCCATTATCTTTAATGCCCAGACTTCTTGGGGCTCGGGACACAGTTTTGTGTGCCACGGCTACGATGGCAACGGAAAATATTACATCAACTGGGGTTGGGAAGGCGATTGCGACGGTTATTTCGTCCTTTCGATTCTCGACTCAGAAGGTACTGGCACTGGAGGTGGAGGCGCAAACAACCGCTGGTCGGTGCACCAAGATGCCATCATTGGCATTCAGCCGCCCGTCGAGGGTTCTACCGATCAAACCCCAGGCTTTGTGCAGATTTCACATCAGATTCTTTGCAGCGAACCCAACATCTCGCGTGATGCCGACGGGAACTATCCCCTGATACATGTGCAGACAATATATTTTGGTGTCTACGTATCCACTGGAATGACCTATGCACTGGTTGACGAGAATAATGAATTTGTTCACCAATTCAGTATACGCGACGGTTCGCAAATCAACACCATTGCTGAGGACTACAACTGTTTCGATGCCAAACTGGTTGTTCCCAACAACATTGCAGATGGCTCTTACCGACTGGTAACCTACTATGGAGCCCCCAACGATCCCAGCTATATCTATCCCTCGATGAGCAACGAGAACATTTACATCAAGTTTGATGTGAACAATGGCAACATCGCCATGCAGCCTGTTCCTGTCAAGGATCTGCAACTGACCAACCCGCAGAACACCCTCAATGAAGATGGTAAGATTACCCGCATCACCTTTAATGTCAAAAACATTGCCGACGAGTTTAACGGCAATCTGTATGTCGTGGCTAAAAACGAACTCAAGGGTACGGAATGTGTCGCCATACGGGCTGCAGAAGAGCAACAAGTGGAATTCCGTCTGAAGTGGCCCTTAATGCCCGATCAGTCCTACACCGTCTATACCGACCCCATGCTCACTCACGCAGTATATGGCGACCCCACTGTGTACGAAGGGCGATTTGAGGATTATGACGTGTCGCTCACCAACATCGACATGGAAAACATGAAAGTGGGTGCTCATGCCATTTTAGGCAATATCAAGGCGGTGAATGTGGGTAACGCCACTTTCAACGACATGATGGCTCTGAAAGCAGTGAACCCCGACAACGAAGCCGAAGTCTATGAGAGATTTGTCACGCCCAAGGCGTTATACGCACCTGTTGGTAGCGAGGTGACCATGGAAGTTAGAGCCTTCTTGCCCACCAACGTCAAGCGTGTGCGCATCATGATGGCCTACAACGACCGCTTGAAGAATGCTGTCTATAAAACCATTGGAGACTTTGATGTTGCCGATGGAGCGGTGGCCATCAGCGCCGATGGTAAAGTCAAGACTTTACCGGTGAGCGACAAGCTGGTGATGCCCGAAGGCTATGACGCGCTCTATGCAATCGGTTCTAACGTTACCGAAGTGACGCCCAACAGCAGCCCCAACACCATTTACTATGTCGACAACCCCGAGAGTATTCAGGGCCTGGACAACAACAATGTGCTCAACAAGGATGGCTACAGCAGCAAGGATGTCAACATCTATGACGACCACAACTTCTTGCTGCTCAACACAAAATTCGTCGTTGAGAAGAATCATTCCATCTATTATTACCGCTCCTTTGCCCAGGACGAAGCCAACACCTGGGCCAACTTGTGGATTCCACTAGACGATTATGTCAAGGTCACCGACCTCACGACGGGTAAAGACTGGACTTATCTTCTCTTCCCCTATACCATGATTGGCTTGCAGCACCCCAATACGATCGTACTGCAGCGCGAAACCAAAAAACCCGAGTCGATTCCTAATTCTTGGGAATTGGGTTACTTCTACTTCATCTACCCATCGATGGCAGGACATGACTTCAAGTTCGAGCTCAAGGGATATATCACCGATTTTATGCCGTGGACCGAATTCAAAATGACCGGTTGGTTGTTGATGACAGGCCGCAGTTGGGAACAAGAGATGAAAGACATCTATGTGATGGAAGGCAACAAGTTTGTGCGCAAGCAACAGGCCACGGTGCCTGCTTTCCGCTCCTACTTGATACCCTCGGCCGACCTCCTGAAATCGGAAAATACCATCTACGACCTCGAGGCCGAATACATCCTGGCCTTGCCCACCGAGCCCGACCCCGGATCGTTCTCGGCCATCGACCAGGTCACTGTCACCACAGGTCCTGTCGATCCCGCTTGGTACACTATCGACGGCCGTCGTCTGCCCACCGAGCCTTCGGCACCTGGGCTGTACATTCACAACGGCAAGAAGGTCATCAAACGCTAATCTTTAACTTTCAATAATTCTAAAAACAAAACGAAATGAAAAGCAAACTTTTAATTGCATTGTCCATGATTTTGTGCTTGAGCACGTTCTCTCTGACATTAACTTCTTGTGGAAATGATGACGAGCCCTCCACCACCCAAAAGCAGAAATACTCTGTGAAGGGTACTTTCATCAGGCAAGAAGGTAACTACACTGAAGGCGAAGGAGGCCCCAATGGCTCCAACACCCAAGAGTACAGGTTCTACAAGGGCATCTACGACGAGGTAGTGGAGATCATCAAGGCTCAGGAGTGGGAAGTCACCTTCAAGGCCAGCGAGAAGGACCAGAAGATCAAGGAGCAAAACGCTCTGGCCGAAAGTCGCTATACCGCAATGGTGCAAGCCCTCGACGCTGTGCAGAAGAAGCTCGACGCAGCCGACAAGAACACCTATAAGTGCAACTTTAGCATGACCATTGAGGTGAAGGCTGTGGGCGAGATTGTGATTCTTTCGGGCCAAAAGACCCTGAAATATCAGGGGAACGAGGATTAATGGTTTAGACTATAGATACTATTTTCGATACAACAAAGAAAATTTGTCTCTTACAATTATTCCCAAGAACTGAACAGCTGCGGCTCACTTTGTGCATTACAAAGTGAGCCGCACTGTGTGATAGGGGTAAGGCAGGGGACGGCAGCGAGAACGCCTTCCAGTAAATCAAGGACCCCTGACCTTTTATTGCTGGCGGAGCCAGGTGATGAAGGGGGCGAGCGACTGGGCGGCTGGCTGGGCGGTGCGCACGGCGAGCGAGATTTGGTTGCCCATGCCACCCAGGATGTTGAATTGGAAACGCGGGTCACCCTCATAGTCGATGGCAGGCGGATTCTCGCCCTTAAGTAGCCCGATGGCTTCGTTGCTCATAGCCTCGAGCCGTTGTACCCAGGGGCGCAGGTCTTCGTAGAACAGGGCGGCACTCTGGTCACTGCTGCTCAGCTGCAGCTGCATGAGAGTGTGACAATCCTGGTTGACCTGGGTAAGCAGGCCAATGAGGGAATCTGGAGTGGGCTTACCTCGGCTTACACTTTGCTTGTAGCGGGTGATATAATAGTCCATGGCATCGCCGTCATAGTAGCGCAGGAAGGGCGCGAGGCGACCGAAGGTGGCAGCCTGCTTGGGCGGCAGAACGGCAGTTAGGGCATCTTCCCAACTATGCTGGCTGTTGTAGTCCTGGTTGTTCCAGGTGTAGTCGGCAACTGAGAAGAGTGCGATTTTCGATAGCTCACCTTGCTGCATGGGGTTAATAATCACAGTGCGGGTACCCTGCAGCTGGCGCTCCAGGCGGTCGGTGGAGATGATGTGGGTCTCGTCACGGAAGTTGGTGTAGGTGTCCATGACAAAGAGCTTGGTAGGGTCCTGGTCGTTGCAGGGATAGTTCCACCACCAGCTCACCTCACGCCCAACCCACTGGCTGACAAGCTCCAGGTCGTGGTTGTTGGGCACCGACCACACATTCTTGCCCGTGATGTAGATGTTAATCTTCGACGGGGTGGAGCGCAACGATTCATAGAACGTGCGTGCCTTGTCGAGGTCGACCCAGCCGTACGCATAGAGTTGGGGGACATAGTGCAGGGGTTTGACAGTGTCGGTAGGTGCTGCTCCGGGCGTGTTCCACCTGGCGTCAATGCGATGCTGCAGCTGGGTAAGACGGTCGGCACACAGACGCATGATGGCAGGGTCTGACGGCACGCCCACGTCGTCGACAAACACGCCAAACTGCCTCACGCCCAGTTGATACATACTCTCAAACTTGCCCATGATGCGGTCGAGCACAGTGGCATCGGCCGGGTCGGAAAACGCCTTGCCTGGGTGAATGGCCCAGACGAAATTGACCTTGTTCTTGTGGGCCGCAGCGGTGATGTCGCGCATCATGTCTTGGGTGAGATAGCCTATCCGCTCCTGCTCTGGTGTGATATGAGTAGGGTAGGGCTCGCTCCACAAATGCGAGTGGTAAGGGTCAGATTTGGCTCCATACATGTAGGTGTTCATCTTATACCGTGCCATGAATTGGAACAAGTCCTTGGTGACCATCGCAGTGTAAGGCACACCATAGTAGCCCTCGATGATGCCGCGGTTCTGCACGTCGGCATAGTCATCAATGAGGACACATGGCATCTTGCCACTGCTGTTGCGCTGAGCTAGCATCTGGTCGAGCGTGGCAAGCCCGCAAAAAACGGCATCGGTGTTCTCGCCCCCGATGGTCACTTGTGCCTCACCTTTCATGCCAGCCGAAAGGGTTAAAAGGTAATGGTCGTAATGCCTTGGCTCTTCTTCTGGGCCTATCACCAACAGTTTAACGACCGAACCGGCCTTGGGCGTTTTGTGGGCCACCGCCGTCTGGAAGCCGTGTTTTTCTAGCACCAGGCGGGCGCGCTCGATGGTTGCTTGGTCGATGCCACTTTGTGCCACGATGGATATTTGTGGTGTGAATATGGCAGTGTCGGCAATATTAGTAAAGGCTGATGGTTTTATTGCCATCATATGCGGCGTGGGATAGATGGTGTAAGGCCCGTTGGCATTGAGCACTAGTGCCGTCATCATCGCGAGAGCAAGAGTTAGGTGTTTCATTGTTGAGCAGTTAAGAGGGGTAAGGAGTTGAAGGAGTTTAAGCGGGTGGTCTCACAATAAGTCAATTTCGCCCGTGTAGACGATGGTTGAGGGGCCGCCCAGGAGCAAATGGTCGTCGCTCTCGCGCCAGTCGACATGGAGTGTGCCGCCGTCCATGATAACATCGCAATGGCGAGATGCCAAACCCGTTTGAGCGGCTGCAGCGACGGCCGCACAAGCACCGGTGCCGCAGGCGAGCGTGATGCCGCTGCCGCGCTCCCACACGCGCACTCGCAAGCCATCGCTGACAGGCTGGGCAAACACGATGTTGCAGCGCTGTGGGAAGCGCGAGTGATGTTCGAGTCGCGCCCCAAGGGTAGCCACATCCACCGTGTTGAGGTCGTTCACAAAGGTGACATAGAGCGGGTTGCCCATCGACACGAAGCATCCGTCGGGTAATGGCTCGCCTGTGGGCAGGAACTGCCGCTTGTCGTCAAAAATTGGCGCAAACAAGTCGACGGTGACACTCGTCACCAAGTCATGCTCATCTACTTCCAGTTCAAGCAGTTTTACACCCGAGGGAGTGGACAGACGCAAGTGCCGCTCGCGTGTCAAACCCATCTCATAGACCAACTTGCCGATGCAACGGCTGGCGTTGCCACACATCGCAGCCTCGCTGCCGTCGGCATTGAAAAGGCGCATGCTGAAGTCGGCCAGCGCGGGGTCGGGGCGCCCGATGAGCACTAACCCGTCACCGCCAATTCCATAATGTCGGTGGCTCCAAGCAATTGACGCAGCAACGGGGTCGGGGATGTGGTAACGGGTGGCATCAACATAGATATAGTCGTTACCTGCCCCGTGCATTTTAGTGAATTGTATTTTCATTGTAATCAGGAGGGTGTAGGGCGAAAAGAATTTACAAAGATACACATTTTTGTTGACTGTGCAAAAAAATTTGCTTTTTAAGCGAAAAATGATTTGCGATTGTGTAAAATGTGTTACCTTTGTGCCCAATCGCTCCAACCATTAACATATAGATTCAAATTTTTAAATTATAAACTCTTAATACTAAATAAGATGCCTTATTATGACTTTGACACGGTCATTGACCGTCGTGGCACTCACTGCAAGAAAACCGATATGCTAACCACTATGTTTGGCTGCGACGACCTGTTGCCCCTGTGGATTGCCGACATGGACTTTGCCGTCAGTCCCGAGATTAGCTCGGCACTGGTGAAGCGATTCGGCGAGCACCCCATCTATGGCTACACCCTTCCCTACGACTCGTATTGGCAATCAATCATCGACTGGCAGCGCCGGCGCAACGGCTTTGAAATCACCCGTGAAGAGATGACGTTCATGCCTGGCGGAATGCCCGCGCTGGGCATGGTGCTCAACTTCTATACCCAGCCAGGAGACCGTGTGGTGCTGCAAGAACCCGTCTACTATGACTTCAAGGATGTGATTGAGGGCAATCGCCGACTGCCGGTGCGCAACAATCTGGTGCCCACAGGCGACCACTTCTATCGCATGGACCTGGACGACCTAGAGCGCGTGTTCATTGAGCAGAAACCGCGCATCATGGTGGTGTGCAATCCGCAGAACCCCATCGGCATCGTGTGGAGTAAGGAGGAGTTGCAGCAAGTGGCGGCGCTGGCTCGTAAGTATGGCGTTATCTTGTTCAGCGACGAGGTGTTTGGCGACATCACTCTGTTTGGCCACAAGCACGTTCCGCTGGCCACTGTCAGCGAAGATGCCGCTGCGGTCACTATAACTTGCGGCTCGCCTGGCAAGACTTTCAACATCCCAGGCCTGAAGAGTACCTGGCTAGTCATCAAGAACCCCGAACTGCGCCGTGAGTTTTATCGTTGGGTTGAGGTCAACGAGTTGTGCAATGCCAACATCACCGCCCTGCTTGCTACCGAGGTAGGCTACCGCTATGGTGAGCCCTGGCTCGAGGCATGCAAAAAGTACATTGAGCAGAACGTGCTTTATGTGTCGCAATATTGCCAGGAGCATATCCCCGAAATCTATGCCATTAAGCCACAGGCCTCGTTCCTGATGTGGCTCGACTGCCGCCGCTTGGGGCTCGATCACGCCCAACTGGTGCGGTTCTTTGCCCAGGAGGCTCATCTGGCGCTCAACAATGGCGAAATCTACGGCGTGCCTGGTTACTGCCATATGCGACTGAATGTGGGCACACCTCGTCCACGCCTTGTCTTGGCGATGGAGCGCCTGCGTGCCGCAGTTGACAGGCTAAAAAAATGATGCGTTAAACCAGTGCCAGGGCGAGGAGAATGGTGAAGATGAGCATGTTGCGGGCGGTGGCGCCGAGCAGGGGGTTGAGGGCGGCGCCACCGCGCGTGGTGAGGCGGTGCCAGGTGATGGTGTGTAGCACAAGGTAAACGGCTGGCGCGGCCAGTGCCCACACGGGGGGATTGCCCAGCAATGCCGACATGAGCCACAGCGGGGTGAGCAAGCACATCGCCACATAGCCGTTGATAAGGTAGGCCGCGGCTGCGGGTTTGCGCCCGAAGATGACAACCGAGGTGCGCTTGCCAGCCTCGAGGTCATCGTCCATGTCGCGGTAGTTGTTGACCAGCAGCACATTCACCCCCAGCAGACCAATGGACATCGATGCCAAGATGACCAGGGGTTCAAAGCGTAACGCCTGCACATAATAAGTGAGCGTGACGGGAATGACGCCAAAAAACAGAAACACCGCCAGCTCGCCCAGACCGTGATAGCTCAGCGGGTAAGGCCCTGTGCTGTAGGCCAGCGCACCCAGGGCGATGAATATGCCCGCGGGCAACAGCCACCAGCCACCGTATGGAATCAGGCAGCAACCCACCACACCCGCCGCTGCCAGGGTGGCAAAGGTCACGATGAGCAGGGTGCGGGGGCGGATATCGCCTTCGGTGACACCACGGCGAGGGCCTACACGGCCTTTCTTGTCGGCCCCGCGAAGATAATCATAATATTCGTTGGCAAAGTTGGACGCCACCTGAGCCAGCAAGGCGAACACAAGGCACAGCACTGCAGGAATCCACTGGAAACGCCCGTTCCACCAGGCGAGTGCGATGCCCATTACTGCGCCCGACAGCGACACGGGCAGGGTCCTGAGTCGCATGCATTCAAGCCATACACGGAGTCGTCCCCCTCCCCCCCTAAAGGGGGAACTAAATATTTGTTTCAATGGTTTTGATGACATCGTCTATTTTATTTAGAACTTCATCGTTTGCGAAGCGAATGACTTTGAAACCTTGTTTTTCAAGCCATTCTGTTCTAGTGGCATCTTCCTTTTGCTGTTCGCTACTCAAGTGATAATCTCCATCAATCTCAATGATAAGCGACTTGGCAATACAAACAAAGTCAACAATATACTCGCCTATAATGTGTTGTCGGCGGAAATTTACGCCAAATTGATTGGCACTTAATACATGCCACATTAAATTTTCAGCCTCAGTAGGGTGTCGTCTCATCAATCTAGCGTGTTCGGCTAAAACCGATAATTCGCAGACATTGGTTTATATCTGAATCCACATTTCATCTTCAATCTATGTCACTTCTACACCCCCCTTTAGGGGGACTTGGGGGGACGAGACTACTACTTCCTTGGGTTTTGGGGAAGTTGCTGGGCGAAGGAGCGATTCATAAAGTAATAGAGGTTGAACAGACCGTGGTCATAGCCCATCGAAATGGCTGGCCCGGCCTCGCTGGTGAAGATTCCGTTGCCCTCGAGCACAAAGCCGCGAGTACCCATTACACCCTGCGCCTTACGCACAATGGTGGGCTCGGTATCGACACCCGTGTGCGCCAGGTTCAGCGCCACGAGCACACCCATCACACGCGCGTCAAGGTTGAAGGTAGGCGCTTCGCCCTCGCCAGGGACTGAGGCAATCTCGTTGTTGAACATATACTGGATGATAAACGGCCCTTGCTGGATGTTCAGGTGATTCAGCCCCACGTAGGGCGTGGGATTGCTCTCGAGCAGGCTATTGAGGTCCATCAGCGTGGACTTGGGACCTGCGCCACAGCACTGGTCTGGGCCGAACAGCATCATCATCGATGCTACGGCCAGGTCGGTGTCAATAAAACCGCGCGCCGCAGGAGCAGTTGAGAGGCCGCCATTGACGTGGACAAACTTGACGCTCCCCACCGCCTTGCCTTGCTGGTCGACCAAGTGGCACACCGTATCGGTGATGGCAATGTAGCGGTCGGCGGTCAAGTCAACCAGACGGTCAAACTGGGGTTTGAACAGCACTTGGTTGTTACGGTCGACCAGACCCATCTTGCGGTTCTTGAGCACCAGGTAGAGCCCAGCGGCCGTGCGGGTATAGTCGTCATAGCGCGCACTGTCGACTGCAGCGTGGTCCTGGTTGGGGTTAGGCACTTCCTTGCCCTGATCGTTGAGGCACACAATGGTGTCGCCCTTGACTACGGGCAGCACACCCGACACAAAGAAGGGCTGGATGAGCTGGTACTCGGCCGACGAACCCTCAAAGAGTCGCTTGCCGGTCTTGTCGATGATGGTGAATATCACGGCACTGTCGTTGTCCTGATGATTGTCGACCACGATGGCGCGGTCATTGTGCAGAAACTCATGCACCTGGGCATACTGCGCCGCGATGGCGGTGTCGCCCTGCTCGTTGATAAATCCCCACAGGCCCTGGTCGTTCTGGTAGGCTGCCATGCCGCGGTTGAACATGGTGCACTGCGCCACCTCCTTGGGTAGTGTCTTGACCACCTCACATTGCTTGTCGATAACCTCAAGTGGCCCACCGCGATGGCTTGCGATGGCCAGGCCGTTCTCGCCGAACGAGGTGACACTACCGTAGTGTTCACGGTTGACTGGCTTCTTCGGGTCCTTGACATTGTAGTAGTCAAAGGTGCCCTCATCGTTCATCACATAGTACATCTCGTTGACCACCGCGCTAGGCGCCACGTCGTAGGCATCCTTCACAACCAGTTCGCCCGAACGGACGTCTAGGATACTCCATTTCTCACTGCCCACAAGCTGCACCGGCAGGTACTGAGTCTCGTAGGGGTACTCTGACTCGTTCTTGCAGCCCACCACCAGGGCCAAGAGCAATGCACAATGCACAATGCACAATGCATAATGCTTGATTCTCGTTTTATGCATCTTGTTTCTCGTTTTTAAGTTTGAATTGCAAAGGTACACATTTTCTGCGACATGCGCATGATGTGTGCCGCTAAGAATAAAAAAAGCAGCCTGACAACACTGTGCCAGGCTGCGTTTGTTATGAATCAAAAAGTATAGATTACTTTCCTGTGCCTTTGCCTAGGATGATGTTCACAATCGCATTGACATCCGAAACATCAACGCCATCAACACCATTGACATCAGCACGGCCATCATAGTTGGCGGCGCTGTCCTTGCCCAGGATGATGTTTACAACGATGTTTACATCAGTGACATCCACCTTTCCGTCGTTGTTCACATCACCACGCAGGATGGACATATTGACAGTGAAGTGGTGGGGGTCCAGTTCGCCGAACACCGGTTGCTGATAGCGGTGTCCTGATTCGTCGGCACCGAAGACATAGTAGTCAACCTCTGATGCCTGGTGATAGCCCTTAATGTAGCCCACATATTCATCGGGTGCACCGGTAGCTCTCATGTGCGCAGTCTGGTAGGGGCCGTTGTCAATGCTGTAGTAAACCAATAGCGAGTCCTCTTTCAGGGGCTTTCCGCTATAGGCGACAAACTTGCTCGTGATGGCAATGGAATCACCGCACTCCTGCGTGCCGAAGAGCACATTCCTGTGGTCAACATACAGCATGTTGAAGTCCATCACTCCGCGCGTGCGACAGTGCAAGGCATCGGTGTTCTGCCACGCGATGCTACCAGATGCGTTGCTCACGCCCGTCACCTCGTAGCCAGGCAAAGCATCCCTATAGACCTGCAGTGCGCGTTCATTGTAAGTGCTGTTGCTGCCCATCGGCACATAGACATGCTTGTTGAGGATAAGGCTGTTGGTATAGGGAGCAAGGGTGCTGCCACCAGGTTCTTCGACACGATACACCTTGTAGGGGTAGCCCCAGCAGCAGTTGGTTGTGGCGAAATAGTTGGCCACGGACTCATAGTTCTCATATCTGCTGTCGGTCTTCGGCAGTTTCGCAATCAAGATTTTATCTGGAGCCAAGTATTTTCCCCAGCAGTCGACATGGGCAATGTAGTCTTGCTGCGGGTCGATGGTGATGTGGTAGTTGTCGATGCCGAGGTAGGCAAGCATTTTCTGGCGCACATTTGCCTCGTTATTGTTGTTCTCTGAAACCACCAGATTGTCGCTAACAGCGTGTCCGCGTCCGTCCTGCATCATGTTGCCTCCAGTGTGTGTCAGGTTCATGCCGTAGAGGGGGATATCCCATAGTGTGGCAAAAGTCGAAGGTATCGCGTCGTCGTTCGGCCGCGGGCGATTATACACATTGTCTACGATGGCAGGATTCTTGCCGGCAAAGATATACCAGGGACCGTAGTCGCGCACCCAGTAGGAATCTGAATTTGCATTCACAAAGGTGACTCGATCCATGTTTACCCCCGCATTGTTGAAACTCGACCGTGCTGATGACTGTTGGGATTGGCTCA
>JAEEGI010003198.1_pt1 | contig 39186 bp, 39 predicted proteins | sample 8958751 | NCBI WGS metagenome assembly JAEEGI01 (sample SAMN16246545, study PRJNA631951) | gut metagenome | biome: gut microbiome; feature: rumen; material: KS-attached | host: Bos | place: Iran: Karaj | collected 2018-10 | reverse complement strand
AAAAGCGCTTCAAGGCGATGGGCTTCGACCGCTCCTTCCCGCCGGGAACCGCTCCCGAGGTGGACATTGCGTATCTCAAACAGGACCTGCATGTGGAGGACTGACGTTCGGGAGCTGACGCAATGAAACCTGTTCTTTTGATCGATTTCGGCAGCACCTATACCAAGGTGACCGCGGCGGACGTCGACGCCCCGCGGCTTTTGGGTACCGCAAATTCGTATACCACCGTAGAGACCGATATCAACAACGGGCTTGCCGACGCGCTTCAAAAGCTGGAAGCGCAGACGGGCAAGCTCGATTTTTGCGCGCGTTACGCCTGTTCGAGCGCGGCGGGCGGGTTAAGGATGCTCGCAAGCGGACTTGTGCCGGAGCTCACGGCGGAGGCGGCGAAAACCGCATCTTTGGGCGCGGGCGCAAAGGTGCTCAAAACCTATTCGTTCAAGCTGAACGAGGACGACGCGGATGAGATCAGAGCGCTGAATCCCGATATTTTCCTGCTCGTGGGCGGCACGGACGGCGGCAACACCGAAACGATCATCCACAACGCAAAGGTGATCGCGGACATCGGCGGGAACTACCCCGTCATCCTGGCGGGCAACCGCAACGCAGCGCGCACCTGCGCAAGGATCCTGGAAGGCCGCGAGGTGCATATCACTGAAAACGTCATGCCGTCGTTCAACGTGCTGAACACCGAGCCGGTGCAGAAGGAGATCCGCGAGGTCTTCTTAAACCGCATCATTCAGGCAAAGGGGCTTTCAAAGGCCGCGGAGCTTCTGAACGGCATCATGATGCCGACGCCGAGCGCGGTCATGGCGGCGATCAGGCTTTTGGCCGAGGGCACCGAGACCCAAAAGGGCATCGGCGATCTCGTGGCGGTGGACGTCGGCGGCGCAACGACGGACGTATACTCCGTGGCGGAGGGACTGCCGGACGATCCGCGGACCGCTTTGCGCGGGATCCCCGAGCCGTACGTCAAGCGCACGGTCGAGGGCGACATCGGCATGCGGTACAGCATCCGCGGCATCGTCGACGCGGCGGGGCTCAAAAAGACCGCGGGGATCGCGGGACTGTCCGAGGAGCACATGGCGGAGATCGTCGACCTGTTCGCAACGCACACCGATATGCTGCCGTACGACGATGCATCGCAGCGCGCCGACGAAGCGCTGGCAAGCATGGCGGTGCGGGTCGCGATGACGCGGCATGCCGGGCGTCTTTCCGAGATCTTCGGTCTCGGGGGTCTGCAGCTCATCCAGACCGGCAAGAATCTTTTGAACGTGGATCAATTCATCGTCACCGGCGGTTCGCTGATCCACACGCAGAACACGGGACGGATCGCGTCCTACGGCTTCTTTGACGAGGAGGACCCCGGTTCTCTGAAGCCGAAGAAATGCACCGTGCTCGTGGATCGAAGCTATATCATCGCCGCTATGGGGCTTTTGTCCCAGTATTACCCGGACGCGGCGCTTACCATTTTGAAAGAGGAGTTAAAGAAAGATGACGGTACAAAATAAGCGCATCCCGGATGACGAATTCAATTCCATCCGCGAAGAAGTTCTGAAGCAGTGGCCGACCGGCGCAGAGGTCGATCTCAAGGAAGCGATCGAATTCCACAAAGCGCTGCCGGATCACAAAGTTTTTTCCAAGAAGCTGGTCGACGCCAAGAACAAGGGGATCACGCTGATCCAGCCGCGCGCGGGCGTAGCGCTCATTGACGCGCAGATCGAGCTCCTCACATACCTGCAGGACAAGGGCGAAGCGGATCTTCTGCCGACCACGATCGACAGCTATACGCGTCAGAACCGCTATCAGGAAGCGGAGAACGGCATCCGTGAATCCATGAAGGAGCGCCGCTCCATGCTGAACGGCTTCCCGGCGGTCAACCACGGCGTCGCGGGCTGCCGCAGACTGATCAATGCGCTGGACACGCCGATCCAGGTGCGTCACGGCACGCCGGACGCGCGTCTTTTGACCGAGATCGCCTACGCGGGCGGCTTCACGAGCTATGAGGGCGGCGGCATCTCCTACAACCTGCCCTACGCAAAGAACGTCCCGATGGAAAAGACGATCGCGGACTGGCAGTACGTCGACAGGCTTACCGGCATCTATGAGGAAGCGGGCGTTTCCATCAACCGCGAACCGTACGGTCCGCTGACCGGCACGCTCGTTCCCGCCTGCATTTCAAACGCGGTCGCGATCATCGAAGCGCTTTTAGCCGCCGAACAGGGCGTCAGGAACATCACCGTCGGCTACGGTCAGTGCGGCAACCTTGTGCAGGACGTCGCGGCGATCCGCGTGCTCGAAGAACTCACGAACGAGTATCTCCTCAAGAACGGCTATAAGGACGTCTGTGTGACGACCGTGTTCCATCAGTGGATGGGCGGCTTCCCGCAGGACGAGGCGAAGGCGTTCGGCGTCATCAGCTGGGGCAGCGCGACGGCGGCGCTTTCAAAGGCTACCAAGGTCATTGTCAAGACCCCGCACGAGGCGGCGGGCGTTCCGACGATGGAAGCGAACGCGCAGGGTCTGCGCTGCACGAAGCAGCTCATTTCGATGCTTGCGGACCAGGTCTGCACGGCGGCGAACTTAGAGGAAGAAAAGTGGATGATCCGTTCGGAGACCCGCTGCATCGTCGACAAGTGCTTCGAGCTCGGCAACGGCGACATCGCGGACGGCTGCGTCAAGGCGGTGCTGTGCGGCGTGCTCGACATTCCGTTTGCGCCCTCGCGCTTCAACGCGGGCAAGATGCTCCCCGCGCGCGACAACACCGGCGCGATCCGCATTCTCGACATGGGCAATCTGCCGTTCAACGACGAGATCAAGAAGTATCACCGCGCAAAGATCGAGGAGCGCGCAAAGGCGGAAAAGCGCAACGCATCGTTCCAGATGGTCATCGACGACGTCTACGCGATCAGCAAAGGACGTCTCGTCGGCAGACCCAGAGCTTGAGTGTTGCATCCAAAAGCCCTTAGGTGCCGCATTTTCCAAAAGCCTTCCCCTTGAGGGGAAGGTCCCGTTAGGCGGATGAGGTGTAACAAGCAAAAAACGCGCATTGCGCAAATCATATCATAATAAGACTTACAGAAAGGCGACAAACATGAAAATCATCGACGTAATCTGTTCCGCAGGCCGTACCGGCTTCTACTTCGACGACCAGCGCGCCATCAAGGCTGGCGCAAAGTCTGACGGCGCCGCATACATCGGCGAGCCGAAGACCGCCGGCTTTACCTCCGTGCGTCAGCCCGGCGAATCCATCTCCGTCATGCTTATCCTTGAGGACGGGCAGATGGCATACGGCGACTGCGCGGCGGTCCAGTACTCCGGCGCAGGCGGACGCGACCCGCTGTTCCTTGCAAAGGACTTCATCCCGATCATCGACAAGTACATCAAGCCCGCGCTCGTCGGCAGAGAAGCGGATAACTTCCGCAAGCTCGCCGCGGATCTCGAAGCGATCACCGTGGACGGCAAGCGTCTCCACACCGCGATCCGCTACGGCGTGACGCAGGCGCTTCTGGACGCCGTCGCAAAGGCAAGTCATCGCATGATGTGCGAGGTCGTGGCGGACGAATACGGCTGCACGATCGAGGAGAAGATGCTCGACGTCTTCACACAGTCCGGCGACGACCGCTATACGAACTCCGACAAGATGATCATCAAGGGCGCGCAGATCCTGCCGCACGCTCTCATCAACAACGTCAAGACCAAGCTCGGCGAACACGGCGAAAAGCTTCTGGAGTACGTCGGCTGGCTGCGTGACCGTGTGCTGCAGCTCAGAACCTCCGAGGACTACTGCCCGATCTTCCACATCGACGTATACGGCACGATTGGCGCTGCGTTCGGAAACGACAACTATAAGGCGATGGCGGACTACATGGCAAAGCTCGAAGAGGCGGCAAAGCCGTTCCACCTCCGCATCGAAGGCCCGATGGACGTCGAGGACCGTGAAAAGCAGATGCTCGCGCTGAAGGCGATCACCAAGGAACTCGATGACCGCGGCATCAACGTGGAGATCGTGGCGGACGAATGGTGCAACACGCTTGAAGACATCAAGTACTTCGCCGACAACAAGGCGGGTCACATGGTCCAGATCAAGACGCCCGACCTCGGCGGCATCAACAACACGATCGAAGCGGTGCTGTACTGCAAGGAAAAGGGCATCGGCGCATACCAGGGCGGCACCTGCAACGAGACCGACCGAAGCGCGCAGGTCTGCGTGCAGTGCGCGATGGCGACCCGTCCCGATCAGATCCTCGCAAAGCCCGGCATGGGCGTCGACGAGGGCTACATGATCGTCTACAACGAGATGCAGCGCATCCTCGCGTACCTTGCGGCAAAGAAAGCGAGAGCGTAAACCGGATACAAATCAAGAGACGAGCCCGGAAGGACTCGTCTCTTTTATGCGTTGCGGCGATTTTGTTGTCTTTGTCGGTTGCTTTCTTGGAAAAGATGATGTAAAATAATATATAACAAGTCGGAAAGGATCGTGAAAGTATGAGAAAGACAAAGATCATCTGCACCATCGGACCGTCGAGCGACAAGCCGGAGGTTTTTCGCGCCATGTGCCTTGCGGGGCTGAACGTTGCCCGGCTGAATTTCTCCCACGGCACGCATGAGGAGCATCAGAAAAAGATCGACATGATCAAGGCGGTGCGTGAGGAGCTGGACCTGCCGATCCCGATCATGCTCGACACCAAGGGACCGGAGTACCGCATCAAGACGTTTGAAAACGGGAAGATCATGCTGCACGACGGCGACGCGTTCACGTTCACCACGCGCGACGTCATCGGCAACGAAAGCATCGTTTCGGTCAGCTATGCGGGGCTTGCGGACGATCTTTCCGCGGGCGACCGGATCCTCGTCAACAACGGGCTCGTCATCTTTGAGGTCGAAGCGATCGTGGGTACCGAGATCAAGTGCAAAGTCATCACGGGCGGCGTGCTCAGTGACCGCAAGAGCATGAGCTTCCCCGGCAAGGTCATGCGGCAGAAATACCTCAGCGAGCAGGACAAATCGGACCTGCTGTTCGGCATCGAAAACGGCGTGGAATTCGTCGCCGCGTCGTTCGTATCCTGCAAGCAGGACCTTCTGGACCTCAAAGGCTTTCTGCATGAGCACGGCGGCGACAACATCGACGTCATCGCGAAGATCGAGAACCGTCACGGCGTCGACAACATCGACGAGATCTGCTCCTGCTGCGAGGGCGTCATGGTCGCGCGCGGCGACCTCGGCGTCGAGGTGCCGTTTACCGAACTGCCCGCCATTCAAAAGCACCTGATCACCAAATGCCGTCTCCTGGGCAAGCGCGTCATCACCGCGACCGAAATGCTCGAAAGCATGATCAGCAATCCGCGTCCGACACGCGCGGAGATCAGCGACGTCGCGAACGCGGTCTACGACGGCACGAGTGCGATCATGCTCTCCGGCGAATCCGCCGCGGGCAAGTATCCGGTCGAATCGGTCCGCACGATGAGCGAGATCGCCGAAGAGACCGAGCGGCACATCGACTATAAATCGCAGTTCGAGTCCCAGAGCTTTACGATCCACAACCGCGTCGACGCGATCTCGCACGCCGCGTGCACGATGGCGATCGACCTGAACGCAAGCGCGATCGTCGTGACCTCGCTGAGCGGTCTCACCGTGCGCATGGTCTCGCGCTTCCGCGCGCCGATCACGATCCTCGGACTTGCGACCAACCGGAACGCGTGGTACAAGCTTGCGCTGTCCTGGGGCGTCGTTCCGGTTCTGACCGAACAGTTCCCGAGCATGGAGGTGCTGTACTATTACGCCGCACGCTGCGCAAAAAAGACGCTCTCCCTCGCCCCCGGCTCGACCGTCGTCATGACCGGCGGCGACACGACCGGCGCGAGCGGCAACACGAACGTGCTCCGCATCGAAACGATCAAATAAAACAAAAAAGACCGACGCCCCCGCAAAATCGCGGGGGCGTCCTTGCTTTCGATTCAGCTTTGTTTTCGTTTCAAGCGGTATTCCAGGAGATACAGTCCGAACGCGGCAAGCGCGATCACGCCGAGGTAAACGGCGATCTCGACCGCGACGCCCGCGTGTGCGGCGATCACGTCAAAAACCGGCTGTGTCGACGGATAAAACGGCGTGATATAGAACATGTTCGCTTCGTAATGAATATTGCGGACGATAAGATGACTCACGACGTTGACAAGCTCCGCGACCGCAGCCATGCCGAGATACAGCAGCAGCGCCGGCGTGAATCTGACGCGGTCCCGTTTTCGCAGGATCCGGAACGCAATGTATGCTTCAAACAGCATCACTGCATGATAGAGAAAGCTGTGACAGAACAGCAGGATCTGATCCCGCATCATATCCTCCGGGAACAGCAGCGCAAAGACCGCGCCGATGACCGAAAACGTGCTTAAAAACACAAGCACCGCATCCTGTGCTTTGCCCTTCAGAAGCGGAGCGATCGCCGAGCAGTACATCGCCATGCTGCACAGTTGCCACGGGAAAAACCACATCGAACGCGTTCCGCGGTACACATACCGGATCACGAACCACTGCTTCCATGCCTCGGCTGCGAGCATCGCGATCCCGAACACGAACAGCAGGCGCAGAAGCTTCCGCTCATCCGTCTTCCGGATCGCGATCGCAAACACGACCGCTGCGGCAAGGATGCCGAAAAGAATCAGAACGTGCACAGACCCGTACGGCCGCGGCGTCACGGAGAACGTCCAATCCATCGCGCATCTCCTTTCGTTTGATGGATGGATTATACCATTCTCCCGGTGAAAAAGCAAATCCGCGCCGGACCGCAGCGCTCCGGTTTTTCCGCAATGTGTGAATTGACTTTTTTCAGTTGATTCCATATAATATCAAGGATGGAACACGCGATATCCTCAAAAAAGCATACCCGGATCCTGTCGTGGATCACGCTTGCCTGCTTTGTTGCCGGCGGTGCGATCGGGCTTGTCTTTCCGCAGCTGTTCGACCGGATCGGTTTTATCGGCACGGTCTATATCAATCTTCTGAAGCTGATGACGCTGCCGATCGTGCTCTGCACCGTATTCGGCGCGGCGTCCCGCGGGATCAGGAGCGCGACGGGGACGCTTTTTCGCGCTGTCCTGCTGTTTCTGATCCTCTTTACCGTTTCGTTCCTGCTGTCCGCCGCGCTGTATGCCGTGTTGTCCCCGGGAACGGGCTTCACGCTGACCTCCGGCGAAGTCTGGTCCGGCGACACCGCGGATCTGTCCTGGGACGGTTTCCTGCAGACCGTTTTCTCCCCGAACATCTTTGCATCATTGAGCGGCGGCGCGATGCTGCCCTCCATTCTGTTTGCATTTTTCACAGGCGCCGTCGCTGCAAAGGTCGGCGCGCACAAGGTCGTCGATCTCGTCGGAGAGCTTGAAGCGATCTTTTCCCGCATGCTGTCCTATATCCTGTGGCTGACGCCGCTCGGCGTTTTTGTGCTGATGGGCAAATGCACCGCGGACTTCGGCATGCGCGCGCTCGGCGGCGCGCTGTCCTATGTGCTGTACGCCTGGGGCGGCTGTGTGCTGATCCTGCTCCTTGTAATGATCCTGCCTCTGTGGATCTTCTGCCGCATTGATCCCGTCACCTATTTCCGCAAGACCGGACGCGTGCTGCTGACTGCGCTTTCCACCTGCTCCTCCGCCGCGACGCTGCCCGAAACGCTGCGCACCTGCCGCGAAGAGTTTGACGTACCGGAAGAAACCGCGGGCGTCGTTGCGCCGCTTGGCTGCACGATCCACATGTGCGGCGGCGCGGTCTCCTTCTGCCTGCTCGCCATGTTCACGATGCAGATGACGGGCAGACCGATAACCCTCGGCACATTCCTTCTGATGCTGGCCTTTGCCGTGACGCTGAACATGGCCGCGCCCGGCATTCCCGGCGGCGGGATCGTGCTCGGAGCGACCTTCCTGGGTCTCCTCGGCATGTCGGAGATCGGGCTGTTCCTCGGCATGTACGCCGGGATCTATCGCCTGCTGGATATGGCATATACCTCTTTGAACGTCGCGGGCGACGTGACCGCCGTTCTGCTGATCCGAAAACGGGAGGACGGAAAAAAGCAATGAAACCGATGCGCCGCAACGTCCTCTCCTCGATCACGATGTCCCTGGACCGGCAGGCAAAGGAGCTTGCCGCATCCGGACGTGACGTGATCAATCTGACGGCCGGTCAGGTGGATCTGCCCGTGCCGCAGACTGCAAAAGACGCGGTCCTTGCCGCGCTGGAAGCCGACCGGACAGGTTACGTCCCCGCCGCCGGTTCCGCCGACGTCATCCGCGCCGTGCGAAACGGAATGGGCTGGACGGAGGGCAGCGTTCTGATCTCCGCCGGCGCAAAGCCGCTCCTTTCCGCCGCGATCGCCTGCATCGCGGGTCCCGGCGACGAGGTTTTGCTTCCGACCCCGTGCTATACGAGCTATCCGGAAATGATCCGTCTCGCAGACGCCGTGCCGGTTTTCATCGAAGGCGATCCCGAAAACCGGTTCGCGATACCGCGGGAAGCGCTTGAAAACGCCGTGACCGTCCGCACAAAAGCGCTGCTTTTCAACAATCCCGTCAATCCGACCGGGACCGTGTATCGCAGGGAAGAGCTGCGGGAGATCGCAGATTTTTGCATAAAACACGATCTCTGGCTGATCGCGGACGAGGTATACGGCACGTTTGTCTACGACGAACCGTTCGTAAGCCTGTATGAATTGTCGGACGTGCGCGACCGGCTGATCCTGGTCAACAGCGCATCCAAAGCGTTCGCCATGGCGGGACTGCGGCTCGGCTACGCCGTTGTTCCGGACGCTGCCGCAAGCGCGATCGCAGGTTATCTGAGCCACATGCTCGGCTGTCCCTGCTCGCTTTCGGAACGCGCCGCGATCGCCGCGCTGGAAGGTGACGCCGGATACCGCTCGCGTCTTCGGGAGACGTTCCGCGCAAGAAGAGACGCCCTGTATCCGCTGATCGCCGCGATCCCCAGTCTTAAGGTCGAAGAGAGCGCCGGCGCATTCTATCTCTGGCTCGATATCCGCGGGACCGGTGCGGACGATGCGGCGTTTTGCCGCGGTCTTCTGGAGCGCGAAGGTGTTGCGCTGACCCCCGGAAGCGCGTTCCTCCGCTCCGGCTTTGTTCGCCTTGCGTACGCGCAGCCGGAACCGGTTTTGAAAGCCGCCGCGGAACGGATTAAACGATATTTCGCCGAAGCGGCGGCAGATCAAACACCTCTTAGTATCAAGTGTGAATAAACACCCGATTCTTTTCGGATTTTTTGTGAATAGCAGATTTTCACAATTGACAAAAAAAAAGTTTGCTGTTATAGTATAGCAGAGAAAAGGGTTGCTCGCATGGAATCGGAGTTGCCGGAGAGCAGGGATTAAATGGAGAAATACTTAAAACCGCAAGTTGATGTGATCATCCTGCCGGAGGATGTTATTTCGACATCCTGCACCACCTACACGGATTCATGTCCGCAAAAAGCAATCGAATTGCCTGATCTTCCCTGAAAACGGTCAAAAAAACAAAAAGGACATAATTTTTAACGGAGGTAATGAACATGAAGAACTATGAAAAGCCTGTTGTCGAAATCATCTGCATCGACGCTGACGTAATCACCGGATCTTGCGATAGCAAGCTGCCCGATTTCTGCATCGACGGCGACGATTGATTTTAGCCGAACGATCAGATTCACTCATTACCCCTAATTCATGAAAGAGATTTGTAAGCCGGATGCTGCGCTCACGCGGTTGATTTTACCGCAAAAAGCGCAGCCCGGTATTTTGTACGTTCCTTCGCAATTCACTCTTCCCTTTTCGCACAACGAACGGCAGTTTGTTTTTCATACTTTTACAAAGCAGCTGATCGAGGGAACGCTCCCCCGCTCGGCGCATGTCGGCGAGGGATTCGACGATCTGATCGAATCCATGTTCCTTGTGCCGGAAGATAAGGATGAATGCGCCTACTATGAATCGATCGCGAAAATGATGCGTCATTTCATGCAGCCGAAAGGAGTTATCGGTTATACCATCCTTCCGACATTAGGCTGCAACGCCCGCTGTGTCTACTGCTATGAAGAAGGATACAAGCAGGTTACCATGACTCCCGAAATTGCGGAGCAGACGCTTCGGTTTATCCTCAATACGCGGTCAAAAGATAAAATAACCATCAATTGGTTCGGCGGAGAACCGCTGCTGTGTCAGGGCATCATTGATCATATCTGCGATCGCCTGCGGAAAGAAGACATCCCGTTTCAATCGGTCATCATTACAAACGGCAGTCTGATCACACCGGAAACGATCGACAAAATGAAGAACCTGTGGAATCTGAAGCGTGTACAGATCTCCATGGACGGCGCAGAGCCGGATTACATCGCCCGCAAGCGGTATTATGCCGATTCCGATCAGTATCATTCCGTTATGAATGCAATCGACAGGCTTTCCGAAACCGGGATTGCCGTTGCGCTGCGCGTGAATGTCGAGGAAAGCAACTGGCCCGGCATTCCTCAGTTTATGAGTGACCTGAAAGAACACGTCGCGCACAAGGAAAATGTCTACGTGTATTTCAGTCCGCTGATGCATGTCCGTGCAGGGCAGGATGACCTTGCTTTTTGGGAAGAGATCCTTTCCGCGCAGCATCTGATCACGGACGCCGGATTCCGCGTGCTTCCGTTCCTGAAACCGTCCAGGCGTTTTCGCGCCAACCGGTGTATGGCGGACGGCGGAAGCGTGGTCATTTGTCCGGACGGACGTCTGTATACATGCGAACACTGCTCTCCGGGAACCAGCTACGGCGATGTCTTCAACGGCACGACCGACGCGGCGCTCGAACGGGAACTCCGCAGAGCGGACCGCACGCGCGAAATGTGCCGCAAATGCAGATTCCTGCCCGAATGCACAAGCTTTGCCTCCTGTCCGTGCGTGGATGCGCACTGCAAGGAAGTCCACGAGATCAATGCGGTCGACGCATTGAAGAATCTGGTTGACAAACACAACAAGGAAGAAGAAACGGACGGAGACGACACCGTCTGCTAAGGAGAAACCGCAATGAAACTGAAATCCGACTTTATCGTACAGGACATCGATGATACACAGTTTTTGGTACCGCTCGGACACGAAGCCTTCAACGGGATCGTGCGCAGCAACAAGACCGCGGCGTTCATCATTCGCTGCCTGAAGGAAGAAACCTCAAAGGAACAGATCGTGGACGCAATGTGCGCCGAATTTGACGCGCCGCGCGAAACGATCGACGCCGACGTTGAGGAGATCCTCGGTACGCTTCGCAGCATCAACGCGCTGGAGGAATGACCCGTTTTGAAGACCTTCTGCAAAAGGACGGCAGACTGGTTTACAAAACAAAAGGCACAAGCATGGAGCCCATGCTGCGCCAAAACCGGGACCTGGTGATCATCGAGGTCCCTTTTTCGCGCCTGAAAAAGTATGACGTCGCTCTGTACCGGCGCGGCGAGCAGTATGTGCTGCACCGCGTGATCGGCGTCGAAAGCGATCATTACCGCATTCGCGGCGACAATACCTATGCCGTGGAACGCGTTCCGTTCGACGCGGTGATCGGTGTGCTGAAAAGCTTTAACCGCAAGGGCAGACTGCATACCGTAACGGAACGCGGCTACCGGTTTTATGCCCGCTTCTGGAACGCGATCTATCCGCTGCGGGCCCTGCGGTTTCACATCGTCCGGGGACTCATCCGGATCGCAAAATCGCTCGGACTCGCGCCGTTTCTTAAGCGGCTCTTCCGGCGCTGAACAACAAAACGGCAAAAGGCTTTCGGAGTTTCCGGAAGCTTTTTTCATTTCACGACCTGCGTTTCCGCAAGCGGCGTCCCTTCCCGTTTTGCCCGGGAGACTTTTTCCGCATCGGTCGACTTTTCCTGTTTACAAACAGCGCTTTTTCTGTTAATCTAATAGTGTGTATACCTTTGTGCCGGAACCGATCCGGTATGAAGAAATCTCTGACGCATTAAGGAGGGGTCACAATCGTGAGAGACACGTTTCGCGGCGGCGTACATCCGAACGATCACAAGGATCTGAGTCGGAAAGCGGCGCTGCGCGTCTTTGACGCAAAAGGAGAAATGGTTTTCCCGCTTGCGCAGCACATCGGAAAACCGGCAAAGGCGATCGTCAAGAAGGGCGATCCCGTGCTGGCGGGTCAGCGCATCGGAGAAGCCGACGGCTTTGTCTCCGCCAACGTCATCTGTTCCTGCTCCGGCACGGTCAAGGCGGTGGAAAAGCGCCGCACGATCTCCGGCGCCATGCAGGAATGCATCGTGGTGGACAACGACGGAAAGTACACCGAAACCGGCGACGTCTACGATCAGCCGATGCGCGTAAACCTGACGCGTGAGGAGATCCTTGCCGCCGTCAAGGACGCCGGCATCATCGGTCTCGGCGGCGCCGGATTCCCGACGCACGTCAAGCTTGCGCCGAAGGATCCGCTTGCGATCAGGTATCTGATCGCGAACGGCGCGGAGTGCGAGCCGTACATCACCTGCAACGATCAGCTGATGCGCGGATACGCGGCGGAGATCGTGGAGGGCATGGAGATCGTTCTGACGCTGTTCCCGGCGGCTGAGGGCGTGATCGCGATCGAGAACAATAAGCCCGAGGCGATCGCCGCCATGCAGAAAGCGGCGGCGGGACACAAACGCATCCGTGTGATGGGACTTCGCACGAAGTACCCGCAGGGCGGCGAGCGCAGTCTCATCAAGGTCATTGCGGGCGTTGATTATCCGATCACCAAGCTGCCCGCGGACGTCGGCTGCATCGTCGACAACGTCGGCACGATCTACGCGATCCAGCGCGCGGTCGTCTATCACGAGCCGCTGTTCCGGCACGTCCTGTCGGTCACCGGCGAAGCGATCAAAGAGCCCTCGAACTTCATCGCGCGCGACGGCACGAGCTTTGCAGAGCTCATCGAAGCCGCCGGCGGTCTCAAGGACGGCGTTGAAGCAAAGAAGATTATCTCCGGCGGACCTATGATGGGCATCGCGGTCTCTTCGACCGAGGTCCCGATCACCAAGACGACCAACGCGATCACCGTTTTGAAGGAGGATCCCGTCGAGACCGCCGACAAAAAGATGACCGCATGTCTGCACTGCGGACGCTGCACCACGGTCTGCCCGAACGGGCTGATGCCGCAGATGATGGCGGACGCCGTCGCGGCAGGCGACTATGATCGCTATGAAAACAAGCTCTACGGTCTGGACTGCATCTCCTGCGGCTCCTGCACCTATATCTGTCCGGCAAAGCGTCCGCTGACCCAGACGTTCAAACAGACCAAGGCGGAGATCATGGCACGCAAGCGTGCGGCGCAGGGAGGTAAGAAATGAATCAAAAGCTGAATCTTTCTGCCGGTCCGCACATTCGCGACCGCTGGACGACGCCGTTCATCATGATGATCGTCCTGATCGCGCTGGCGCCTGCCGCGGCGATCGGCGTGGTCGTGCACTGGGTGAAATTCCAGAGCCTCAACGCGCTTTGGATCATCCTTGCTTCGATCGGTTCCGCGATGCTGACCGAGCTTCTGTTCTGTCTCGCGACACGCCGCAGGATCACGATCTGGGACGGCAGCGCCGCCGTGACCGGCATGCTGCTTGCCCTCTGCCTTTCGCCCGAGACGCCGATCGTGCTTCCGATCGTCGGTTCGGTCTTTGCGATCCTTGTCGTGAAGTGCCTGTTCGGCGGCTTAGGCAAAAACTTCATCAACCCGGCGCTTGCCGCGCGGTGCTTCCTGCTCCTGTCGTTTTCTAACGGCATGACGAACTACCCCGGCGTGAACGCCGCGGGCGTGGACGCGCTGTCCTCCGCAACGCCTGTCGCAATGCTCAAGGCGGGCAGCATGGTCAACGTGACCAAAATGTTCCTCGGCACCGCAGGCGGCGTCATCGGAAGCTCGATCCTCGCGCTTCTGGTCGGCGGTCTCGTGCTTTGGGGACTGGACGTCATTCACGGCGAGATCTGCTTCTCGGTCGTCGGCGGATTCACCCTCTGCCTCGCGCTGTTCGGCGGACACGGCTTTGATCCCGCGTTCCTTGCGGCGCATCTGTGCAGCGGCGGCGTCATAATGGGCGCGTTCTTCATGGCGACCGACTACACCACCTCTCCGGTGAGCCGTCTCGGACAGCTCGTTTACGGCTGTCTCATCGGCGTGCTCGGCGCGCTGTTCCGCCTGCTCGGCAAGAGCGCGGATTCCTTCAGCTACTCGATCATCATCGCGAACCTGTTCACGCCGCTCATCGACCTGTACATCGTTCCGAAGCCCTATGCGTACCGCAAGAGCGCGATCGAAAAGGCGGCGGGCGTTGTAAAGCCTCCGCTTCTCAAGCGCATCCCGAAACCGGTCATCGCGCTGACGATCATCGCCGCGCTGGCAGGTCTTGCGCTGTCCGGCGTGTTCTCGATGACCAAGGACCCGATCGAAGCAAACGAACTCGCAAAGAAGCGTGAATCCTACACCGTCGTCTGCGAGAACGCTGCGGACTTCCTTGATGTCAACGCTGCCATTGATGCGCTCAATTCGCAGAACGGTTCCTATGCAAACGGCAAATTCGGCGCCACGACGATCGACGAGGTGCTCGAGGCGGTCGACGCAGGCGGCAACACCGTCGGCTACGTATTCGAGATCACCAACCGCAACGCATACAATCCGCCGCTGAAGCTGGCGCTCGGCGTCGATCCGGACGGCAAGATCCTGAAGATTGCCTTCATCGAACTGAACGAAACGCCCGGCAAGGGCTCCAAGGCGGATGAGCCTGCGTTCAAGGATCAGTTCGTCGGGCAGACGGATACGAGCGGCGTCGACACCATGTCCGGCGCGACCGTCACCTCAAAAGCGGTTCTGAACGCGGTGAACGCGGGTCTCGACTTCTTCCGAAATGTGATCATGGAGGGAGGCAGGTAATATGAAGAATAAGTATCTGGAACGGCTGTACAACGGCCTCATTAAGGAAAACCCGACGCTCGTTCTGATGCTCGGCATGTGCCCGACGCTGGCGGTCTCCACCGCGGCGATCAACGGCATCAGCATGGGTCTCTCGACGCTCGCGGTTCTGATCCTTTCCAACTTCCTGATCTCCGTGATGCGCAACGTCATCCCGGACGACGTCCGCCTTCCCGCCTACATCGTCATCGTTGCGTCGCTCGTTACGGTGGTCAAACTGCTGATCAAGGCATATCTGCCGGACGTCGACACCGCGCTCGGCACCTACATCGACCTGATCGTCGTCAACTGCATCATCCTGGGCCGCGCGGAAGCGTACGCAAACAAGCACACGCCCGGCCTGTCCGTCATGGACGGCATCGGCATGGGTCTCGGCTTTACCGTCGCCCTGACGCTTGCGGGTCTCGTGCGTGAGCTTCTGGGCGCAGGCACCGTGTTCGGCATTACCGTATTCCCGCAGGAATACGCGGTCGGCATCATGATCCAACCGCCGGGAGCGTTCCTGGTCATTGCGCTGTTCATCATCATCATGAACGCGATCGGCATCAAGACGCGGCAGCATGAGCTGGTCAACAGCGACGGCTGCGACGGCTGCTGCGCAAAATGCGCGATGCGCTGTGAGGAAGCAAAGGAGGAAGCAAAATGATCCGTTTACTCTTGATCGTTATTCTGAACGCGTTGATCAGCAACGTCGTTCTGAACCAGTTCCTCGGCATCTGCTCGTTCCTCGGCGTATCCCGTCAGATCAAGGCGTCTGCGTCGCTCGGCGGCGCGGTCATCTTCGTCATGACCATCGCCTCCGCAGTCGCGAGCGCGCTTTACAGCCTTGTTCTGCATCCACTCGGTCTTGACTTCATGAAGATGATCATCTTCATCCTGGTCATCGCCGCGCTCGTGCAGATCGTGGAGATGTTCCTCAAGAAGAAATCTCCCTCGGTCTATAAGGCGCTCGGCATCTATCTGCCGCTGATCACCACCAACTGCGCGGTGCTCGGCATCGCGATCGACAACATCGACAAATTCGGCTACAACTTCATCGAAAGCGTATTCTCCGGCTTCGGCACGGCGCTGGGCTACACGATCGCGATCGTGCTGCTCGCCGGCATCCGCTCGCGCGTGGACGAAGAATCCATTCCGCGCCCCGTGCGCGGCGCACCGATCGTCATGCTTGCGGCGGCGCTGATGTCCATCGCATTCATGGGCTTCTCGGAGCTGCAGCCGGCCATTGAAACGGTATTGAAGGGGGTCGGACAATGAGCGCGCCTGTTATCATTCTGATCACCACCGCCGTTATCACGGTCATCGGCGTCATCGTCGGCGCAGGGCTCGTGTTTACCGGCAAGAAGTTCCATGTTCCGGTCGACGAGCGTGAAACAGAGGTCCGCGAATGTCTGCCCGGCAACAACTGCGGCGCATGCGGCTATGCAGGCTGCGACGCCATGGCGGCGGCGATCGTCGCCGGCGAAGCGCCGGTCAACGGCTGTCCCGTCGGCGGCGCTGCGGTCGCGCAGAAGATCGGCGGCATCATGGGCACCGATGCAGAGATCGTCGAACGCAAGATCGCGTTCGTCCGCTGCAAGGGCACCTGCGACGCATCCGGACTTCAGGGCAACTACGTCGGCATTCACGACTGCCGCTCGGCAGCGCTTGCCGGCATCAACCTCAAGGACTGCGACTACGGCTGCATGGGGCTCGGCTCCTGCGTGAGCGTCTGTCCGCAGGGCGCGATTCAGATCATCGACGGCGTCGCGGTCGTGAATCGCAAGCTGTGCGTTGCCTGCGGTCTCTGCGTAAAGGCCTGCCCGAAGGGGCTCATCGAGCTCATTCCGGAAAGCAAGCACGTTGCGGTGCAGTGCATGAATCGCGACAAGGGTCCGCAGGTCAGGAAAGTCTGCTCCGCGGGCTGCATCGGCTGCACGCTGTGCACGCGGCAGTGCGAGCACGACGCGATCCACATGGACGGCAATCTTGCACGGATCACCTACGAAAACTGCACGCAGTGCGGCAAGTGCGCGGAGAAATGTCCCGCCCACGTCATCACGCCGCCCTGTCCCGCACGGAAGGAGGCGTAAGCTATGGAAAAACGCAATCAGGCTGCGAAGCTCATCATCGGCGCGGTCGTCGTGATCGTTGCCGTGCTGTTCCTGGTCGGTATCGTCAGCCGGCACGACATCAAGTACAAGGCTTCCCCGCTTTCGCGTGAAGACATCAGCTATCAGCAGGTCGAAGCGCCGAAAGCGACGAGCGCGGACGAAACGATCACCGCTTCCGACTGGAGCGCGATCTATCCCGACATCGTCGTTTCCTGGGGCAAGAACGCCGAAAACGAAGAGGTCGTCGACTATCTGGAGCTCGATCCGTACCTTGTCGAGATCTACGAGGGCTACGGCTTTGCGAAGGACTACGGCAGCGCGCGCGGACACAACTACACGCTGACCGACGTTTTTAAAACCAAGCGTCCGCACGGCATGGCGAACTGCCTGACCTGCAAGACGCCGAACTTCACCAAGCTCGTAAACGACGAGGGCGTTGAGGTCTACTCCCGCCCGTTCGACGAGGTCTATGCGCAGATTACGGAGAACGGCGGCGAGACCGTCAGCTGCTACACCTGCCACGCCAACAACCCCGGCAACGGTACGCAGCCGAAGGAGAACCTGACGGTCACGCACAGCTACATCACCAAAGCGCTCGGCGATGAGATCGGTACGATCGACCCCGGCATCCTCGCCTGCGGACAGTGCCACATCGAATACTACTTCAATCCGGAGACCAAGGAAACGACCATGCCGCACAGCTCCGTCGAGACCATGACGCCGGAAGCAACGTACGACTACTTTACCGAGATCGGCTTCTCCGACTGGACGCAGGAAAGCACCGGCGCAAAGATGCTCAAGGTGCAGCATCCCGAGATGGAGACCGTGCTGCTCGGCAAGCATGCGGGCGTTCTGAACTGCGCGGACTGCCATATGCCGGTCGTACAGAATGCGGAAACGCAGAACATCTACCACAGCCACAAGCTCGTGAGCCCGCTTCAGGACAAGACGCTGCTTGCAAGCTGCCTGACCTGCCACAAGGATCTCGGCGCAAAGACCGCGGATGAAATGATCACGTTCATCAAGAACATCCAGAACCGCATCATTGCGGAGGAGACCCGCGTCGGCAACCTGCTGATGGAGTTCAAAAGAGCGCTTGCACAGGCGAACCAGAGCGGCAAGTGGGACGAAGCGAAGCTGGACGAAGTCCGCGAGCTCTACCGCAAGGCGCAGTGGTTCTTTGATTACTGCTATGTTGAAAACTCCGAAGGCGCGCACAACTCCGAGCTGTCGACCCGCTGCCTCAATACGGCGGAGGAGCTCATCAACCAGGGCATGGCGCTGCTGAATGCCGAATAACACGCAAAGAGCAAACCTGCGGCAAAGGAGCATCGCTTTTATGCGACATCCTTTGCCGCATTCTTTACCGTTCTATGGAGATTCTTAAAAAAGTCTACAAGTTTATCGCGTCGATGAAGTTCGCGATCATCCTGCTGATCGTCGTTGCGATCGCCTGCGTGATCGGGAGCCTTGTTCCGCAGGGCGAGCAGTTCGTGCAGTACCGGGATTCGTATTCCGAGCGCACCGCGGCGTTCATCCTCGCCTTTCATCTCGACGACGTGTTCCACAGCTGGTGGTTCATCGTTCTGGTCGCGCTTCTGTGCCTTTCGCTTCTGCTCTGCAATCTCACGCGCGTGCGTGCGCTGATCCTCCGAACCAAAAACGCAAAGGATCCGTCGCATGCGATTTCGGAAACGCCGACGGCCGCTGTTTCCGGCGTCGCCGATCCCGAAGCCGTTTTCCGCCGCATGCGCTTCTTCCGCCCGGTCAGAACGACCGTCGACGGGAAGGAGCTCCTGTTCGGATACCGCAACCGTCTCGGCTTCTGGGGCGCGTGGGTCTGCCACATCGGGATCGTGCTGATCGTATTGGGCTATGCGCTCGGGCAGATGACGCTGTTTTCAACGGAGGTCTACGGCACGCCCGGGCAGACGAAGCCGGTCGAAAACACGCCCTGCGAGATCACGATCGAGGACTTCCGGATCGAACGCAGCGAAACGGGATTTATCGAACAGTATGTTTCGACGCTGACCGTCAAAAACACCGAGACCGGCGAAACGCAGTGCGGCACGTCGAGCGTCAACCATCCCGCGGTGCTCGAAGGATACAAGTTTTACCAGACCGCGAGCGGAGACGCCGTACGCGTGACGATCGCCGAAGACGGCGTTCCGTTTGAAAGCGCGGACCTCTGTGTCGGCGAAGAGCTGACGATCGATTATCTGCCGGGGCTCTCGCTGTTTCTGAATGCGTACGAGCCGGATCATGCCGGGAAACCCGCCTATCAGATCCTGTTCTTCGCAAACGGACAGCATATGGACGTCGGACGGAACTACTTTGCGCCCGGCGCCGTGATTGACCTCGGCTCCTACGCAATCACGCTGTCCGAACCGCTCGAATACACGCTTTTGCGCGTGAAAAAGGATTCGTTCGCGTGGCTGGTGCTCATCGGCGCGATCCTGACCGCGCTCGGACTGTTTTTCGCGCTGTACGTCGTGCCGGAAACCCTGTGGGCGACGCGGGATGAGGACGGTTCGTGGACGCTGAACGGCAAAAGCAAAAAGCTCGCGCCGCTGTTTATCGAGCAGCTCGACCGCGCGGTACGGAAAGCGGAAGGAAAGGAGGCGTCGAAATGATCCAAGCGGAAAGCATTCTCTTTCTCATCACGCTCGCGATATACTTTGTCACGATGCTTCTGTATTTCCTGTACGCCGCGATCAAAAAGCCCGTGCTAGGCAAGCTTGCGATCCGTGTGCAGATCGCGGCGCTTGTCGTGCATACGGCGGCGATCGTTCTGCGCGGGATTCTGATGGGACGTCTGCCGATGGCGAACCAGTATGAGTTTTCCACCGCGTTTTCCTGGGCGCTGGCGCTCGTCAGCCTGATCTTCATTCTGAAATTCAATTTCCCGGTGCTCGGCGCGTTCGCCTCCCCCGTCACGCTGCTGCTCGGCGTCTATGCAGGCGTGCAGAAGCTGAACGAGCTGAAGATCATCGCGGCAGGCGGCGTTGACAACATCCGCAATCTGATGCCGGCGCTCAGAAGCAGCTGGCTCGGCATCCACGTTTCGACCGTCATCGTCGCGTACGGCGCGTTCGGCGTGTCGTTCGTGCTGTCGGTCATCTTCCTTCTGCGCGACAAAATGAAGGAGAACGGCTTCTGGGATCAGCACATTCCGAAGAAGGAAAAGCTCGACACGATCAGCTATCGCTGCGTGTCGCTCGGCATGATGTTTCTGACCGTCACGATCGGCTTCGGCGGGATCTGGGCGGAAAACGCGTGGGGCAGCTACTGGACGTGGGACCCCAAGGAGACCTGGGCGCTCGTGACGTGGGTGATCTACCTCGTCTATCTGCACCTGCGGATCCGCAAGGGCTGGAGCGGCAGGACCGCCGCGATCTTCGGCGCCGTCGGGTTTATCTGCGTGCTGTTCACCTATATCGGCGTGAATACGCTGCTGCCCGGGCTGCACAGCTACAAATAATACAAAGATCCGTATAAAAATTCACAAAACAGCGGCCGCGGTCTTGACGCAAGCGGCCGTTTTTGTTATGATATAATTTGACAAATAAGAGGAGGGTCTTATCGGATGGCGATTCAAATGCGGGAATACCGGAACCCCAACAACAGCAATCTTCCGCTGCGCGTGGCAAAGGGTCATTTTGCGACAAGCCACAGCCACATCAACTACTATGTGGACCTGACCATGACCAAGTACTGTCTGCCCGAGGCGCGCGAAGCCGCGGTCCATCTGGCAAACCGGTTCAAGTCGACCACGATTGTCGATACGATCCTTTGTCTTGACGGCACCGAGGTCATCGGCGCCTGCATGGCGAGCGAGCTCACCAAGCAGAGCTTTACGAGCATCAACGCAGGCCGCGCGATCTGCGTCGTCACGCCGGAGCACACGACCGGCAGCCAGCTTCTGTTCCGCGACAACACCGTTCCGATGATCCGTCACAAGAATGTTCTCGTTCTCGCGGCGTCCGTCTCCACGGGCTATACCGCGCTCGGCGCGATCGAGGCGATCCGATACTACGGCGGCGAGACGGTCGGCATCTGCTCGATCCTTGCCAACATCAAGGAGTGCGGCGGCTACCCCGTCACCGCGATCTGCGATACAAATCACATCTGGGAGGATTATCAAAGCTTCTCCGCCCACGAATGCCCGCTGTGCAAGGCCGGCGTCAAGCTCGACGCCATGGTCAACACCTACGGCTTTTCAAGCTTTTAAGCTTCGGTCTGTTGAAATCATTTCAACAGACCTTTTTTTCAATACAATCACACAAGGAGGAAACAAGTATGGAAATGAAGTTCTATCGCTGCGAGACCTGCGGCCAGATCATCGCGATCGTCAAGAAGACCCCCGTCCCCGTCATGTGCTGCGGCAAGCCCATGAAGGAGATCGTCCCCGGCACGACCGACGCGTCGCTTGAAAAGCACGTCCCGGTCGTCGAAGTCAACAACGGCTGCGTCAAGGTGAAGATCGGCGCCGCCGCGCACCCGATGCTCCCCGAACACTACATCGAATGGGTCAGCCTGCAGACCAAGTACGGCAATCAGAGAAAGGCATTGAAGCCCGGCGACGCGCCCGAGGTCTGCTTTAAGATCTGCGACGGCGACGAGGTCGAAGCGGTCTATGCCTACTGCAACCTGCACGGGCTTTGGAAAAACTGAGGAGAAAGCAATGAGCAAATATACAGGTACAAAGACCGAACAGAACCTGCTCGCCGCATTCGCGGGCGAATCGCAGGCGCGCAACAAGTACACCTACTTCGCCTCCCGCGCGAAGAAGGACGGCTATGAGCAGATCGCCGCGCTGTTTCTGAAAACCGCGGACAACGAAAAGGAACACGCCAAGATGTGGTTCAAGGAGCTCGAGGGCATCGGCACGACCGCCGAAAACCTCAAGGCCGCCGCGGACGGCGAGAACTACGAGTGGACGGACATGTACGAAGGTTTTGCAAAGACCGCCGAGGAGGAAGGCTTTGCGGAGCTTGCCGAAAAGTTCCGCCTGGTTGCCGCGATCGAAAAGCACCATGAGGAACGCTATCGCGCGCTTTTGAAAAACGTCGAGACCGCACAGGTCTTTGCAAAGAGCGAGGTCAAAGTCTGGGAATGCCGCAACTGCGGGCACATCGTGATCGGCGAAAAGGCGCCGGACATCTGCCCCACCTGCGCGCACCCGCAGTCCTACTTCGAGGTCAACGTGGAGAATTATTGACAAAAAGCAAAGGAAGCCAAAAGACACACAAAAGCGGAGGGAACGCCCTTCGCTTTTTTCTTTACAAGCAAAACCGCCGCGTGATACAATATCGATATGACACAGGACGAACGCAGAGTGTGGCTCATTCGGGCGATGCTCAAAGAGCAGGGATACGAACGCGAGATCCCGCGGGACGTTTTCGGACAGAAACGGCTGCTGCGGGGATTGTTCAATGTGCGCCCGCCGACGCCGGCATGCGGGGAGTTCCTTGCCGTGCAGGACGCGTACCTTTCCGAGGCGGCGCGCGAAAAGGGCGTAACAAGGCTATGTGATCTCACGCCCGTGCAGGACGGGCTGTACCTTTGGCGCGGGGACATCACGACGCTCGCGGTCGACGCGATCGTGAACGCCGCCAATTCGGCGCTTCTCGGCTGCTTTTCCCCGAACCACGGCTGCATCGACAACGCGATCCATACCTATGCGGGCGTACAGCTTCGGCTTGCGTGCAACGAAATCATGCAAAAGCAGGGACATCCCGAGCCCACCGGCAGCGCAAAGCTGACCCCGGGGTTTAATCTTCCCGCAAAGTATGTGCTGCATACGGTCGGACCGATCGTGTCCGGACGGCTCACGGATCGGCATTGCAAAGAGCTTGCGTCCTGCTATGAAAGCTGTCTGGCTTTGGCGGTGGAAAACGGGATCGGAAGCGTCGCGTTCTGCTGCATCTCGACCGGCGTATTCGGCTTTCCGCAAGGCGAAGCGGCAAAGATCGCGGTCGAAACCGTGAAGGCATACCAGAAGCACAGCAAGATCGACGTCGTATTCAACGTGTTCAAGGAAGCGGACCTGCGGCTTTATCAGGCGCTTCTCAGATAGCCGGAAAGGAGTTTTTCCATGCAGTATACCGAGATCACGCCGGAGCTTGTAAACCGGCTGAAAAACGCGCTGGAGCGCGCTGACGCGGTCGTGATCGGCGCGGGCGCGGGGCTTTCGACTGCCGCAGGCTTTACCTACGACGGCGATCGCTTCAAACGGTTTTTTTCCGACTTCATACGAAAATATCACTTCCGCGACATGTACACCGCGGGGTTCTATCCGTTTCCGACGCCGGAGGAATACTGGGCGTACTGGAGCCGGTACATTCTCATCAACCGCTACGAAAACCCGCCGAAGCCGGTGTATCAGCATCTTTTGAATCTGGTCAGGGACAGGGATTATTTTGTGATCACCACGAACGTCGACCACTGCTTCCAGAAGGCGGGATTTGACAAAGCGCGGCTTTTCTACACGCAGGGCGATTACGGACTGTTTCAATGCTCGACGCCGTGCCACCGCCGCACCTATGACAACGAAGAGGTCATTCTCCGGATGATTGCGGAGCAGAAGGATATGCGCATCCCCTCCGCGCTCGTGCCGCGCTGTCCGAAATGCGGCGCGCCGATGGCGATGAACCTGCGCGCGGACGAAACCTTTGTCGAGGACCTCGGCTGGAACGAGGCGGCGTCGCGGTATGTGGAGTTCGTCGAAAAGCATCTCAACGAAAAGCTGCTTCTTCTGGAGCTCGGCGTCGGCGGCAACACCCCCGCGATCATCAAGTATCCGTTCTGGAAGCTGACCGCCCAGAACCCGAACGCGGCGTACGTCTGCGTGAACCTCGGCGAAGCGCAATGCCCGCCGCAAATCGAATCGCGTTCGATCGTCGTCAACGCCGACCTTGCGAACCTCATCGAGGCGCTGCAGTAAACAACCCTCCCGCCGCTTCGCGGTCCCCCCTCCCTTGCACAGGGAGGGCGGGAACTGCGGCTGTGAGAAAATACCAAAAGAGCTGCGATTTCGCAGCTCTTTTTCGTTTTGGTTCAGTCGGCGTAAAAGATGTTGTCGAAGTACGTATCCTGCGTTACGCCGTCGATCAGATAGCCGTACAGCTCCGGATCAAGGGGATCGGCTCTTTCCACCGTGAGCAGCGCGGTCGTTCCGTCCTCCGTCCTGATCTCCGCGAGCGTTCCGGATTCGTGCCAGCGCGTCATGTAGATGTACGAGCCCGCGGGGATCAACGCGTCCGCGCCGTCGATCGTGCAGGGCAGATCGCGCACGAGGTGCAGCAGCTTGCCGCCTTCAATGAGACGCGCGCGATCGGATGCGGATGGGATCTCGTCCGGGATCACGTCGCAGTCAAACCATTCGGAATCCGGCGTCAGTTCCTCGCCGTGATAGGTGCGCGCGCCGAATTTTGTTCCAAGAATATCGGTCTGGGTGGCGGAGCCGTGCAGAATACCGTCGTCGAAGTTGCAATACGCAAAGATGACCGGTCCGCGGACGAAGCGCCCGTTTTCCATGTGCAGCTCGGCAGTCTCATAGTCTTCCGAACCGGTATTGTACACAACGAGCAGATTCAGCCGTGTCGAATCCGGATCGAGATCGAGCAGGATCGCCTGCTCCAATCCGGCGCCGAAGCTGACCTCGACCGATTTTTTACCCAAGGAGATCGTCAGATACTGTCCGTGTATTTTGTAGGCGATCTCATCCTCCGTCCCGTCGCCGTCGAAATCGCAGACGAACAGGACGCCTTCCTCCGGCGCTTCGCTGTATCCGTTTTCTTCATCGTAGTCCCAGAACCGGAACGTGGACGGCACAGCGCTCGATTCCTGCACCGGCGGCTCTTCGGTAGGTTCGGACGCTTCGATCACGATGCGCACGATGCACTCGTAACCGGAGGTTTTTCCTTCCTCGCGGCGCGAAACGCGCTGCGAGACGTAGTATGTGCCCGGTTCAAGCGTACGGATCGAGATATCGCCGTCGTGCGTGACAGTGTTGAGTTCCGCGTCGTAAATGTTCACCTGCGGCTCAAGCTGTACGCCGTCCCCTGCCTTGACCGTCAGCATCCCGGGATTATAAATTGTCGGGATCTTGTCCTTGACTTCTTCCATCTTCCAAAGGAAGGTCATACCGTCCGCTGCAATTCCGTCGTCTTGATCCGACCAGATCCAGTTTTCAAACGGCGCGTAATACAAGTCAGTGTCGAAGAACAGGCACAGTCCGTCGAAAGCGGGATCAATCACGGGTTCGGAGGTCGATTCTTCCGAGGGCTTCGGCGGAGGCGTCGGCAGTGCGTCGAACGCTGCGTCGCCCGTGCGGTCGAGCTGCATGGCTAAAAGATCGGCTTCATACAGCCGGTTTCCGTCCCGGTCGAATACGAACTGGTCTTCCGGAAGCAGCGCGCCGCTGTTGTTCCGGAACTCGCATCCGTCCACTATAATACACCCCTCCGGCGTGTTATAGATCGCGTATTCGCTGACCGTGTTGTCGTGTACGCTCGTTCCGAGCAGGAAGATCCGTTCGGATGCGGGCTCCTCCCAGTCATTGTACAGCTTGAACACGGTTTCCGTCTGACTGCCGTAAACGTCGCAGTTCGAGATCGTCAGATCCGCGCAGTCGAAGATATAGAAGATGCTGAACGCCTCGTCGCGGTAGCCGCAGTCCCGCACGGTGCATTCCGTCACGCGCGTGTTGCGGCATCTGACCAGCGAAAGACCGCCGCTGCTGCATTCATGGATGTCCGATCCGATCACAACGAGATCGTCGCAATCGGTCGCGCTGACGCCCCACGTTCCGCAGCCGTACAGCGAACAGTTCACGACCCGCAGGTCCGCGCACTCGACCGCGCGAATGACCTCTCCTTCGCACGGGTCTGCCATGACGGTATGCCCCGCCGTAAAGCCGGAAAGCTCCAGTCCGGTACAGCTTTGCACGGAGAGAACGGCTGCGGTGCGGGGGACCGTGACGATCTCCGCATTCCGCGATCCGACGATGCGGGCGTTTTCAAGATTCCGGATCTCCAACTCAAAGCTGTTCTCTTCCTTTTCGCGGAACCAGTTGTCCGACCGGTCGACCCATGTATAGTATCCGACCTGATCCGTGCCGTAATCCGCCGCCGTCGTCAGATCGTATGTACCGTCCGCAAGGACGATCTCCGTGTCCGGCGCGAGCGCGGCAAGCAATTCGTCGACGGTAGATACGTGTACGGTCCGCGTCGTGCTGACATGCACAGTCGGCTGTTCCGAGACGCCATCCGCTGCCGGAGCGGTCCTGAAAAGACGCAAACGGGCGCCGATCACCGCACCGATCGCGCCCACGCAGATCACGAAGATCAGCGCAATGGCAACGATATCAAGAACGCCGCGTCCGGATCCGCGCTTGCGTTTACTCACGTTTTCCGTCTTCCATATGCGGGCGGGCGTTTCCTTCTGTTGTTCTTTCTGTTCTTTCTTTACGACACGCGCAAGCGTCCGTTCCACCGCATCGTCGAACGACGCGGGACGCTGCGGGATCGCGTCGGAAACACGGATATCTTTCTTTTCCATTCAGTTTACCTCCAAATACGAGCGAAGCGTTTCTTTCGCGCGGGAGATCCGCGACTTGACCGTGCCGACGGGAACCTGTAATACGGCTGCGATCTCCTCCAGAGAATAGCCCTGCTCTTTGAGATACAGCACGTTCCGCTGATCCTCCTTGAGCCGCATCAAAGCGGCGTGAAGATCGAGCGAACGGTCCGCATCCGGAAACGGCTGCGGGCTATCGGGGATCTCATCGGTCTCAATGACCCTGCGGCGCTCGCGCAGCATGGTATACGCTTCATTTCGCAGAATGCGCAGAAACCATGCGCGAAAGCTGCCCCGCTTCAATAACGTATTGCGATGCTCGTACGCCTTTACGATCGCCGCGCTCATCGCATCCTCGCAGTCAGACGTGTTCTTCAGGATCAGGTACGCCACGCCGAACGCGGTTTTTTTGACGTTCCGGATCTCTTCCACGAACACGTCGTCTCGAATCACTCCCATCGGTTTTTCTCCCAACTCATTTCTCTGAATGATCATTCCATAACGCAAGACGCAAATGGCAGGTAAAAAGTTCCATGAATAAAAATATATTTGATATGCCTTCAGCCCGATATGCCTTCGTACGCTTGATAATTCCCCCTCATCCGGTCCCTTCGGAACCACCTTCCCCATCCAAGGGGGAAGGCTTTTGGTTGCGCGTAATCGAAGGCTTCTCCCCTTTCAGGGACGGAGAAGCTCCGCCGAAGGCGGTGATGAGGGGCAAAGATCCCGGATTCTCCGGAGGAGAATCCTCATGAACCTTCCCGCAGGCGGATATCACTTGCCGCAGCGCGGCAAATATCACTCATAAAGGCGGTCAAATGACCGCCTTTATGCTATGCGTTTCTGCCGCAGCAGTTCTTGTATTTCTTGCCGCTGCCGCAGGGGCAGGGATCGTTGCGGCCGATCTTCGCCGCACGTTTCAGAACCTTCGGCTTGTCGCCGTCCGGCGCCGGGGTATCGACCGGCTTTGCGACCTCCTTGCGCTCGATCGGCGCGCGGCGGACCTGCACATGCAGCAGGTTCTTCACCGCCTCCTCACGGATGCGTTCGATCATTGCGTCGAAGAGGTCCGCGCCTTCACTCGAATAGGCGTTTGCCGGGTCGGTCTGCGCGTAGGCGCGGAGCCCGATGCCCTGCTTCAGCTGATCCATGGCGTCGATCTGATCCATCCAGTTCGTATCGACCGCGCGGAGCAGCACGATGCGCTCGACCTCGCGGATGTCGATGTTCTGTTCCGTAAGCTCCGCTTCCTTCTTCGACCGCTGCCGGGTCGCAAAAGCGATGCAGCGTTCAACGAGATCACCGCGTTTCTTAAGATCCGCGCTGTGCAGAATGCCGATCGCGTCGGCGCCGCAGACGTCGGAGAGCTCCTTCTCGATCGACGTGATATCCCATTCATCGGGCTTTGAATGCTCGCTCGCGTATGCGCCGACGATGTTCTCGATCGTTTGCCGGATCATGCCGGTAAACTGATCCTTGAGGTCCTCGCCCATCAGCACCTTGCGGCGCTCGCCGTAGATGACCTCGCGCTGCTTGTTCATGACGTCGTCGTATTTCAGCACGTTCTTGCGCGTATCGAAGTTCGACGCCTCGACGCGCTTCTGCGCATTTTCGATCTGCTTTGTGATGAATCCGTTCTCGATCGGATACGCGTCGTCCGGCGAGAGCTTCGTCATCATGCCCTCCATGCGATCCATGCCGAAGCGCCGCATCAGCTCGTCCTTCAGCGACACATAGAAGCGCGTGCTGCCGGGGTCGCCCTGACGTCCGGCGCGGCCTCTTAGCTGGTTATCGATACGGCGGCTCTCATGCCGTTCCGTGCCGATGATATGCAGACCGCCGAGCTTGACGACCTCTTCGTGCTCGCGGTCGGTCTCCTTCTTGAACGCGCGGTACAGGTTCGCGTACTGCTCACGCGCGGCGAGGATCTCCTCATCGTCGGTCTCGGCGTGTCCGGTCGCCTCGTCGATCAGCTCCTCGTCCATGCCGTCCTGCCGCATCGCACGGCGCGCCAGAAAGTCCGGGTTGCCGCCGAGCAGAATGTCCGTGCCGCGGCCCGCCATGTTCGTGGCGATCGTGATCTGGTTGAGCTTGCCCGCCTGCGCGACGATCTCCGCCTCCTTGGCGTGGTACTTTGCGTTCAGGACCTCATGCGGGATGCCCTTGCGTTTCAGAAGCCCGGAGAGGTATTCGCTGCGCTCGACCGAGATCGTGCCGACCAGGATCGGCTGCCCCGTCGCGTGGACCTGTTCGATCTCCGCGACCACGGCGCGGAACTTGCCCTCCTCGGTCATGTAGACGCTGTCCTTGTTGTCGATACGGATGTTCGGCTTGTTCGTCGGAATCTCGACGACGTCGAGGTCGTAGATCGCGGAGAATTCGTCCTCCTCGGTCTTTGCCGTACCGGTCATGCCCGCCAGCTTTTTGAACATGCGGAAGTAGTTCTGGAACGTGATCGTCGCAAGCGTCTTGTTCTCGCGCTCAACCTTCACGCCCTCCTTCGCTTCCAGCGCCTGGTGCAGGCCTTCGTTGTAGCGGCGTCCGATCATCAGCCGGCCGGTGAACTCGTCGACGATGATGACCTGTCCGTTCTGCACGACGTAGTCCTTGTCGCGCTCAAAGAGCGAACGCGCGCGCAGCGCCTGCTTGATGTAATGGTTCAGCTCGGTGTTTTCGGTGTCGGCAAGCGAATCGACGTTGAAGAACTTCTCCGCCTTTTTGATGCCCTCGGCGGTCAGCGAGACCTGCCGGTGTTTGACGTCGACCATGTAGTCTCCGCTCTCCGGCTGTTCGACGCCCGAGAGCTGATCGGACTTTGAAATCTCCTTGACGTCCTCGCCGCGGATGAGCCCCCTCACAAAGCGGTCCGCCGAAACGTACATCTCGGAGCTTTCCTCGCCGCGTCCGGAAATGATCAGCGGCGTTCTCGCTTCGTCGATCAGGATCGAGTCGACCTCGTCGACGATCGCGTAATGCAGCGAGCGCTGCACCATGCGCTCCTTGTAAACGCACATGTTGTCGCGCAGATAATCGAAGCCGAACTCGTTGTTCGTGCCGTAGGTGATGTCCGCATTGTATGCCTCCCGGCGCTCGTCGGGATCGAGATCGTGAATGATGCAGCCGACCGAAAGACCGAGAAAGCGGTAGATCTTGCCCATCCACTGCGCGTCACGCTTGGCAAGGTAGTCGTTGACCGTAACGATATGCACGCCCTCGCCTTCGAGCGCGTTCAGATACGCCGGCAGCGTCGCGACGAGCGTTTTGCCCTCGCCGGTCTTCATCTCGGCGATGCGTCCCTGATGCAGGACCATGCCGCCGAGCAGCTGCACATCGAAGTGCCGCATGCCGACGGTGCGTACGCCCGCTTCGCGCACGACCGCAAACGCTTCGACCAAAAGATCGTCCAGCGTCTCGCCCTTTTTCAGCCGTTCCCTGAACTCGACGGTCTTGTGCCGCAGCTGTTCGTCGGTAAGCTTTTGTATCTGCGGCTCCAGCGCGTTGATCGCCGCCACCTTGAGTTTCAGTTTCTTCAGTTTGCTTTCGCTCGAGGTTCCGAGCAGCTTGTCCAAAAATCCCATAAGAATCTCCTTGAACGATATCTTTTGTATTATACCACAACAACGCCCCGCTTGCAAAGGGGGCGATTGTGAACGCTGTGCAACGATTTTGCGGATTTATGACGCATATTTCCGAAAACGCGTTCCTTACTCTTTGCCGGGCAGCGAACAGCGTCGCCGTTCGGCGTGTCAGTCCGGGGAACATCTATCACATCAATCCGTAAAATCCGGCGACATGCGCGGCGGATTTTACTCCTTGCGCCCCGCGCCGCCCGGCGGATCTCCGATCCGCAGGCGCGGGGTGAAACAGTACGCCGAAAAACCTGTTTTTCGGCGATTGTCAATTCGGCGTGTTCAGCCGCGTAATGATCTCGCGCATCTTTGCTTTCTGGCTTTCGGAAAGCATCGGGCTTAACATCCGGTAGATCTCCTCCATCTTGCTTTCGCTCATTTCACCGCTGCTTTTCTGCTCCGCGGTCAGCTTCACGAGCGTTTCCATCAGCTCGTCGCTCGTTTTGTTCCGATAGGATTCGTACTGCTCATTGATATTCATGTCTTCTCACCTCCCGATATCCTATGCACGCCGCACCGAATCCGTGCACAGCGCATACGATGTTGCAAGGAGGAATGCAAATGAACGTACAACCGCAACGAAACGGACCGTCCCCGCTCTCCTGCGCCGTCGTTTTGGGCGAAGCCGTCCGCGATGAGCACGGACGCGCGGGCGTCGAAGCATATGTCAAAGCGCTTGCGCCGCTGCTGCCGCGCGATCTTTGCGATCAGCTTGCCTACCGGCTGAACGTCCCGGTCCCCGCGCCGGCGCCGCCTCCTCCCCCGCCGCCGCTTCCGCCTCCGCCGCAAAGACCGGCCATGCAGATGCCGGACATGGAGAAGCTCTTTCAGATGATGCGGCTTATGGAGCAGCTCAAGCCGAAGGGCGGATAAAAGCGGCGATAAAGCGCTTTTCGAGACGCAAAACGCGCAAAAATGCAACGAATTTGTATTTTTATAAAATTTTTTGTGTTTTTTTGAAAAAAGGGAAGATATTTCCGGAAAAGTGTGGTAATATATAGATGACACGAAAACAATATACGTGTCAGAAGGAGTGGAACATATGCGTATTTCTATTTCCGGTAAGAATTTGGAGGTTTCCGATTACATGCGCGAAGTCGCAGATAAGAAGCTCTCCAAGCTGGATCGGTACTTCCCGCAGGACACAGAAGCACAGGTCACTCTCTCCGTCGAAAAGAACCGCCACATCGTTGAGGTGACGATCCCGCATGAGGGTCGCATCATCCGCGGCGAGGAGGTCTCGGGCGACATGTATGCGTCGCTCGACAACATCGTCGAAAAGCTCGAAAAGCAGATCGTGCACAACCGCACACGTCTTGCCAAGGGACTTCGCCAGGATGCATTCCGCGATCTCCCGTTCGAGGACGACGAGGACGAAGACGAGGGCCCGCGGATCGTCCGCGTGAAGCAGTTCTCCGTCAAGCCGATGAGCGAAGAGGAGGCCATGCTGCAGCTCGAACTTCTCGGCCATGCCTTCTACGTATTCCGCAACGTGGACACGAACGAGATCAACGTTCTTTATAAACGTAAAGACGGCAATTTCGGCTTGATCGAGCCGTTGTAAGTTTCACCCGAAAAAAGGAGCTTCCCGAAAAGGAAGCTCCTTTTTGTGCATCTTTGCGGCTTACGGCCAGTCGTACAGGATCTCGACGCCGAAGCCGTTGTTGATCATGTCGTCGATTGCAAGCGAGGCGTCGGTATCCTTTTGATCGAGAACGATCAGTTTCAGCTTCTTGCAGTCCTCCAGGTGGTAATAGTCGTGGAACAGGATCGGACAGCCCGAAATATCCAGTCTCTGCAGCGCCGGGAAGTTCTTGAAGTACGATATGTCGCTGATGTTCGATTTGTTGATCCGAAGCGATTTGAGCTTCGGCAGCTCCGTCAGCGGCTTGATGTTCTTCAGCTTCTTGTTGTACCCGAGATGCAGGTATGTGAGCTTGGTCAGCGACGCCAGCGGCGAAACGTCCGTGAGCTTGCTGAGTCCGTACAGGGAAAGCTCGTTGAGATCGGTCAGCTCCGAAAGCGATTCCAGGTCCTCGTCCTCAAGATCGTTATAGGAAAGATTCAGCCGCGTCAGGTTTTTCAGCTTCTCCAGGGGCTGCAGGTCGCTGATCTCATTGTGTCCCAGATGCAGATACGTCAGCGCCTTGAGGTCCTCGACCCAGTCGATGTCCTCGATCGGGTTTCCCTTTCCGTTTTCGTTGCAGCGGCGAAGCTTCAGCGTTTTGAGCTTCGTGAGCGCGCCGAGCGGTTCATAGTCGTCCATGTAGCAGTAATCCAGAGACAGCTCCTCGAGGTCCGGACAGAGCGCAACGAGGCTTTCGACCTCCTCCGCCGTAATGTGACAGAGCTTGCTGCTCTTTCCGTTGATGCCGAGCTTGCTGCCGTCGATCTTCTTGGTGCCGCTCTTGATCGTCTTTCCGCCGAACGTAAACGAATCGGGGACCGATGTCGGCTTCGGCGTCGGCGTGGGCTTCGGCGTCGGCGCTTCCGTCGGAACCTCCGTCGGCGCATCTGTCGGAACCTCCGTCGGCGCCGCCGTCATGATCTCGGGCAGCTCCGCCGTAGGCGCAGGCGTTTCGATCGCGATGATCGAAGGACTGCCCGGAGGCTCCGTTTCATCGGTCACCGGCTGACCGGACGGCGCAGGCTCAGCAGAGATCGCCGCATTGATCCGCGCCTCGCGATCCGGCTTGATCACCTCGAACCAAAGCAATACGAAGCCGCCGATCAGCGTAAGCACGATCGCAGACGCTCCGATCAGAATAGCGGTCGGAAGAGACAGTCTTTTGCGTTTCTTCACTTGCTTCTCCATACCCTTTCCCCTTTCATGATCGCTGTGCGTTTTTTTTCAGTATACCATATCCGCTTCAAAAAGAAAAGTGTTCGGAAGCGCGATCTTTCCGGACCGTGCTTATCCGCAAAGCCAAACCCCGACCAAAGGACCGAGGAAGATCGCAAGATAGATCAGCGAGATCCACGGCTGATAGTCGACGTAGAATTCCCGAAAGCTGAGGCTCCACGGATGCTTGACAAGCACCCAGCCAACGAGGTCGAACACGATGCAGATGCCCGCCCAGATCGCGCCGGTGATCAGCGCGTCGGCAAGCGTCGGGTTTTCAAGCCCGCGCATATAGAGCCAGCCGAACAGCGAAAAGATCACGATGTTGTACAGCGGATGCCACGGTTTGGTCTTTTCGTATCCCTCGCCCATGCCGGGACTGTCCTTCATGGACTTCATGTGCAGAACGGTGATATTGAAAACTGTATGCCCGATCCCGATCAGCGTCACGATGACGTACGCAAGCCAGAACCAGAGCATCGACATGCCGAAGTTTCGCATAGGTCCCTCCTCAGGCAAACGCCGACGCCGCCCAAACGATCAGCCAGAAATACGCCGTCGCGCAGAGCGTCAAAAGGCTCAGTACCATGCCGATCACGGAAAAGATGATCCCTTTCCGGGTGTGCGGCTGTACCCGAAGGCTCTTTACAAGCCCGACGATCCCGAGCACGATCCCGGCAAGCGAAGCGACCAGCGGCAGGAGCATCATGATCGCAAGGATATGCGGGATCTCCTGTACGCTGTTCAGGCACAGCAGCGCGACCCAGACCGGTGCTGTGCAAACGCCGATGAGCATTGCCTCAAGGGAAATATGTTCTGCTCGTTTTCTGTCACTGTCCATTTTCCCCTCCTATTCGGTCTGCTTTGCCGCATTCACGAACGCCGCGAAGAGCTTCCGGCTGTTCTCATCCTTTCTGAAAAAGAACTCCGGATGCCACTGCACCGCCCAAACAAAACGCTTTTCGGGCGCATAGATCGCCTCAACGAGCCCGTCCGGTGCGAACGCCATCGGATGCAAGCACGGCGCAAGCGTTTTGATCGCCTGATGGTGGCAGCTGTTGACGCCGATCTCCTCCGCGCCCAGAAGCGGATACAGCGGCGCGTCCTTGCAAAGTGAAACGGTGTGTTCCGCGCGGTCGTACGGCGCCGCCATGCGGTGGTTCGTGTCCGACGGATGCTCGGTTTTAAGGTCCTGAAAGAGCGTGCCGCCGAGATGCGCGTTGATGATCTGCAACCCGCGGCAGATGCCGAACACCGGCTTGTCCGCGTCCCACAGGAGCCGCAGGAGCACAGTCTCCATCGCGTCGCGCTCGGGACAGGTCTCCGCACAGGTCGGTTTCTGTTCCTCGCCGTAAACGGCGGGCGAAACGTCCTGCCCGCCCGCGATCAGAAAGCCGTCGAGGGTTTCGACAAGGCGACGGAGTGCCGCCGCGTCGTTTGTCAAAGGCAGCATCACGGGCACGGCGCCCGCCTGCTCCAAAGCCTGAAAATACCCGGGCAGCATCCAATAGGAATCCCGCGCCCGATCGAAAAGCGGCGTCACGCCGATCACCGGTTTTTGCATACTCCCTCCATGCGGCTCCGCCGCAATCCATGACGGCATTGCCGTCAATTCACGTCCTCCGGACAATTCATGCGCGTCAGCGCAATTCATCTCTCCCTCCGTCTCGCTTCGCGAGCTGCCGATCCCGAAATATGGTCGTTGTGCGTCGCTGACCATTTTGCTTCGCTTCATTACAGAGGCAGTTCGCGCGCTTCCGCAAGCACCGCTTCGTTTCACTTCGCTTCGGTGGTAGATCGCGCGCACCATGCTTCTTTAACTCCCTGTTTCGGTCGCACCTCACCTCGCTCCTCCTCGCAAAGCGAGCGCTCGGATCGGTGCCCCTCGTCAGAGGGAGGTCGAAATGAATGCTGCATGTTTCGACCCTCCCTTGTCAGGGAGGGTGTCAGACGCAGTCTGACGGGAGGGTTGTTGTGCAAGTTTACAACGGGTAAGACGATCCCTCCGCCTCGTTCCCCGGCACCTCCCTTTGCACAAGGGCGGCTCTGGAAAGAAAAAGGCGTCCCTTTCGAGACGCCCGATGGTTACGACATGGTCAGATATGCCGAGATGAACAGGTCGAGGTCGCCGTCCATGACCGCCTGGATGTTGCCGTTTTCGGCGCCGGTGCGGTGGTCCTTGACCAGCGTGTACGGCTGGAAGACGTACGAGCGGATCTGACTGCCCCACTCGATCTTCTTCATTTCGCCCTTGATCTCCTGCATCTGCTGTTCGCGCTCGCGCTCCTGCAGCTCGAGCAGTTTACCTTTCAGAATGCGCATTGCCATTTCCTTGTTCTGAAGCTGGCTGCGCTCGTTCTGGCACTGCACGACAATGCCGGTCGCAAGGTGCGTGATGCGGATCGCGGAGCTGACCTTGTTGACGTTCTGTCCGCCCGCGCCGCCGGAGCGGTAGGTGTCCACGCGGATCTCGTCCGGCTCGATCTTGATGCTCGTGTCGTCGTCCTCAAAGATCGGCGTGACGTCGAGCGACGAGAACGAGGTATGCCGCCGCGCGCTCGCGTCGAACGGCGAGATGCGCACGAGACGGTGCACGCCCTTTTCCGCCTTGAGATACCCGTAGGCGTTTTCACCCTCGACCTCGAACGTAACGGACTTGATGCCCGCTTCGTCGCCGTCCAGAAGGTCGAGCTCTTTGACGGTCCAGCCGCGCTTTTCACAGTAGCGCGTGTACATGCGGTAGAGCATTTCGGTCCAGTCCTGCGCCTCCGTGCCGCCCGCGCCCGCGTGCAGCGACAGAATGGCGTTTGAGCTGTCGTAGGGGCCTTTTAAGAGCATTTCGAGCCGCAGGGCAGTCATCTTCCCGTCGAAGGCTTTGAGCTCGGATTTGAGCTCCTCAAGCAGGCTCTCGTCGTCCTCCTCTTCCGCCATCTCGATCAGCGTCTCGATGTCCTCGCTCTGCCCGTCAAGCTTAGATAGCCGTTCGAGCTTGCTCTTGATCGCCTTCACGCGCGTCGAAACCTTGTTCGCGTTTTCGACGTCGTTCCAGAAATCGGCCTCCGCCATCTGCGCTTCGAGGGTTTTCAGTTCCTCGTTGAGCGCGTCGGCGTTCATTTGTTTGTGTGCAAGTGCGAGCGTCTCGTTCAGCGCGCCGAGCTGCATTTTGTATTCGTCCAGTACCAGCATGGGTCCTCCGAAATCAGTTGATCTTTTCCGGCTCACCGTAGTCCACGCCGAACGTCTCGACGCGGATCGTGTCGATCACGACGGGATCAAGCGGCATGTCATACATCCCCGTCTTTACCGAAGCGATCTTGTCCAGCACGTCGAAGCCTTCGAGCAGCATGCCGAACGCCGCGTATTCGCCGTCCAGATGCGGCGCGTCCGCATGCATGATGAAGAACTGCGATCCCGCGGAATCCGGGACCATCGTGCGCGCCATGGAGATGACGCCGCGCTTGTGCTTGAGATCGTTTTTGAAGCCGTTGCTTGCAAACTCACCCTTGATCGAGTAGCCGGGACCGCCGCTGCCCATGCCGTCCGGATCGCCGCCCTGGATCATGAAGCCCGCGATGATGCGGTGGAAGGTCAATCCGTCATAAAAGCCGGAATTGGCGAGCGCGATAAAGTTCTTTACGGTGTTCGGCGCGACGTCGGGATAAAGCTCCAGCTTCATGACGCCGCCGTCCTTCATGGTGATCGTTGCGATGGGATAGTTGTTCACAGTCGGTTCCTCCTCCGTTTTCTTGGGTTCTTCGGTCTCGGGCGCCTCGTTCTCCTTCGCGGGCTCGGCTTCCGTCGATTCGCTGCCCGGCGCGGCGGGTTCTTCGCCGGTCTTGCCCGAAGTCGTATTGGTATTCGCATACGTGTTCGTGCAGCCGATCGCCGCAATGAGAAGCAGCGCCGCCAGCAAAATGGTAATAAAGCGTTTCATGTTATTCTTCCTTTCCGTTGTCCGGCGTTTCTGCCGGTTCCCGATATTCAAATCCGTACCGCTCCGAAAGCAGCAGCAGGAAATTGTTGACGATATATGAACGGTACTTGCGCTTCTGCGCGATCACCGTCATTGCGGGAACGAGCAGATCGTTGTCCCGTACGGTCTTTTCCGCCAGATCGCAAAAGCCCAGCTCCTCCATTGCGCTTTTCGGCGCGAGCGCGACCGCCTTGCCAGCTCTTGCCCAGTGCAGCGCGATCTGCATGCGCGTGCTGACAAACTTCGGCGAAAGCGCAAGCCCCTTTTCCCGGAACGCGTTCTGAAACGCCGGAAGACTGCGTTCCAGCATCGACAGCGGCAGCACGGAAAGCCGTTCAAACGAAGTCTCGTTCCCCGGTTCGTCCGTAAAAAACGCACCCGGCTTATATGCCGCGACCAGCGTATCCGGCCGCGTGAACAGGACCTCCAGGTTTTCCACGTCGCTTTTGATCGGCCGCACAAAGATCGCCTCGACCTTGCCGTCCTGCAGCTTCTTGAGAAGCTCGGGAAGCTCCGCTTCATAGACCTTGATCTCCGCATCCGGATATCGGTCCGCAAACGCCGTCAGCGCATCCATAAGCCTGTCGTTTTCAAACGACGATGTGATTCCGATCCGAAGCGTCCCCTTCGTGCCGCCGAAGCCGGACGCGATCTCGTTGCGTGCCTCGGTCTCGACCTCCAGCATCCACTTTGCTTTCTCGTAAAGGACCCGTCCCGCATCGGTCAGCTCCAGCCGCCGCGCGCCGCGGTGAAACAGCCGCGCGCCGTATGCGGTCTCGAGCGCCTTGATCTGATTGCTCAGCGCGGGCTGCGCGATCCGCAGTTTTCTCGACGCCGCCGTCAGACTGCCCTCCTCCGCAATGGTTACATAGTTTGCGTAGTATGCGAGATTCATGCCGCTTCCCTCTCGTTCACGGTAAATATCAGTATAATAAATTTACATAGGATTATCAAGTGATTCCTCGGAATTTGTGCTCTCCGGCGCTTTCTTCCCTTCCTTCGGCATCAAAAGCTCCTTGCTCAGCACCGTGCGCGACAAAGGCTTATAGACGATCGCGGTTACGACCGTCGTCGCTGCGCCCTTGATCAGGTTGAACAGCGCAACCCAGCCCAAAAGCGGCGCCATTGCCGCCCGCGCTTCCTCATAGGTCGGAACACCGAAGAACAGCATGAAATTGAGACTGCCGACAAAGTAGTTCATCGGGATCATCACGCCAATCTGCGTGAGCAGGAACACACCGAGCGAAATATAAGCGCGTACACGCGTCTTATTCTGATTGTACAAAAGCGACGCCGCGACCGTCGGAATGCCCGTGGAGACGATGTTCATGATCAGTCCGATGTAATTCCAGTCGCCGGTAAAGACGGCGTTCAAAAGCGCTTTCAGCACCGCGATCGCAAGGCCGAACACGGGACCGAGCGAAAATCCGCCGAGCAGAACGGGAATGTCGGAAAACTCGAACTTCATCCAGCTGACCGCCGGGAAAAGCGGGAATTTCGGCCAGATCGAGAGAATGACCGCAAGCGCGGTCAAAAGCGACGCCTGTACCATGCGGCGGATCGCATCATGTGATTTCATAGCAGTACCTTCCTTTGCGTGATACGCAGATTGTAGCATACTCGCATTGCTATGTCAATTTATTTATAATTGATATATGTATATCATTATAATTATATGCATAAAGAAAGGGACGGCTGCCCGTCCCTTTGATCCGATCATGCTTACAGCAGCGCTTCGATCGCTTCGGTGATGTCCTTGACGGTGTTTTCGGCGAACGGATTGCGGAGATTGCCGATCTTCAGAAGATCGAAGTAGCCGACCGTGCCGCCCGCTTTGCACAGATTGAGGTAGTCGTTCCACGCCTGCTCGCGGTTTTCGCGCATGCGGAGATAGAAGTCGAACGCGCCCATCTGCGCCAGCGCGTAGTCGATGTAATAGAACGGATACAGGAAGATGTGCTGCTTCTGCATCCAGAATCCGCCCTTTTCGAGGAACGGATCGCCGTCATAGTCGCGCCACGGGAGATAGACCTGTTCGAGCTCATGCCAGACGCCGTAGCGTTCTTCGCGGGTCATTTCCGGCTTAGCATAGACGCGGTGCTGGAACTCGTCGACCATCGTGAGGTACGGAATGA
>JAEEGI010003196.1_pt1 | contig 39190 bp, 45 predicted proteins | sample 8958751 | NCBI WGS metagenome assembly JAEEGI01 (sample SAMN16246545, study PRJNA631951) | gut metagenome | biome: gut microbiome; feature: rumen; material: KS-attached | host: Bos | place: Iran: Karaj | collected 2018-10 | reverse complement strand
CTGCCCTGACGGAATTGTCACCATTCCATCCTGCTCCATTGACATGGCTGCTATTATGCAAAGGGTAATAAATAGCGAAGTCTTTTTCATGATTGGAACAATTAGTTTAGTTTCTAGACATGCGTGAGAGGTCGAGCGAGAGGCCGAAACGCATGGGATAGAGGCTGATGGCCTTGCCACCGCCAATGTCCATGTGCCGCAATATGGGAATCAGGCTGTTTTCCCAATAGAGGCCCAGCATGCCCCAATTGAGACTTAGCCGCAGGTTGCAACAGAGAAGGGATGCGTCTAAAACGCTCATACAGGTCTCGGTGGTGGTGTAGATACCATTTTCGGTGCTGGTGTATGACTGCCACACATTGGTGGGTGCTGCCAATCCCGGAAGCAGTTCCAGTTGGCAAAAAAGCCCCGTATGGCTCGGTCGTGAGTAGAGGTTGCACTGGATGGGGAACACAAAATTGATTTGATGGAGGTAGCTTCCCCAACCTCCCCTATCGGTGACGTTGCGCACCCGAAAGCCGTGCTTCGCTTCCGTGGGATAGTAGTAGACGTAGGGCGAGTCAAAATAGTAACCGTTGTACTCTAAGCCAAACCCGATGCCGAGGCTCCAATGCTCGCGCATGGCAAAGGCATAGTTTATCTCCACGCCTACAGACCCCGGACGGTAGGCAAGGCTGTAGGCTCCATCGCCATACTCGTAGGGGATGCCCCGGAGGCCCTGGAACGCACCCTCGCCCCAGTTGGAAAGTGCCAGCACCACCTTGTAGAACATACGGTCGTCGAAGCCATAGCTGCGCATGGGTACTACAGACGCAAACGGCTGCAGCAAGCCTTCGCCCTCGGTGGTAGAAACAGACACATATTCCACTATCACATGGCGGTTGCTCGACCCAACGGTGATGCCGTAATGCGCCGCACTGTCAAGGACTGTGAGTGTGCCGTCGGCATAATAAAACAGGTTGCGGGGCATGGCAGACGGGCTGTCGGCATAGACCTCCACCCGCACACAGTCCACCGTGTCGGTGACGACGGAGACGTGGCAGCAGGAGGGTATCTTAACTTTGTCGACAGGCCGCACCTCCTGATTAACAATACGGACAGGCCGCTGTTGCGCCATCAATGGCAACAGAACGAGCAACATTAAGAGTGTCAGAACTGGCTTTTTCATAGTATGATGTCTTAAAGGTTAGTAGTTAACGAAGGGCAGGCATGCCACACGCAAGCCTACCCAAAGTCCCGAATAAGGTGCAGCCACATAGCTGCGGTAATAGAGACGACAGGTTTGGTCATTTGAGCCACAATTCCCTCCGCGCACAACGCGCATATTGTCTTCCCAATAGGCCGGACCTTGTGGGTCAAACTGCGCTTCAGCCGGATAGGGGGCATAGATGTCGCCACACAACTCCCACACATTACCACTCATATCGTACAGCCCTAGCTCGTTGGGCTTTTTTGTACCAACGGGATGGGTCTGCTGATGGCTGTTCTGATAGACCCACGCCACATCGTCCTTGTAGTAAGCACCACTAAAGCGGTTGCCATCATGCCCTTTGGCACCGCCACGTGCGGCATACTCCCACTCTGCCTCAGTAGGCAGGCGGAACCGAAGACCCGACAGATGCTCGATGCGGGCAAAGAAGGTGTCGATTTGTTCAAGTGCGATGCCATCAATAGGTAGCGAGGCCGTGGCTAGGGTGTAGTGTCCGTCGGTGCCGGTGCCGTCGCCCATGACGAGATACCACTGTTTGCGAGTTACCTCGTAACAGCCTATCATATAGGGGCTCAACGTAACCAGATGCACTGGGGTCTGCTCATACCATGTGGTGGAGTCGAAACAGGGCATGGCGGGAAAAGTGCATTGCACACCCATGTAGAACGTTCCGCCCTCCACATATACCATATCGTTCAACATATCTACTATCATCTCCCGCTGTGCGGCCGTCGCTTCTGGGGCCCAGTCGATGTGGGGGGTCGAAGGCTGCGGGTCGGGCTTGGGTTTTTCACATCCTGCCACAATAAGGCAGGCAACAATGAGGAATGTGGTCTTTTTCATAGGACAATCTTTTTTTATTTAAAGCATGCCTAACCGCCGACCTGTGAGGAGGAGGCGGCAGACAAAGTTGTTACACACTGGTTGCTGCTCACTATCTTGGACCAATGAGGAACTATTGACTGTGGGGCATCCGTGCACTACCAGTTGGTTGCTCTCACAAAGTATCGGGGCAGTGGGAGCCTGCAGAGCCACGTCTGCCACTGTCTCCTCCGTCACCTGCTCCACCCCGGCCTCCTGAACCATTTGCTCATCATGTTGTGGCTGCTGAAAGCTTACTTGCACATCAACCCTAGAGGGCGTTGATGCCGAGGTCGACAATAAAGGCTGTTGCAACGCCTTGCCTGTCGTCGATGCCACCACCTTTTTGGTGGCAGTGTGCAGCTGCGCCACAACAGGTCGCGTATATGTTACTTCGGGTATAATCCACAGCCATACCGTCACCAACAGCCCTGCCACACATGCTGCCGCCGCCCAGTACCAGCCTTTATGGTTACGCGTACGCGGCTGTTTCAAAAAACCTTTGTACAAATATGTGGTAGCAAGGGGAGCGACAATGGGTGCTCCGCTATAGTACTGCCTGTCCTCCCAAGCAATCTGCGGATGCTGAAGCAAAAACGTCTCCACCTCTTTGGCACCTTGCTCGTCAAGTGTCCCATCATGGTATTGGAGCAAATAAGCTTCGTAGTTCTGTTCGTCAATCATGGTCATAATTATTAAGTGGGTTGTCTCCAAAAAACTTTCTTGCCCTCACTCGGGCGCGATACAGATAGGTCATCACCTGTTGTTGGCTAAGACCGGTGATGTCGGCCATCTCGCGATAGCTGTATCCCTCCAGGTCGCGCAACAGGAGTAGGGTGCGCTGTATCTCAGGCAGCGTAAGCAGCATCTGCTCAATTTGGTCATGCAAATCTATCTGCTGATAGGGCGAATATGCCTGCTCATGCATGTGCTCTATCCCCACAACCAGATGGGCATTATGCCTGTGCCGGTCCACCAGCCTGCGGTACAGCACTCTCATCAGATAGCCCTTGGCTCCTTTGGCCTGCACTTCCTCATGGTGTTCCCACAATGTCAGGAAACAGTCTTGCACCGCATCGTTGCTCTCGTCCGTATCGCTAGTATATCGCAAAGCAAAACGGAAGAGGTCGTCACTGAACTCGTCAACTGCGCGGTTATATTCCTTTACATTCATTGTCGGACATGCTTTGCCTCTTTCTTCTTTACCCAATAGACGGATGAAGGGTACGTTTTATTACACTTGGGCAAAACAAACAAAAAAGCCGACGCAAATGCATCGGCTTATATTCAGTGGAGCCAGCGACTCATTACATCGCGTTGACCTTCTTCTGGAGCTTCGACTTCAGGTTGGCAGCCTTGTTCTTGTGGATGACGGAACGCTTAGCGAGCTTGTCGATGATGGAAACCATCTTGGGCAGGCGCTCGGTAGCAACGGCTTTGTCCTCAAGAGCGCGGAAGTCACGCAGGGCATTGCGCATGGTCTTGGCGTAGTAACGGTTCTCGACTCTTCTCTTTTCGTTGGAACGAATTCTTTTTTTTGCAGACTTGTGATGTGCCATAATTTCTATTAATACTTCTTTTTAGTTTTGTAGTCCGTGCGGGATTCGAACCCGCGATTTTAAGAATGAAAATCTTACGTCCTAGGCCAACTAGACGAACGGACCATCTTTTTTGCCTTTAAAATCTCTCAAAAGCGGGTGCAAAAGTACGAACTTTTTCCGACATGGCAAAATATTTTTTCACATACCGTGTTGATAAAAAATCTTAATCAATCCGTATCTGCCTGAAATCTAAAGCCTAAACGTTTACCTGTAACCAGTGATTTTTTATCCAAATCTGACCTCATTTCCCCTACCGAAACCAGCTTCACTTCGTCGTATGGAGGTGTTAATAAATCAAAATTGGTGGTGTATTCGATAGCCGACTCCACTATACTTTGCACTGACTCATTGGTAATCAGCGAAGTATTGAAATTGTTATACAGCATACCCAGTTCGCGCTTTCCCTCGATGAAGTAGTGTTTTTCGTTATTAACAAACACGCGTCCAATCATATATCCCAAATCTTGGTCACGGTTGTAGAGGAACGAGTCGGCAAGGAAGTTGTATATCCGTATCACACCGCAATAGGACCGCCGCTTGTCCTCGCGGATGTAGGGCGACTTCATCACCTGGTGGTCACGCGAGAACTCGAACACGTTGGTGTGCATCACAAACACCAGCACATCGCCCGCAAATTTCACCTCATACTCGAAGTCGCCATGGTCGGTGAAACTGAAATGGACATCACGTTCCTCGCGGTGCGCCTGCTCCTCGAACAGCGACATGAGTTCGCGTGTGGTGCTACGGAACAGCTCGAAAGTCTCTTTCGTGGCTTCAAAGACTTGCTGCTTGAGGTCGCTCTTGTCAAAAACCAGATTCTTCAGTGATTCTTTTAATTCCATTATTGTTATTCCTTTGTGGATAGTTTGATACGTTGATATGTTCTGCTATTCGCAGGGCTTTTTACATTCATTTTTCGTGATGCAAAGATACGACATTATTTCCATTTGGCAAGTTTTTTTGTGTTTTTCATTCGCGAAACTTGCAGGAACGGCATTAATTGCGTATCTTTGCAACCGCAGAATGGGCTACTGCCAGAATATGTAAATGCCTGAGTGGCTGACACGTCAAACAATCAAACAATCCTAAATGCACCCAATGGAAACAGACAGAATACGATTGCGCCCATGGCGCGACAGCGATGCCGAATCGCTGTTCAAATATGCCTCCGACCCCGACATCGGGTCGCGCGCGGGCTGGCCCCCACATCAGAGTGTGGAGGAGAGCCTCGAGATTATCCGTACTCTCTTTCACAACGACACCACCTGGGCCATCGAGCTCAAACCAACAGGCGAAGCCATCGGCGCGATAGGCTACGGCCCCTCGTGCGACTGCCAGCTGCCCGCCCGCGAGGGCGAGCCCATCACCGGCTATTGGGTGGCGAAACCTTATTGGAACCAAGGCATCTGCACTGAGGCCCTGCAGCTTATGCTCGACCATATCCGACATACAACAGACATCCCCTCACTCATCAGCGGCCATTTCATTGACAACCCCGCCTCTGGGCGCGTCATGGAGAAATGCGGCTTCGTCGCCACTGGCGAGACCTGCATCGACGAAAGCCAGTATCAAGGCAACGACCGACCCATACGGGTATTGCGGCTGGCATGTCTCCACTGACAATCAAGAATTAACAAACTAACACACACTATGGAACAAAAATTTTGTCAGAGCTGCGGCATGCCGCTCACCGAAGACCTTCTCGGCACCAACGCCGACGGCACCAAGAACGAAGACTACTGCATCTATTGCTATAAGGACGGCGCATTCACCAGCAATTCCACGATGGAAGAGATGGCCGAATTCTGCGCCCAATTCGTTGGCGAGTTCAACCAGCACACCGGCCAGAACCTCAGCCGCGAGGAGTACAAGGCCATGCTCCTCCAGTTCTTCCCCAGCCTCAAACGCTGGCAGAAACAATAAAACCGAAAGGTGAAAATTGAAACCTCGCAGGGGTGGTCATAACGCCTCGATAATTCCAATTTTCACCTTTCACCTTCCAACTACTTCCTTCCCTTCCAAAGTATTGCGACGACAATCAGTGCTGCCGTGAGCAGGAATGCCCACACGTTGACGGCACGCGAAGTGGCGGTCAAAGGGTAGTTGTCGGCAGGAACCAGGCGGCTGCCTGTCAGGCGGTAGTGCACCGCACCGTTGTCCTGTAGGCCTGTGCCGACATCCCGAATCTTCCCCGGCATCACCAGCCGATAGTCCACCTCAAGCCCCATCAGCTCCATAAAGGCATCCAGCCTCGCCTCCATCTGCTGGTCGAAACGCGTCGAGGCAATGGCCGCGTCGTAGGCATGGCTGTGAAAATAGCCGCTGAAGAGCGTATCAATCTTGTTCCCAAACGAGAACTGGCGGTCAAGGGCATAATGCACCAGCGAGTCGCGCCGAGCCATATAGTCGGCCTTGCCATAAGGCACATCGCCAAGCGAGTCATACATCGCTGCCACCTCGTCAAATGCCTCCGCCACATAGTTCGCCACCATCCAGCGGTTGCACTGCTCCTCAACCATGTCGTACCTCGCCTTCTTCTCGGCGGGGGAATACCCCGGCATCAGCTCCGGCTCGCCGGTGAACCAGTAGGAGGCCACTTCCTCCTCCACAAAGTCCGTTATCGGGTACACAAACAGGTCGCGCTGGCTGGGATAGGTCTCCTCATAGACGTAGTCGGTGTAGAACCAGCGGAACCGCTTGGTGAGCGACACCTGCGGCCGCAACGGCTCGCCATTCAGCACCAAAGGCGTGGCAGCCCCCATCTCCTCTACCGAGGCGAAACGACGCTCCGCGCACACGAGCACCGTGTCGCCCAAGTCCTTACCAGCCATCGAGGCGCGCAACTCGCCGTATTGCTCCGATGTCATGGGGTAGGCATGTCGGGCGGTGTCGCCTTTGATGCACCAATTCTTTTTCCACGTGCTGTCCGTCAGCAGGTGTGTCATCGGGGTCGATGCGTCGTAGCTGCCCACCAGCGTTGCGGAGTCGGCCACAAAGGTCACCATCCGCTGGCACGAGCCGTTGCGCTCGATGGTGGTGGTCATCTGTATCTCTCCGTCCGTGCAGGCCGCCAACAGCTGTGCCGCCAGCAGGGCCGTCAATATCAATTTAAAGGTTTTCATGGGTGTACTTGATTAATTCGTTGTGATAAAAAGTTTGTTCCCGCTTTGCCTCCTGATAGCACCTGTACATCTCCCGGGCGGTGCCGTCGGTAGGTATTTCGGAAGTGTCAATTCTATACTTGTCTATATTTTGCCGATTGTTCGCCAGCAATTCGGCAGAGCCGACAGGCTGGGTATGTAGCATGACGAAAAGCCCCACCAGCACAACCAAGGCAACACTGGCAGCAGCACGAACAATAAATTGAGAATTATTTGCCGCGCCAGCATCCCCTTTTGAAAGGGGTGACACGATAGTGGCGGGGTATGTATTCCCTCCCCTCTCTTGCTTCTGCGCATACATCCTCTCCATCACCCGGTCGGTGAAGGCCTCCGGGTCGTCTATCTGTGCCTGTTGCCGCTGCAGGCTCTCCAGCAATGTGTCCATCTTATTCATATCCCAGCCGTTTTAGTCGTTCTTTAACAATCTGGCGGGCAGCATACAGGTTGCTTTTCACCTGACGCGCATCCAATCCCGTCCGTTCTTCAATCTCTTGGTTATCCAACCCCTCCAGATGCGAGAGGGTAAACACCGTCCGCTGCTTCGCGCCCAACCCCTCGGCAAGCACACGCACAATGGCCGCCAGCTCGCTGTTCTCCAGCTGCCGCTGGCCGTCCAGCTCCGTCATATAGCGTCGCAGCACCTGCTCGTCGTCGGGCAATGGGGTAATTCGCCGCATCCGTTTCATGCGGCTCATACACAGCCTCGAAGCTATCGTGTAAAGCCAAGTGGAGAGGGCATAGCGCGAATCGTACCGCCCTATATGCTCCCATGCCTTGAGGAAGGTGTCCTGCACCACGTCCTTCGCCTCCTCCTCGTCGCCCAGCATCTTCAGCCCGAGGGTGAGAAGCATCGTCTGATACTGCTGCACCACATATCTGAAAGCCGTGGTGTCGCCCTGCTGGCATTGTGCTATTATCTCCTTCTCAGTTGGTATCATGGGGTCTTGGATGTTTTTGCCCTATTATACGCCCAAAGAGGACAAAAGTCAAATAATTAGTTACGGGCAAGGGCATCTCTCCCAAGCCCGCAAAGAGGTGTGGTTATTATATTCTCTTCAGCTTCATCGAAATGGTAATGCTGTAGGTGTCGCCATCCTCCTCACCTTCCTCATTGTAGATGAGGGACATATTATTCTTGTCAATATGGTCGATGCTATAGACCATAGGAGTACCATCACTGGTAATAGTCAGCTTGTTGTCGGCGTAGGACCATGTTCCGCTATCTTCAGCATCACCAACGGTAGAATGATAAATAGAATTGTAGGTACGGTCTTCCTTGAAAGTGATTGTGGCAGTCTCGCCAGGCTCAAGCATCGACATGGGCTCTAGCGCCACACCATTGAGACTGTAGGAATAGATGACTTCCTCTTCATTCCAAGAACCGATAATCAGATCTTCAGTATCCTTGCTACAGGACACCGCTGCCGTCGCAAACAATGCGACCATCAGAATTGAAAATACTTTTTTCATCTTTGTAATAATTTGATTAATAAAATAGTTGACTGACAATATTCATTTACATACTAATATCCACCCACTCTTGCTACAAAGCCTCCGCCAGGCGCAAGGTGCACCTTCAGTTGCGAAAAGCCTTTCACTCCCAGCACATCGTAGTCGCTGCCCTTGCGATGGGCGTTGGTACCATCGACATACATCGTGCCGACCGCATTTCTCAGCCCTATCTCCGACAGGTCAATCGCAATGTCCCGTTCCGTCCAATTGGTGATACCGCCGATATACCACACGTCGCCCTTGCGCCGAGCGGTGACGATATATTCGCCCACCTCGCCCTGCAGCACGCGTGTCTCGTCCCACACCGTGGGTATCTCTGCCACAAAGCGGGTGTAGTCGGGCTCCTTCTCATAGTTGGTCGGCGAGTCGCACAGCATATTCAACGGCGACTCCAGCACGATATACAGTGCCAGCTGGTGGCAGCGCGTGCCTTGGCTCATCGGCTCGCTCCAGCAGGGATGGTAGCAGCCCTTGGCGGCATTGTGCATCGCTCCTTGGGTATAGTCCATCGGCCCCGCCGTCTGGCGGATAAAGGGTATCTCGGTGTCGTACTGCACCTGGTCCCATGTGGCAGGTGCCCATTTCAGCTGTTCCAAGCCTGCCACCCCTTCGAAGTTGAGTACGTTGGGATAGGTCCTATTCAGTCCCGCAGGCTTGAATGCCCCGTGGAAGTCCACCAGCAGGTGGTACTTGGCACACATGGCTGCGGCCCTTTTATAGAACTGGGTCACTATCTGGTCGTCGCGATCCATAAAGTCTACCTTAAAGCCCTTGATGCCCATCTCGCTATAGTGCTGGCACACATGCTCCATATCGCGGTCGAAGGCATAGTAGCCCGCCCACAGTATCAGCCCCACGTTCCGCTCTTTGGCATACTGTACCAGCATGGGCAGGTCTATCTCCGGCACCACCTGGAAGAGGTCGGCCTGCTTGTTCACCGCCCACCCCTCGTCGAGGATGACATATTCGATGCCGTTCTTCGAGGCAAAGTCGATGTAATACTTGTAGGTGTCGTTGTTGATGCCCGCCTTGAAGGGCACACCGCCAATGTTCCAGTTGTTCCACCAGTCCCATGCCACCTTGCCGGGCTTTATCCAACTGAGGTCTGCCACCTTGCAAGGTTCGCCCAGCAGGTAGCTCATATTGTTCATCGCCAGCTCGGTGCTGTTCTTCGCCACCATAGCTATGCGCCACGGCATCACCGTCTCCTTGTTCACCTCGGCGATATACTCCTCGCGCTCCTTCACTATCATCTGCAGGTTGTTGTGCCCGCCCTGCTCCAGGGTCTTGGGGTAGCGGGCATTCTCACCCTCCAGCCTGTAGCCCGGCAGGCTCTCGGGCTTATTGGCTCCCATTGCCTTGAGGTACAGCCCCGGGTAGTCCGTCAGCGTCGACTCGGTGAGGCACACCTTCACCCCATGCGGCCCATGCACCAGCAGCGGCAGGAAGCAGAGCCTCCGCGTGTCCAGCTTCGACAACAGCAGCTTAGTGTAGAGGTTCTCGAACGACGAGGTGTACTGCGCATCGTGATTGTTCTCGTCGAAGTTGGTCACGTAGGGCACCGTCGCCTCGTAGTCGCCCGCAAAGTTATACTCCACCTTCTCAAACCGCACCTTGCAGGGCTGATATATCTGGTAGCGGTAGGCAATGCCCTCGTTGTAGGCGCGGAAGATGACATCCAGGTCTTTCCCAACACTCAGCGTCAGCTCGTTGCAGCGGTTGCGCATCGTCGCCTGTCGGGTAAAGGGTGAGGCAATCTCCTCGTCGATAGTGGCTGTCGACGACTTGCTCACCGCCATAGAGCTCACTACCCCCTTCTCGTACGCTCGGTTCAATCCCAGATGCGACGGCAGCATCACCGTCACCCCGTTGTACACAATGTCGTAGGTTATCTCATCCTTCTCGGTCGCCACGATATGCGTCACCAACTTGCCGTCGGGCGACTTCAACGTGAACCGCTGCTCCTTGCCCTGCGCCTGCAAGCCCATGCAGCACACCAGCACAGCCAAAGCCAAATAATGCAAAATATTTTTCATAGTCTTACCTTTTTCCGATTATTCTGATTATTCCGATTACTCCGACTCTTCCGATTCAATCCACCCGCCTTGCGCCGCCGCCAATCACCACGGGGATGACCTTGCACTCCACACCGAAACGTTCCTTATAGCTCCGCTGCACCTCCTCTACAAACCTATCGTGGCATTCGTCTTTCACTAGGTTGATGGTACAGCCGCCAAAGCCGCCGCCCATAATCCTGCTGCCCGTCACACCGCAGCGACGCGCCTCGTCGACCAGGAAGTCAATCTCCTCGCAGCTCACCTCATAGTCCTTGCTCAGTCCCTCGTGCGTCAGGTACATCTGCTGCCCCACGGTCTCGTAGTCGTCGCGCTGCAGGGCGTCGCACACCGCCATCACGCGGTCGTACTCGCCCAGCACATAGCGGGCACGCATATAGTCCTCGCCGCCAATCTGGTCCTTCAGCCCATCCAGCATCTCCCACGTGCAGTCGCGCAGGGTCTCCACACCCGCCAACTGTGCCACCCGCTCGCAACTGCGACGGCGGTCGTTATAGGGCGACCCCACCAGCTCGTGCTTCACGCAGCTGTTCACCAGCACCAGCCTATAGCCCTTGGGATGCCACGGGAAATACTCAAACTCGCCGCTGCGGCAGTCCAACCTCACCAAGCTGCCCTCGCGCCCGTGCATCGAGATAAACTGGTCCATGATGCCGCACATCGTGCCCACATACTTGTGCTCCGTCGCTTGCCCCACGCGCGCCATGGTCATGCGGTCCAAGCCGCCGTCGAACAAGTCGTTCAGCGCAAAGGCAAAGCAGCTCTCCAACGCCGCCGAGGAGCTCATGCCCGCGCCCAGCGGCACGTCGCCCGCATACACCGCGTCGAACCCCTCCACCTTCACACCCCGCGCCATCATCTCGCGCACCACGCCGTACACATAGCGGAAGTGCGTCTCCTCGGGCCCCTTCTCGTCGTCGAGGTCAAACTGGCAGCCACGCCGCAAGTCCATGGCCCACAGCCTCACGCATCGTTCGCCATTCGGGCGCACCGAGGCCACGATGCCCTGCCGTACAGCACCAGGGAACACAAAGCCGCCGTTATAGTCGGTGTGCTCGCCAATCAGATTAATCCTTCCGGGCGCGAAATACGTCGCCCCCTTGTCGTTGATGCCAAAATGCAAATCAAACTCCTGTTCAACAATCTTTTTGTCCATAATAATGATTTTTTCCGCCTGCAAATTTACACAAAAATATTTGATTTACACACAGACACCCCCACAATTAATCTGCAAAACGCAAACTATCACCCACTTACCGTCGAACATTCACAACCGACCCGCGACCAATTCACCGCAATTCGCGTTTCATTTCCGGAGCCATAAACATTTTTTTCTCTGCCCTACCGCATCCTACCGGTTCTTACGGATTCCTACCTCATTGTACCGATTTCTACCGATTGCAGAACCCTTTGTCGCTCTTATAGCGACAAAGGGGGGAACATCTATCCTCTAAAAATCGGAAGCTCGCGGGAGCCAGGCCAGAGCGACCCTTGCCCCACCCGCTAGGCTGTGGGCAGCTGGAGGATGGCCTCGTAGAGCTGCGGGAAACGCTCCGCCAGACGCACCGGGCGGCCATTCTCTAAGAAACAATGTACGCTGCTTGCGGTACACACCACCCTGCCGTTGGCACGCATGGTGTAGCCGAAAGTTATCTTCAGCGGGCTCATCTCTGCCACCTTCACCTCAATCTCAATCACATCCTTAAACGTAGTGGGGTGCTTGTAGGCACACTCCACGCTCACCACGGGCGACACCACCCCTTCCGCCTCCATCCTGTCAAAGCCATAGCCCAGCTGGTCCATCCAATCCACCCGCGCCTCCTCCATAAAGCGGACATAGTTAGAATGGTGCGTAATCCCCATCCGGTCGCACTCGTAATACTTCACCTCATGACGATAAACTTCCATAGCAAACAACGATTAAAAGATACACCTTTATAACGCCCCAAAGCCCGATTTATTGCCTCAAACCCCACAATCATGAATGGAAACCTCTAATAATCGCCCAAAACGATAAGCGTTTAAAAAGAGTTTATTTAAAAATTGTAATTTGACAAAAGACCCCGCCAACTTGTTGTGTTCTCAATTCTCAATTTGCCCTCACTCTGGGTTCGCTTTGCCTTCGCTCTGCCTTCGCTCTGCCTTCGCTCCTACGGGCGAACACAAACCGACTTTGCAAGGGCACCACAGAGGGGGCATCATGTATCATTAGCGTGGGAGGAAAGGTTTCGTAACGATATGGAGAAAAAGCCCAAATATCAGACATCCAAAACATTACACATATAAATACTGGCAATCCTACTGCAACGCACTGACTAGGAAGGCATTATAGCGACACAATGAAGTCCTCTGCTACAGTGCTACAGCGCTACAGTTCGAAATACGCTTATCACCCCCTCCACAATAAAATATTTTAGATATATTCATATATAGTTATATATTATATTAATTTCATTTAAGAAAATGAAAGGAGACCATAAAATCGAACTGTAGCGCTGTAGCGTTGTAGCGCATCAGGCAGCCCCACGCCGTTCCCCTAGGTAGCGCGCGGGTTTATGAATGGAGCAATGCACAGATTGGCAATGCGGACGATATGCATCGCAAGAGCAACCGCAAGCACCTCCCTGATACCTTTGCAAATAATACCCAATACTGCCGAAGCACCTAAAGCAGACCCTCCCCCACACCTAGAAAATAGAAATAACCAAATTTTGAGGCCGCCTAATTTTAAACGCCTATAATAATAAATAGTAAAAAATATTTTTTTACCGTTCCAAGAATTATTCGTATTTTTGCAATGCGATAATTGCATAAAAAAGTACACGAGAAAGGCATTGCCTTATGGCACACAAGTCTCATGCCCTTCTTATTGTGAGACCCCGTTGGAGGCTTACGGACAATAAAATAGCGACGAAAGAACAATAAAGAAAAACTGAGTCTATAACATCCTTGATTAGGCTGAAAAAGCAGAATTAGCACTTTTTACTAGCATCAGTTCAAACAAGGCAACGGATGTTTACGCTTGACAATATGGGCGTGGACAGAATGATTGTTGTCTGATGCGGCTGTGCTAAGCCCTGCTTTCCCAATCTCTTCTGCGCCCTCTTTTTGAGGTTAAAGTTTAAATACACATAACATGACTGCCGAGGAGTTATTTAATAATGTTTTAGATAAGGCTAAAGAATATGGTCTTATTGCAAAGAATGATGGGCGACTAATCATCGATACTAAAGGGAATTCAATAATTCGGAACAATTTGCTTCCAGAATCCTTCAATGAAGGATCTGCTTATTTTGGTTTTCTTAGCGGAGATGAAGATACTAATGGGCCATATTCAGATTACTCTTTTGTAATATTTCCTGATAATAAGGACAATATCAAGGTTTGTGTAGTAGCATTAGGAGTCGGCTCTTCTGGGTTTAGAAATGATTATCAAATTGCGTCCCAACCTGGTTTACGAAGACTTTTTTTAAGGCTCAATTATCAGAACAAGAGTTTCTTTAAGACGTCGTTCGATGATATAGAAAGTTCGTCTTCAGATCTTTTGAATGAGATAAAAGCAAATTCTCCTGATTTAAAAATAGTTATTGATCGTTATAAAACTGTTCTGCCTGCAAGCATTATAGTGGATTTTAACGACCCCGATATTCCTACTGCATGTGATACCATTTATTCTTGGCTTGCCACATATGCAAAAATGCGTGCATGGGGGAATGTCGCTCAGAAAAATAATATTAAAAAACAATTACAGAAAATACCCTCTCCTAATCAAAGGGACGATAAGAAATCAATAACTGAACTATTAAATCAAAGAAAATATGTTGTATTGCAAGGTGCTCCTGGGACAGGTAAAACATATACAGCACTAGAAATATCAAAAGACTACGACAAAGTGTTTTTTGAACAGTTTCATGCGGAAACAAACTATTCGGATTTTGTATTTGGTCTCGAGCCCAACACAAATTCGGACAACAATCATATTAAATTTCAGCACAAAGAAGGTATTCTTTATCAAGCGATAAAATATGCAAAAGAAAATTCAACCCAAAAGGTTCTTCTTATTATTGATGAATTAAATAGAGCTAACCTTTCTAATGTTCTTGGACCCGTATTCTATCTGTTCGAACGTCAATCAAATAATAGAAATGTCAAAATGAAGATTGGAGATATGGAGATAGAGAAAATACCTGAAAATCTCCATGTTATCGCAACAATGAACACCGCCGACCGGAGTCTTGCTGTAGTGGACTTTGCTCTTCGACGTCGCTTTGTTTGGTATACACTTCGACCACATGAGATCAAACCAGACGATGGTATGGAATTCATGAAAACTACGTTTAATAAGATAGCAGACATTTTCTTTGAATACGCCACTGATGAAGAACTTAACCTTCAACCCGGTCAGTCTTATTTCATTGTAAATAAGAATAATAAGGAAACCGAAATGAAAGAACGTATAATATATGAACTAATGCCTCTTATAAAAGAATACCTGGCAGAGGGGTATTTGTTGAAAGCAAAAGATTCTTTTTGCGACCTTTTCCTAAAAGAAACTGGTCATCTAATGTATGAATAGAACAAAAACATATTCTTTTGGTAAAATACCAACCTTGAGTACTGTCTACTGGTCTATTGATAAACTGAAGCAAAGTTGGAAATGGAGTGACAGATCAATGGAATCGGTCATGCAGAGATTCATTGAACTCAATCAAAAGAATTTATCTTATCTAGGAATTTCCGCCAACATCGAAAACCTCAACGGGAAATCCTCTATTAAACTTATTACTTCCAAGTTTATAGGGGCCATTCCTATTATTTCCCCTTTGAACGGGAAGGCTGTAGGAGATCTAATTGTCTCAGGACGTTTCGGGGAAGAAGCAGGCGAATTGATCACACTTCTTGATAACAATATACGACCTGAGTATTCTGATAAACTCCGTTTAGTACAAGACACCCAATTGACTCCTCCTATTTTCATGGAGTGCTGTAAATATATTGATATATATATAAAAGCGGAACATTTTAGATGGCAAAAGTTTTCAAATGTTATTAAGATAGAACAATTCCCTCAAGGTTCAACTATATGGGATGAATATGCTTTACGGACTGCAAAAAATCCTTTAGAATTCTCCACCTTCCATAACAAACGCAATTTATTAACCATAGACCACCCAGAATGGGCACAGCTTAATTACGTTCTTAAGATTGCCATTGATGAGCTAGAATCTCAACGGGCTCCTATTCGCATTCGTGCAATTTATTCAAACCGAATCAATCAACTAAAAAAAATATTAAATGACAAACCAATAATTCCTATAAAGAATATACAAAAGCGCATGTCAGATCCTTGTATCATCAAACGGTTGAAAGATCTGGCAATTATTATTCTGGGAAACAAGTCTAATGAGAGGTTGGCTTGGCGAATGGATTATGCGGAATTCTTCGAAAAATATGTACAATATTTGTTAGAAGATGTTACAAAAAGGAAAGGTGCACACGGAATAAATAATCCACACTATCCCATACGAACAGGGAATCTTCCACAATGGGGACTTCATTATCTTGAACCTGACCTTATTCTCATTAAGAATCAAGATCAAATAATAATTGATGCAAAGTATAAGAGTCATATTTTTAATTGGCATGACAATAGTGATATACTAAAAGAAGCCTTTCGCCACGATTTTCATCAGATACTTGCTTATTGTGCATTAAATTCCTCTTTAACAAAACAGGCCATGCTCGTTTATCCATTCTCTGTTGTAACAAGCCACAAACTAACTGTTAATAATCCCATAACACACTCTGAAGTGGACATATATCTTATTGGAATTCCTATTGGAAAAAAGTACATTGATGAGATAAAAGAAGTGTTCAACAATCTAATTATTTTTAATGACTGAACTTTTTTAACAATTAGCTATATGCATTTACTATAATCTTTGCTTATCGGAAACAATATAGTATGAACGAATTCCTAAGTATAGAATTATGTATCACACATTATACAAAAAAGTCTTCTTATAGCAATTCTAATGGATTCTTTGATCATAGATGAACATTCCAAGACAGAAACTACGACAAGTACGCAGATGCACTAAAAAATGGTTGCATATCCGAACTAAACCATCAACCTATAATGATCGTACGGCAATGAGGTAGTAGCTTTGTTGCCTCTAATTCCTGTATATAAAAACCTCTCATGTCCCAACGAAAAATCCTAGCCACATTCCATGCCAAGAAAAAAGTGTACTTTTGCAATTTTAAAATGGCTGCAGTTTATGGATGATTTACATACCTCGACACAGGGACATACCCCCCGCCTGACGGCGGACCCCTCTCAAGAGGGGATAGTGCGCATACAAGAAATGGAGCGGCTGGAGGACTTGTTGCAGGAGTAGTGAACTAGAAAAATAAAGTGACAGTAACAGATATTATGCGCAAAACACTTACAATTCAGGACAAGAAGTACCTGCAGTGGGTGAAGGATCTTGGCTCGCGCTACCGCAGGAGCCAGATTAAGGCTGCGGTGAGGGTGAACGAGGAGATAATACGGTTCTATTGGGAACTGGGGAGAGACATTGTTGAAATGCACATTGAGGAACGTTGGGGTGATAACGTTATTAAGACCTTGTCTGTTGACTTGCAACGGGAGAACCCTGATGCCCATTGTTTCTCACGCACCAATCTGTATTACATTAGAAGTTTCTATTTGCTTTATTCACAGTGCACAACATTAATCCCCCAACCTGAGGGACAAAATGTCCCCCAACTTGAGGGACAAATATTGCAGCAACCTGTCGCAAAAGACGAAAGGCATCCACAATTATTGGATATATTGGATAGGAACTGGAGCAGATAGAAAAAAGGGTAAACAAAGGAGAAGACTAATGTACATCCTGTTTGAAGAACATCTGTATGGCAACCACCTTATGGAAAAGATTTTGAAGGGAATATTTGTGCCACATGTGAATAAGAAGGTGAACTTGCATTAAAACGAAATCACATGCTATGTCGAAAAAAATGTGTATCTTTGCAATTTTAAAATGACTGCAGTTTATGGATGATTTACATACTTCAGCACAGGGACATACCCCCCGCCTGACGGCGGACCCCTCTCAAGAGGGGATAATGCGCATACAGGAGATGGAACGGCGGCTGGAGGAGGCAATGGCGGCGGTGGGACAGATGGAGGAGGCGTTGGACTGCTATGAGGCGGCACAGGAGGGGGTGACGGTGCTGGAGGCGTATCTGGGGAGTGAGGAGTGGCGACAGGACTTGGCAGATGATGAGAATGGGCTGCTACCTCATGACTTGAAACGAGGTGTGCTGAGCGAGGACGGGATTTGGAACCTGCTTGAGGAGAACCGCAGCCTTGCCACGAGAATGAAAACACTATCTGAGAAATTATTGAAAGAATGATTACGATACGAAAACAAATAATTGCAGCTTTGCTGCTGACGGTGACAGGCTTACAATGGAGTACGCCCCTGCAGGGGCAGGAAGAGCTGCCAAAGAGCCACCCCCTGACGGTGACGGGCTACGGGTTCTACGACTTCCGCTACGCCACCGACGGAATAGGCGGAGGGGCCTTGATGGCGGACTGGGAGGTGTCGAACACCTTCACATTGTACGCCGGTGCCGAATATGCCAGCATCAACCGCATTGCTGCCAAATTGGGCGGCGTGGCAACGCTGCTGACTACTCAAAAAGGGCAACGTCTGACGCTGGAGAACAGCTATCTGTGGCGGCATTACCCTTCGTTTGACCGACAGGAGTTTACTGGCGCTCTGCAGCTGGGCTGGCGAGCCCGACACGTAGACCTGCACCTAGGATTGTGCAACCGCTACAGTGCCGCCTTGATACAGCGTGCCGACGGGGGTGCGGGCACGGTATTCGAGCCGATGAACGTAATGTTCGCCATCGAAGGATGGTGGAACAACCAGACTCTGCCCCAACAGTGGAACGTGGGACTGCGCTGGAGCAACTATAACGACTTTGTGATTGAGCGGGTGGCAAACTGGTTTTTCAGTGCCAAAGGGGTTTACACACTCAAGGACCAAACGGCACTATACGCCGAAGTGGGCCTACACCCTGTGGGGTCACTCAACCTAACGGCCAGCTACGACGGCTGGTTTATGCATCTGGGAGCAGTACGGAGTTTTTAATCGCGTAAGCAAATGTTAAATACCAATTTATACATACTTATCATACCCCCCGCCTTACGGCGTACCCCTCTAAAGAGGGGACGGCTGACGCGGTTTATTGCATATTGACTACTTACTATGAAAACAAAGATTTTTCTTTTCTTAACGATAGCCCTGATATTTGGGTCGTGCGACAGGCTTGACGTAAAGGGCATGCTCTTTTCGAGCGGAAGCCATACAGAAGACCGCGTGGCGGAATGGCTGGCTTGGGACGAGCAGCACGGCGAGAACATCGTCGCGGGGGCGCCAGACACCTACCGAGTGTATGTCTGCTCCGACATACACCTCGAAGGCGAGGCCACAAGGGTTGCAGCCATGCTACAACGCGAAAATTCCGACCCGTTAGGGCTGTTCAGCATCGTGCTGGGCGACATTGCCAACGAGAGCGGCGAACGTCCGTTCCGCCTGATGGACAGTGTGGCACGTGTGGGAAACGACACCTGCTTTGTGATACTGGGCAACCACGACATCTATTTCGACTGCGAGCAGCACTACAAGCGATACTTCCACACCTCTACCTACACCGTCACCGTACAGACAGTGAGCGGAGCGAAAGACCTCTTCATCTTTCTCGACAGCGGCAACGCCACCCACGGCAAACGCCAGCTGGCTTGGCTGAAAGAGGTGCTACAGCACCGCAGCGACTACCGACATGTGGTGGTGGGGACACACACCTGCCTGTTTCGCACCAGCTACAACTACAGCACCACCCCTGCCGCCAATCTGCCCGAAGAGGAATACTACGAACTGCTGAACCTGATGGATGAGAACGACGTGAGCCTTTTCCTTATGGGACACTTCCACCATCGTGAGGAACACCTGATAGGACATGTGCCCTATGTGATGCTAGATAATCTGAACGAAACCGAGGACACCCCAACCTACCTAGTGGTAACGCTAGGCAACGAAATAGAATATAAATACTGCGAACTGATATGAAACGTAAAATACCTGCCACACTAGGCTTATCGCTAACCATAATGATGTTGTTGTATGCCTGCGCCAAGCAAGCCTACCCCACCGGTGGCCCCAAAGACGAGACCCCGCCAGTGGTGCTGGGCACCACCCCACCCAACGGCTCTACACACTTCGCCGCAAAGGAGTTCCTCATCATGTTTGACGAATATGTGCAGGTGAAGAGTTCTGACGATAACATCATGGTGTCGCCCCCCATGAAGCAGAAGCCCGAATACAGCACCAAGGGTCGCGGCATATTGGTCAAGATAAAAGACACCCTGCGTGAGAACACCACCTACCTGTTTCAATTCAAAGAAGGCATCGTCGACTTCAACGAGGGCAACGCACTGAAGAGTTTCGAATATGTGTTCTCGACAGGCAACAGCATCGACAGCATGACTCTGCGAGGCAAGGTGCTAGACGCTTTTACCAACCAACCCTGGAAAGAGACTGTGACAGTGGTGGCATACCGTAGCGACACCGCCGCCAAAATGGCACCCAGCGGCGACTCGGTGACGGCAAAAGAGCAGCCTTTGTACATGACCCGCAGCGACAAGGATGGGAACTTCGAACTGAACCACCTGCGCGAGGGGAGATACCTACTGCTGGCCTATGAGGATGGCGACAAAAACCTGCGCCTGGGCACTGGCGAGGCTGTGGCATTCCTCGACACACTGGTTTTGGCACAGAAAATGCCACCACACATCGACACCACCGCCAAGGACAGCACCGCAACGGCCGACTCAACCGCCACAACAGATACCCTTGCCGTCCGCGACACCCTCCCCCCCACCGCCGACAGCACTCTGCTCGGCGAGCCCATACAACAGGTGACCATGTTGATGTCGCTCCTCAAAAAAGAGACCCAACGCGTGACCAAGAGTGAATTCAAGAAAAAAGGACAGATAGAAATCATCACCCAATGCCCGCTCACCGATAGTTTTGCCGTCAATCCCCTATACGGCAAAACTGAGGACCTCTACTACCGAGCCAACCGCACAAAAGACACCCTGCGGATATGGACAGCACTCGAGGCGTGCGATTCCATCACCCTACTGCTCACAGACACCAACCTGCGCGACACCCTAAAACTGCAATACCGCGAGAAAAAGACCACCAAGACCATGCCGCCAATGGCAGGGGTCAAGAGTTCTATACTGAAAAACCTAGTGGCAGGCACCCACCCCTATTTTGACACCCTCTGGGTCGGCTTCGAAAACCCCATTGCCGACAGCATGGCATCCGACCTTGACACTGCCGTAAGGGTATTTAACCTCGCCGACAGCAGTATAAGCCACTGCGGCATGACATTGGCACACAACCTGCACCCCTCGGGCAGCGACCGCGCCATGATAAACTTCACAGGCAAGGCTGGCACAAAATATCGCTTCACCATCCTCCCCGACCACTTCACAGACATATACAAGCACACCAACCCCGACTCCATCCACATCAACACCGAATACTCCAAAGTAGAAAGCTACGGCAATATCATCCTCGACGTAACTATCGACAGCTCCACCCATACACCGCACATACTCATCCAGCTCACCAACGACAAGGGCGACATGCTCCAGCAGCGCATCCTCATCCAGAGCCAACGGCTCACCTTCCCCAACCTCAAAGGCGGTAAATACGGTTTCCGCGCCATCGTGGACAACGACGGCAACGGCGAGTGGACCCCAGGCGACTACTGGCAAGGCCGCCAACCCGAGAAAGTCATCTACTTTGATAAGACCTTAGAACTACGCGAAAACTGGGACATGGAAGAAAAGTGGACAATACAGTAACGTTATCACGTTATCACGACAAATAGATTAGAATGATTCAAAAGAAACTGCTGTCAGGACTATTCTGGGTATTGCTGCTCAACCTGCTCATCAAGCCTTTCTGGTTTCTGGGCATCGAGGTGGGTGTGCAAAATGCCGTAGGGGTCGAACAATACGGTTTCTATTTTGGCATCTTCAATCTTGCCTACATCTTCAACATACTCCTCGACCTAGGCATCACCAACTTCAACACCCGCAACATCGCCCAAAACCCTCAACTCATCGGCAAGCATCTGCCACACCTGCTCACCATAAAACTGTTGCTGCTGGCGCTCTACGTGGTGGTGACATTCAGCACTGGGCTGCTGCTAGGCTACGGCTCGCGCCAGTTCTACCTGCTGGCATTCCTCACATTCAACCAATTCCTCAACTCCCTCATTCTCTATCTGCGCAGCAACTTCGAAGGGCTCCTGCTATTCAAGTGGGACAGCGTCATCAGCATCCTCGACCGCGTCATCATGATTCTCATCTGCGGCGCTCTGCTATGGCTGCCACGCCACCCTACGTTTAAGATAGAATACTTCGTCTACGCACAAACTGCCGCCTACCTCCTTACCGCACTGACGGCACTCACCGTGCTTATCAGCAAGACAGGATTCAGCCGACTGCATTTCTCCCGACCCTTCACCCTAGCCATACTCAAACAGAGTCTCCCATTTGCCCTGCTGGTGCTACTAATGGCCTCATACAACAGGCTCGACCCTATTCTGCTACAAAAGCTCTCACCCGCAGGTATAGGCAACCACAATGCCGGCATCTACGCATCGGCCTTCCGCCTGCTCGATGTCCTCACCATGCTCGCCTACCTGGTCAGCGTCCCCCTCCTGCCCATCTTTGCCCGCCTCACCAAGCAAGCACTCGTGAAACAAGATAAGTCAGACCATTTCAATTTTCAATTTTCAACTTTCAATTCTAATCAAGAGCTCTCCTCCACCACCCGCATCGTCACCTCGCTGATGCTCGTCTACTCCATCACCGCCGCCATCACCCTCTCCAGCATGGACACCCAGTTGATGCTTCTCCTCTACACCGACCACCCCGAAGAATCCTCCACCGTCTTCCACCTGCTCGTCTTCGGCATCATCCCCATATCCATGACCTACGTCTTCGGCACCCTGCTCACCGCCGCCGGACGACTGCGACAGCTCAACATCTTTGCCCTCTGCACCCTCGCCATCAACGTCGCTGTCAACATCCTCTGCATCCCACGTTGTGGAGCCGTAGGGTCGGCATGGGCAAGCCTCATAGCCCAAAGTTTCATGGCTATCACCCAGATATGGGCAGCATTACGAATTTTCCACCTCCGTCCATCGTGGGGCTACATACTAAAAATAGCAATCTTTACGTTATTAATAGCGAGTTGCAACCTCCTCCCACCGCCGGCACAAGCCTGGTGGCTGAGAATGGCCGTCATAGGCATCGTCGCCCTAGCCATGGCCGTGCTGCTCAAACTTATCGACATCAACGAATTAAAAACAATAATCAATAATAAAGAACAACAATGAAAAAATCCTACATCTTCCCCGGTCAGGGAGCCCAGTTCGTAGGAATGGGCAAAGACCTATATGAGGGCAACGCCCACTGCCGCGACATGTTCGAGCGCGCTAACGAGATTATCGGCTTCCGCATCACCGACCTCATGTTCGCCGGCACCCCCGACGACCTCAAACAGACCAAGGTGACTCAACCCGCCATATTCCTCCACAGCACCATCCTCGCCACCTACATGGGCAGCGACTTCCAGCCCGACATGGTGGGCGGCCACTCCCTCGGCGAGTTCAGTGCCTTAGTTGCCGCCGGTGCCATGGACTTCGAGGACGGCCTGCGTCTGGTCATAGCCCGTGCTAACGCCATGCAGAAATGCTGCGAGCTGCGCCCCTCCACCATGGCCGCCATCGTCAAGCTCGACGACAAGACTGTCGAGGATGTCTGCGCCGAGATTTCTTCCACAGGCGAAATCGTCGTCCCCGCCAACTACAACACCACTGGCCAGCTGGTCATCAGCGGCACCATCGAAGGCGTTGCCAAGGCATGCGAGAAACTGAAAGAACTCAAAGGCCGTGCCCTGCCCCTTGCCGTTGGCGGTGCATTCCACAGTCCCCTCATGGAACCCGCACGCGTCGAACTGGCTCAGGCCATCGATGCCACCCAATTCCACGCCCCCGTATGCCCCTGCTACCAGAACGTCTGCGCACTGCCCGTCACCGACCCCGAGACCATCAAGCAGAATCTCAACAAGCAACTCACCGCGCCCGTCCGCTGGACCGCCACCGTGCAGAACATGCTCGCCGACGGTGCCACCGAGTTCATCGAAGTGGGTCCTGGCACCGCCCTCCAAGGCATGGTCAAGCGCATCAACCCCAACGCCAACGCCCACTCAGCCTGAAAAAATGAGAATTGAAAATTGAGAATTGAGAATTGGCTGAGGCATCGGATAATTCTCAATTCTCAATTTAGAAGCTGTTTAAATTTGATTGATGAAATATATTATGGATATAAACGAGCTGGTTTTTCTTCTTTTCTCAATTACAATGGAGTTCCATTGTAATTGAGAAAAGAAGAAAAAGATGCCGTTTAGGTTCTTTAAGAAAATCATTGAATTATATTAAACAGCTTCTTAGAAACTGACAAGCATGAAAAAGATCATCCTACTCCTCTTAATTTTCAACTTTCAATTCTCAATTTTCAATTTCCTTCACGCCCAGCTCTACGTCGGCGTGCATGGCGGTGTCACCCTGCCCCAGGGTCTTTATGCCGAATCGCGCATGAGCGACAACGAATGGATGTTCGCCGAAGGGCACCAACTCAAAGCCGGTGCCGGACGTGGTTGGGATGCCGGGCTCGACATCAGTTTCGCCCTCCCCTTCCATCCCAATCTCGAAATAGCCCTCACTGCCGACTTCACGCAGAGCACCTCCAACCGCGACATACGCGAATACTACGAGCTCAGCTACGCCCGCCGCTACAGCCAATGCAGCCGCTACGAGATGCGCCTCCCCTACTATCGCAACATCCCCATCTTCCTCGGCCTCCGCTACTGCTACCCCGCCACCATCGGCATCGACATCTACGGCGAAGCCCTCATCGGCATCAACCGCCGCACCTTCTCCGACTGGCTGCTCACCTTCACCAAAGAACCTTGGACCCCCCAAGAGGAAATCCCTTACCCTGAATACAACAACATCGACATCCGATCCTACACCCCCGTCACTACCTTCGCCTTCCGACTAGGCGCAGGATTCATCCTCAAAAAGAAATACACCATCGGTGCCAGCTTCCAGATGCTCGGCAAGGCACCCCTCGCGTGGGATCGCACCGTCACTACCCGCTACGACGTTTACGGCAACATCAGCGAATACACCAACCGCTCCCACACCGACTACACCGACCTCCGAACCACCCTCGTCCTCGTACAGCTAGGTTACCGTCTCAACCCCTTCGCCGGTGCCCGCCACGTACAAGACTGGTAGGCAAAAACATTCCGAAATGCGACAACTTTCAATTTTCAATTTGATATGAAACACCTTTTAGTTATTAGTTTCTACCTTTTACTTTTAGCAGCCACCCCGGCCCTCGCCTGCACCAATTTCCTGCTCTCGAAAGGCAGCACCGCCGACGGCAGCACCATGATTACCTACGCTGCCGACAGCCACACCCGCTACGGCCAGCTGCGCTACCACGCCGGCGGCAGCCACCAGCCCGGCGAGACTGTCAAGCTCTACAACTACGGCAGCCTCAAGTTCCAGATTGAGATACCGCAGGTGGCCTACACCTACCGCGTCGTCGGCTTCATCAACGAGCACCAGTTCGCCATCGGCGAGACCACCTGGGGCGGCATTGAGCCCCTCTCCAAAGGCAATTCCGAAGGCATCGACTACGGCAACCTCATGTACCTCGCCCTGCAGCGCGCCCGCAACTGCCGCGAGGCCATCTGCGTCATGGCCGACCTCGTCACCACCTACGGCTATGCCGACGGCGGCGAGAGCTTCTCTTTGGCCGACCCAGACGAGGTGTGGATTTTCGAGATTACCAGCAAAGGCAGTGAGAAGGGCGCCGTGTGGGTGGCACGCCGTGTGCCCGAAGGCTATGTCTGCGCCCACGCCAACCAGGCCCGCATCACCACCTTCCCTCAAGAGCCCGCCCACTGGAAGAAGAAAGGCCCTCACCCCGCCATCAGCAGCCGCCACCTGGAATATATCAACAACCCCGAGGTCGAATGCGTCTACAGCGACGATGTCGTCACCTTCGCCAAGCGGAACGGTTATGCCGTCTATGCTCTCCCACCTAAAAACACCGATGCCGACTTCTCCTTCGCCGACACCTACAACCCCCTCACCTTCTCCGGCCTCCGCGCCTGCGAGGCACGTGTCTATGCCATGTTCAACCGCGTGGCACAAGGCATGCAGCGCTACGAAGCCTACGCCATGGGCGACCCCAAGGCCGAACGTATGCCCCTCTGGATTAAGCCCGACCACAAAATCGGCGTTCACGAGGTGATGGAGCTGATGCGCGACCACTTCGAAGGCACCCCCATGGACATGACCCAGGACGTGGGCGCAGGCCCCTTCCACTGCCCCTACCGCTGGCGGCCCATGGAGTTTGAGGTCGACGGCAAGAAATACATCCACGAACGCGCCATCTCCACCCAGCAAACCGGTTTCAGCTTCGTCGCACAATGCCGTCGCTGGCTGCCCAACCCCGTGGGCGGCATCCTCTGGTTCGGCGTCGACGACACCTACAGCACCTGCTACTGCCCCATGTTCTGCTGCATCGACAGCGTCCCCCTCTGCTTCCGCGAGGGCAACGGCTCCATGAGCCAGTACTCCCCCACCGCAGCCTTCTGGCTCTTCAACCGCGTCAGCAACTTCTGCTATCTCCGCTACGACGCCATGATACAAGATGTCCGCACCTATCAGAAATCATACGAAGAGGCATTCATCGCCACCGTCAACTATCTGAAAGACAACGCCACCCCTGCTGAGCTCACCCGTCTCAGCCACCGTCTGGCACAAGAAATGATGGACGGCTGGAATAGCCTCGACCAGCAGTTGCTCACACGCTATATCGACGGTAACATCAAGTACATGAACGACAACCGCATCGAGACCACCCCCACCGGCGTGGTGCGCTTCCCCCAGCAGCCCAAGTACCCCGACTGGTTCTACCGCGCCATCGTCGACGACCACGGCGACATCCTCCAGGTCCGCTAAAACGGGCACACCTGCCACACCTCATGCCCCAAAAAAGGGCATGAATCATGGATTACGACATCGTGTCTGAGGCGTCCTCTCTCTCGTGAGGGGAGAAAAACGGATGTTTTTTTTATTTTTAGTTTTTAATTTGAAAATTATTTGTATCTTTGCAATTTGAAATAATATTTGTCGAACCCTATAAACAATTGCATAATACCATGGGAATTAGTATTTTCGCTCTCATCATCGGTGCCATCTTTGTCAACAATGTCGTATTGGCACAATTCTTGGGCATCTGCCCCTTCCTAGGCGTTTCAAAGGACGTAAAGAGTTCGCTTGGCATGGGCGGCGCGGTGCTGTTCGTCATGCTCCTCGCCACGCTGGTGACCTACCTTATATATTATTATGTGCTGGTGCCCGCGGACCTCGGCTACCTCCAGACTATCGCCTACATCTTGGTCATCGCCGGACTGGTGCAGATGGTCGAGATAGTTCTCAAGAAAATTGCACCCGCCCTCTATCAGACCTTGGGTGTGTTCCTGCCACTAATTACCACCAACTGCGCCGTGCTAGGTGTCGCCATTCTGGTAGTCCAAAAGAACATGAACCTGCTTGAGAGCATCATCTATGCCGCCAGCATCGCCGTGGGCTTCACTCTGGCACTGGTCATCTTTGCCGGCCTGCGCGAGCAGATGGAGCTCACCGGCACCCCCAAAGGCATGAAAGGCGTGCCCATCGCACTAGTCACCGCCGGCATCCTCGCCATGGCTTTCATGGGCTTCAATGGTCTTGTTCCCCTGCCTTAAATTAGTTGAAAGTTGAAAATTGAGAGTTGAAGATTGAGAGTTCGGATTTGTCCAAATGAGGCAGCCAACTCTCCACTTTCAACACTCAATTTTCTATTTAAAAGGGGGTCAAAATTCGCAAAAACCATCGTAAAAAAGTCTGAATTTCAGGGGAAAAAGATGAATTTTCTCAAAAAAATCACTTTTTTAACATTTTGAATTTTAACATTTTGTATTGACGTTAAGATTTTTTGACATTTTTTTTCTTTTTAGTCGTAGAAAATGTAGTACTTTTGCATCCGATTTCAGACGTGAAAAAGTCTGGATCGACAGACAAAGTAAACATTTTAAAAACCTAGTATAGATAACTTTAAAAAATCAAAAAAATGAAGAAAGTAATGTTCTTTATGGCCGTCGCCGGCATGTTCGCTTTTGCAGCTTGCAACAACACCCCCGCTCAGGAGGAAACCATCGACACTCTTCCCGCTGAGGAAATGGTTGAAGAAGAGACCATCGTTGACACCCTCGCTGGTGCTGTCGAAGCTGTTGCTGAAGAAGTTGCCGCTGAGGTTGCTGAATAAGCAGAACACAGACAAAAGGATAAGGTCGGCTGCATGGCCGACCTTATTTTTTTTCATTTTTCTCATTTGTCGTTTTTTTTGTGTATCTTTGCAAATTATTCTGTACCCACCTAGGCATCGCCTAGACATGCTTTAAACTAATTATTATGACCGATACCAACAAACGAGAAACGGTATGCAGCGGCATCCGCCCCACAGGCAACCTGCACCTAGGCAACTACTTTGGCGCACTGCGCAACTTTGTACGCATGCAGGAGGAGCACGACTGCTATTTCTTCATAGCCGACTACCACTCACTGACCACCCACCCCACCCCGGGCAGCATCTACGGCGATGCCAGTAAGATTATGGCGGCATACTTGGCGGCGGGCCTCGACCCCGACAAGGCGACCATCTACCTGCAGAGCGATCTGCCCGAGACGATTGAGCTCTACCTTTTCTTCAACATGAACGCCTACCTGGGCGAACTGGAGCGCGTCACCTCGTTCAAAGACAAGGTGCGCCAGAACCCCAACAATGTGAACGCGGGCCTGCTGACCTACCCCACCTTGATGGCTGCCGACATCCTCATACACAAGGCCACCCGCGTGCCCGTAGGCAAAGACCAGGAGCAGCACTTGGAGATGACACGCACCTTCGCCGGGCGGTTCAACAATATGTATCATGCCGAGGTGTTCCCCCTGCCGCAGGCCATTGGTTCCGCCACCGGCCTAGTGAAGATTCCCGCCCTCAATGGCGCGGGCAAGATGGGCAAGAGCGAAGGCGAGGCCAGCACCATCTTCCTGACCGACGAACCTGCCGTGGTGCGCAAGAAGATTATGAAGGCCAAGAGCGACAGCGGCCCCACTGAGATGAACCAGCAGAAGCCCGAGGAGATAGAGAATCTCTTCACGTTGCTGAAGGTGGTCTCCACACCCGACACAGTAGAGTATTTCGACGACCTCTACAACCGCTGCCAGATACGCTACGGCGACCTCAAGAAGCAGCTGGCCGAAGACATGGTGGCCTTTGTGGAACCCATCCGTCAACGCATCATAGAGTTCCAAGCCGACGATGCCCGCCTGCGCAAAATAATGGACCAAGGAAAGGAGAAAGCCCACGAGAGTGCCCGCCGCACCCTCGACGAAGTGCGCCACGTAATAGGATACCGGAACTAAATAAAATTTGATTTCGTTAATTCGTTAATGTGTTAATTCGTTAGTCAAAAATTCACACATTCACCTTTCACTTTCATCATGAACACCCATATAGTCATTATGGCGGGCGGCATTGGCAGCCGTTTCTGGCCGCTGAGTACGCCCGAATATCCCAAGCAGTTTATTGACATTCTAGGCTGCGGACGCACGCTGATACAGCTGACCGTAGACCGCTTCATGGGCATCTGCCCTATGTCGAATTTCTGGGTGGTCACGAATGCCGCCTACGTCGACATCGTGCGCCGCCAGCTACCCGACATGCCCGCCCACCATATCCTTGCCGAACCCGCGGCACGCAACACCGCTCCCTGCATCGCATGGGCCTGCTGGCGCATCCGTCAGGAGACTGCCAACGCCAACGTGGTCGTCACGCCTGCCGACGCGGTGGTGATGAACCCCGAAGAGTTCCGCCGCGTGATAGCCAACGCCCTCGCATTCACCGAACAGCGCAACGCCATCGTCACCATCGGCATCAAGCCCAACCGTCCCGAGACGGGCTACGGCTATATCAAATGTGGCGGCGAAGCACAGCAAGGCGAAATCATGTCTGTCGAAGCCTTCAAGGAGAAACCCGACCTAGAGACCGCCAAGCAGTACCTTGCCGATGGCGGCTACCTGTGGAACGCCGGCATATTCGTCTGGAACGTCGCCACCATCACCAATGCCATCCGAACCTACAAACCCAACCTGGCGGACGACATGGAGCGCATGAAAACAGATGCCGACGTGCAGACAATATTCCCCCAGTGCGAAAAGATTTCCATCGACTATGCCGTCATGGAGCCTGCCGCCGCCGAAGGCAAAGTGTACACCCACCCTGCCGACTTCGGCTGGAGCGACCTCGGCAACTGGGCATCGCTGCATGAGAAGCTGGAGCTCGACCCCGACGGCAACGGCACCGTGGGCAACATCCACCTCTTCGAATGCAAGGACTGCGTGGTCCACGCTGAGGATGCCAAGAAGGTGGTTCTTCAAGGACTGGAAGGTTTTATTGTCTCCGAGAAAGGCGGGCAGATACTGGTCTGCCGCCGCAGCGAAGAGCAGAGAATCAAAGAGTTCTCTCAAAATTGAAACTCGTGAATAGTGATGTGTGAATGGTGGTTTGTGAATAGTGATGTGTGAATTGTGAATGGACAAATGTATTGTCAATTCACCATTCACAATTCACCATTCACAAAAAAAAATATCAACAGGATGTAAGATTTCGATATGTTGTGCGTCTACATAGTGTAGAATAAAAATTCAATCCCATGAAAAAACATACATTTCTCTACCTCGCCACAGCAGCCCTTTTGCTTACAGCCTGCGACCCCGGCTACAGTTTCGACTTTGCCGTCAACAACCAGACAAGCCACGCCCTCACCATCCAGTCGCTTGACACGGCCTGGCACTTCAAAACCATCACAGCCCCCGCACTGACTGACACGGTAGTATTTGCCAACGGGGGATTAGGCACTGCCGAAATATCCCAAGTATCATACGATGTGCGCGCCAACATATATGGCGACAGTGTGCAAGTGATATTCGACGACGGGCGGACGCTGAAGTACTACGCCCTCAGCGACACAGTCGGTGGCCTCTACAGCTTTGCCGACACCAACCACGCAGGTTCGCGCTACATTTATCGACCGCGCATGAACAACCTCACGTTCAAAGGCCATGCCGGCTACTGCCGCTATACCCTCGTCATCACCGACGACGACTACACCCGAGGCGAATGACCGACGACGAGTTCACCGCGCTGCTGTCGCAAAACGAATGGCTGCTGTACCACATCGGCTACACCTTCGCCAAAGGCGATGAGGAAGCCCTGCGCGACCTCTATCAGGAGATGGTGTGCAACCTGTGGAGCAGCCGCAGCCAGTATCGCGGCGACTGCTCGATGAAGAACTGGATGTACCGCGTGGCGCTCAACACCGCCATATCGCTTTGGCGCAAAGAGGTGCGACGGCCACGCGTAGTCCCCCTGCCCGAAGAGATGGAGCAGTGGCTGCGCGACGAACCCGACGACCCGCTGCGCGTGGAACTCTACCGCCTCATCGACCTGTTGCCCAAAGCCGACCAGGCACTGATATACATGTACATCGACGGTGCCACCGAGGAAGAAATGGCCGAAACGCTGGGCATAACTACCTCCGCTGTAGGTGTCCGCATCTACCGCATTAAACAAAAACTGAAGAAATGGAAGACCTTATAGACAAACTACGCGACCAACGCCTACAGCAGACAGCACCAGTGAGCGGTGCCCCGTGTATCGTGCCGCCCAAGAGCCGACGCAGCGACTACGTCTGGCTGCGCACCCGCCTGCGGGCAGGACTGGTGGGCAGCATCGTGCTCATGATTGCCGTCGCCTGCCTGGTGCCGCTCTATATCCACCGCAGCAGCTATCTAATCTGTTACATCGTGGTGCAGCTAATCACCATCGTGCGCGTGCTTATCGCCATACAGATGAACATCCCCCTGCGCCACATCGACCCCTCGCACAGCGTCAGCGAGGTGGCGGCATACGTCGACCGTCTCGAACTCATCCACCATTGGGATCGCCGCTACACCCTCTACGTCAAGGTGCCGCTGACCATCTGCGTCGTCACCCTTCTGCTGCCCCTGCTGGGACTCGACCCCTTCGCCGTCCGCTGGGTACTATACCTTTGGGTAGCACTTACCATCATAGCGATAGCACTCAACTTTGTTGTCGCCTACCGCTCATTCCTCAAATTAGAGAAATCCATCAACAACCTAAAAAACGAAATATTATGAACATCATCAGAAAACTCCTCAAAGGCATCTCGCTCACCGCCGCCATGTTCGTGTTCCAGGCCTGCTACGGCACCAACGAATGGAACAGCGATACCGACCTAACCTTCCGTGTAGTCTCCGCCGAAGACGGCAGCCCCCTACCCCATGTTAAAATACGCTCGCAACTACAATGCGGCGACTCCGCCCAGGACTGGTATCTGCTGGGTTACACCAACGACGAAGGCATCTGCTCGGTATGGGTCGCCAACAACTATAGCGGCAACACGCAAACCCTATTCCGTTTCGTAGCCGACGACCCTGCCTATGCTGTCAAAGACACCCTTTTCAACGGCTACATCAACCGTGACACCGTCAACATAGCCCTCAGCAAAGTCGACAATGCACAATAGCGTCAGCAATACCCTGTTCCGCCTGTTTCGTGCCAACGAAACAAGAGTCCACGAACTGAACTACCTCTTTTGGGAATGCACCACCCGCTGCAACCTCCACTGCCTCCATTGCGGTAGCGACTGTGCCGCCGCCACCGACGACAAGGACATGCCGCTAGAGGACTTCCTGCGTGCCTTCGACACCATCCCCAAAGACGAATTACCACGCAACTTCACCGTGGTACTGACCGGAGGCGAACCCCTCCTACGCCCCGACCTTAGCGAGATAGGCCACGCCCTACGCCGCCGCGGTGTAGGTTGGAGCATGGTCACCAACGGCTACCTCTACGACCGCGCCATGCACTCCCAGCTGATGGATGCCGGATTGGGCGCACTCACCATCAGCCTCGACGGCCTGGAAGCCGAGCACGACTGGATGCGAGGCCATCGAGGCAGCTACCAACGCACTCTCGAAGCCATAGCCATCGCGGCACAAGAACAGCACATCAACTTCGACGTAGTCACATGCGTCAACCAGCGCAACCTCCCACAGCTGCAAGACATCCACGACCTTCTTGCCTCGCTCGGCGTACCGCAATGGCGCATCTTCACCATCATCCCCATCGGCCGCGCCGTAGGCCAGCCCGACCTACACCTCACCGACCCCCAGTTTGTCCAGCTCATGGAGTTCATCAAAGCCAAACGCGAAGCCTCCACCAACGAATTCACACATTCACGAATTCACACATTCATGAACGTCACCTTCAGCTGCGAAGGCTATCTGGGCCGCTACGAACGCCATGTGCGCCAAAACCCCTACTTCTGCCACGCCGGCATCAACATCGCCTCCGTCCTCATCGACGGCACCATCTGCGCCTGCCCCAATATCGACCGCCATGCCTTTACCCAAGGCAACATCTACAGCGACAACCTGTGGCAGGTGTGGCAGACCCGTTTCCAGCCCTTCCGCGACCGCAGCTGGGCACGCCGCGGCATGTGCCAAGACTGCAAGGCCTTCCGCAACTGCCTAGGCAATGGCATGCACAACTGGCACGGCGACTGCCAAGAAGTCATCAACTGCCATTATCACAAAACCCTCACACCCCCCGACAACCCCATTAACCCCATCACACCATGAAAAAACTCATAGTTCTTAGTTCCTTCCTCCTTCTTCTTTTCGCTGCCTGCGAACCGCCTGAATACCCCACCCTCATCTCAGGCACCCTCTACACCGACAGCACCCTCGCCACCCCTGTCGCCAACGACACCGTATGGTTCTGCAACATCGACAAGGCATACCTCGGCCACGCCACAACCGACAGCCTTGGCCGCTTCGGATTCTCGTTCTGGAACTTCGATGTCACCAAAACCGAATATGAGAGGCGAAAGAACCTTTACTATACCTTCTTTACCCTCTATGGACAAGACACCCTGTTTCGAGGCCGCTATCGCGACGAATACAAGAAACTAATCCTCTTCCCCGGCCGCCGTTGGAGAATCACCCTGTAACACCTCACCGCCATGAAAAAGACACTCCTACTCATATTTATGCCCCTGCTGCTCGGCAACACGCAGGCGCAAGAACCAGACTCCCTGCTTATCGACCAGCCACTGCGGCATCATGCCATCACCATCGACCCCTTTACCTTCTACGCCGATGCCTGCCTCCTCACCTACGAATATGCCCTCCCCCACCGCGCCTCGCTCGAAGTGGAGCTGGGAGCGCAAGGGTTCCACTGGAAAAAACACCAAGGCAGTGGTGCCGCCACCCGTCCCGGTATCGCCGCCACCGTCGGCTACAAGTTCTACTTCCCTGCAGGCAAACGCAGCAAGGCGATGGCACGCGCCGGCAGCCTCCCACGTGTCGGCTACTTCGTCAAGCCACGCCTCACCTACGTGCACCAATGGAGCAGCTACGATGTCTATGTGGACAATATTGGCTGGGATATTATCACTCAACGAACCACCCTCCACGAAAACCACCTCTCCCTAGGCATCATCCTAGGGCGCCAATTCGTGTCGCGCCACGGCTTCGTCTTCACCCCCTACCTCGGCTACAACCTGCCGCTTTGGCACAAAGGCCCGTTCCACACCCATGACAATCCTGGCAGCAGTGCCGTCTACTACGGCTACATCTCTGCCGGCATGAAACTCGGCTGGGCTTTCTAACCCCACACAATAAAATTCCGCCATCGCCGTTATTATCGGCAATGAAACATACACGACGCAACATATCCCTAGCCCTGTTGGCCATCCTGCTGCTTGCCTTTGCCGCAGGCTGTAGCAGCAAGGGCGTACACATGCCCAAGCACCGCAAACGCCGCCATTGCGACTGCCCCACCTTCTCCGAAACACAAATCCCACAGCCACCACTCTATGTCGCCTGAAGAATACAAGGCCATCCTTGCCAAGTACCTGCCCGGCGATGCCGTCGAGCCCGTCTACGCCTTCATGGACCGCTACAATGTGTTCCTCCACATCACCCGCAAGCGTACCACCAAGCTGGGCGACTACCGCTGTCCGCAACCCCACCACAACTATCAGGAAATTAGCGTCAACGGCGACATGAACCCCTACCAGTTCCTCTTGGTGCTAGTGCACGAGATGGCGCACCTCAACACCCACCAACGCTATGGCAACGACGTGCAGCCCCACGGCCACGAATGGCAGGAAGAATACCGCCAGCTGATGCTCCAATACCTCGCCTGCTTCCCCGACGATGTCGCCGCGCTGATAACCCAATACACCGCCCGCATCCCTCTCAGCCGCACCATTGGAAAACAAATCGATGCCCAGCTGCGCCACTACGACCCCGACTACACCCCCTCCGACGAGCTCACGCTCGACCAGCTCGCCCCCGGCACCGCATTCCGCATCGCCACCAAGCCGCAAAAACTATTCCGCACACTCGAAAAACGCCGCACCCGCTGGCTCTGTCTCTGTCTGGACGACAACAAACGATACCTCGTCAACGGCTCTGCGCGAGTCGTCAAATGCTGATAATTGGCCTAAGCCACAGCCAATTCTCAACTATCAACTATCAATTCTCATCTTCAGAAATTTCTCCCCTCCAGCATCGGCACAAACTTAGCATCGCCGTGGTCCTCCACGCGCCACTGGCTGGGGTCGTCGCCGTCTTTAAACACGCGCAGCATCCGCTGCTCCTCCTCCCCCACCGGTACGACCATGATGCCGCCCGTCTTCAGCACCTTCATCAGCCCTGCGGGAATCTCGGGAGCCCCGCAAGTCACCAAGATACGGTCGTAGGTAACCCCCGCCATCTCCGGCACACCGTTAAAGCTGTCGCCAAGAAAACACTTGGCCGTGTAATGGAGTTTCGACAGCAGCTCCTTGGTCTTCCTATAGAGCGCATTCTGCCGCTCCACCGTGTGCACCCACGCGCCCATCTCGCACAATATCGCCGTCTGGTAGCCACTGCCCGTGCCCACCTCCAGCACCGTCATTTTTTTCTTTAGCTCCAACAGCTGCGTCTGCCACGCCACCGTATAGGGCTTCGAGATGGTCTGCTCGCAGTCGATAACCAACGCCCTGTCGATGTCGTAAAGGAAATTGTCCAACACCGAGTCGCTGACAAACCAATGCCGTGGTAGCCTCTCCATGGCCTTCAGCAACTCCTTGTCATGAATGCCGCGCTCGCGCAACTGTTCCACCATGCGCATGCGCCAAGAAAGATATTTCGTATTGTCGGGAGTCATTTATATCAATTTGTATTGCTAAACAGGTTCTAATTCTTATGCCACCCCTGCGCCCGCAGCTCAATGGTGCTGTTCTGCGGCGTCACCATCACGGCAGGCGTGCCCTCCTCGGTGATATGCCCGATAACGTGCACCTCCTTGCTCTCCTTCACCTTGTCGTAGTCCTTCAGGTCCACGGTAAACAGCAGCTCGTAATCCTCGCCGCCGTTCAAGGCGTTGCTCACAGGCAGCATATTCTGGCTCATCTCCGAGCACACGCGCGTGGTCTGGTAGTCGATAGGCAGCCTCTCCTCATACACCTCGCAGCCGCACCTGCTCTGCTTGCAAATATGCAGCAGCTCGCTCGCCAGCCCGTCGCTCACGTCGATCATCGATGTCGGCACAATCCCCTTCTCCTCCAGCCACTTCACAATGTCGCAACGCGGCTCGGGCTTCAGATAACGCTCCAGCACATAGTCGTAGCTGTCCAAATCCGGCTGGAAATTGGGGTCGGCCTGATAGGTCACCTTCTCGCGCTCCAGCACCAGCAGCCCGCTGTAGGCGCTGCCCAAGTCGCCACTCACACAGATAAGGTCGTGCAGCTTGGCACCGCTGCGGTAGGTAATCCTGTCGCTGTCCACCTCGCCGATGGCCGTAACGCTGATCACCATCCCCACGCGGCTCGACGACGTGTCGCCGCCCACCAAATCCACATCATACCGCTCGCAGCAGAGCCGTATGCCCGCATACAGCTCCTCCAACGCCTCCACCGAAAACCTATTGCTCACCGCCACACTCACCAGCACCTGGCGCGGCGTGGCATTCATGGCGCAAATATCGCTCAAATTAATCGCCACCGCCTTATAACCTAAATGCCGCAGCGGCGTATACGTCATATCGAAGTGGATGCCCTCCACCAGCATGTCGGTCGTCACCACCGTCTTCTTCTTGCCCGTGCCCAGCACCGCACAATCATCCCCCACACCCTTCACAGTGCTCTTGTTCACGCGCCCAAAACCATCCGTAAGACGCTCTATCAGCGCAAATTCGCCCAAGGTCTCCAACTCGGTGCGACCCTCTTGATACTCCAAATGCTCCATTGTTAATAATATTAAAATCTTTGCAAAAGTACACAATTTTTTCCACACAACCGACGTTATCCAAAAAATATTTTCAATAACACATTGTTTAATTCACTCCTTAAACAACAATAACACTATGAAAAAGACACTCTTCACCCTTATGACCCTCGCCGCCCTCGTCATGTGCGGCTGTGAAAAAGACCCCAATAACCCCAACGGAGGCCCCAACGGCAACACCGATCCAGAACAACCCGTCATCGATATCACCCCCTACCTCGGCAAATACCTGATGACACGCCACTCCGACCTCACCATCACCCTCATGAACATGTTCGCATTCCCGCTCGACCGCGACCTCGACGTTGAAACCGTCACCGTCGTCAGCGACCCCAAAGTCGAACACGGCATCATCATGACCAGCAACGACGGCCTCTACCTCCACGGCGTGGTCGACACCGCCGGTCTGCACCTGCAGAACGACACCATCACCCTCGCCATCGACACCACCTACAACACCTACCCCATCAAGTTCACCGTCAGCGTCAGCATGACCCACCCCGTCATCCATGCACCCGTCGATGGCAAGATGGAATGGACCAGCGTGGCCGAAGGCACCGCCTCCACCAGCATCTTTGGCATGCCCATCACCGCCACCATCACCGGCAACATGCGCTACCGCACCATCCTCAGCAAATAAACTACCGTTTCAATTTTTCCTCCCAGGCGCCCCACTCCAGTGAGGCGCCTTTCTTTTACTCACCCCAGCACCCCTCCGCCATTTATACTATATTTATACTTTAGTTATACTTCAGTTATACTATGCAAAATAGTATAACTGAAGTATAACTAAAGTATAACTGTAGGATAAATACTGGAACAGAGGGGAGGGTGAAGGCGGGTATGGGGAACAAAAAAAGCAGGTCGCTTGACCTGCTTCCTTGGGTGGGAGGTGGGGCTCGAACCCACGACCTCCAGATCCACAATCTGGCGCTCTAACCAGCTGAACTACGCCCACCGTGCTGATTCGAAAATCGGGTGCAAAATTACTAACTTTTTCCGACATAGCAAAAATATTTTCAAAAAAAATTGTACCTTTGCAACATGATATCTAAGGCAAAATTGAAGGAACTCGCTGTGTATAAGCAGCAAAAAGCATGTGACGAGCAGTCGGTTTTTGTTGTCGAAGGAGTGAAGATGTGCGGTGAGGCACTGGCTGCAAAATGGCCTGTGAAGGTGGTTTGCGCGACAAATTTGTGGCTTTCGCAGCACACGGAACTGCCGTCTGAAGCGGAAGTGTTTGAGGTTGACGATGCTGCGCTCGACCGGCTCAGCAGCCTGCGCACACCCAACGAGGTGTGGATGCTACTGCAACGCCCTGCCACACAGATGCCTACTAGAACGGGGCTGGTGCTTGCCATCGACCACCTGCAGGACCCCGGCAACCTAGGCACCATCATCCGCACTGCCGACTGGTTCGGCGTGCGACATATAGTCTGCTCGGAAGGCACGGTGTCGTGTTTCAACCCCAAGGTGGTGCAGGCCACAATGGGTGGCGTGTTCCGCACAAAGGTTGTCTACACCTCGCTGCCCGACTATCTGCAAAATTGCGGCGTGCCGGTGTACGGGGCCATGCTCAACGGAGAGGACATCTGGGGCGAAAGCCAACCCCTACGGCTACCCGCCGGCGGGGCGGTGCTGGTGATTGGCAACGAGTCGCGCGGCATCACGCCCGATGTGCAGCAGTGTGTCACCCACCGCGTTGCAATTCCTAATTTGGGCGGTACTGCCGAATCGCTCAACGCTTCCGTGGCGTGCGCCATACTCATGGCCGAACTATTCAGGAATGGGAGGATGTGTTAAGGTGGGAGTCATTGATTAACGAAATTACGAATTCACACATTAACGAATTACAAAATTTTCACCTTTCAATTCCCTTGGTGTGATACATGCCGAAGATGCCACGGCGGAGGGTAAGGCTGACGGTGTCGCCGATGCGGAGGGTGCCGTCGCCATGCATGCGGAAGTAGATGGTGCCTTTGACGGGGGCGGTGACGTCGATGTAGTAGCTGTTAGAGCCTTTGTTCTCAATATGCCGAGTGACTACGCCTTGCCCCACGACGG